>Ga0209829_10000004_pt1 | contig 175920 bp, 176 predicted proteins | sample C_140205_EF_Meta_FD_187311 | JGI IMG/M metagenome (GOLD analysis project Ga0209829, IMG submission 187311) | Freshwater microbial communities from Lake Croche, Canada to study carbon cycling - C_140205_EF_MetaG (SPAdes) (version 2) | ecosystem: Environmental > Aquatic > Freshwater > Lake...
TTTGTATGAATTGATACAGGCAATCACCAAGTTTACTCCTTTGATAGACATGATAGCGCTCATGAACAATGACGGAATAGAGGTGAGTGCTATTCAACTTGAACTCATTGTCTGGTATTTGCAGTTGCAACCATGATGCTTTTCCATTTCCGCTCATTGATGAACCCGGATTAGTAACCCCACTAACGCTATACGGAAAACCAGCAGACTCTACCCAAGCATAGATTGGCATATTTTCATAACAAGTTCTTGAGTAAATAGGCATTAGCTCTGTTATGTTGTTCATCACGATGGCAAACTCTTTTGTCCAACTGCTAGGCAAACTGTCGTGGAGGTTATAGGTAAATTTGAAGCTTGTGCAATTTACAACGCCACTACACTCAGCACCAACACTCAAAACGTTCCCGACTGAGACTACAACGTTGTAGTACTTATTGCCGTAAGCGAAGACAACAGGAATTGTTAGCCTTTTGGTTTTTGAATCGTAGGTATCGTATGAGTCATCGGTTAGTGTGCCTATGCTGACCACCTCACCAATAGTGATCTTCACATCGGAGTAAACGGTGTCGCCAACAGCGACTCTTGCAATTGAAAGAACCCCAGTATTAGGGTTAAAGCTATCGGCTGAAAGGGCTGTAAACGACCAACACACCATAAAAAATGAAATTAAAAGCTTCAAAATCGTGAAATGAATTTGTTTCATTAAGGAGTTCCAATTTGATATGTCACTGATATCAGAAGTGAACCGGCAGGTTAGGCAAGTCAACACTGCTCGAATAATATTATGACTGAGTAGATTTGTATAGGGTTGAACTCAATAAAAGGTAAGCACATGAAATGAAAAGGGTAAATACCTATATAAACAAATTATTTTATCTTGAAAATAAAATTACTAATTTTTATATTAATTTAAAGAGTTATAAATAAAGAGATTAGCGGTCTGCACATAAAAAAGGATTTTAACTATGACCGCTAAATCACCCGGTTGACAATTCATTTCTCTCTCCTGTTTAGCTGGTTTGACTAAATGTCAGGGTCAGCAATCTGGAACAAATCCCCCTTGGTCATTAGGTTGACCAAACCATGAAAAAAGCCCGTCTAAAACGGGCTTGACTCTGTTTTTGCCCGTAGACCTCATCCTTTTACCACCTTGCCGAGTTGGGCAGGTTGGCGTGGTTAAACCAGCTCTTGATGATGTTTGAATTTTATCAAAAAAGCCTACTTTTGGCGAGCATTTCCTTCTTTATTTAATAGCTCCGGCGAGATTTTGCTTGCAACGCCAATAAGAAGATACTCAAGGAATGAAAGGTTCGTTTCTCCGAAGTCCTCCCATATGCCAGTTTGCTTACCATCCCAAGACATTGCCCAGAAATAAACAGGCTTTTTGAGGCTTTGTCCATCAAACAGGCAGTTAGCCCAAGCTTGGTACTTTAAAGTCTTGGCAGCGTCGCTGTGACCGTTTAAAACACATGCACTGAGGTCAACCACATGGTAAGCATAGCCATCGCCCCAACGGGCGAATTTGGACTTGTGTCCTGCCAGTGCCACCAGCACTCGTAACCTCCTACCCACCGTTTTAGATTTGGGACTCCTTTTCTCCCACGCACTCTATTTTGCTCAATCAAAGATGTATGGATCACCTTAACTAGTTATAAATAGCTACTTATTAAGTATTTATTTGAAATGCCAAAAAGGTATTGACTTAAATTAGTTCGAATAAAGGATTAAGATCATTAAAATTTAGAAATATTTTAATTTTTATAAACTTTAATAAACTAACAGGAAATAGGTATGACTTCAAAAATTCAAAAACTTAATTGTTCACTATTAAACTTGCTATTAATAATTGGACTACTCATGCTCAATGGGTGCGCTACCATCTCAGGAAGTGGCAGCAGTCAAACTATTTCAGTACAGACTTTTCAAGCAGACGGCGCAGAATTGGAAGGCGCAAAATGCGACATGACTAATGATGAAGGTACATGGTTTGCTATCTCACCCGGCTCGACCTCCGTCCACCGCTCAAATAAAGACTTACAAGTGCTATGTCGCAAAACCGGCGTAGATATCGGCTCAGCATCTGTTGTCTCAAGAACTAAAGGAAATATGTTTGGAAACATTCTTCTTGGCGGTGGAATTGGTGCAATCGTTGACCACAACAATGGTACTGCTTATGAATATCCCGGTCTAATCAAGATTTTTATGGGGCGAGCAAACCAAAAGATTGATGAAACCTCTGCTCAAGGTGTATCTGCAAGCAACTCAACTACCATTCCGGGCGGTATATTGCAAACACCATCTATTACAGAAGTAAAAGGCACATTAAATTTAGATGAAGCACAGAAAAAATGCTCTGAATTAGGGTTTTCTAAAGGTACTGAGAATTTTGGTAACTGCGTTTTGAAAATTGCAAAATAATTGGTCTAAATAATTACATGTGAAAGTTTAAATGAATAAGAGTATCTTACGAAAAATTTTCTTGGTTGCTTTTGCTTCTTTATTTGCAATATTGACTGGCTGTGCCACTCCTGCTTCGCATACAGCAATGACCGTGAATAAAGAGGATATCCAATTAAAACAAAGTACTTTATTGAAAGGGCAAATGAATGTTTCTAGCGTCGCTGGAGGGAAGGAAACCAACCCACTATGGACATCCCAAGTTGATAATCAGGGGTTTAAAACTGCACTTGAGCAATCACTTATATTAGCCGGATATAAGGCACAAAATCCAAATACAGCTAAATACCAAGTTGACGCACTATTCCAAAACGTTGATCAACCTATGATCGGATTCTCATTTGATGTGAAATCAACGATTATTTATGTAGTGAAAAGCGATGGTAATCAAAAAATGTTCCCTATTACTGCTACTGGAACAGCGTCGGCTACAGAGTCTTTTATGGGTAGTGAAAGGTTACGTATTGCTACTGAAAAATCAATTAAAGAGAACATCAAACAATTTATCAGTGATGTTTCTGCCTTCTTCGCATCAAATACTGCAAGTGAAAATAATATTAGTTTCGATGATGCACAAAAAAAGTGTACAGAATTAGGATTTCAAAAAGGCAATGAAAATTATCTGAATTGTGTCTTAAAGCTTTCTAAATGATTATGAGTCGTTTATCTTTACTATTTTTTTGTTTAATCTACTCAGGTTTTACTTTAGCGCAAGCGACTTACAACTCAACTAATAATCAATTAAGCCTACCGACTGTAGTAGTAGGTAATACAACATATGTGAACGTAGTTGTTTCTATAAAAGATGTTATCAGTATTGGAGGTACAGCGACAAACGCAACAATGCGAGTTAACTCGAGTGCTTTTGATTTATCAAGTTTTTGGACTGATGGAATTGGGTTACATGTTTTGCAAAATTGCGAAACTTACCCATCAACAATTACTATGTCACATTATGAATTGGATCAATATACTAAAGCGACCTCAAAATTTATTACATTTGCAACTGGATCATTTACTTTACCCAATGGTCGTTCAAGTTGCAGTATTTCAGGTATTACAGGTGTAATCAATCATTTAGAGTGGTCACTAGGGGGAATTACTGCTTGGACTCTAGATAATGTGAATATTGATGCCAGTACTATTCAAATGAACTGGAAATACTTTTGGAGTGATTTATATAATAAATCTTCAACCATTATGGCTAGCTCCACTTCGTCAGCTAAATTAACATGCGCATCCAGTCTTGGAATAATTTCTTTAAACTTACAATCTACTTCATCAGACATTAAGCCATTTATTGCGAGCTGTATAAAGTAGCGATACTTAGATCATCTCGAATAGGGGAACTGCGCTATCTTGAACATTAAATTGATCGCAAAAATCGATTCCACAACGCATTCATGCCAATATCTCCAAATATCCTTCGTCTATAGGCTCGTAGCTCTTTTGTTTTACCCAAGCATGGGAGTGGCTCTCAATGGCGTTGGAGTAGCCCCACCGAGCCACAGACTTTACCGCAGCATGGTCATACTTTATATTTTTTTGATGACAGGATATAAAAACATGTATCTCCTGTTCCTTCACTATTTATGTTTAGATTTATCTATGTCCCATAGATAATTTTTGAAATTTAACTGGAGTCCTGTCCAATTCCAGTCAAGATCAGATGGAATCTTTCTTAGGTCACCAATAACTTTATTCATATGTTCGTGATAATCATGTTGATGATGCTATTTTTAAAATTTTTTATTTTAAAAAATCAATAACTGAATATTTTTACAAATTACTTTCGTTACTCAATTACTTGCGTTGTCTTCATTACGCGATTACTTATGTTTTTCATTACAAGCTTACTACCACTACCCCAACATACAGCTAATTACATGTAAATCACTAAAGGATTTTTCGATTATTGAATACATTACTTTCTTAATATTTAATTTAATGAGATTGAAATTATGCCCTCAATATCAAATCTATCTGCAGGACTCAAGCTCTCCTCTAGCGGGAATGCTAATGCTATCGGAAAAATATATTTAGGTGGTAATCCAATTTTTAATTCCGTATACACAGCCACTGGTTTTACTAATGCACTGAATACCACCAACGGGGCTGGAACAGCTGGGACTGGAACTGGGCAAGCAGCTGTTTTCACAGTCAACCCCTCGGCACAAGCCGGCGGTACGATTGGGACAATTGTTGACGGGGTGGCATTACAGTTATACGTAGAATATAACTTGCTCGGTCAGTTTAGATTTAATGTTCTTCCCTCTGGCGTTGTTGCTCAGTCTAGTACTGGACTTACCACCCCATCAGTATCTTCTGCTTGGTATCCAGTGGGTACAGAGCACACTGTCGGAGTGAGTTATAACAATGCTGGTTATATAACGATGGTTGTAGATGGAGACTTTGCGGCTTCAACAACTCTATCGACTGTCTCGACCGACCCAGTCAATATCACTCAGATGGTAAACACAACCGTGGGTAAGGGTCTCACAATCGGAGGCTTGTACGGTTTCAATGGATTTATAGACCAGGTGATTAATTTTAGGGGACCACTGTCACCAACAGAATTAGCAGCTATAACTCAAGATCCCTCTGGCGTAGCAGGTTCACTTTACGGTACGATCACTCCATTTACCACCGGTCATATTGAAACCGCAATCGGATTAAGAGGTGCTGGTGCAGACCTTCCTGATTTCTCAGTAATTACAAGTAGAACCCTTGGTAACATCCCTTTTCTAGAGACTGCAGCCCCTGCGACTGTTACTGCAACCACAATAGGTTCAACTTCACTAACCACATCTAGTAATATTACGAGCTTTGCAGCAGCTAATATCGCTGGACTTGGTGCAGTATCAGCAGGTGAGATAAGACCAGGAGACTATATTACTGGACCTGGTATTCCAGAAGGTGATTTTGTTTCGCAGGTTACTGGTCTTAATACTATCGTTTTGCGAACACCTACTAATGCCGCTATAAGCGCTGGTTCAGCAATTAGTATTTATCATGCACAAGCTGTTGCACGTCAAGAAATAGCAACTAGCACATCTCCAAGCACTTTACCTAGCGGTAGTACTGTACCTACAGCGATGCAGTTAGGATTTACTAATAATTCACCATCTGGTCTGAATACCGGTGACATTGTATTGAGGCTTGACTCAATTGCTGGAGTCAGGGGCGGCGATTTGGTCGCAGGTGGAGGATTACCAGGTGGGTATACAGTTTATACGACTGGAATCTTAGGATCCACAGACTCTGTCATTATTACCCCCGGTGGTTCAGTTGCTACAACACCGGTAAATGCTGGCGTACCTATTTATTTCGTGAATCCCAACTCAAGGGATGCCCAAAGTATCAACATTACTTCCAATAACACGGCTACAGGCTCTGTCGGCTATGTTGCAGGGGATCAGATTCTAATCACGGCAGCATCCGGTCCCAATGGAGCAACAGTCACAAGAACCTATTCTGTTCAATCAAGTGATATTCTGTCTTCGCCAGCACTTACTAACACAAAAATTGCTAGCTCAATCGTTGCCCTAAATCCAACGATTGGTTTGTATGCACTTGCTCAAAACGCTGGAGCGCTTTCAAATCAAATTGTGATGGCACCCATGCTTTCTACGGGACCCACATTTGACACAAGTACCGCTTATCTAGCTGGCGTTGGCACTGATGCTACTTTGTCTACATCTCTTTCCAATAACAATTTTAAATTACCACAAATCATTGTTAAAAGCCTCAATTCGGCTCAAGTCAATGAAAACAATGTTTTGGATGCGTTGAATTTCTCAAGCATTTCAGCCGGAACATTGGCTTCCTCATCTTTTCAAAGTATTTCTTCTGCTTTCAATACAGCAACGCTTCAAAATAGTGCGGGTTCACAACTGTCTACAAACACTGGTGCAATTAACCCAGGATCTCTGACCTACTCTGGAAATGCAAGTGTTTTAAATGCAGTTACTGCAAAACCAGTTATCAAGGGCCCTATCTACGCTGAGCTGTCTAATTTTTCAATTACTGGAACAACTGGAACGGGAGTTTATGATTTATTCATAAATTCTAGTTATGTAAAAAATGGGACGTTGAACTCATTGGGTTTCATTGTCAACCCATCTATATATGCGCCTTCTGGAACAATTGTGAGTTTGGTGCCGACTGTTAATAATTTAATAACCATAAACAATGGGACTCTTGGAAATTCTAATTTACTCAATGGATCAGTTTCTAGCTTACAACCCTCTGGAACAGGATCACTTTATCAATCCAATTTAATTGACGGCTCCATGAATTTTCAATGGGTCTCAACATCAGGAGTTTCAGATTTCTCGAAACCAGTGGCTCGATTGACTGTTTTAAATGCAGAGTCCTCTCAGTCTTCATTTGCTTCAATGATCAATAGAATTTCAATTAACAATGGATACATAATGGATACAACAAATCCAACGTTATCTTTGGTTGAGTCTCTTGATTTACCAAGCCAAATTTATTCGATTAAAGGAACTGTTTACCAGCAATACAATAAAGGAACATCCTCACCTGATCTTAGTTTTAATGCTACAGCGGCCACTGCAGGTCAGCAGGTCATTATTCCTGGCACGGACATGACTTATGTTGTTAAAAATGCACCCGCGAATATTAATTTGAACTTGCAGCCTGTTACAACACCTGTGACCGTTGCTTCGCCCAATCCCGTAGTTAAGATTGATGTGGTTGACACACTTTTAGCACCTGGTACAAATACATTCTCCTACAACATCAATGTGCCCTCAAATGCCTCCAATGTGTCTTTCACACCTGGACCTGGAGTTTCTGGAGTCAATGTTGTCAATAATGGGGGATTTTTGACCGTCTCGGGTACGTATGGTGGAACAGTGATAACAACCACAACAAGTGGAACACCACCTGTTACAACTACAGTTACGGCTCCAGCAGTGTTGCAAAATACAAGCACACCAACTCTTGGTACCCTGACTGCAACACTGAGCAACATGATGACTTCGGTCAATGGTGTTGTGTCGGGCGGCGGAACTGTAGGCTCGACAACCAATCTTTCCAAAGGTGCACAGTTCTCTGTAGACTCCGCTCTTCTAAATGGAGCTCCTGCAACTGCTCAGTCCCTATATTTTGGTGCGGCAGAAACAAATGCGAATGGAGCTTACACTTTAAGCAACTTGCCATTGGGTCAGTTAACTTTGAGTGTTTACAACAATACTTCTCAAGCTGCATCGAAAGTTGGTAATATTTCTCTTAACGATGCGATGAGTGCCTTGACGATGGCTGCTGGCAAGGGTGTGGTTACATCAACGGCTGTTGGTACAGCTTCTAATTTAGATGTGTCAGACTTCGTAGCGGCTGATTTTAACAGAGATGGCAAGGTCACTGCAGCAGACTCTTTGGCTATTTTGCAGTATTTTGTTAATTATTCAAATTTGAACAGCGCACCACTTTCTTACTCCTATTTTCCTTCATCACAACAAGGATTTATAGGTGCTGGCAAAGTAGGTGTTGTCAACGCAGTTGCTCCCGCTTTTTCTGTCATTTCAACCAACATCAACACCATCAATTCGACGATCTTGAGTATTGGTGGTCAACAAACTTTAGATATTGTTGGTGTGTTACAGGGTGATGTTATCTAAATATTATCTTTTAAAGTTAAAACCATTTATTTATTAAGAGAATTACCTAACTTGATAGGATATGGGAAATTCTTTCTATTGCTTAATGATTTTTGCAGAAACCGCTACAGATTCCCATTTTTTTAACTCTGCCTCAACAAAATTCGCAAACTCGGTTTGATCTAAATTTCCAGGCGTAACCCCTAGTTTAAAAAATTTATCTTTCATCTCCTCAGATGCCAAAGCAGCTCTAAATTCGCTGCTTAAGCGATCAACGGCAAGCTGTGAAAGTTTTGAGGCACCATACAGGCCAAACCAAGAATTGACCTCATAACCTTTAACGCCAGACTCATTAAAAGTTGGTAGATTTAATGCCAGGGGGGATCTTTTAAAGGAAGTAATACCCAGCGCCTTGACTCGACCCTCTTGTAAATGAGGCGAAACAGCCGCAACCCCATCAAACATGATGGGAACATGACCAGCGATCACATCCTTAAGGGCGGGAGATGCTCCCCGATATGGCACATGGGTAAGTTCAATACCTGTCATGGCCTTTAACAATTCTCCAGACAAATGATTTGCGCCACCTATCCCACTTGACGCATAGGAAATAGAGTTCGGATTGGCTTTGGCCAATTGAATCAATTCATTGATATTGTTTGCGGGGAAATTTAGATTTGCCACCAAAATATTAGGTGCAACACCAATCAAAGCAATTGGCGTAAATGCTTTTTTTGTATCGTAGGGTAAGCTGATGTACAAAGAGGGATTGATGACGTGATGCGTTGCCGTGAGCAAAAGAAGGTGTGCATCCCCAATTGATCTACTTACAAGTTCTGAGCCAATGATTCCACTTGCTCCATCCTTGTTGACAATAACAATCGGATAGGAAAATGAAGGCTGTATTTTTCTCACCAGCTCTCTAGCCAAAATGTCTGTGGTCCCTCCAGATGGGAAAGGAACAACGATTGAAATCGGTTTTGTAGGAAAGGATTGAGCCAATGCGCTTGAACAAGCCCAACTAGCAATTTCTAAAAGACAAAGAAAGATGAGTTTTTTCATGCCGAATCAATTGGGTTGCTCACCCTCAAGCGTAATCCTGTGAAGCTTTCTCGGATACGAACCATGATCATGAATTGCATAATGCGTTGTACATCGGTTATCCCAAATCACTACGTCTCCCATGGTCCAGCGATGTCGATACACTTTGTCCGGCTCACCAAGTAATGACAACAAATAATTGATCAAGGGTTGACTTTCATCCATAGTCATACCTTCAAAGTGCTCCGCTTGTCCACTTATAAATAGTGACTTTAATTTTGAAATTGGATGTGTACGAATCAAAGGATGTGAAAAACCTTCTAGGTAAGGCGTCCTGCCTTCAACTTGATTGAACCTTTGACGATCATAATGTACTGCTTTTATTCCTGAGAGCATCGCTTTAAGGCCATCAGACATTGCGTCGTAAATTGCATATTGAGAACACCACATGGTGTCGCCCCCGACAGGTGGAATATCCTCTGTGCTGAGCATCGTGATGGCTGGCGGATGACTGACGAAGGTCGAATCGCTATGCCAGTATTCAGTCACAGTCCCTAACTTTCCTCTATTTTTAATGCTCACAACTGCATCGGTTTCCGAGACAGCATTCAACAAAGGTCCAAGCCATGGCTTTCCAAATTTAGCCGCAAAGTCATTCAATTGTTTTGCGTTTAAAAATTGATTCTTAAATACCAATACACCTCTGATCGACAAAAGTTGAGTGATGTCGCTTGCATCTGATATAGAAATGTCTTGAAGATCAATGGATCTAATCTCAGAGCCAATTTTGGGGCTTAACTCAATGGAGTCCATCATATGGAGAATTCCTGTCTAGGGGTGTACATCTTCTGTAAACCAAGTGTCTGGCAAATTAATCCCAATCGATTGCTCCTTGGCTTTCCTGTAGACCAAAGCCCCAACTGCAGCAAACTGTAAGCCAAGTCCTATGTTATTGATAAAACATGTGATTTGTTGGTCATTTTGTCTATTTTTTCCCTGACCCCCCATCAAGGTGTGAAGCTCATCAGACTTTTCCCAACCAGTTGCACTCACTTGATGTTCCCCCTGCTCATTGGGATCTTGTCCAATGATTCTTCTCTCTCCTTGACCAATCAAATAGTTCTCAGGAACACTGGCGTGAGAATGAACCGCAATCACGTCGGCAATAGAAATCACACCATCTCCCAACTCTGTATGTTTAACACAAGAGATGTGGGCTCCGGGCGAGATCCATTCAGGCTTCATGACCTGAGTAATTGAATTGGTTGTTGCAGCCACGATATCCAATCCAATGGCCGCCTTTTCTGGACTATCAACAGGAATGACTGGTTTACCAACTTTTTTACTCATCCGATCGGCAAAGGCTTCACGATTGGCCTTGGTTGGACTATAGACATTGATGTAATCTAAATCTCTAACTGCACAGGCAGAAATCACTTGCGTTTCCGCCTGCCAACCCGCACCAAATATTCCCATGGTTTTAGCTGACTTTTTGGCCATGTATTTAATGCCTAGACCGCCAGTTGCAGCAACTCTAAAGCCCTGAACGACACCATCGGGCAAAATAGAGAGCATCTTACAATTTTCCATATCAAACAGTGCAATCAATCCCACCCAATGTCCGTCGGCAACGGGCTGCTTGTCTTTTCTAGTGCCGTATTTCTCTTTGTTCCATTTGATAATGTCGGAATTGAGCCTAAGGGCAGTGATTTTTCTCTTGGGTAAGACACCCTCCATGGATTTAAACACATAGTATGAGTCTTCATCAATTTTCGAATACAAATCTGTTCTTGGTCGACTCAGCGCACGTTGATGAAATCTCTCAAGGTACGCCTCCTCTAGAACATCCATGCAATCCGGCATCGTTAGCAGTTGGCGTACCTCATCATTTGAAATAATTAACATCTTAATTCCTAATTAATTGACCAGAATCTTTCCCTTTTGGACAACATCAGCCCAAACCTTTATTTCACTCCGAATCAGCTGATCTAGCATATCGGGTTTTCCACCTACAGGAATAACACCTTGAGAGATTAATGTTTCTTTAATCTCAGGCAAGTTCAATATGAAATCAATTTCCGAGTTCAATTTAGCAACGATGTTCAAAGGTGTACCTTTGGGCGCCATGACAGCAGACCAGGTTTCTACAACAATATCTCCGTAACCAGATTCCGAAAGTGTAGGCACCTGGCTGAATTGTGGAACTCTTTTCTTACCCAATACCGCCAACAGCTTTACCCTTCCACTTTCTATGAAAGGCGCTGCTGTTTGAAGTGCAACCACACTGGCCTGAACATGGCCAGCAATCAAATCACTCATTGCACCACTTGATCCTCGGTAAGGAACGTGAAGCATACCCATCCCAGACTTTTGATTGATCAACTCCATAGCAAGGTGCTGTGTTGTCCCTAAGCCAGGGGAAGAATAGTTGGCTTTCCCGCCCTGTTTTTTCACATACTCCACAAAGTCCTTGAATGTTGTGATAGAAAGATCTGCAGGCACCACCAGTGTCATGACACTAGAGCTCAAAAGCGAAATCGATGTGAATGACTTGATTGGATCGTAAGGCAACTTAGGATTGGTTGCTGCAAGCGTTCCAAAAGAAGTATTGGCAAACAAAAGCGTATAACCATCTGCCTCCGCCTTAGCAACGGCATCTGCACCAATTAATCCTCCAGCGCCAGCTTTGTTTTCTATCACGACTGGAACACCCAATCTTTGAGACATTACTGGTCCAATGAGTCTGGCCAGCGTATCCGACGTGATTCCCGTCGTTGAGGGAACGATAAACTTGATGGGTCGATTAGGGTAATTTGTCTGGGACATTGAGTCTGCAGCAAAAGTTGCCAAGGTAGCAATCAGTAGCGTCTTATAAAAATTTCTTTTATTCATTTTCATCTCAATTTTATTGTTAGTGCTTTGAATTTATTCACTTAAGAATCCAATTGCACACACTTCAAAAAGCTATGACTTGTTCACTTGAACAAGCCACGTCCAGATTTCATCGATCAAAAGCAACGATGGCTCGATGGATCTCATTGTTCTTCCAATTGAAAAATACAAAAACAAGCGACGCAATCACAATGGAGCCATAGGCATAGGTCCAAGGATTTTCAAGATTCATTTTATGCGCTATATCCAAGACATATCCAAACAATGCGGGCCCCGCTAAGCCGCCCATAAAACCGACGAGAGAATGCAGTCCCATTGCAGCACCTTTGATTTCCTGTTGCGCGCTCATCACAAGTCCTGCTGTCAAGGTTGATGAGTCAGCCATGATAAAAATCATGTGCAAGAAGGCCAGACCTAGGATCACCCACCAAGATTGCTCATATGCAAGTGAGAACATGAGTGCGGACATAAAGCTCAGCAGCATGGCGTAATTGATCCATTTTTTTCGTCCTTGGCGTTGCGCTATCTCATTGCCGATAATTGATGACGGAACACCAATAAAGTTGATCAAACCCACAAGTACTGGAAAAGCAAGCAACAACTCTTCTTGACCGTGAGAGCTGCAAAAGATCAAATAGGCAACGATCCAATTTCTAGACGCAAAAAGCTCTATGCAGTGAATACCGTAACCAAGGATATAGTGAATTGCAGATTTATTATCAAGAACAAGCTTCCATTTTGAGATAGGCAAGACATCGGAAAAACCAAGTGGACTCGTTTGTTTTTGTTGAGGGCTTTGCAAGCCGTCTACCAACACAAGAACCAGAAAAAGAGCTAACAAGGGTCCTATAGAAATACCAGCAAATACCATCCTCCAACCAAGCTCTGGTAAAAGCAAGCCAGCAATCAAATATGAAAACCCCGTCCCAACTCCAAAAAATGCTGTATAAAAGGCGATGGGGCGCGACAACTCCAACGCGTCCAACCTGTCAGAGATGATTTTTAAGCCCGGCATGTACGAGGCGGCAAAACCCGCTCCATTGATGACCATGCACAAACAAGCTTGTAAATAATTTTCCGCGAGCATGCCAAAGCAAAACAAACCTAGGCCAGTCAAAGCGCCGCCAAACAAATAGATTTTTTTTGCATCCATGCGATCGGTCAAGCTGGTTGCAAAAGGAACCACCAAGACATAACCTAAAAAGAAGGCACTTGCAATCAGTCCAGATTGAAAATTACTCAAATCCCATTCTCTTTGGATCCCTACCAAAGCCACAGGATACGCTGCAAATCCTAGTAGTGTCAGTATTTGAGCCGTCAACATGACTGTCGTGATTCTTTTCATTTTGATCTGTGACCAGTGCGCATGGTTTTGTTCAATGATGCCTGAATGATCGTCAAACTAATTTTTGAAATCATTTTTAGGCTGGTACAAATTGATCAAATTCGCACTGAAAACCATCAGTGCACCAATGACCATCACCCATCGAAATGCTTCCGCATAAAACAACACGCCAACCAAGGTGATCAATGGCAACCTAAAAAAGTCCAATGTCACCACAACACTCAGATCAGTTTTTTGCATCGCTTTGCTCATACAAAAATGAGACGCTAGGGAGGTCAGTCCGATGACCATCAGCCAACCTGATTGAATTAAATTGGGCCAAATCAAATGCTCAAAGGCCAAGCAAAAAGTCATTGGCAACTGAATCAAACCCATATAAAACAAAATGGTCAGTGGTCGATCGGTTTTAACCAAGGATTTTGAAAACGTGTTTCCAATTGAAAACAGCAAAGCCGCAGCAATGACATACAAAGAGTTGTAATTGAAAATACCCTCTCCAGGGTTAACGATCAAATAAACCCCAGAGAAACCCAACACAATTGCCATCAACCGCCTAGCGTTCATGACCTCGCCTAAAAAAGCCATGGCCAAAATGGACGTCCACAAGGGAGCGGTGAACTCAAGCGCAAAAACTTGTGAAAGTGGAAGCAAGCTCACACCCACAAACCAGCCGTACTGCCCCATCAAATGGGTGATATCACGACCCAAATGAAACTTGATCCTTTGCGTTTTAAAGTAAGACACATCTTGGGTCCTCCAGATCATCAAACTCACCAAGCTCAGCCCAATGACGGCCCGCGCAAACAGCACCTCAAACGTGCTCATCCCTGTTGAGAGTTCTCTTGCTGCTATGGCCATGAAGCAAAATGAAAAAAGCGCACCACTCATCCACATCAATGCATTCATAGATTTTTGGAGTACCTTGTAATTGGCCTGTCTAGCGATCAGACAAGCGGTGTTTGAAATCAACATCCATCTTGTTCTTCAAGATGAGCAGGACACATTCGTCTGAATAGTCCTTCTTTCAATCTGAAATTTCATCTGATGAAAGCCTGACAACATTGACTTGAGTTAAAAATTTACAGATGAGTTTCTTTGATCGTACGCCTCAGTACAACAGGCTTACCGCCATGGGTTCTTTTGAACATCCAATGCGCCAAAGCAGAGTCCAAATAATCGGCATGACCAGGAAACCACTTTTGCAACTCCTTTGCAAAACCTCGTCCGGTTTGTGTATCGCCTTTTTTAGCCAAAGCAAAAACTTCCTCAAAAGACGCCATGACAGCAGCGTGCTCACCGATATGGCAATCTCCGGCGGGAAACTCTGTCTCCCTCATCCATTGATCTTCTAACCCAAAATGAGAAAGGGCGTGCACCTGAAATTTTCCCATGACAGCAACAAAATCATCGTCAGGGCAATGCATCAACTCATTGACAATTTCTACAAACTCTTCATGTGTATGATCCATGGGCTGATAACCCAGCACAAACGTGTCTGACCAAGAAAAACCACTGCTGTTGGAGTTCACCATGTCGCTCATATTGACCTTCTTTTCAAGCCTGATAGTATAAATCGCTTATTTGGGATGGATTTCTTCATTTTCCTCTAATTAATCTTTCAAATCATGGCTGGCTTCTGCATTGATAATGTGTTCATTGGCCTTAAAATTTCAATTCTTTCTTTAACTTTCGATACCGCACCATATTTTTGATCTATTTTTATGACCATTTTGAGCATGACCGGCTATGCCAGCGCCCAGATACAACTCACTCAGTCTGGGTTTGAGCAATTTCGCCTAGGGATAGAAATTCGCTCGGTCAACAGCCGTTTTTTGGATTTGAGCTTCAAAATGAACGACGAATTGCGCGCTCACGAGCCTGCACTTCGTGAACTTTTCATGAAAGTTTTAAAGCGTGGAAAAGTTGAAGCCAAATTATCCCTTGAACATCAAGATCAAGGCACAGTCTCGCTTCCTTCAAAAGACTTTCTGGAAGGCTTGGTGGCCTTGCAAAACCTCATTCAATCCGCCCTACCTAAGGCCACACCTTTGAGTGTCCATGAAGTCATCAAACTCAACACTCAAGGAAGCCAAGCCCCTCATGATATTCGAGCAAATGTCATGGAGTTGGCTCAAACAGCGCTGTCCCATCTGATTGAAGCTCGCGCGTCTGAGGGAGCCCGACTAGTTGAGTCTCTCTTGGAAAGAATCCACCAACTCAAGACCTTGGCCGATCAAGCCAGTCCATTGATTCCACAATTGGTTGAACAACAGCGCCAACGCTTTTTAGACAAATGGCATGAAGCACTTAGTTTGGGCGTCCATCAAGTCAATTCCGACGCTGCAAAGGAGCGCGCCTTGACCGAGGCCACTGCGTTTGCCATTCGAATTGATGTGGCTGAGGAGTTGACCCGTTTAGGCTCCCATCTGTCTGAAATTCAAGCTTGTTTGATGCAGAAGAACAACAAAGAGGGTGTTGGCAAGCGTTTGGACTTTCTCATTCAAGAATTGCACCGTGAATCCAATACCTTGGGCGCAAAGTCAACCACCATGGAGTTGTCTAAAATTTCTGTGGACATGAAAGTGCTGATTGAGCAAATGCGCGAACAAGTCCAAAATCTGGAATGACTGTGATTTGTGCTCTCTTGCTGGCCCGAGGCTCGTCCTTAGGCTCAATCGATGTCGGCAATGAGCCACACTTTTAAGCTAAAATACCTACACTAAAGAGTTCGTGCGAGCACCTCTTTGCGCTTGTCTTCATTGCGCTTTTCTATTTCAAATCCTCAGAGAACATGACTGTTTATCCTGGTAACTTATTCGTGGTTGCAGCACCCAGTGGAGCTGGCAAATCCAGCTTGGTCAAAGCCTTGATGGAATTGGACTCCCGGGTTCAGCCCTCGGTTTCTCACACCACCCGTGTGGCCCGAGGCCAAGAGCAGCACGGAAGAGAATATCTGTTTGTCAGCGACACCGAATTCGATCAACTCGTCTCATCCAACGCTTTTTTAGAATGGGCACATGTTCACGGACACCGTTACGGTACGTCCAAGAAAACCATTCAAGACCGCATCGCTCAAGGGGGGGATGTGATTTTAGAGATTGATTTTCAAGGTGCCGTACAAATTAAAAAAATCTTCAGCAATGCAGTCCTGATTTTCATCTTGCCCCCTAGCCTCTTGGAATTGAAGGCCAGACTCCAGCGCAGAGGAGAAGACAGCGAAGCCGTGATTGATTTGAGGATCAAAAACGCGGAAATTGAAATGAAAAGGGCACAGGACTTCGATTTCGTTATAATCAATGAAATGTTTGAGAAAGCCCTTTTCGATCTGAAAACGATCGTGCACTCGCAAAGGCTTAAATTTCCTGCCCAAAGAAGAGCTCGCTCTGAGATCTTTGCAGCACTCAATATCCCCTGATTTTCTCTCTTTTGGAGTACCCCATGGCCCGCATCACAGTTGAAGACTGCCTAGACAAGATCCCCAACCGCTTTCAATTGGTTTTGGCGGCTACCTACCGAGCAAGAATGCTCAGCCAAGGTCACACGGCCAAAGTTGAGAGCAAGAACAAACCTTGCGTCACTGCATTAAGAGAAATCGCTGAAGGCAAAGTCGGCATTGAAATGCTCAAAAAAGTACCCAATTGATTTTTTAGATTTTTAAAGTCCTACCTTCTCTTTAAAACATAATCGCTTAAAGACCTCTTCTCAGAGGTCTTTTTTGCATTTAGGGCCTGACTAGGTGTAAAGTAGCACTTATGAGTGCGGTCATTCAACCTTTCGTGAACCAAGTCAGTGCTGCTGCCGTCAATGCCGCTGCAGCTAGCTTCGCCACGCTCATCAAAGGATTGGATTATCTCAATCCAGAGCAAATAGAATTAATACGAAAGGCCTATAGATTTGCTGATCAGGCACATCTTGGCCAAAAAAGAAGCAGTGGTGAGCCTTACATCACGCACCCCATAGCTGTTGCTACCCAATGCGCAGAATGGAAGTTAGATACACAAGCCTTGATGGCCGCCCTCTTACATGACTGCATGGAGGATTGTGGGGTCAGCAAACTTGATTTGGTCGAGACATTTGGTTCACCTGTTGCTGAATTGGTGGACGGCTTGACCAAACTTGACAAATTACAGTTCACCACACGAGAAGAAGGCCAGGCAGAATCTTTTAGGAAAATGCTCTTGGCCATGGCCAGAGATGTGAGGGTGATCTTGATCAAACTCGCAGACCGTTCTCACAACATGCGCACCATGTCTGACATGCCCCGATCCAAATGGGCAAGGATATCGGGCGAGACCATTGAGATTTATGCCCCCATCGCTAATCGCTTGGGATTGAACCAGACCTACAGAGAGTTGCAGGATTTGTCGTTTCGCTACCTGCGACCCTGGCGCCAACAAGTCTTGGAAAAAGCGGTCACTCGAGCTCGCAATCGTCGAAAAGACTTGATGAAAAAAGTTCAAATCGAAGTCGAGCAACTTTTTGAAAAAGCCGGTTTACCAGTCAAGATTTTTGGTCGAGAAAAAACACTTTTTTCAATTTATAAAAAAATGCTGTCCAAGCATTTGAGCTTTGCGCAGGTGACAGATATTTATGGCATGAGGCTCATTTTGCCTGGCATCACGGATTGCTACACGGCTTTGGGATTGCTCCATCAATTGTACAAACCCGTACCTGGTAAATTCAAAGACCACATTGCCATTTCTAAAGTCAACGGCTACCAATCTTTGCACACCACCCTTGTGGGTCCATCGGGTGTCAACATTGAGTTTCAAATGAGAACGGAAGCCATGCACGTGGTCGCTGAAAAAGGGGTTGCAGCGCATTGGTTGTACAAGTCTGAAGACCCCCACAGTGAAAATGCCGAACGTCTAGGTGCGCAGTGGTTGCAGTCTTTGTTGGACATTCAACACGAGACCCTTGATGCCACTGAGTTTTGGGATCATGTCAAAGTCGATCTTTTCCCCGATGCCGTGTACGTCTTCACACCCAAGAGCAAAATCATGGCGCTGCCCAGAGGGGCCACGGTGGTAGATTTTGCCTACGCCGTCCACAGCAAGGTCGGGGACCGCACTCAGAGTGTCAGGATCAACGGTGAAATGGCTCCCTTGAAGACGGAGCTTAAAAACGGTGATGTCGTTGAAATCATCACCACCGCTGAGCCCAATCCAAATCCTGCTTGGCTGAGTTTTGTGAGAACGGGAAGGGCTCGCTCTAAAATTCGCCACTATCTCAAAACCATGGCGCAAAAAGAATCCTTGGACTTGGGCGACAAACTTCTGACTCAATCTTTAAGGGCTGAGGGGATCGAAAAGCACCCTAACGATGTGGCAATTACGCCAAATATATGGGAAAAAATCTTACGTTTTACCGGCAACAAAAACAAAGAGGAGTTGTTGGTCGATATCGGATTGGGCAAACGCGTTGCCAGCATTGTGGCCAAACGCTTGACCTCTTTGTTGGCTGAAACAGGCGAAAAACCCAACGCCTTGCTGATCAGCCAAGAGAGGTTTGCATCCACCGAAACCTTGTCCCAAGGTGATGTCATCGTTGACGGAAGTGAAAACGCATCGGTCCAATATGCCCGCTGCTGTCACCCCGTACCGATGGATCCCATTTCTGGCTATTTGGGCCATGGTGAGGGCTTGGTGATACACCAGTCCTCTTGCGCCGTGGCCCAGCGTTTAAAACACAAAGACAGCGAACGCTTCATTTATGTCGAGTGGTCTGATGAACCGGTTAGGATGTTTGATGCTCCTTTGACCGTGACAGTTAAAAATGCGCCGGGTGTTTTGGCCAAAGTCGCCAACGCCATTTCTATGGCCGAAGCAGACATCACGCATGTGAACATGGCAGAAGAGGTGATCGCCATGGACACGATTGACTTGAAATTCACCATCGCAGTTCGAGACTTGAACCACATCGAGTCGGTTTTGAAATCGCTGAGAAGAACGTCATGCGTGACAAACGCCAAACGAATCATCGCCTCCAAACACCATTATCAAGAGCACTGATCACTCTTACTCGGCTTTCATAGGGTAGGAGACGGACAAGACTTCAATCTCTTGCTTACCGCTTGGGGTTTGAAGTTTAACGACATCCCCAACTCGCGACTTGATGAGGGCTTTGGCAACGGGAGAAATCCAAGTCACTTGCTTTTTTAAGCTGTCTGCCTCGTCAATGCCCAAAATTGTCACTGTGGTCTCTAGATTTGATTCATCAAGAAAGGTGACCTTAGCACCAAAGAAGACCTGATCGCCTCCATGGTGAACACTGGGATCTGACACCACTGCAATTTCTAGCCTTTTGGTCAAAAATCGAATGCGCTTGTCAATTTCTCTGAGTCTTCTTTTGCCATAGATGTAGTCGCCATTCTCCGATCGATCCCCATTGCTAGCAGCCCAATGCACGACGTCAACAATTTTGGGGCGCTCTACATCCATTAACTCAAACAACTCGGCTCTTAATTGGGCATAGCCCTCAGGGGTGATGTAATTTTTAACCGAAGTGGCACTTTCAATCGGTTCTTCATCCTCAAAAGAATCGTCTGAACTTGAATTCATATGTTTAAAAAAGCCATCTTGGTTGAAACGTTGAGGGAAAAAAGATACCAGAGGAAGTCTTTTCGCTCAGGAGGTGAGCTCAATCTCTGGTAAAGTTTTTACTCTAAGGATAAGCATGAACTTGGGTTAAAACTCGTTCTCATGCGAATGCATAACTGTTCATTGTTTTCATCTCTTGGAGCCTTCTTGCGTTTAGACAACACTTTTTAACGAAAGAAAAACCATGCGCTTGCGCCCAAAGCAATGAGCAAGAGCGCCAGCCAACGACTCAGGCTTCGCAAGCGCTTGATCTGACCCACCAAAGCCACTTGCTGCTGTGCAAGCTCAGTGACGATGCCCTCCAAGCTTTTTTGCTTTTCCTGCAACTCCTTGATCTCAATTCGAGCAGTGGCAAGATGAATTTCGATTTCACTTGGCGTAAATGATTCTGTTGGTGTTGGCGTGCTGGTTGGCGCTTGAGAGCGTTGGCGATCGATCAGATTTCGCGCCTTGTCCAGCACTTTGGGCGCATGTTCTATGACATTGCCCCATGGAATGGCTTTGAGCGTAGATAACCAAGGTATAGGCATGATGAGAGTTTGAAATGGGTTGAAAGACCAATTCAAGAGATCTTAGCATCCCCCATGAACAAAGACTTGAAAAAATACAGAACACCCGAAATGACTTTGGCACAGGACCTGAAGCTACTTGGTGATCATGAATGGACTGGCTGCGTAGCAAACGCGTGTAGCAAATTCATTTGCACGAAAAAAAGCCCTGATAAATCAAGGCCTTGGTGTAAATGGTGCGGCTGGCAGGATTCGAACCCACGACCCCTTGGTTCGTAGCCAAGTACTCTATCCAACTGAGCTACAGCCGCGCTCGGAACAGATTGTAGCACGCAGATAAGAAATTGGGTAAAAATCTACATCTCCTCAGAATGGGTCAAACCGCTTTCAGATCTAGCCATGTACTATGAACTTCAAAGTCACTGGCTCAATAAAAGTCATGAAGGTACGTAAAAAATGAAGCTAGGATAAATTTCCAATTAAAAGCATCCTAACTTTCTTCAACTCAATGGCTTCAATAACTCACTTTGCTGGCCATATGGATAGACCAGATAGAAATACCCTGTAAGGTGAAGCTTAGAGTTTTTCCATTAGAGCAATAGGCTCATGATCAACAGTGAAAAGTTTTTATAATAGGGACAATAACGAGTGGACACTACTTTCAAAAAAAGCAAGACGCCTCTACACCCCTAAGATCAAAAATAGTTCTAGCCATGAGATATCATTTGCTGCAGGCACAGACCCCTTTAAAGGGTAAGTTGAAGATCAAAACCATGAGCTTCATTCAGTAGTTTCATCACCCAACAGTTGATCGATTGTTTTTGATATCGCATCAGATAAAGTGACAGACTTACATTGGCCATCACCCAAACTACCCTATTTTTTTATTCAGTCAAATTCCTTTCTTTGTTCAGAGTGAGCTAGACCAACTTTATTTTCAGCATGGATATCAAACCCATAGAACCCTCTCAACCTCAAAGTCTACTCGGCCCAGTTGGAGCAGTGGCACTGATTGTGGGCATTGTTATAGGCGCAGGAATATTTAAAACACCGTCAATGGTGGCAAGCATTTCTGGCGATGTGGGTTGGATCCTCGTCATCTGGATAGTTGGCGCAGTGGTTTCGCTCCTTGGCGCGCTGTGTTATGCCGAGCTTTGTACAGCTTACCCTCATGTTGGAGGGGACTATCATTTTATTCATTGTGCTTTTGGTCGACGTACTTCTTTTTTGTACGCTTGGTCAAGAGCAGTGATTATCAATCCAGGCTCTATTGCTTTGCTATCTTTTGTTTTTGGAGATTACTTTACAAAATTTTGGCCTCTTGGCGAGCATTCAAATGCTGCTTGGGCATGTGCTATTGTTGTCTCACTTACTCTTGTTAATATTTATGGTTTAAAAACCTCAGCCCGCTTACAAATGCTGTTAACAGTTTTCGAAATCCTAGGACTGGTCGCAGTCATTGCCGCAGGTTTTGCATCTCCATTAGCCACCACTTTATCGCCTAGTCTGTATTTTAGCGTTCATCCCTCGTGGCCTGATCTGGGCCTAGGTTTGGTTTTCGTATTACTTACCTTTGGTGGTTGGAACGAATCCGCGTATGTTTCCGCTGAGCTCAGAGGCGGTAGCGGAACAATGGTACGTGTTATTTTGATAAGTATGGGAATACTTACAGCAATTTACTTGTTGGTGAATGTGGCATTGCTGTATGGCTTAGGACTTGGCGGATTATCAAATACAAGAACCGCTGCAGCTGATATTGTTGGTATTTCTTTTGGCTCTTGGGCTCAAAAGGCATTGGCATTGTTTATTGCCATTGCTGCACTGACCAGCATCAACGCGACCATGGTTGTTGGTGCTCGTTCTAGTTTTGCAATGGCTCGAGATTGGTTAACCCTTGGCCAACTGGGTCAATGGAAAAGCGAAAGTGGAAGTCCGACTCGTGCCTACTTGCTACAAGCCTTGATCAGCCTAGGATTAATTGTGTTGGGTACACAAGAGGCTGATGGCTTTACAGCCATGGTGGAGTTCACCGCTCCAGTCTTTTGGGGGTTTCTTTGCTTAGTTGGTTTGTCTTTGTTTTTGCTTCGTCAACGCGATCCACATAGAGTGAGGCCCTTTAAGGTGCCACTCTACCCAATCACACCAGCTTTATTTAGTATCGCCTGCGCTTACCTAACTTGGTCTAGCTTAGGTTATGCAATCAGCCAAAATGCCGTCCACATATCTTTGTTTTTATTATTGAGCGGCTTAATTGCGCTTTTCATACTTCAAATGAAAGAGAACACAAATCATAAAAAAATGATAAGGCATTTTTAAAAAATAATTCAACAATCACTCAAACATAACGTTCACTTTAAGCGCCTGGCTTCAAAGGAATTTTCTTGCTCTAAAAACTTCTGAATACCTTGCATTTGATTGTCTTTAACTTTCAATGAAATACTGACCAGACCAAGACTTGAAACTTGATAGAAAAAGCTAAACTGATCTGCATTTAATTGAGGGTTCAGCAAAGGCTGTGTCACACCATCAATGGTTACAGTCCCACCAATTTTCTGAAAAATTTGATCCACTTCAACCACAAAGCGTTGTTTTGTCTCTAGATTTAAAAATTCCCATTTACCAGCAATTTTGGCTGGAATAATCCATAAATAGGCGACATCATTGTAAGTTTTGATGGTTTGATCAGGATACCAATCACTCATATCAAAATAATGAGAAACTATTCTAGTTCCTGGCTTCATACTCAAAAGCTTGGGCCTGAGCTCAAGATTCAATTCAGGTAGCAAGTACATAAAGACAACCGTTGCATTGCTAAAGTCCTCTTTAAATATATCTCCAGTAATGATGGTCACTTTATCTTTTAAATTCTCCTGAGTAACTTTCGCCCTGGCATAGTCAGCCAATTTGGGATTGAACTCAATTCCTATCGATTGCGCATTGAATCGCTTGGCTGCTGTGATAGGGACAATTCCATCGCCTGAACCCAGGTCATATAAAACATCTTTGCCTGTAACATTGGCCATATCAAGCATTTTGTCTACAAGCTCTTGAGTTGTGGCAATCCACATCACATCTTTACCCGCCTGCCCTCTTACAGGTTTATATTCAGCTACATTTTTATTTACATCAAGGGTTGAGCACCCTTGGGACATTAAAAATATAAAACAACTAAAAATATAAATTAAAAATCTTTTTGTGATGATCATTTGTGGTGATAGATTGAATTTTGATCACCTAGTTTAAATGAATATTGGCCAAGGATAAAAAAATAGGTCAAAATCCATAACAAGTCAAAACGACGAACCTTTTATCGTACAGCGGCGGAAAAGTTCCCGGGAAAATTTAGAACAGGTCCATTTGTAACGCATAAAAATCAAAGCATGATCAATAGAAAAAAAGTTCTTCTCATTGGTGTCCTCCTTGTTTGTGCGGGGCTGATGTTTCTTGGCCGTGACTTGCTCAACGCGAACCTGCCACCCCACCCCTCTAAGCATGACGTAACCCAGGGCTCAGGATCTAGCACTGACCCTGCTTCGAGCTTGCCAAAGACCTCAGAAGTCATGCAAAACGAAACAGCACTCCCACCCAACTCAATTCAAAAAGACCCCTTCAAAGCCTTTCTCGAAGGCAAGGCAACATCAACTCCACTGGCACCGAGTCCGCAAAACACGTTCGTTCCAGGCACCGACCCCTTCAAAGCGAAGCTTGAAGAGCAAAAGAATGCTCCTCACTCTGCAGTTTCTCCATTTAAAGACTAAATCCTGAATCGGGTTTACTCAACCTTGTGAGAAAGATTGAAGTGCAGGTGATCAGTCGGGGATTTTGAAGGCAACGCTACCTATGCTGATGATGTGTTTCTGGACCAAGACTGCTGCACTGCATTAAAAAACAGCATGCTTGCCTCTGTCGGGTAGATCTTGACCATTCACCCACCGCTCATAAGATTCAAATAGCGTATGCGTTCCATGAGAAGGCGTGAGCTGCGCATCATAGCGATTGGTCAACGCATCCCACACCAGCATGGACTCGGTTGCGTAATAACGACCTATTCGAGCGAGTTCTGCTTTATCCGCAAGGGATGGAAAGAACTGGCCAAGCCCGTTCAATACGCCAACGATGATATCCAGAAAACCCACTGGAACGCTTTTAAAGCGTGGCTCTTTACCTAGCAGTTGAAACAGACACTCTCCTTGCTCACGAGGGGTAATAGCAGGACCTGGTCCACCAATGGGCAAGATTTGGTCATACCGACTTGGTTCATCCAAGCAGCCTGCAATGAAATCAGCCAGATCTACATCACTGATCGGCTTGCAAGCAGTGAGCTTGCCATCTCCAAAAATTAAAAACGGCTTTCCTTTTTTGACCCTTTCCAATTGACCTGACAACGATTTAAAGAAAGCCGTTGGACGAACAATGGAATAGGTCAATCCTGACTCCATCAACGCCTTCTCGAAAGCCAGCTTGGCGCGTTGAAAGTCGAGCAATGGTTTTTGTACGCAGATCGCTGAGAGCAAAATGAAGTGCTTAACACCAGCAGCTTTCGCGTCTTCAAGTGCATGCAGATGGGCTTGGTGATCAATAAGCCAAGCATCTCGTGGGCTACCCGTTCTTGAAGCCATGCACGAAATCACCGCATCAAAAGACTCATGGGCAAAACCATCGCGTACCATGGACCAACGATCACTTGGGTCCCCATAGCGAAGAGTGGCTCCGCGAAAGTCAGAGGCCATGCGTTCTTTTGCATGGTCTACACTTTCGTCTTTTCGCGATCGAACAAAACAAACAAGATCATGCCCACGATCCATCAGCGCGTGGGCCGTGGCCAAGCCGATCGTACCCGTTGCACCCAACAAGAGGACACGCGCTCGCGGGCCATTTGTCCTCTGCAAATCGCTAAGCAAAGGGTCCATTGAGTTCAACTGTCGCGGCGTTTAAGAAGCCAGCTGCCGTCACCCACACCAAATAAGGCAGCAACATCAGACTTGAAATTTTAGACAAACGCCACAATCCCATGATCAGTAGCAGCACCGAAAACCATAAAAAATACACCTCCGTCATGGCCCAATCAGGACGATGGAGATGAAAGTACAACCAACTCCAAAGGATGTTTAAAAATCCATTGACGGCAAATAAAAGTGCAATGCGAACCTTGTTTGCGCTGCTGTTAGAAACTTTCCATGCGTACCAGCCACTGACAGCACACAAGGTAAAAATGATCGACCAAATGATGCCAAAGGCTGCATCTGGTGGCTTCCAATCCGGCTGCTTTAAAGCTTGGTACCAAGGGCCAAGATCTGTGAATGAAGCACCAATGGATGAAACTAAAATACTACAAGCAAACGCTATTGCCAATCCCTTGAATCGATCAGCAACGCTCATGTCTTGACCATGCCAAAAAGGTGTCCGAGATCTTTGAAAAAGATGCGTACATGAGCCATCGGTTTTTTTCTCACAAGAACTTTGTTCATGTAAGACTCAAACGTGAGTTGCTGCACATCTTTGTCCTCGCAGATCGTGACAAATTTTTCACGTCGACGGTCGTTTTGATACCAGAAATACTGCATGATACCCAGCACCCAAAAAACTGTGCCATGCTGCTTCATGAATGTTTTTCGGGCCTTCTTAAGGCAAGACACTTTGCCAGTTTTTAAGGCCTCTTCAACTGCATCAGCGGCCATTCGACCGCATGCCATTGCATAGTAAATGCCTTCCCCAGAAGCAGGCGCCACAACACCTGCTGCATCCCCTGCCAAGACCACATCTTTGCCGTTGTCCCACTGGGGTAGCGGCTTCATCGGTATGGGCGCACCCTCTCGACGAAGTGTCTCGGCCTTTTGCAAGCCAGCTGTCTCTCTCAGTCTTGTCACAGCTCCTCGCAGTGAAAAGCCTTTATCTGCACTGCCCGTGCCCACACTCATGGTGTCACCATGTGGGAAAACCCAGCCGTAAAAATCTGGCGACAAAGCGCCGCGATAGTAAACATCACAGCGGTCCGCATCGTAACCGGGTTGTTGGATGGGCGCCCTGACGATCTCGTGATAAGCAAACACATATTTGGTGCGCTCAGCGCCTTTGACCGTTTGGCGAGCCACCTCCGACTTCGCACCATCTGCACCCACCACAAAACGCGCTCGAATGCTCTTGGTTTCTGGAGGCGAAAAAAAGCTCGGTGTATGGGATGGCGATTGCACTTCGATATGAATACGTGCAACACCGTCGTCGTCTCGGGTGAGCTTTTCAAAAGTGCCTTTCATGCGCTGAGCTCCATGAGATCGAGCTCTTTCGCGCAACCACTCATCAAACTCATCTCGGTTGACCATCCCAACGAAACCATTCTCAATGGGAATATCGACTTTGTTGTCTTTGGGTGAAATCATTCTGGCGCAACGCGCTTTAGCAACCAACAAATGGTCTGGGATTTCAAAATCTTTGATCAAACGTGGCGGTATGGCGCCTCCACATGGTTTGGTTCGTCCTTGACGGTCCAACAACAAGACGCGCCATCCTCGACTGGCCAGATCATCTGCTGCAGTTGCACCAGAGGGGCCGCCACCAATCACAACAACATCATAGGTATCAGTACTCATGGCTTAAATCCTTTCTAAATCCAAGGTCCAAAGAGGCGTGGTGCTCCTTTAGACTTTTAAGGTCATATCGACCCACCCAAAAGGCACAAAGTGCCGAAATCACAAACATGGCAGCTTCAAAGCCAAACACACTGGCATATGCTGTGCCTTGTGTGCCCATCAGATAATGTGCCAAATCACTGGCTGCAGTGCCAAGCAGGCCGCCCAGACCAAAGGCCATGGCCTGAGAAGCCCCCCAAAGGCCCATCCTTGTTCCAGCGTGATGCTCGCCCCCTAAGGTGGCCAAGCGCATCATGGTGGCAATGGCGGCAATAGAAAAACTGCCATTGGCAACACCAAGCAAAAAAACATTCGCCTCCAAAGGCCAAGGCGGACCATATGCTGCTGCCAAGCACAAGCCCAACATGGCCACGCCAGACACCAAGCACCCTCCCATCATCCAACTTTGAATCGAGCCCAACCGCCCTGCCACACGACCGCTTCCAGCCAAGGCAACGGCCAACATGCCGCACAAAACAGCACTGTGGTGCAAACCTGAAAGCTGCGTGGTCTGACCGGGCGTCAGGCCAAACAAAGCACCTGCAAAAGGCTCCAAGATCAAGTCTTGAGAGCTGTAGGCCAGCATCGATATGAAGACAAACACCGTGAAAGCCTTGGCTTGTGGTTCTGACCAAACCATCTGGACGGTTTTCTTAAAACCCAGTTGATGAGTCGCTTGAGTCGCTGAAGTCAATTGAGCCCTCTGGGTCACCTCAAGAGCATTCGACAAGCGTTCCGGTGTTGCCGCATGGGGCTCTGCCTGACCTTCTAACTTCCAAAGACACAACGAAGTCACAAGCACCACCAACACGCTCAGGCCTGCACTGATGTCAAGCAACCTCTGTGGTGAATAGGGTTCTAACAACTTGCCCACGGTGATGGCGGTGACAGCAAATCCAACAATCATCATCATCCACACCACGGTCGCTCCTGGTGCTCGCCGAGATTCAGCCAAACGCTTTGACATCAACACCAACAACGAGGTCCCACAGGCACTCACACCCAAGCCAATCAACATGAACGCAAAGATCGACAAGACAATGCCCTTGCTCAGATCATGCCCCATCCAAACCGTTGCATAGCTTGCCAAAAATCCTCCGATCGCTAAAACAGTCATACCTCCCATCATCCATGGTGTGCATCGTCTGCCTTGATCAGCGCCAAATCCCATACGTGGTCGCACCATTTGAACGAGGTAATGAAAGCCCACCAAAAACCCAGGAAGCAAAGCGGGCAATGCCAACTCGACCACCATGATGCGGTTGAGCGTTGAGGTGGTGAGCACCACCACCGCGCCCATACAAGCCTGGATCAGCCCTAAGCGCACAATTTGCCACCAAGTGAAGTGAGGTAATTTGTTCATGGCACCAACTCCTGAAGCTCCCTCAATGACCAAGCACTCACCATCATGCCGCTCACAAACAAGGGCACACCAAAAGCACTGACACTCAAGGCTTTATCAACTGGGTTTTGTACAAATCGCAGCATCAAAGGCAGCTGGCAAAAGCTCAAGAGCAGCACCGCAAGTGCGCCATTGGGTGAACCCCAATCCAACAACAAGGCAGCCACTAGCCATTGCGCGAGCAACATAAATACGCAAGCGGTCCAAGCTGCCTTGGTCACCCCCAATTGAACGGGCAAAGAGCGCACGCCCATCTGCGCATCTCCCGCTACCGCTTTAAAGTCGTTCAACGTCATGATCCCGTGAGCCCCAAAACTGTAGAGCAAGGCCAACACCAATGTGTTGTGAGAAGGCATCTCGCCACCCAGCATGACAGCTGCCCCAGTCACCCACGCCAAGCCTTCATAACTCAGAGCGCATGCAGTGTTGCCCCACCATCCATTGTTTTTCAAACGAATTGGAGGTGTGCTGTAAGCCCATGAGAAGAACAAACCTAGACCCGTGGCAGCGAAGCCCCAGAGCCCAAGTGGCCAAGCCCAAAGCAAAGACAAGAGAGTCCACAGCACAGCAATGTAGAGCCCCCAAAGACCCGGCATTCTCCCCGAGGGAATAGGTCGATGGGGCTCATTGATGGCATCGACGTGTCGGTCAAACCAATCGTTGACCGCCTGACTACTGGCACACACCAACGGACCCGCCAACAAAACACCCCAAACGATCAACAGCCCATTGTCAGCAAGTGACATGCCTGAGGAAACAACGCCACACGAAAATGCCCACATTGGAGGAAACCATGTGATGGGCTTTAAAAGCTCAGCGACGGTAGAAAGATCAGGGCGACTCATGTGGAAATTTTGTTCAACCGACAAAACACTTGTGCTGTGGCTTGAGAACTGACATCCATTTGCGCGCTAAGAGCGCCGTGAAGATCTCGCCTACCCATGGGTACCTTAAAGCACTCAGGGAACTCGGGGCACTTGAAGCACTCGAGACAGCGGATCCAGACAGCCATTCAAACCACCCTTCTTAAGGGAGCAGTGCTCAAAGGGGACGATGGCCAAACTTCTTCAATTCGTCTTTGTATGCCCGTTTGCGTCAGTCCATATTGCTGCATCAGTAAGCCAGGGTCGCCATGCTCTGTGAACTCGTCTTCAAAGCCCATGACCAACACCTGTTTTGAGATACCCATGTCTTGCAAGGCCTCTAGCACCGCTGAACCGGCACCGCCAACGCGAGTTCCATCCTCAAGGGTGACCAAGCGATGGTGGGACTGAGCAATCTCTTTGAGGGTTTGCAAATCAAGCGGCTTGGCCCAGCGCATGTTCACCACCGTTGCATTCAACGATGGTGCGACTTTGAGGGCTTCGTAGAGCAAGGGGCCAAAGCACAAAATTGCAAGGTCTTCGCCCTCTCGAACGACTTGCGCTTTACCTATTGGCAAGGACACTGATTCTTTTTGCACTGGAACTCCAACACCCGCACCCCTGGGGTATCGAACGGTGACCGCATGGTCTTGCAAAAAGGCCGTGTTGAGCAATTGACGGCACTCGTTTTCGTCCGCGGGACAGGCCACGCTCATTTGAGGTATGCACCTCACAAACGCAATGTCAAACATGCCTGCATGCGTAGGTCCATCGGCTCCGACCAGGCCAGCTCTGTCCAGCGCAAACACCACGGGTAAGTTTTGCAACGCCACATCGTGTATCAGTTGGTCATAAGCTCTTTGTAAGAAGGTTGAATAAATGGCCACAACGGGCTTAAGCCCCTCACAGGCCAATCCAGCCGCAAATGTGACCGCATGTTGCTCAGCGATTCCCACATCAAAGTAACGATTGGGGAAACGCTGGCTGAACTCGACCATGCCAGAGCCCTCACGCATGGCTGGTGTGATACCCACCAAGCGCGGATCTTTTTCAGCAGCATCGCACAACCATTGACCAAAGACTTGTGTGAACGTGGCCTTTGTACTTGGGGCACTGACCAAGCCAACAGAAGGGTTGAATTTGCCAGGACCGTGGTAGGTGATGGGATCGATCTCGGCCTTTTCATAGCCCTTGCCTTTGCGAGTCACAACATGTAAAAACTGAGGTCCCTTCGCTTGAGAAATTTTTTCAAGCGCATCAACCAATCCGTTCAGATCATGACCGTCTATGGGCCCAACATACGTAAACCCGAGTTTTTCAAAGATGGTGTTGGTTTGAAGGAGGTTTTGCGTTTGTTGCTCAATGTGCCGAGCCAAGGCAAACAAAGGAGGAGCGTTGCGAAGTACCTCGCCACCTAATTTTTTAGCCTGCGCATAAAAACGCCCAGACATCAACTCAGCCAAATATTGGTTCAACGCACCGACGGGCGGGCTGATGGACATGTCGTTGTCATTCAAGACAACCAACACATCGCATTGGCTTGTGCCAGCATTGTTCAAGGCCTCATAAGCCATGCCCGCGGTCAAAGCGCCATCCCCAATGATGGCAACTGCTTTGCGCTGGCTACCCGTCAATTTAGACGCCATTGCCATGCCCAAAGCAGCAGAAATACTGGTTGAAGAATGTGCAGTGCCAAATGCGTCATAGATACTTTCCTCGCGACGCGGAAAGCCACTCAATCCCCCCTTTTGCCGAATGCTACCCATGCGCGAGTTTCTTCCGGTCAAGATCTTGTGCGCATAAGTTTGGTGACCGACATCCCAAACAAGTCGATCATGCGGAGTGTTGAAAACATAATGAAGGGCAATGGTCAATTCAACCGTGCCCAAATTGGAACTGAAGTGCCCGCCGGTTTGCGAAACTGTTTCAATCAATCGCTCACGCAGTTCATTGGCCAGGCTTTGAAGACTTTCACGCGACAGCTGTCTCAAATGAGAAGGCGATTGAATCCGTTCCAATAAGGCGTCCATGGTGTTGTGATGAATGGGTTGACGAAGCTTTAATTTACCGCGTTTAAAAAAAACGTCAAGTTAAATTGACACTTTATGGCCTATTTTTAGTTACAACACGCACATAACTATCGTTTCCCCTAGGTCATAAGGCCTATAAATTGCACTTCACAGACAAAATTTACGCTTCCCATCAGCAAAAAGCTTTATAGATACCCATGGATGTAAATTTAACTTGACAGTTGGCTGGCACTTTTGGATGATGGGCATTTGTGCATTCAGTGGATCAATAGAAATCAGTTATGGCAATTACGTTTCCTTTCGCAGCTATCGTGGGTCAAGAAGAGATGACTTTGGCGATTCAAGTGGTCGCCATTGACCCCACGGTCGGAGGCGTTTTGGTGTTGGGCGACAGAGGCACTGGCAAATCAACGGCAGTCAGGGCTTTGGCAGACTTGCTGCCCCCCATTCAAGTGGTCAAGGGATGCCCTTATAGCTGTGACCCCACAAAACCCGCTCAGGCTTGCGCCGTGTGTCAGCCTCAAAAGAAATTGAATGCGGCTCAAACGCCCAAATTGTCAACCGAACGCAGACCTGTGAGCGTGGTGGACTTGCCCTTGGGGGCCACAGAAGACCGCATTGTGGGTGCACTCGACCTAGAAAAGGCATTGTCTCAAGGCATCAAGGAGTTTTCCCCCGGCCTCTTGGCCCAAGCACACCGTGGTTTTTTGTACATCGACGAAGTGAATTTGCTCGAGGACCATTTGGTCGACCTTTTGATTGACGTTGCCGCTTCTGGAGAAAATCTGGTCGAGCGGGAGGGATTGAGCATTCGGCATCCTGCCCGCTTTGTTTTGGTAGGAAGTGGTAACCCCGAAGAAGGAGAGCTTCGACCGCAACTGCTAGACCGTTTTGGCTTATCGGTGCAAGTTAAAACGCCCCAAGATCTGAAACTTCGCGTGGAAGTCATCAAGCGAAGAGACGCCTTTGACAAAGACCCCTCCGCCTACAAAGCTCAATGGCAAAGCGAGAGCGAGAAACTTCAAAAACGTATTGTCAAAGCTCGCAAACTGCTGGAATCGGTGGAGATCGACGATGACATGCTGACCTTGTGTGCAAGGCTGTGTCTTCAACTTGGTACCGATGGCTTGCGCGCAGAATTGACGCTGTTGCGCGCCACACGCGCCTTGGCAGCGATGCTTGGCCATAAAAAGGTCAAGCCCGAACACCTCAAAACCATTGCGCCCTTGGCCCTTCGGCATCGCTTGAGACGCAACCCATTGGACGACACCGATTCTGGTGAGCGCGTCAACAGATGTCTACAAGATATTTTGACCCCTTGAGTTCTGTGCATGGCCCATGACTTGAAAGGACTTGAGACTTGGAACGATGCCATGACATCGTTGCAACTGCTGCAAATTGATCCTCACAGTTTTGGCGGCGTTTGGTTACGTGCTCCGTTTGGACCAGTGCGAGAAAGATGGCTCGGACAGCTTTGCACAACAGGTCTGAACACCGTCAAGTTACCAGGCAACATCGATGTAGAACGGTTGTTGGGAGGCATTGATTTATCGCGCACGCTTCAATCCGGGCGCTTGCAGATGCAATCCGGTTTGTTGCAACAAGCAGACCAAGGCTTGGTCTGCATCAGCATGGCCGAGCGTTTTCCAAGCGCCTTGATAGCACCCATGACCCAGGCCATGGACACGCAATCATTGCCTGCTTTGAACAACTCAACACATTCAGGCCGCTCAAGCCGCACTCAATTTGGCGTGATCGCGCTGGACGAATCCAGTCAAGATGACCCAGCCATCAGCCAAGCACTTCAAGAGCGTTTGGGCTTGTGGTTTGACTTGCAAGAGCTTGCCCCATCAGATGTCTTAGAAGTCACACTTGACACCCAACGTGAAGACCTCAGCTTGAACACGATGAGCATTCAGATTGCACCAGATGTCTTGGCTAAGATGAAAGAAGTCTTGCCCCATGTTCAATGGAGCGACGATCAAGCTTTGGCCGTTTGCAGCACGGCAATGGGGTTGGGCATTGACTCTTTGCGCGCCCCCACCTTGGCCCTGCGTGTGGCTTGCTGTCATGCCGCTTTGCATCTAAGACGCCAGATCAATGACGAGGACTTGGCCTTTGCAGCAAGGCGCGTATTGGCGCCTCGCGCCACGCAGTTACCGGCAGATGCAAACAATGCGTCGGATTTGCAAGCGCAAAACAGTTCATCGTCTGCCTCAACAACAGAGCCATCTGAGTCTTCAGAAACCAGAACAGATGAGCAAGATGCGACATCGCAAGATGCATCGCCTGAAGATTCATCGTCTGAGGACGCTTCCTCTAAAGATGCATCTCAGACCAACCCAAGCTCGCAAGCGCAGGACTCTTTAACACTCGACTCTTCTGAGCGCCTGGAAGAAATGATGGTTGCCGCTGCTGGGGCCAGTCTGCCACCCCATGTCTTGGATGCTTTACTGACCCAAGCAGGTCGCAACACGGGCAACACCTCTGGCAGATCTGGGCAATTCCGATCGGGCTTGCAACGCGGAAGACCTTTGCCGCCCAGGCCAGGACGCCCAGGCGGTCATGCCCGCTTGCACATCTTGTCCACCTTAAGAGCTGCAGCACCTCAACAGCGATTGAGAGGCGCTGCTCAACAAGGACGAGTTGCCATTCGGGCAGAGGACTTTCATGTTCACCGCTACCAACAACATAGTGCCAGCTGTCTGATCCTGGCGCTCGATGCATCTGGCTCAGCAGCTCTGCAACGCTTGGCTGAGGCCAAGGGGGCTGTAGAGCTTTTGCTTCAACAGTCCTACTCGAGAAGAGACAGCGTGTGCATTGTGGCCTTCAAAGGCGCAAAAGCCCAACTCTTGCTTCCCATGACTCGTTCATTGGTTCGCGCAAAGCGAGCCATGACGGGTCTGCCTGGCGGAGGCGGGACACCTTTAGCGCTGGCCTTGAAAATGACTTGTGACCAAGCCACTCAGCTTCAGCGACAAGGCGTCACACCCATTTTGGTGGTGCTGAGCGATGGCCGAGCCAATGTGAACCTTCAAGGTTTGGGCGGACGTGCACAAGCACAAGCAGATGCTCAGCAATGGGCGGCGCAATGGAGACAGACTGGCCATCGAAGTTTGTGGATCGACACCTCTCTTCAACCCGATGCCCAAGCACAAAACTTGGCTCAAACCATGGGTGCAAGTTATATGCCCATGCCGCAAGTTCAAGCACAACGCATGGCCCACGCTATGGACAACTTGCGACGACACAGCGATTAGCCACCTTAGATAGCAAAGTCACTGGCCTTATTTTTCTTGTCTGGAACGCTCCAAAGTTCTGTCTCGCTCTCTTGGTCCAAAGCTCGAAGCCAAGGACCCCTCGGACACCAAGCCCTCAAGGTAAGAGCGCTCAATGTCAGGGGCTGCTTTGACAAGTTCGCGCTCAGCAAATGGCAAATGGAGCAAAGCCCTTAGACCAAACAGCACCTTGACCCAAGCAGGCAAAAAAACTCTTCGTTGGCGCTTTGCAATAGCTCGCACCATCACCCCAGCCGCTTCTTGTGCAGAGGTTTCCTTGTTCAACCAACTTGGCATCGTCGCTCTCAATCGAACAAACCCCGGATGCAAAGCGCCCTCAGCAACCAGGGGGGTCGTGATCCAACTTGCATGCACCACGCCTACATCAACCCTGTGGGCTACGAGCTCTAGGCGCAGTACGTTGGCCAAGGCTTCCACTGCAGACTTGCTAGCAGCATAAGCAGACATTGCTGGAGGATGGGCAAAGGAAGAGACCGATGCGTTGATCAACACATAACCTCGGCTCTGCATCAAAGCGGGAAGCGCTGATCGCACCGTGTTGAAAACCCCAAAAACGTTCACCTCTATGCAACGGGTCCAAGCTTGCGTGTCCACATAGGCCACGGGCCCAAAAGCGGCCACCCCTGCATTTGCAAACACCACATCAAGGCGTTTGTACACCGACAGTGTTTGAGCAACTACATCAAGCATACCGGCAAGTTCGGTCACATCAGTGACAAAAGACAAGGTGCCTTCACCACATTGCTGAGCCACTATTGCAAGGGGCTCTTGATCGCAATCCACCAACACAGGAACACCACCGTTGCGAACAACTTCCAAGGCCGTTGCAGCTCCAATCCCAGAGGCGGCACCTGTGATCAAGACCACCAAGCCCTTGAGCGGTAACGCTTGCGCTTTGTCAGAGCGTGCCCACATCACCATTGAACACGGCTCAAAGGCCCTTGGTGACCATCAAATACACAATCGGCAATGGAAGCAGCGTTGCAAACGCACCTGCAATTTTCCAGATTCGCGATAGACGCCAATAGTCTTCACCAACCGTATCGGTGTTGAGCAACAAAGAACGCTGCTTGAGTTGTATGGGGACCAACACCAACAACCAAATCAAACCTGAAAAGCCCAGCAAGCCATAGGACCACTGAATCCAAGGATGCCCGTCTCCACCTCCAAAGTTCTCCGCCATGCCATGCCCCGTCCAAACAACCCCCAAAGAGCCCAGCAAGGTAAAAAAAACGTCTGTGATCAACACCATGCGGTTGCTGAATTGAATGATGGCATGGTTTCGCGTGCGCTCAGCTTGCAAAGCCCATATGCCACTCACGATCACGTTGCCTAAAAATAAGCAAGCACAAATCAAATGGATCAACTTCAAATTAGCCCCCATCAAGACCTCTTTTGAGGGTAGGTGGTTGCGGTTGCGAGGAAACATTCATGGCTTGAACTCGTGCAGCTTCTCTTTGTTGGCGAGTGATTTCTCGGGCACGGCGCAAATCGCGAAACTGCCAAACGACAAAACAAACGCCTGCAACAAGCAAAACCAGTACTTCAACAACTTTCAGCATTTCAAGTGTTGTCGGTTGATTCTTTTGCGCTCTTCCAAGCGACCAAACAAATCCACCATCCATTCCACGCGTTCATCAAAACTGCGAGATGGAACTGTCCATGGCCCTTGGCTGGCCAATGGATGACGATCCCTGCTGACAATGTCAACCAAATACTCAATGGCTGGAACAGGACTTAAGGGCACAGATGGAGAAGAGGGCACCCTCAAAGCGACGGCGGCGGCTCGGGCAATCAAGGCCAATTTTCGCGCCTTGGAGACCACGGTGCGCTTGTCGACTGAATTCAATCCGTTACGCTCGAGCTGTCGACCAATTTCAGCGTAGACCAGTCGCGCAGCTTGAATAGCTGGGCGACAGTCCCAAGATAATTCAGCCAAACCGAACTCGCCGCGGCGATAAAGAGCATCTGCACGCAACAACAAGCGTTGTGTAAACCCTGCAATCCGTGAGTCAAACACTGGATTGCTGAGCCAATCATCCGCATCCATACCAATTTCTCGAAACCATGCGCGAGGAATATACAAACGACCGTTGCGCGCATCTTCACCAATGTCTCTGGCGATGTTGGTCAGTTGCATGGCAACACCAAGTTCACAGGCTCGTGCAATGGCGGTGTCTGTTGATGCGCCCATGATGAGAGACATCATGGCGCCAACGGCTCCAGCGACGCGAGCGCCGTATGCCTCAACGTCCGCCAGCGTTTCATATCGGCGACCCTGCGAGTCCCAAAGAAATCCATCCAACAAGGCCTCCAACAAGCCACATGGAATACCGTAGCGGTGAACAACCACCGTCAATGCGCGATCTGCATCTTTCGCAACTGGGCGTCCGGCATAAATGGCACTCAAGCGGGACTTGAGGTCTTGCATGGCTTGTTCTTGGTCTTCACCCATGTCGATGGCATCGTCAGCCAAACGACAAAAAGCATAGAGCGCAATAGCAGGCGCACGGGCGCGAACAGGCAAGAGCTTAGAAGCGGCAAAAAACGACTTTGAACCCCCGCGCATCAACTCCGTACAAGCCTCTAAGTCATAGGACAAGGCCTCATGAGGAGCGCTGCAAAGAGGGGTTGGGGCTTCAGTTAGACCAAACGAACGACTTGACATCGGGTACCACCTTTTCTAACATTTTTGCGGACATCAAAACACTGGGAACCCCTGCGCCAGGTTGGCTGCTGGCACCCACCATAAAAAGTCCATCAACATCTTGACTTCTGTTGTGCGGTCTGAACCATGCGCTTTGGACCAAAATCGGCTCTAAACCAAAACCTGCGCCTTTGTAAGACCACAAACGATCTTGAAAATCTTGGGGTGTGGTGAGCTTGGATGACACGACATGCTGTTTCAAATCGGGCAGAACGCTTTCTTGTAAAACCGTTTCAATGGCAGCACGGTACTGCTCTTTGATCGCAGTCCAATCCGTCTCGCTGCTGAGGTTTGGGACAACCGATAAAGCATAAAAACTGTCGCACCCCTCAGGCGCCAAGGAAGGGTCGGTGGCAGTGGGGCGGTACAAGTAAAGGCTGAAATCTTTGGACAAGGTGTGGTTTTTAAAAATATCTTGCAACAAACCCTTGTAGCGTGGCCCTAAAACCATCATGTGGTGGGGCACATCTTTGTACTGGCGGTTGGTTCCAAAATACCAAACAAACAAGCCAGAAGAGTATTTACCCCTGGCAATTTTTTGATCGGTCCAATGCTTGCGGTGCTCTGGCGCAACAAGGTGACGGTAGGTCCAAGCGGCATCGCCATTGCTCACCACAATATCGGCTCCTAAGAATTCTCCATTCTCAAGTTCGACACCTTGTGCTCGGCCGTCCTTGACACGAATTTTTGTCACGGCAGCGTTGTAACGAATAGGCACATGGCGCTCATCCAGCAATTTGACCAACTCAGTCACGATCGCTCCTGTGCCGCCCATGGCTGAGTGAACACCCCAACGCCTCTCCAACGCGTGAATCAAGGAGTAGACACAAGTCACAGAGTAGGGGTTGCCGCCAATGAGCAGCGGATGAAAACTCATGACGATCCGTAGCTTGGGATGCTTGATGTGTTTGGCCACCAAGCTGTAAATGGATCGCCAAGCTTTCATGCGTACTAAATTAGGCAGGGCTTTGATCACATCTACAATCGTTTCAAAGGGCACCATGCCTAATTCAACAAAACCGAGTTGAAAACATTTTTCTGAAGCTTTCATCAAGTCCTTGAACCCTTGAATATCATCGGGACTGAATTTAGCAATTTGTTCAAGCATCTTCGCATCGTCGTTGCTGTAATCAAAGTGCGTGCCATCATCAAAGCGAATGCGATAAAAGGGTGACATCAAGCGCAGATCGACATGATTTTTCATATCACGACCACACAAGGTGAAAAGCTCTTCAATCAAATGGGGCAAGGTGATGATGGTGGGACCTGCATCAAAGGTAAAACCATCTTGCTTGTGCACATAAGCGCGCCCGCCTGGCCCATCTAACTTTTCAAGCACTTGCACCCTGTAGCCTTTGACGCTCAAACGAATGGCGGCAGCCAAGCCACCAAAACCCGTCCCAATCACAATGGCTCTTGGTACTTTTGGATGGGTGAAAGCAACATTTGGCATAGAGTCTGTTTGACCCCTGCTGCCCAACCCACCTAGGCCCATAAAGTTCATGGATTTATTAATGTTTGTCATGTCAATCCAAATGTGTATTGAGCCTTGTAGGGACATATGGATCAAAGGCAATTTCAACCTTCGATTTTTGATGTTTTTGGATGGCCCAACGCCACAAAGCGGTAGTATCCAAGGGAAGCACCAACATCAAGTGCTCCAAAATAGCCAAGGCCAACATGGTACCGACCAAGACAGATCCAACAACTTGGGAGGGCGTCACCAAGGGATGGCTCGCATAGCTCACGAGCAACCACAAGCCAACGAAAGCAGACACAACGGCGAATGGGAAAAAGGCATTCATCCGACGGCGCTTAAAAAAGCTTTCTAAATAAGCCAAATGCGTTGGTAAAAATTCCTCACTCAAATTGCGCACACCAAAGAAAAGATTCAACTTGGCACTCGTGCGCATGACCCACAACACCAAATAAGTACCCGTGCCCACTTGGTTAGGAGCATCCCAAGTGATAGCAATAATGGCCACGCCAACCAAAAGAATAGCTGTTTCATGCCAAACCACAGCATTGAAAGAAGCCACGAACCTGGGCCATCCTTGGGTGCTTTCGAGAATAGCTGTTTTTTGGGATCCCGTGATCCATCCCGTGAGAAAGCTCAACTCATTCCAACCCCAAGCCAATAGGGCGCAGGTGAATGCACAATAAGCTCCAGCAACGCCTGTTTGATGGGCTGTATGCGACAAGCCGATCAAGGCACCTATGCCCAACATGGATGAAATGAACAAGCTTAAAGTGATGGTGGTTTGTGACATGCGGTTCAATAAAATCACTATGCCTGTGCTAAACCACCAGATGAATATTGCGAACCCCAAAGCAACCAAGGTGTCGATCATACTAAGCTCTCTGTGACGGTTGTCTACACATTTACCAAGCTGGAACCATGCGAACAGGGTGAGACAACTCTTGTTGCTTCACGGGCAGAAAATACAAACGAACAAAGGTGATTGCGCCCGACAAGGCCCAACGCCCACGCTGTAACAAGCCCACCAATCCACCCCTGGCTTTGGCCATGTCCATTTGCGTTTGAACGAAGTACAGGTGAGCCAAACCTTGCTGAAAAGCTGGGTGATCTATGTCCAAACTCACAGGAAACACTTGTTTGGTGATCTCATTGGTGATTCGGAAAACCTCATAGTCATAAGCGCTCGACTCAAACCCCATTTCGTGGTGCAACATCGGGCGACAGTGGTCTCGAACATACATGGTGGCGTACACCGCCAACAAGAAAAAGCGAATCCAATAAACATTCCCGCCTCTGAGCAAATGCGGGTTTGCACGCATGATCAATGCAAATGACTCACCATGGCGGAACTCATCGTTGCACCAACGCTCAAACCAACGAAAGATCGGGTGAAAACGTTTGTCAGGATTTTTCTCCAAGTGCCGAAAAATGGTGATGTAACGGGCGTATCCAATTTTTTCTGACAAATAAGTTGCATAGAAAATATACTTTGGCTTGAAGTAGGTGTATGCCTTGGTTCGTTTCAAGTCTCCAAGATCGATACCCAATCCAAAATCTTTGAGCGACTGGTTGATAAAGCTGGCATGGCGAGATTCATCGCGCGCCATGTACCGCATCAGTTGCTTGATATCTGGGTTTTCTACATTTTTATAGATCTCGTTGTACAAAATACAGCCAGAAAACTCTGATGTTAAAGAGGAGATCAAAAACTCTAAAAACTCCTGCCGCATTTCTGGACTGACTTGCGAGAAACGTTCTGACACTTCCACAGCAAACTGCTCGTCGCGTTGAAAATGGTCATGGTTGTTGTCACCTTCGTATTCGGCCATCATCTTGTCCCACTCGACGCGCATGGAGGACACATCGAGTTGGTCCATGGCAACAAAATCTGTGGTGTAAAACCGTGGACTGAGCATGGAGCTATCCAAGGCTTTTTCGGATGCTTTTTCAGCGCTGTCAATGGCTAAAGAGGTTTGCATTTAACGTTGCTCCAAAATTTTAAAAAAATACCATCTTCTGATTTATTCAGGTCGCATCGCCAAAAATCTTGCGAATTCAGCCGTATTGGTCGGACCAAAGGACTCCAAGTCCACACGCTGCCCGGTGGTAGGGTCAAACAATGTAACGCTTCCATCCACATGGGCGATCAATTCAAATGGTGCAGCAGACCCAATTCCTCGGGAAAATCTTTCCCGTGTCAAAGCCCTAAGTGAGCCTCTTACAAAACCTTGCTCTCCATGCAATACAGTCAATGTTTCACCCGTGACGCCGTCTGCTACGCGCACACCACCATCTTGATGATCCTGAAAAACAAGTGAACGTTGAAGGGTGACAGCAGCTGCCCTTTGGTCTGGACCATTGCCCGTCAAACGTATGAGGCCCACAGATACAAGTGAAAAGGCCAAGATGCCTGCAGCGCAATAAAGCACCCACTGCGGAAAATGATCAGCTGCCGCTTTCCTTGGAAAGGTGGAAGTGTGCGTGAGACTCATGTCAAACTCACCTCCAAGTTGTTGGACTGGGGTTTGTCATCTTGAGGTACGGGTGTCGCATGGGCGGCGAGACCTGTAGCTTGTGTCCAAGCGTCACGCAATTTCACACAAACGTCTTGCACATCAGCAATCGCACGCATGGTGGGTTCTGGCTTACTGATTCTCCAGGGTCTGACACTGGGCCATAAATGAATCCAGGCAATACGGTCTGAGCCTTGCAAACCCATCGTGATATCACCAAAGTCTTTCTCCAAGAGACGAACATCGGAAGATGCGATTTGTTTGAGGGGAAAATTAAAAGTCACAGTGAGCACAATACCTAAACGCATGACCACACGCTTGTTCGTGAGGGTGTAGACCGTGGTTCGCGAAGTTATGTAAGCCAACATCCAGACTGAGGCAAGACCGATCAAGGCCAGTGGAGCAATCCATTTGATGGCTTGAAGAACAGCCAAGAGTCCTGCGCCTGACTCCAAGGCCGGCCAAGCACATAGACCGATCAGAAAGAAGAAATACAGCATCAATTTTTTAATATGAAAGGCTGAAGAGGCCAATGCACCGGCATCTGGTGAGCCTTGCCAAACGATGAATTCATCTGAAGGCAATCTTTCAGGCAAGCCAAACTGCGGTTCAAACTCATGTTCGTGACCAAGATTTTCGATAGGCATTTGTATTCCTCAGCAGATATTCATCCAACAACATTGATGACGAAATCGTCCATTAAATCAGTGGTTCGCTGCGCTTTGTATCGGCATAGAAAGTCCCACCGCCGTAATAAGCACTGATTTTTTCTTCTTCCAATTTGGTGACTTGATCCGGATTTTTAAGTGCAGGAACAGCGGCAAAATGGTGTGCGTAGATAGCATGCACTTCAACTTGGTTTCTGCGAATGAGTGAAAACGTGATCGGTAATAACACTGAACGACCATCGGTCACTTCAACTTCTAAATAACGAAACATCATCTCAGCCGAATCAATCCAAATGTCCTTGACCCTACCGCCTTGCTTGCCGTCGCCAGCCATCACTGGCAGTCCTCGTGGATCCACATCTTGAGGAGCAACCGAGAACGCCTTGGCAACTCTCAAGGGCTGAATAAGAGGCTCCCCATGCGTGGTCAACTCTGGTACATCTTCGCGATTGGCGTACGCTCCAGCACCGACGGCTGCGGTCATGGCGTCCCCCCTTGGCTCAATGGGCGAACCAGAACTTGAGTTTGATGCAACAGCGTTGTAAGCCGGCTCTTTGCGCTTGAGGTCAGGCACGGTCACACTTCTTCCGCTTTCGAGCAGAAAAGTTTTAGGCGCTGGAATTGGAAACCCTTTGACGACAGCGCGTCCGCTGCTGTGCGATTCCATGGGGTACCCTTCGCGGTGATTTTCCATCACCAGATACCAAATAAGGCCTGCGAAAAATAACCAAAATACATAGAGCAGTATTTGTGCGAGATCTATATATCCAGTAATGTTACCAACTGTTTGCATAGCGACTTCTCCTTTAAACAACTAAATACGTGACTCGGTCAAACCGAGGGTTGAGGGCATGGCGGGTGAATAAGATGAGCTGCGTTTGACCAAGGGCCCTACAGCTATCATGGTGAGAAATAGCAATAGCATTTCGACGTGATAGACGACGCTATAAGCCACTGAGGGGTCCGCCAAACCAGTACCTAACAAGCCTTGCGAAGTGAGCGAGTTCACTGCATCTCGCAAAGCCCCCCCAAAGAACATGGAAATGCCAGCCGATCCAGCTTGCACAGCTCCCCAAGCTCCTAAAGCCAAGCCCACATAGGCTGCCTCTAGACGCATGGCTGTAAACAAGGTTCCCACTGCAAACAAGCCACCACCAAATCCGATACCCAAAGCGCCTAGTCTGAACAGCCAACCAGCGTCCAGAGGTGCAGAAAAAATCACTGCTGAAAAAGCAGGCAAGCCGGCCAAAGCGCCGTAGGCTGCCACCCGCATGGGGTCAGCCCCTTTTGTCAATTGACGACCGGCCACATAAAAACCAAAGAGCCCACCTGCTGATAGCATGGCTGTGAGTGCGCTCGTGGCACCCACGCTTAAATTCATGATCTCGCCACCATAAGGCTCGAGCACAATGTCTTGCATGTTAAAGGCCATGGTGCCCAATGCCGTCGCCCATAAAAAACGCTTTGCGTTTGGCAAGGCCATGAATTCAAACCAGACCTCTTTGAACGGGCGCTGAATTGCTGATTTCAATGCCTTCACGCGTTCTGGGTTTCGAGGCTCTTGCTTCCAAAGAGCTACGCCATTGAGGAGCAAAACCACCAAGGCGGTTCCTTGAACGACTTGAACCAAGATTTCGGGCGTGAAATTGGCTAACAAAAAGCTAAAAACCAAACTACCAAACACAGCACCCACCAAAAGCATGGTGTACATCAGGGCCACGACGCGCGGGCGAGTTTCTTCGCTAGCCTGATCGGTCGCCAAAGCCAGCCCTGCAGTTTGCGAAGTTTGCAAACCCGCACCCACCATCAAGAAAGCCATGGCAGCAGCCCCTTGGCCTACCCAGCCTGGAACGGGAACTTGTCCCCCACCTGAGAGCACCAGCAACGCAAATGGCATCACTGCAAGGCCTAAAAACTGAATCAAAGTACCACCCCACATGTAGGGCACTCGACGCCATCCAAAAGCAGACACATGGACATCCGATTGATAGCCTGTGACCGCCCGAAACGGCGCCACCAACAAGGGAAGTGCTAGCATCATCGACACCAACCAAGCAGGCACAAATAATTCAACAATCATCACTCGATTGAGGGTCCCGATCATCAAGGCGGTGGTGATGCCCATGGTGAACTTAAACAAGGACAAACGCAGCAATCGGGCCATAGGTAGGCCAGGACTAGAGACTTCCGCAAAAGGCAACCAGCCTACAGGCACTTGCTTGGCAAACTTGGTAAATGCTTTGGATCTCATGATCGCACCCACTCCATCGCTTTAGATTTATAAAAGCCGCTGGACACGTGATGGCTGCGCGCGCATTTCCATTGGGCCAAAGCCTCATGGGTTTGCATGAGCTTGGCGATGCTTTTCTCTGCCATAGGTTCAAGCCAAGGTGCGCGGTCGCTCTTGGGCAACAAGCGTCCAATGGAAATCATGAGCGACAGCATGGGCGTGCGCGGTGCAAAAGTAAATACAATCGAAGAGCGGGTTCTTTCAGCCAATTGAGCCAAGGCACTCACCGCGTCATCCGTTCGGTAATGAATGATGGAGTCCATGGCCACCACATGGTCAAAGTGGCCTAGTCCTTGGTCTAGCATGTCGCCACTGTGGAACTCCACCAAGTGCGCCACATCAGAGGGAATTCTCTCGCGTGCCAAGTTCACCAAGGTAGGGGACAAATCGATGGCAACCACTTGGGCGCCCAATCTTGCCGCCTCAATTGCCAAAGCCCCAGTGCCGCAACCTGCATCCAATATACGTTTACCGCTCAAGTCTTCGCCCAACCAGCTGACCAAGATGGAGCGCATTTGATCGCGTCCTGCGCGCACCGTTGCCCGAATGCGACCCACTGGCGCGTCAGAAGTCAACTTGGCCCAGGCGACCGCTGCAGTGCGGTCAAAGTAGTTCTCAATTTGTCCGCGACGTTGTTCGTAAGTGATGTCAGTCATCGTCAAAAACCTCAATCAAAACCCAGAAGATCAAAAATATCGCGATCCTTCATAGGAACTGCTGAATAGGTCTCTCCACCTAACCACAAGTTAGCAGCAAGCCTCAAATATTCTTTTTGCACTGCTTCCAGCTCGGGAGAATGCTCCATCTCAAAAAGCGTAGATTTTTTTAAACGGCTACGTCGAATCACGTCTAAATCAGGAAAATGCGCTGCGAGCTTTAAACCAATACGTTCGTTGTATTTGTCGATTTGATCGGTGGCTGCACTGCGATTGGCAATGACACCGCCCAACCTAACGTTGTAGTTTTTGGCTTTTGCACCAATGGCTTGCACGATACGATTCATCGCAAAGATGGAGTCAAAATCATTGGCGGTGATGATCATGGCGCGATCGGCGTGCTGCAAAGGAGCGGCAAAACCACCACACACCACGTCACCCAGCACATCAAAAATGACAACATCTGTGTCCTCAAGCAAGTGATGCTCTTTGAGCAGTTTCACCGTCTGCCCCACCACATAGCCACCGCAACCCGTGCCCGCTGGTGGACCGCCCGCTTCAACACACATCACACCGTTGTAGCCCTCAAAGACAAAGTCTTCCACCCGCAATTCTTCGGCATGAAAGTCAACGGCCTCTAGCACATCGATCACCGTAGGCAGCATCTTCTTGGTCAAAGTAAATGTGCTGTCGTGTTTGGGATCGCATCCAATTTGCAGCACACGCTTGCCCATTTTTGAGAAAGCAGCTGATAAGTTGGACGACGTGGTGCTCTTACCAATGCCTCCCTTACCATAAATGGCAAAGACTTTGGCATTGCCAATTTTGACATTGGGGTCGAGTTGGACTTGTAAACTGCCCTCCCCATCCAATTTTGAGTTGCGCTTCAAGGTGGGAAAAGGTAATGTTTCTGCGATCATGCTGGTGCTCCTTCATATACGCCTTCAAGGCGGTCTTCTAGCTCTTCACTTGCTAGGCGAAGTGCTTGAAGGGTTTGTGCATCAGGTTGCCAATAATTGCGCTCTGATGCTTCTATCAAACGGTTGGCCACACGGGCAGAGGCTGTAGGGTTGAGTTTGGCCAAACGCTCCCTCATGGCGGGGTCAAGCATGAACGTCTCAGACAGTTGCTTGTAAACCCAGGGCTGCACTTGACCGGTGGTAGCAGACCATCCCATCGTATTGGTCACGTGCACCTCTATTTGACGCACGCCCTCGTAGCCATGCTCGAGCATGCCCTCGTACCATTTGGGATTGAGCATGCGAGTCCGAGTCTCAATGGACACTTGTTCTTTCAAAGAACGCACAGCGGCATTGCCCTTTGTTTGGTCACCAATATAGACGGGTGGAGTTTTACCGCCAGAAGCACGCTTAACGGCTTGGGTGATGCCACCCAAGGTATCAAAGTAGTTGTCAACGGTCGTGACGCCCAACTCAACGGAGTCAAGGTTTTGGTAAGTCAACTGCACATCGGCCAATGCCGTTTGCAGCAGGGCCGTTTGTTGTACGGCAAGCCCAGTTCGCCCATAAGCAAAACTTTTGCGGCGCTTGTAGGTCTCAGCAATTTCGCCCTCATCGTCCCAGCGGCTACTTTCAATCAAGTGGTTCACATTGGAGCCGTAGGCACCTTCGGCATTGCCGTAGACCCTTAAAGACGCGGTCTCCAATGTACAACCGTGTTCTTTCTGATAAGCAAGCGAATGTTTTCGGATCCAGTTCATTTCAAGAGGCTCGTCTGCTGAAGCCGCCAAAAATGCTGCATCAGCCAAGAGCTTGATCTGTAAGGGCATGAGATCTCTAAAGATGCCAGACAGGGTCATGATCACGTCAATTCTTGGACGACCCAACTCCTCTAAAGAGATGAGGCTAGCGCCTGCAATGCGACCATATGTATCAAAGCGAGGCATGGCGCCCATCAAGGCCAAAGCTTGTGCAATGGGGGCTCCTTCGTTCTTCAAGTTATCACTGCCCCAAAGCACCATGGCAATGGATTCTGGCAAGGCGTTGCCATCCCCCAAATGGCGATCAATCAGCAACTGGGCTTGGACTTTGCCATCACGAACAGCCAAAGCACTTGGAATTCTGAAGGGATCAAATCCGTGGATGTTGCGTCCCGTAGGCAGGACCGCTGGGGTACGCAATACGTCACCTCCTGGTGCAGGCCTGATGTAGCGAGCATCTAAAGCATTCAAGATCGCTGTGACTTCATGGTCAACGGCCAAGTGGGCCTGAGGCTCCACCAACTCTCGCAACACAGCCAAGCTTTCGTGATGGCGAGGTAAGCCAGCTACAGTCAAAGCACTTTCTGGTGAGTGACCCTCCACCAAGGCCTCCACAGCAGCACGCTCAAGCTGCATACCGTGATGGGCTTGGCCCATGGCCATCAACATATCAGCCTGTTGCGCAGTGCTGGGTGCGCGACCTGTCACATGCAAACCGTGCGGAATCAGCGTGTATTCAAGCTCAAGCATTTCCTCACCCAAACGCATCATTTCGCGATCGAGTTGAGCGCCCATCGTGGCCGCGTCCCAAGCCGGTTCTGAAAGAGCCAAATCAAGCTCAACAGCTTGCGCTTGAATCACCCCAACCAAAGCCAGGCGCTCGCTGTTGTGCGGGTCCAAAGCTCGCCAACGTTCAAGGGATGACTTCAGCTCATTCAGACCTTTGTACAAACCGGCTTGAGCAATGGGTGGCGTTAAGTAGCTGATCAAGGTTGCTCCGGAGCGACGCTTGGCAACTGCACCTTCAGAAGGGTTATTCGAAGCGTACAAATACACATTGGGCAAATCATCAATCAAACGATCGGGCCAACAAGTGCCGCCCATGCCGGACTGTTTGCCTGGCATGAACTCCAGAGCACCATGTGTACCAAAGTGAAGCACCGCATGTGCTTTGAAATCTTCCCGCAGATATCGATAAAAAGCCGAAAAGGCATGCGTCGGTGCTGAACCTTTTTCAAACAACAAGCGCATTGGGTCGCCTTCATAACCCATAGAAGGTTGGACGGAGATCAGCACATTTCCAAACTGCTTGCCCAGTACAAAAATTGAACTCCCGTTGCTCAACTGGCGGCCCGGTGCAGGGCCCCACTGCGCTTCAATCTCTTTGAGCCACCTCTCGCGCTTGACGTGGTCATCTGCCGAAATGAAGGCATGCACATTGGCATCTGCCCCATGTTGAGCGGCATTGCCATGCAAAAGGGCATCACGCAAATGGTCCACACTTTGCGGCACGTCCACTTGGTAACCTTGCGCTTTCATGGCTGTCAGGGTGTGCCACAAAGACTCAAAAACAGACAAGTACGCAGCGCTACCAATGTTGCCAGCGTTCGGTGGAAAATTGAACAGCACAATGGCCACATGACGGTCTTTTCGCTCGCTGCGTTTCAAAGCCACCATTTTGCTGATGCGCGCTGCCAACATCAGCGCGCGCTCTGGACAAGAATGCATGTCTTGTGCATTATGGCTTTCACCAAAAGTACATGCATGGTGGCAACCCGTGCAAGTCACACCCGCAGCGCCCGGACGTCCTCCAAAAACAATAGGACCGCTAGAACCATCAAGTTCTGGAATCGCTACCATGATGGTGCTCTCAACAGGCAACAAACCTCTGTCTGAGCCACCCCATTGATCCAGAGTTTGAAATTCAACAGGATGAGCGGCTACATAAGGCACATCGAGTTTTGCAAGAATCTCCTCTGCGGCTTTGGCGTCGTTGTAAGCTGGGCCGCCAACCAGCGAGAAACCACTGAGGGACACCACAGCATCCACGCAAACTTGACCGTTTTTGATGAAAAATTCATCAATGGCTGGACGCGAATCCAAGCCAGCAGCAAACGCAGGAATGACACGCAAGCCTTTTGACTCGAGTGCAGCGATGACACCATCGTAGTGACCTGCATTGCCAGATAGCAAATAGGACCGCAACAACAAAACGCCCACGGTGCCTTTGACCGCAAGACCAGTAGGTTGGGGCAATGAACTGGCATCTTCACTGAATTTCCCCTTCATCCTAGGGTGGTAGACACCCACCTCGGGATAGTCAATTGGAGGCTCCACTTTGACCCTTCCCCGCAAGGATTTGCGAGGACCTTCGGCGCCTCGGTCAACCAAATGGCGCACCATGTTCAACACATTGTCATCAGAACCACCAAGCCAATATTGCAAAGTGATGAAGTACGAACGCACATCTTGCGCTGTACCTGGAATGAAACGCAGCAGTTGGGGTAAACGGCGCAACATTTTCATTTGCGCGGCACCACCTGTTGTAGGCTTTTTGTCTTTACCGCCACCACCACGTAATTTTTTCAGCAGCGCCATGGGGCCACTGGCAGGTTTGCTCATGTCAAACTGGCCCAAACGGGTGAGCTGGGTGACCTCGCTTGCACTGGCCATACAAATCATGGCATCACAATGCATGCGTCGAGCACGCAAATCGTCCAAGATAGGCAAGAAATGGTCTTCCAAAAACAACATGCCGCAGAGCACGATATCGGCCAAGGCAATATCGGCTTTGCATTTCGCAATCAACTCATCGTTCCCGCAGTACTCAGATGCAGCATGCATGGTCCAAACCAGACCAGGATAATCTCGCTTTAAAGCATCGTTAGAGCGGTTGAACGAGCTAGCGAAGTGCGTGTCCATGGTCACCACCACCAAACGGATAGGCGTGTTGTCACGAAGTTTGGTCTTATTGCTGAGAGAAGTAAGCTTTAGATTCATACAAAGTCTCCGTGGTGATGACCGAGATACCCCGTTCAAGGGCAAAACGCTCGGTATTTCTTCGGGCTTTTCCTCGCACAAAAAAAGGTATTTTTTTTAATTCTTTTTCTGCGCCTGCGTCCCAGCTCGAAACGGTGATGCTGTTTTCATTTGCAAGTGAAACTGATGGCTCAGCTGACGTCGATTGAATCCCCTGTGCAAGGGCCTGGTTGCTTTGCGTGTGAACACCTCCTCCCAAATGCGAGGGCGTAGCATCCTCATGAAATTCAGAGTCGCCTTTGAACATTCCAATCAGATGCTCTTCAAGGCCCATCATGAGGGGATGCACCCAGGTATCAAACAAAACATTGGCACCTTCAAAACCCATTTGAGGCGAGTACCTGGCTGGAAAATCTTGCACATGGACTGGAGCAGAAATAACTGCACAAGGTACGCCCAAACGCTTGGCAATATGGCGCTCCATTTGTGTGCCAAGAACCAACTCCGGGTTCAAATTTGCAATATGTGCTTCTATCTCCAAATAGTCATCACTGATCAAGGCCTCAACCCCATACAAAACCGCGGCCTCGCGCACATCACGTGCAAACTCGCGGCTGTATGTGCCTATACCGACCACGGTAAAGCCCATCTCTTGTGCAGCGACTCGAGCAGCAGCCACTGCGTGTGTAGCATCACCAAATACAAACACCCGCTTGCCAGTCAAGTAAGTCGAATCCACCGAGCGGGTGTACCAAGCAGCACGAGAGACGGCTTTTTCAAGTGCTAGCTCTGCATCTAGCCCAGCCAATAGCGAAACTTCTCGAATAAATTCCGATGTGCCCGAATGGCCCATGGGTATGGTTTTGGTAAATGCTTGTCCGAAATTGCGCTGCAACCACTGCGCGCTCAAGTTGGCGATTTCGGGGTAAAGCACCACATTGAAATCTGCATCGCCTAAGCGAGCGATATCGTTGGCAGTAGCGGTGAGAGGCGCTACGACATTGATTTCAATACCCATGTCGCTTAACAATTTGCGTATTTCTGTCAAGTCATCCCGATGCCTAAAGCCCAATGCGGTCGGGCCCAAGATGTTGCAGCGGGGTTGACTTGATGGAGTTCTATCCAACGTGTCCTTGGGCAATGCCAAGGTCCGAACCAATTGATAAAAGGTCTCAGAAGCTCCCCAGTTTTCTTTGCGCTGATAGGACGGTAACTCAAGCGCCACCACAGGCACAGGTAAGTTGAGTGCTTTGCATAGACCCCCAGGATCGTCTTGAATGAGTTCAGCTGTACACGACGAGCCCACCAACATCGCTTTTGGCGAGAAACGCTCAAAGGCCTCGCGAGCAGCGGTTTTGAAAAGCTCTGCCGTATCGCCACCCAGATCCCGTGCTTGGAAGGTGGTGTAAGTCACAGGCGGACGTTTTTGTAAACGTTCGATCATGGTGAACAACAAATCTGCGTAAGTATCCCCTTGGGGCGCATGCAAAACATAGTGCACATCTTGCATGGCCGTGGCCACACGCATCGCGCCCACGTGGGGCGGTCCTTCGTATGTCCAGAGTGTGAGTTGCATGGTTCAAATTCCTTTACGCGGCAAGACGCATGCGGCGCATCAGAGGACGGGTGAACAATTCGGCCAAATCACCCGCTTGGTCAAAGCCCTGAATAGGCGTGAAGACCAATTCAATGGCCCATTTGGTGGTCATGCCTTCAGACTCCAGTGGATTGGCCAAGCCCAGCCCACACACCACCATATCGGGGTGCAAAGCGCGACAGCGGTCCAGCTGTTTTTCAACATCTTGTCCCTCTGACAGGAAGGTGTCTTCAGGGAGCATGGCCAACTCCACTGCCATGTGCTGGCGATGCAAATAAGGGGTACCCACTTCCAGCAATTTCATGCCAAGCTCTCTTGACAAGAACCGCGCCAATGGGATTTCAAGTTGTGAGTCTGGAAAGAAGAAAATGCTTTTGCCTTCCAGATGCAGCTTCGCGCGGGCCAATGTCGCCGAGGCTCTTGCAACAGGCGCGGCCAATGCGGCTTGAAAGCGTTCTGGCGACACGCCAAATGCCGTGGCGGCCGATTGAAGCCAAGCCGTCGTGCCCTCAACGCCCAACGGAAAGGGTGCAGACAACAAACTAGCACCACGGGCTTGCAGCATTCGGGCCGTTTCGGCTAAAAACGGTTGCGCTAACAGCAAGCGTGTGTTGGTACCGACGGGTACTTGCTCTTGAGCACGCCGAGGCGGGAAGAATCGAACGCGTTCAATTCCCATCTGGTTCAAGATGCGTACAAACTGGTCTTCCACCACATCAGCCAATGACCCCACAATCAACAATTCTTGTTCAGCTTGGTCTTGACTCGATGGCATGATGGGGACCATCGATGCCAAGCAAGCATCCTCACCTTGAGTGAACGTGGTTTCAATGCCGCTTCCCGAATAATTCAACACGCGGACTGAAGGTGAGTGTTGAACAGAGAGTCTTGATGCTGCGCGCGACAAGTCCAATTTGATCACCTCAGAGGGGCAAGAACCCACCAAGAACAGCAACTTGATCTCTGGACGACGCGTCAACAGTTGGTTGACCACTCGATCGAGTTCCTCGTTCGCATCGGCCAATCCAGCCAAATCACGCTCATCAATGATGGCTGTGCCAAATCGAGGTTCGGCAAAGATCATCACACCAGCGGCAGACTGAATCAAGTGCGCGCAAGTGCGCGACCCCACCACCAAAAAGAAAGCATCTTGAATTTTTCGATGCAGCCAAATGATACCGGTCAAGCCACAAAACACTTCACGCTGTCCGCGCTCAACCAAAGGTTTGACATCTGTACAGCCTTTGCTTGGCTCTATGCGCAAGGGAATGGTGGCCTTCATGCACTCACCTTTGCTGTCGTGTCCATGAAGCTGTTGCTTGACTTTTGCAAACGCGCCATGCGAAGTTTTCTGATGTATTGGGCCGCGTTGATGCCGTAGGTGATATAGGCCGTCAGGGCGAGCAAAAGCTGGTCATCGGCCGACCAAGTCCCTTGCCACCAAACACACAAGTAAGCCGTGTGCAAGGCCATCACCAACATGCTGACAACGTCCTCCCAAAAGAAAACTGGGGCAAAGAGGTATTGATCAAAAACCACCTTCTCCCAAATACAACCCGTGATCATGATGGCGTAAAGCACCAAAGTTTTGAGAACCACAGAGGCCAAGGCCCAGTCCGTGTGTTCGCCTGTTTTCAAGCTGTTCAACACCAAGGACAAGCTGACCAAAAAAACCAAGAATTGAACCGGTGCCAAAACGCCTTGCACCAAGGTCCACCGAGAGGCATCGCGCTTTGCGCGTTGCTCGGGTGTATACAAAACCTGTGGTTGAGACTGCTGCATGACTGACTTGCCTTCATTGCAAAATGACTGTGGTAACTTTAAGGCTTAAAAAAAGAACTGTCAACATAAATTGACAATATATGTGTTAACTAGGGATTACACTTATAGGTGCTTGGCCAATTTGTATGAAACTAGCTCAATCTGTTTAAAGGTGGGGGTCGCTGTGGCTCAATTTAAATTTACGAAACCAAAAACATCAAAACATGAAGGCTTGACATCTGCAGATCAAGACGACAAGCAGCTGAACTCTTTGAGCTCGAGCCTTCGCCTCGTAGGTGGGTCAAGCTTCTCAAAACAAGCAGCGCTCGATCAAATCGAGGTGAAACAGCTGACACTTGCCACCATCACCAGCATGGAGGAGACTCGCAAAATCTTGAGCAAATGGCGTCGACAAGGAACGCGCCTCAAAGATATCTACCTTCAAGGCATTGCGCAGTCTGCCAAGCACATCGGTGAACTCTGGTGCAGTGATGAGCTGAACTTTGTCAATGTCACCATCGCATTTTCTCGACTTCAAAGAGCCATGCACGAGTTCAGCGAAGAATTTTTAACCGAAGCAAAGGCCGAATCTAACGGTCTGAGCCTCTTGGTGATGACAGAACCAGGCTCGCACCACGGACTTGGTGCTTTCATGCTGAGCGAGTTCTTTCGTCAAGCGGGCTGGCAAGTCACGCTTGCCGTCCCTCAAGACATTGAGGATTTCAAGCGAATATTCATCTCCGACTGGTTTGATGCTGTTGTCGTGTCAATGTCAACAGATCGCCACATCGACGCCGTCTCTGAAGCAACGCTCGAGCTGCACCGGTCAACGGTCAATCCCAACCTCAACATCTATGTGGGTGGCCCTATGGCCTTCATATCACCACAAGAAATGAACTGGGAGGGAACAGTGTTGCTCAACACAGATGCAGAGCAAGCCGTCGAAATTGTGACGAAAAATTCTCTTGCCTCGGCACAACCCTCAAACAAGGGGGCTCGTCTTATCAAATACTCTGAAAGTTTTGATCAATTCAGTCATGTATCAAGAAATTGACTGTAAACTCAATCAATTTCGAGACTTTTGTCAATTATGAATTACACTGATCTTGAGGCCTCTACCTTTTATAAGCTTTTAGGATTAGTTTCTGACGTAAGTTTAGTCATAAATAGCAAGGGCATCATTGAAGATGTGTCTACTGGACAAGACACCATGGCGACCTTGGGTTGTCACAGCTGGTTAGGTAAGCGGTGGATTGACACCGTGACGTCGGAGAGCAAGAGAAAGATTGAAGACTTGCTTGTGGCCCAACCCGAAGATCAAAATCTACTTTGGCGCCACGTCAATCACCCATTGCCCGCTGGTGGCGAGTTCGCTATCCAATACATCTCTGTTGCACTCAAGGGCCATAAATTATTGGCCGTAGGACGCAACCTTGAGCGTCTTGCAGAGCTGCAGCGCAGATTGATTGAAACACAGCAATCCATGGAGCGTGATTTCCTCAGACTCAGACACATTGAAGCACGTTATCGCGTCTTGTTTGAAACTTCGCCAGAGGCGGTGTTGATGGTGGATACGCAGTCCTATCGATTGATTGAAGCAAATGCAGGCGCTCAGTCGCTTTTCAAAGATGCAGGCAAACGGTTGGTGGGACGGGATTTAAGAGACTGTATGGAGCCTGAAAGTCAAGGCGAGGTTCAGTCCCTTTTAAGAACTGCACTAGCAAGCGGAAGAATTGAAATGTGTTCCGCCAACCTCCAAGGCTCTGCCCTACCCGTCACGGTATCTGCAACAGTGCTTAGACAAGAAGGAGGCGCGCAATTTTTAGTGCGCTTGGCCCAGCGAGAATCCTCTGCTGCTTCTGATTTAACCATCGATACCTCTGTGGTTTTGAGTCAAGCCATGGAACACTTTCCAGACGGTTGGCTTTTGACAGATACCTCTGGCATGGTGAGAAGTCTGAACGAGGAAGGCATGGCTCTTTTTGGGTTGACAGCGGCCTCTCAAGTGGTAGGGCAATACTTAGAAAGCTGGTTGATCCGCGGGGCAGTCGATTGGGGAGTCCTTAACACCTCATTGAAACAACAAATTCCCGTGAGAAACTTTGCAACCGAGCTCAGAACCCTGTCTGGCATGACGCTGCCAGTAGAGATCTCGGGCGTTTATTTGGCCAAGCCAGAACCGCTTTTTGTCATGTTTGTGAGAGATTTGAATCGACGCTCTCAATCATCAAACCACCAGTCTCAACCCTTGCCCAACCCATTTGCAGATCTGTCGCAACTGGTGGGTCGCCGACCTATCAAAGATATTGTGAGCGAGACCGTCGATACGATTGAGCGCATGTGTATCGAAGCTGCCATCAAGCTTACCAACAACAACCGTGCCTCTGCGGCCGAAATGCTAGGACTTTCTCGCCAAAGTCTTTATGTCAAACTCAGAAAGTTCGGAATTTCTTCAGAAAATGACCTTGACTTGGACCCTGGCCCTTGAAATAGTGACATCCCTCAAAGTCTTTAGAGCACTTTAGTTAACATTGCAGATTCCATATCACCAAGGGTAAGTGATACTGGTGCGCCTTGTGAAAGATATCAGAATATACTCTCACTAGCGGATTGGCATGCTATGTTGCTGGAGAAAATTCTCCCCAATCACCCTTCATTACGTTGGCACGCTAGCCTCCTTGTAGGAATTTGCATGACCAACTTAAATCGATCGCATCATTTCAGTGCTTCAGATTCAGCAAATGACGACTGCAAGGAGTACCTTGAAGATGTGATTGCGCAGCAACTCATCCCAAGGCTTTTAAATTCTCAAAACTACAGCCAACGCTTGGCCACGCCAGAAGTTTCCGGCGCCAGTGGACAAGCTTTACCCGAATTCAGCGACTTTACCCTCGCATGCCGTCTTGGGGATTCTTTGCGCGTGAATCAAATCGTCGACGATCTGATTGAAAAAGGTTTGTCTCAGGAAAGGATTTTTTTAGACTTGATCACGCCTGCAGCCAGGCACTTGGGCGCCCTTTGGGACAGTGACTTGTGCAGCTTCACGGATGTGACTTGCGGTCTCGCCAACATGCACCATGTCATTTACCGTCTAGGCTATGAGTTTCGAGAAGGCCCCCACACCAAGGGGGAGCTGGCCAATGTGATGATGTGTTGCGCACCAGGCTCTATGCATCTTTTGGGGGTCACCATTGTTGGAGATATCTTCCAAAGGGCAGGAGCTAACGTGGTGATTGAAGTGTCATCCACGCAAGAAGAATTGGTTCGAGCCGTGGCAAACGAATGGTTCGACGTGATTGGCGTCTCTGTCTCCACTGAAGCTCAATTGCTCGGCTTGAAGTCGCTAGTTCAAGACCTCAGAAAAAACTCTGGAAATCCAAATGCCAAGGTGCTTTTAGGTGGACCCATTTTTCTTTTGATCGATGCAACAGCTGATATGTTTGATGCTGACGTGATTTCCAACAACGCTCAGGATGTCTTGCATGTGCTCAAGAGCTTTGTGGCCAAATGATCAATCCCCTTTGCTCAAAACCGCCTTGGCATCTTCCATGGCAACATGAATCGCACTGGCAGTGAAACCAACCTTGGGACACTCAATGTTTCATGAACCGCGGTGAGGTCTTCACCTAAAAGCCTTGTTTCAATCAATGATCTTGCATAAAAAGGCGTGTCCTCCAAGGTGCTCAAAATTTTGGGTCCCGCGCTTGATTCACTGCACATGGCGCGCTCAATGCGCCAAGCCGAGAGAGGCAATGCTTGACGTCTAGGCGCCTCAAAAGGTGTATGATTTCCGTCTTTAGAAAATCTTTGCGACACCACTCGGTCTGGCCCTTTTTTGGGCCTCACGTCATACACCACACTGGTATCGCCATTGGCCATCTCAGCACGCGCCCAGTCCCAGTCCCAAAACCCTTGTTCTATAGGCTCATCGCCTTCATTGGAATCCATGTAAGCATGACCTCTCCAACTTAAATGTGGGCGGTCCATTTCGACTTGAACACTTGAACAAGGTGCAATAGGACCCCATCGGTGAAGGCCCGCATTGTCCAAGGCCGTCACAAAACGACACAAGCCTTCAGGTCGAACCGTCACACGCCCCCGAACTCTTTTGGGCCAAGGTACATTGATCTCATTGATGTCAATGATCAACTCTTGGCCATTCCATTGCAAACTGCTGGGTCCAATTTTAAAGTGATGTGCGTCTCTATTGATGTGCTCACGCCCCCTTTCGGTCATGGTCCAACGCCGCCCGCCTTTACCATACAGGGCAACATTCAAGGCGCAGAAATTCTCCGGATCTGCTTGACCGCCTTGAAGACGCCTAGCCAAAGCGTAATAAGGCGAAAAAACGCTACCCACAAATGCAATGATCGACAAACCGTACTGGCCATCATCGCTCAACGCATCGACATACCACCAGAGATAACCACCCGGCTGGACTTGCTGATCAAACCGAGGTCCTCCATCAACGTCGCGGCCGCCAATCGCCCCGACATGGCTGCCATGGGTAGGCCCGGACCCGGGTGAACGCTCCCCCCCGCCAAATACAGACCTGGGACTTTGCTGCGCGCAGATGGTCGACGAAAGGCCGACATCCAACCGTGAGTCGCCTGACCATAAAGGGCTCCCCCGCTGCCCGCAAAGAGACGAGCGAAATCCTGAGGCAATGTTCGCACCACTTGCTGGGGCAAGGCTTCGATCTCCAAGCCACATCGACGCATCAGCGCCATACTGCTTGATTCGCATGCTTGTATCTCCGATGATTTGAATGAGGAATTGTCGCCGTCAGGTGGCGCATTGACAAGGCAAAAAATTCTTTCTAAATCAGACTGAATCCGTCCGCTGTCATCGCGATCTTGTGCACAAACATAAACCGTTCCCTGGGCAGGCAATTGGCGATGATGAAAAATATCTTCGAACTCAGATCGATAGTTTTTATTGAAAAATACATTGTGCCTTACCAACGGAAAACCACTGGTCTTTGCATGCATGGACAAAGTAAACGCTGAGAGAGAACGCTGCTTTGGGTGAACAGCCCTAACGCTTGGGCTCACGGCTTGACCGAGCAAGCCTGTGGCCAATGCAGAGACATCTCCATTGAAAATCACATGATCGGCTTCTATGCTTTCACCCGAGGTAAGCTCTACACCACTCACTCGCCCCTCTTGGGTAAGGATCTGAGAACATGTGACCCCATAGCGTGATTTCACCCCATGCTTTTCGCCCAAATTCGCCAAGGCAGATGCAACTTGAAACATCCCACCTTTGACGGACCACACTCCATCCAACTCCACTTGTGCTACCAACATCAAGGTTGCAGGTGCAGACCAAGGAGAGGAGCCACAATAGGTGGCATAACGACCAAACAGTTGCTGCAAACGAGGATCGTGAAAGTACCGGCCTAAGCTGCGCCATAAACTGGCAAAAGGGCCTAAACTGCCCAAGGTGGCCAAGCCGCTCAAGCCCAAGTCGCCTGCTATGCTGATAAGACTCGGTCGCTCGCTGCGGATATAGGGCTTTTCTAAGGTGTCGTACAAAGTCCGGGTTTGTTGACAAAAGTTCAAAAATCGACGCGCCTCTTGAGGGCTGCTGAATTGCGCAATCGCTTCTGCCGTTCGAGATGTGTCTGAATACAAATCCAAAGTCTGTGAAGAACCATCCCAAGCATGGCGAGCAAGAATTCCGATGGGCTCCAATTGCAACACATCTTCTAGGGACACCCCGATTTCCTCAAGCATTTGATCCAAGACCCAACGCATGGTGAAAACGGTCGGGCCAGAATCCACACCCACACCGTCCACCTGTACCTGTCGAATTTTTCCACCAGGTTGATCAGCGCTTTCAACCAGGGTCACCTCAAGTCCTCGATGCGCCAACACCAGTGAACTGACCAAGCCTCCAATGCCAGCACCCACCACCACCACGCGAGGCGTGCGCAAAGGATTATGCATAGTGCTTACCCATCCATGTGCCTTGAACCTTCAGGGGTACAAACCGCGCAAACATGGATTCAGAAAAATAAGCATTTTGAGTTGCGGCTTGAATGGCCGCCAAGTGAGCACCTGTTCTGGCATAGGCGTTCATTTCTTTCACACCACTCCAGATGGTGAACGTGGCTTGGCGAAAAAATGGCGCCTCCCCTAAGCCAACAGCCAACTGGCATCCTTCAACGCCCTCTAGCGCCGTTTGTGAAGAAGGTGCATGGCGCCAAAACGCCGGAGCTTTGCTGAATTTGATCGAGGCCCTTGTGAGCGCGGCTACAGGCCCGTGAGCGGGGTGCTCTGCATTGACCTGCAAGCCCATACCGTCCCAGGTTCCTCGACACGACCATGCTTTCAGGGTGATCGAGCAAAATTCATCGGATCGATTTTGATATTCAAGCACAAGCTTTGATTGCGCAAGAAAATCTTGTGCCTTTTGCAAAGATTCGAACACCGCAAACACACCCTGACGGGATCGACTTGGCCGCAAATCAAAGCCCCCATCAAAACCACTTCCCAATACTTTTGCAAACCGCAATCCCGAAATTTTTCTCAAAGCACCAGGCCCTCGCACAATCCGGGACCAGCCCCACAACCTAGAGGACGCAGCAATGTCGGCCAACAAAATAACGGCTGTTTGATCCTCCATGCTCCCTAGTTGTGCGTTGCTCATGTCTGAATTCCCATAAAAAAAGCCTGAACCACAATGGGTTCAGGACTTGTGAGTTTCAGAGTTTAAAGACTTTAAAGCTTTGGTGTTCAGGGCTTGGCTAAAACTTGAAGCTCAGGAAAGTCTTTTGCCATCGCAGCTCCATAAAGCGGCTTGAATGCGCCTTGATGGCAAGTGCTGCAATTGACCTTTGCCACATCCCCTTTTGGACCTAAGCGATGCGCTGGGAAAGTATCGGTGAGAGGTGTCAAGTAGTCGTTGTTCAGCTCGCGAGCCATCCGAATGCCATACCAAGCAGTGACGCGTTGGGGCCTAGATTCCTCCCAAGATTGAAAGTTGCGCGTGTTGTGACAGTACGTACAGTTAACCCCCAAGGACCCTGACATGTGCACCATCAGCGAATACGTGTGCTCTGCTTGCTTGGTCGACGCGCGGTTGGCATAAGCACCCGCACCGGTCATGGCTGTGTCGCTGTTCACACGAATAGGCAGAGCATTCATGAGGTAAGGCGTAAAAGGATCCGATGGCAAAGATGTCAAGCCGGCTGCTTTGGTGGCCATGTTTTGCCCTGCCAAATCACCCAACAAGCTGTTCGCATAAAGTCGATCTTTGGGCGCAGTCCAAACTTGAGTCGGAATGTTGTTACCTCTGTGACATGTGTAGCAGGTGACGCCAGTTTCAGCCACATGGCTCTTCCAGTCTTGGTTGATCTTTTGCGTCATTTGTATCATGCGCCTGGCCACCACCTTGGTGTACTTGCTGTCTTCTGCAAAGTTTTGAACGTTGTGACAGTATGCACAGCCCTGATCAGGCGCAATCCATTGTGTGATGGACACCATGTGACGACCAAATTGCCCTGCGCTCAAGTCACCCAAGACTTGTACATTTTGATAAATCTGGCTGGCCTTGGGCCCCTCAGCCGAGGCAGCATCTGGCGCAACTGGCGCTTGGTTCAATGAAGCTTGCTGTACCAAAGTCCTGGGGTTGTAGATTTGCTCCATGGCAGTTCCACGAAAACCCGTCTGAACCGTTGCTATCGGTGGACGTTCGCAACCCGATAGGATCACTGCCGCCCATATGCAAAGAGATAATTTAATCATGATTTTCATGGCTTTACTCCCATAATTGCCGGGTCAAGCACGGTTGGGCTGACCAAGGGATACGATGGCACAACATGGTGTTTGACCGACCACAGATACCAGTTATCTACAACCGTACCCGTGAGTAAAATACCCACACCACCCACCAAGGGGCAGAGCACCGCAAACCACCAAGCCCAGCGGTGGATCGACTCCATCGTTGCATTAAAGCCCATGGTCCAACGCCAAAACAAACCGGCACGCTCTGAGGCTGTTCCGCGATCGACAATTTGCTCGATCTCTCGCTCACCACCGTAACGAGTGACCGCCAAAATGGTAGCCCCGTGCATCGCAAACAACAACACTGAACCGTACAGAAAGACGATTGAAAGTGCGTGGAAAGGGTTGTAAAACAAATTGCCATACCGCAAAGAGAGGGCCGATACCCAATCTAGATGAGGGAAGATGCCAAAAGGAACCGCCTCAGACCAACTGCCCATCATGATGGGGCGGAAAAATCCGCAGACCAAATACAACCAAATGGCTGCTGCATAAGCCCAAGCCACGTGCGTGCCCAAGCCCAGTTGACGAGCTCGTCGGTAGGTGCGCGTCCACCAAAGCAAGATGGACACCGTGAGCATGAAGCCCACAATCAGCCACCATCCGCCTTGAGCAAGAGGGGGAAAGCTCAAGCCGTAAGCTGGCGGCGGCGGCTCTAGTGCAAGCCAAAACAATTGGCGAATCAACTGTATTGGGTTCCAGTCAACGGAGGCCAACATGTTAAAGCCAATGATGTTGAAAGCCGCGATGCCAAATAGCAAGGACGCAAGACCCAAAGTTCCTAAATAAACCGGGCCAATTTGTGCATTGCCAATGCGTCCTAACAGGTGAACCAAAAATGGTTTACCAAGTCGCTGATCGTTGCCGCGGGGTAAGTCCACCCCATCGTGCAAAGGCCCAACAGGCTGCACAGAGGTAAAAAGGTTTTGATATTGAGACATTTCACTTTCCTCTTTTGATAATCAAGTGCGCCAAATTGGCATATTGAGCCACCAACTCCACCACTCGGGCCAAGCACCAGTCCAAAACGGTCCGCTGACCACGATGCAAACAATGCCAAACCAGACGCCAGCTAGGGCCAAGAACAATCCCAAACGGTGAATACCGAGTGTGCCCACCGAATAACCAATCAGGTCTCGAAAAAAGGTATCTTCATGTTCTGGCGATTTAACGGCTTGACCTTTGCCGGGGTTGGTGGCTGACAGCACCAAGCCCCCGTGCATCGAAAGCGCAAGAACGGTTGCAAAGAAAAGAGTCACCGCGATCATGTGCCAAGGGTTGTAGTGGAAATGCAGGTATTGATATGCGGTATTGCTCACCCAGTCGAGGTGGCTGTAAATACCATAGGGAAACGCATGTCCCCAAGCACCCATCAGAATTGGGCGAATCACCTGCAAACTCACATAAGCCAAAATCGCCATGCCAAACGCAAAAGGCACATGCAAGCCCATGCCTAATTTTCGGCAAATCTCAACTTCCCGTAATGCCCACGATACAAAAGCGCCAATGGCACACACCGTGATGAGTTGCCACAAACCTCCTTCCATCATGGGTGCGAAACTCAGGCCGTAGGAAATATCCGGCGGAGCAATGTTGATCTGCCAGAGGTTCCAGGTAGGCCCCATGGCCGCACCCCACAGGATCATCATGGTGCCCGACAGGGCAAAAAACATCGTGGTGATTCCGAAGAAACCAACGTAGAAAGGACCAACCCAAAAATCAAACAGGTCGCCCCCAAAAAGTGTACCGCCGCGCACGCGGTATTTACGTTCAAAACTTAACATAGACATATATGCATCCTCCGACCGAATGACTTTTTGCGAGGTCTTGTAGGCTTAAAAATAAAAAAACTCAAAAAGACAGACGTATCGTTCAAATTGAGCGAATTACGTCTGCCTGGATAAAGATCAAAGACCCTTATTTCTGCGGCAAAGCCGCATTTTGTGCCTGAACTCTCGCCGCTGCGGCCTTGGCCGTATCGGGATGCCAGCTGTTGATGTTGTAACGATCTCCACTGATTTGAATCAGATGAATCGTTGTAGAGACAAAAGCAATCAGAAGTCCAGTGAGAACAATTGCCTTTTGTGGATCTATCGCACGCCAAATACGCCACATAGTAATTTCCTTTCTAAATCACATTTGAAATAACGGTATATGCAGAAGCTTTCACAGAATCAATAGTGTTCATAGATTCTTCTGCCCCAGGTAGCCAAATGCGCCAATTTAAAAGCAACATCTGCCCAACCAGAGCGATCACCATGAACACCATAAATAGCAATACAAACACTGTCCAATAACCCTCGTAATGATCAATCGGATAGGTGTTCGCTTTGCCTTCGTTAGGATTCTTCATATATACCTCCTTGTATGGTTTATTTAAAACCAGGGACGCCAGATCCATACCAAGCTGTGGGCGAAGAATGCTCCCACGGCCCACAACATGTAACCCTGTATGTAGTACGTATGGAACTCTTGGGCTTCTTCGTCTGTCAGCCCTGATGGGTTAGCTGCATCAGTCATAGTTTGTGCCTCTTTCAAAATGCCTTGCGGCGGTTTCCCTGAACCCTGTTGGGTCCAAGACGGACTGCTTTGGCATGAATGCCTCCACAGATACACCCCCAGACTGGCTGGAGGATTGGACAGGCCTGCAACAACGTGAGCGCATCTTTCATGCATGCACCCCCGCTATCGACTGCCCGAACAATTCAGAAAATCTTTGCGCTTGCACCTGCGATCTGCCTGTCTCTCTTGCATCACGCTCAGCCTGATCACGAAAACGTTTAGCAGCAGAGATACGAACCAAAACAGGCTGCTGCTCCAACAAGGCTTCTAAAAGGTCTTGTGCTTCAGCCTCCCAAGGAATCGTTGACTCGACCGATGCACGACCCAAGGTAGCTTCGATCTTGTCAAGCTCCGTTCCCAAAGGGAGGATGTGAAACAACGCATCAAAAAGTCCGTTGCAAAACTCTTGAATGATGTAAGTCGCGCCTGCATAGCCCATGAAGGGCGTGCCGGTGTGTCGGCGGATGATGGGCAGTGGAAAACTGGCAGGGATGAAACTGGTTTTCATCATGCCGCCACCACCGCACTCGGCCAAATAAATGCGTTCGTTGTAACTGCCGTAAAGCACCAAGGGTGTTTTCTCCGTGACCAATTTTCGAACCTCTGCGTTATCGGTTTTGGCCCCTGCAATACGAGAAATGGCAAAGTTACAAGGCAAACCCATCTCATCTTCCAAGAAATGCCGAATGCCGCGCGCATAGGTTTCGTTGGCGACCACACCAAAGTTGGCCGTTCCAAAAAAATCTTGGGTCACTGAGCGCCACAAATCCCAAATGGGTTTGATGGTGCTGTGTTTTTCACGCTCAATGAACGGCTCTGGATCCAAGCCTAAGAGCTCACCCAAGGTGCGTAAAAATTTGGTGGTGCTATGCAGACCAATGGGGGCTTGCAAGTATGGTCTTTCAAGGGCTTCGCATAGCATGCGACCAAATTCTCGGTACATGCAAATGTTGACATCGGCTTCAACCAATCTGGAGACGTCGGCCAAGTGAGAGCCCAAAGGAAAAACCATGTTGACCTCGGCTCCTATGCCTTGCACCAATCGTCGAATTTCAGCCAAGTCACTTGGAGAGTTGAAGGTTCCATAAGACGGGCCAATGATGTTCACACGAGGTCTTTCAGCTTGCTTGCGAACGCGCTTGGGCACTTGACGCAAACCATACTGCTGCCACAACCAGTACATGGCGCGGTTGGCACATTGCCATTGATCTTCATCAATGGTTCTTGGTAAAAATCGCTGCAAGTTGGTACCCTCAGGGGTCACACCACCACCGATCATCTCGGCAATCGAACCTGTGACCACCACAGAGGGTAGATCTGGATTGAGCGTCGCATGTGCCCTGCGCATTGCGCCTTCTGTCCCTTCGCGACCGAGTTGCTCTTCCGCCAGGCCTGTCACCACGATAGGTAGTTCATGAGGAGGGAGTGCATCGGTGTAATGCAACACCGATGTGACGGGTAAATTTTCGCACCCAACGGGGCCATCGATGACAACTTGCAAGCCTTTGATGGCGGCAAACACATACACCGCCCCCCAATAGCCCCCTGCGCGATCGTGGTCTAGAACTAGCATCAGATCATGGCCTCCGCTTTGCGTTTTTTGGCTTGTTTTTCAAGTTGCCTGCGTGTCTCGGCCTCAAATTCAGGTCTGCCTTGTGGCACGCCATGTGAACTCTCCCAAACACCTGCTGCGTGCCCACTGCCTGTGTCACCAAAAAAGGCTTTCATTTCATCAAAGCGCGACTTGTTGGCAATGGCGCCATTGATCACTTGCGCCAATGAGCCCGCTCCTGCTGGGCCCATCAAGGGCCTTGCAGAAATAAGATTGGTGAAGTACAAACTCGGAATGCTCAGCTCTTTGGCGGCTTGAACGACGGGGGTTGTGCCGATGGCCAAATCGGGTTGCCATTCATGCATAGCAGCCAAATCTTGCTCCAGAGATGACCGGTACTGCACATGCACGCCGCGAGACTCAAGCCATTCACAGTCTGGCGCACTCCAAGGCGTTTTTGGACATGCCGTGCCCACGTAGCGCAGATCTGCCCCGCTTTCCACCAACAAGCGCGCGACCAGCAACTCAGAGCCTTCGTATCCACTCAAAGTGATACGACCTTTGATGGGAGATTTTGAAAGCGCCCCTTTGATGGCTGGCAACATGATATTTTTGGCCATGTCAATTTGAGACTGAGCAACATTTGCAGCTAGGCCGATGGCTTGCAACCATGCCTCGGTCCCATCGTGTCCCACAGGAGCCGAGCCCACGACGGGGCGTCCAGCGGATTCAAACTCACGAATGCTGGCGGTATAAAACGGATGTAGGGCAGCAACCGCAACGCAGTCAAGGGCGGCATAAAGCTCCCTCCACTCGCGGGTCGGTACCACAGGACCTGCTGCAATGCCCATGGGTTCAAGCATTCGTCCAATGATCATGGGGTCAGCTGGAAACATCTCTCCCAGCAAAGTGATGGTGGGTTTTTCAGAGCGTCCTGTTCTAGGTGCTTGAACCGGACCCGCCTTGATTTCTTCACGCGCATATTTCAACATGGCACCAGCCAAAACATCTTTCGCCTCAGCATGGGTCGGTACGCCAAAACCCGGAACATCAATACCAATGATTCTGACGCCATTGATGTCTTTGGGCAGCAACTGCAAGGGCACACCACTGGCCGTGGGTACGCACAAGTTGATGATCACGATGGCATCGTATTTTTCTGGATCAGCTTGGTCATAGACAGACTCGCGAATGTCTTCAAACAATTTTCCAGTGACCAAAGATTCTGAGTTAAAGGGCACATAGCCCACGCTGCGTTTTGCACCGTAAAAATGAGATGTGAACGTAAGACCGTAAACGCAACAAGCAGAACCCGACAAAATGGTCGCAGTGCGTCGCATGCGCAGTGAAACTCGCAAAGACCCAAATGCTGGGCACATGCTTTGCGGTTGGTCGTGCGGCCCCGCATGCGGGTCAACCGGATAGTCTTTGGCATATTGCGCCAACACTTCTGACTTACCCGAGGCCCTTGCTGCAGCCAACATTTTTTCACCCCCCGCGTGACAACCCATTCCATCACCTTCTATGGAAGTGCTCATGCCTTTAGGGGCTTGGTCAATCGAGGGGATGATCGGTATGGTTTTTGTCATGGTTGACTTTGTGCTGTGCATCAGACTTCGTCGTAAACTACTTCAAGCGTTGGTTTGCTGGTTTCGGTTTTTCCGCACATGTCAAATTGAGTTGCTGGCTCAAGCACCACATCACGCCCAACAGCTGCAGCGGCAAACAACCCCAACAACTGGTCTTGTGTCATAGGGTTGGGGCGCATGGGCTGAGAGGTCGCAACATTTTGAGCGAGTTCAGCAAACATGGGCCCCCACACTGAGTCGGGACGTCCAATGATTTCGTAGCTAGCACTCTTTCTGCGAATGTCTTCGTTAGCAGGAATTGTTGACAAGACAGGAATGCCCACTGCTTTGGCGAAATTGGCAGCCTCTCCAGTTCCATCATCTCGGTTGATGACCATCCCAGCTACGCCAACGTTGCCGCCTAGTTTTCTGAAGTACTCAACAGCAGAGCAAACATTGTTGGCAACGTACAAAGATTGCAAATCGTTGCTGGCAACCACAATTACTTTTTGACACATGTCACGAGCAATGGGAAGACCAAAGCCACCACACACCACATCACCTAAAAAGTCGAGCAGCACATAATCAAAGCCCCACTCATGGAAACCGAGCTTTTCCAACAACTCAAAGCCGTGGATGATGCCGCGCCCACCACAACCGCGCCCGACCTCTGGACCGCCCAATTCCATGGCATAAACGCCATCGCGTTTGAAACACACATCGCCAATGGCGACAGCCTCTCCAGCCAATTTCTTCTTTGATGAAGTCTCAATGATGGTGGGGCAAGCACGACCACCAAACAACAAACTGGTGGTATCACTTTTAGGATCACAGCCAATCAGCAAAACTTTTTTCCCTTGCTGTGCCATCATGTAACTGAGATTGGCCAGGGTGAAACTTTTGCCTATACCGCCTTTGCCATAGATCGCAATGATTTGCGTTTCTTTGGTGACTTTACCTGTAGCGACATCCTCTGTTGGCTGTGCAGCCTCTTGGCGCAGGCGGTCCACAAATTGGATGGTTTTTTCGTTCGACATTGATTGATTATTCATGCGTGAGCACTCCAGTCCAAAACCATCTTGAGGCAAGAAACATCACCAAATGCAGTCTCATAAGCATCGTTTGCCAAATGAAAATCCTGCACGTGTGAGACCAAGCCATGAAGAGAAAGCCGTCCTTCGTTCACCAGCTGATTGATGGCCAGCAAATCGGACTTCCTCCACTCGGCAGAAACACGAATTCTTGCTTCACGGCTGAACGCAGGTGAGTAAGAAAATTGAAGGCCATGCTGGTACAAACCTGCCAACACCACCTCACCGCTAGGACCCAGCCGTTGGATCAACTGATCCAAAACACCCGTATCTCCATTGACGTCATAAATGGCTTGATAGTCTTTGCGGGGATCATCCTCTGGGCGAACGACTTCGTAGCCTTCAGCACCCAAACTCATTTCTTGATGTGTTTCCCAAACAGTTGGGGGCGGGCATCCAGCTGCGACGGTGAGTCTCGCCAACAAGCGCCCCATCACGCCATGACCAATGATCAAGTCAGGGGGGGTGAAGGGCTCATGTGTTCCCCCGCCTGAGACGGCGTGGTAGGCCGTGGCGGCAAGCGCCAACAGCACAGCGTCAGGGCCCAGCTCTTTGCAGACCGGTAAAACATGCTGATCTGACACCACCAAGCGAGAAGCCGCTGCGCCATACATGCTCCTCACACCTGAGAAGCAGTTGGCTCCAGGTACAAAAACCAGCTCGCCTTCTTGATGTTTGGATCCTCTGTGCGCTTTCACCACTTGACCAACCGTTTCGTACCCGGGAATCAAGGGGTAACCCATGCCTGGCAAGGCCGCCATGCTGCCATCCCACAACATGCGCTCTGCACCTGTGCTGATGCCGCTGTAGTGCACCGCCACCTCGATCTCACCCTCCTGAAGATGGGGCAGATCAAGGGCCTGCAAGGAGAGTTTCCTGGGCCTGTTAAAAACAACTGCAGTGGATTTCATGGTTGTATTCTTAACCTTACACTTTATTGTGTCAATCTCAATTTACAATTTTTGATAGAACCTAGGGCAAACACTTATGTTTTCTACCCAAAAGAATTTGCGCATGGATGGGCATGTTGTTGGGCACCTGCTCCACACTCACAAAGCCTGCAGTGCGCATCATCCGCATCAATTCCTCTGGGGTCCTTAAACGGCCTGCGCCCATCGCTAGCAAGTAAAAATGAAAGTACGCATCGGTTTGCGTAAGTCCATCTGTACCTTGAGCACTGGTTTTTGCCATGGGTTCAGCCAAAAGCAAGGTTCCACCCACAGGAAGTGCATCGTGTATTTTTTTCAGCAGTTGTTGAACCACCTCATCAGGATGGTCATGCGCTACACGAACCAAGGTGACCAAATCAGCCCCTTCAGGCAAAGGGTCGTGCAAGAAATTACCGGGACATAGACTCAATCGATCGATCAAACCCTTGCTCTGAAACGTTGCATGTGCCAGCTCCAGCACAGGGGGCAAATCAAACAATTTCAGCTGCAGATGCTTGGCGTGCATGGCCAACTCACTGGCAAATCGTCCCTTGCCTGCACCCACATCCAGCACGCAACGGTGCTCTTCAAAATAGTAGGAACCAAGAATTTCTTGCACAACAAATTCTTGAGAAGAGGCCATCAAATCCGAGTAACGGCTGAACTTTTCTTGTGCCAAGCGTTCAGCAGCTTTTTCATCGTGTGCATAGGGCCAATATTCAGCCATCTTGCCTTGCCACGCATTGTTTAAAAACGTCAAGGGATCTTGCATATCACGGTACAACAAGTGGTTGTGCTCAACCATGGCGCCTATGCCAGCATGCATGGCCAAGGGAACACCTAAAGGACCCAAACCAAATCGCTGATGACTGCGGCACTCCAACAATCCCAAAGAAACTGCCGACAACAACAAACGCTGCAAGGCCTCCCCAGGCACTCTCGTTTGAAGTGAAATTTGCTGCAGGTCCAGTGGCCGCTGGTAGAGCATTTTGAACAAATCCAAGCGCACGCAGCCGAGAAGGACTTGAGAGTAAACAAAACCCGACATCAGGTCGAAGATTTTTTGCGTTCGACGTTTTGTGATCCAGCGCGTGAAGGGGTTGCTCAAAGACCACTTGTAGAGCCTAGGGCTTGCATAAATTCGCTCCAACCACTGAAGCAAACGGTCATGCCACGTGGTCACCTCCAACATTCCGTTAGAAAAGTTTGCGATGTCCATGGTCTTGCTCATTGAATGATTTGTTGTTGATTCACCGCATGACCCAACGAGGCATGCGCTCTTGAAGTGTTCTCGCCTGAAGCTCTCTTTTGATAGTCTTCACACATGGATTGAGGCACCAAGCGTTGAGACTCCAACAAGACGAGTTGCTTGAGCATGTCTCTGCAAGCGCATTCTGGAATGGCATTTCCAGCTTGCTCAATGAGCGAATCAAAATGTTGAATGGCCCCGTCCAAACCCATCGCTTGGGCTGAGCTGGGCCGCTCGTTCAGTTTGTCTTGTCCGACGGGTTTACCAAGCATTGCAATGTCGCCCAGCACATCACGGATGTCATCAGCCACTTGATAAGCTTCACCTAAGAAAGCACCCAATGCCGCCCAAGGCTTTGGAGATTGACCACTGGCAATGGCTCCAGCAGATGTTGCAGAGACAAACAGTGCACCTGTTTTAGAGCGCTGGTACTGCGCCAAGTCTGCAGAGATTTCACATTCCCAGGCTTGCCCTGCCACGATGCCGCTTGGTAAACCAACGCCTTGCGATAAGTTGTCCATCAAAGAAACCAACCGCTCTGGACAATGTCGACCCGCGTTCAACAACACTTGGTAAGCCATGACGATCAATCCGTCGCCCGCCAAAAGCGCCAAAGGCTCACTGAAGGCTTTATGAACAGTTGGGAAACCACGCCTAAAATCTGCGTTGTCAAACGCCGGCATGTCGTCATGCACCAAGGAGGCACAATGCATCAACTCCAAAGCTACAGCTGCTGCATTGGTGAGCTCAGGTGCGTCATCGCCACACGCCGTGGCCACGGCCAAGCAAAGCTGGGGACGAATTCTTGCCCCCCCCGAAAACACAGCATGACGCATCGCAGCTTGCAACCTGGGAGGTGCGCCGAACCCAACGGCGCTGTCAAAGTGTGACTTCAGCGCCTCTTCGGCCCTTAGCAATAGACTCATACCGTCCCCTTTTTAACGCAACTGCCCAGAAGAATTGACATACACTGGTGTAAATATATCATTACACACAAAGTTGTCAATAGGCATTGACACTTTTTTCAATTTCGGCCTATTAAGCCTTTTGGGAACCCTTATGAACGAAACGAAAGATCAATATCTACCTGTCAATGACTCGCAACGGGTCTTGCTTCATGATGAAATTCACACCCGCCCGTCTGCCACCATCGCCTTACCAGCTTTGATCGTTTATGTGGCCGTCTTGAATTCCAAAGTGTCTGTGCAAGAGGAGTTCGATCACCTCAAAAGCTTGCCCTTGGATCAAACCTTGGAACTCGACATGCTTCGGGGCAATTTTTTGCAACTGCAAATGAGGGGCTACAAGTTGATCTGGGAAAGGCATTCAGAATTCACCCGCTACACCCTGGTCCAATCGCTACCTGAACACGCCTTATGGGGCACGAGCTTGCCGCAACTTGGCGACCGGGCGGCCACTGGCAGTGAGTGGCTAAGGCGCGTTCCAGGGACAACGATCACAGCCATTCATTTGGGACTGATGAATGAAGGTATGGACGACCCGGATGTCTTTTTCAAAGCTAAAAAATGGCTGGGCCATGGCACCTTGATTGGCTCAAAAATGGGGAGGACGTCGGACAATCAACCGCACTCTTATATGATGACCAATTTGAAAATCGGAGATGACGGCTTTGAACGAATCTTGGTGCTTGCAGCACCACAAACCTCTGAAAACCGTGCAGGAAGAATTGCACAACGGCTTTTGGAGCTAGAAACTTACCGCATGATGGCGTTGCTCAGCTTGCCTGTTGCCAAAAAACTTGCGGTCACACTAAGAGAGGCGGAAGTTCAGTTGGTAGAAATTACCGACCGACTTGAAAAAAAGAAAGGCAGCGACGAAGTCCTGCTGAACGACTTGGCTAGTTTGGCCGCACGAGTAGAGAGCACCACGGCCGAGCACAGTTACCGCTTCTCCGCTGCCCGCGCCTACGATGCAATTGTGCTCGAGCGCATATCAGAAATGCGCGAACAGCCTTTGTCGGGCATCCAAACGGTTGGTGAATTCATGCAACGGCGTTTAGCTCCAGCCATGGCAACAGTCAACGCCACCTCAGAAAGACTAGCGTCTTTGGCAAGACGGATCGCCAGAGCCAGTGCGCTTTTGCAAACCAGAGTTGAAATTGCATCTGAAGCTCACAACCAGCAACTGCTGGAGAAGCTAACGCGTGGACAAGCCCTGCAACTCAGGCTCCAAGCCACCGTGGAGGGCTTATCGATTGCCGCCATCACCTACTATGTGGTGAGCCTAGCCCTCTTTTTAGGCAAAGCGGTCCAAGCTGCTGGATTGCCCATCAACCCAGAATTGCTTGCAGGACTTTGCACCCCGGTCGTCTTGTTCACGTCTTGGAAAACCATTCAAAACATCCACTTGCGATTGAAAGATGTTTGAGCCGAATGTGGCGCATATTAATCTGAGCGCTTTAATGTTGAATTTAAAAACTCAATAACTTTTTCCAAGGCTTTCTCGGGTTGCTCTTCTTGGAGCAAGTGGCCAAGCCTTGGCAACAAAACAGTTTGAGATTTTGATAAAACCTCGGTGTAACTTTTTGCATTGCTACTGGGAATCATCTGGTCGGCTTCCCCCCAAATGAGCAAGGTCGGTGCTGTGATTTTTTTCAAACGAGACACTGGATCTGTATAGATCGTTTGATTGGCGCGATCCAATATGGCGGCACGCACCCCAGGCGCACGCAACATATCGTAATAGCGATCGACCAAACTGTCGCTCAAAACACTTGCATCAAAAAATGCTGGCTCTATGGACTTGCGCACCAAAATCTTGGGTAAACAAAATCTCATGACCCCCATGATGGCAGGCATTTCATAGGGCTTTTTGCCAATGTCTTTGATCTGTGGGTAACCATCGGGAGCCATCAAAATCAAGGCTTCAACACGCTCTGGCTTCAAGGCAGCAAGACCCCAAGCCATTTTTCCACCCATGGAGTGACCCACCAGTGAAAACCTCGACAAGCCAAGCTTGTCAACAAAATTCGACAAGGTGCTCACATCGTTTTGCTCAGAATAATCATGAACGGGGCTAGGACCGGTGAGACCAAAACCAGGTAAATCTAACCTGATGACCCTGTAATGCTGCTCTAATTGGGCGGACCAAATGTCCCAAGTTTGCAAACTAGAGCCAAACCCATGAAGCAGCAAGAGAACAGGTGCATCTCTTGGGCCAGTATCTTTGTAATGCATCTCAAGTCCATCCACGGTGAGGAAGTTTTGGGCCGTGGCACCGTAACGCAACTTGAGCTCTGACAATTCGATATCAGGAGTCCACAAACCCAAAAGCCCACCAGCAGATAAAAAAGCACTCGCCAACAAAACGCCACCCGAAGTCAATAATTTAAACATACGATGTCAAACTTGCAAACTTACTCAAGAGGAAAAATATGTCGAACAACCGTCCATTCACTAGTTAAAAAGCCACTGACCGAAATCAGTGGCTTTTTTCATGGTTGGTGGGCCCACCTGGACTCGAACCAGGGACCAAAGGATTATGCTTACCACTTCAGCTTTCGCTGCCTGTTTCCAGTTTGTGGTCTGGACTGTCTCTTGTCTTTACGACCTACCCGTACAGTCTCTACACCTTCCCAATATGGTGATTGGGCTTGGCTCGGGATTACCACGCTGCAAGCAGCACAGGCTTCCCCGAATTTGAGTAGTTCTACATGCCAGCAGAGTTAACTTACCTGCATGCAACCCAACGGCAAATGACCATGACATTTTTTGTGCTTTAGGTCAATTGCGCTTTAAGTCCTCTGCTCTAACCAACTGAGCTATAGGCCCTGAAAACTGATTGTACTTGTCCTCTGCTGTGTCTTGAAAAAACAATGCTGAACCTTGCAGCATCTGGTAGAAAAAAGATCGACTGCCAATTTTGCAAACTGCCACCCCTTCCAACCCATACGCCCATTAAATCATTGATTTTATTAAAGATTTCACCATCACATCCAGCCATGAACCTGCTGGCGCATCCTATGTCTTGGCCAACTGAGCCATTGGCCACAATAAAAAGTATTATCGCAGGACTTTGGAATCTTCTTTTTGCGGGTCCAATTAAATTTACCCTTCTGTGCGCATTTCCTAAGCCTACTGGTGGCTCAAGGCGTTGGTGACCAATTTTGAAGTGATGTCCACAATTTGGATCATGCGGTCGTAAGGCATACGGGTCGGCCCAATCACACCCAAAGTCCCCACCACCTCTCCATTGACATGGTAGTTGGCGCTCACGATCGACAGTTCCTCAAAGGGCACGACCTGGCTCTCTCCACCAATAAAGATTCTCACGCCAGGGGCCTTGGCCGAATCGTCCAAAAGCCGCATCAATTGCGCCTTTTGCTCAAAGAGATCAAACGCCCTTCTGAGTTGGCCCATGTCGCTTGAAAAGTCACTCACGGACAAAAGGTTTCTCTCACCCGAAATCACCACATCCCCTTGGTCTTGCGCCATGGCGTCGGTGCTGACCTCAACCGCCGCCTTCATGAGCGTTGCAATCTCTCCTCTTAACCGGTCCACATCACCATGCAGCTTCGCCCTGACCTCGTCCAAGGCCATGCCAGCAAAATGCGCATTGAGATAATTGGACGTCTCTAAAAGTTGCTGCTGTGAGTAGTCCACCTCTGGAAAAATAACCCTGTTTTGCACATCCCCTTCGGGCGTCACAATGATCACCAAAAGCCTCTTGTCAGATAATCGCAAAAATTCAAGATGCCTGAACACCATGCTGCGCCTAGGCGCCATCACCACACCGACAAAATGAGACAGATCAGACAGAATATGGGCTGCGTTGGCAAAGACTTTTTGGGGCTGATCAGGGGCCAAACTGGGCGCGTGAAAGGCATCACGCTGCACAGTCAGCATGGTGTCTACAAACAAACGGTAACCCTTGGCTGTAGGGATTCGCCCAGATGAGGTGTGCGGGCTCACAATCAGCCCCAAGTCCTCCAAGTCTGCCATCACGTTTCTGATGGTCGCAGGCGAGAGTTCCAAGCCAGAGGCCTTGGACAGGGTCCGAGAGCCAACAGGTTGTCCTTCGCTGATATAACGCTCAACCAAGGCTTTTAAGAGTAACTTTGAACGATCATCCATTTTTGTCTTAATTAGTGACCATTTTAGTGTTTTAATTTGCACATGACGTCAAAATTTCAACATATTGCCCTGATTGGTAAACACCAATCTGCCCATGCGGCTCCCGCAATGCCCTCCTCTAAGGAGGTTCTTGAGCGGGTCGCTCAACTTCTCGCCAAAGAAGAGCGCACCATCTATGTCGACGAGGATACAGCAAACACCTGCGGCATGAAAGAGCACGGCATCCTCAATATTCAAGAAATTGGGCTTCGTTGTGATTTGGCCATTGTCGTTGGCGGGGACGGCACCATGCTTGGATTTGGTCGTCAATTGGCTCCTTTTGGCGTCCCCCTGATAGGCATCAACCAAGGCAGATTGGGTTTTATCACCGACATTGCCTTGAACAGCATCGAGCAAGCACTCACACCCATGCTGCGAGGAGAGTTCACCGAGGACACTCGAAGCTTGCTGCATGCTCAAGTTTGGCGCCAAGGCAAGGTCGTCTTTGACACCCTGGCCATGAACGATGTGGTGCTCAACCGTGGTGCCACGTCTGGCATGGTCGAGATCAAGGTGGACGTTGATGGTCACTTTGTGGCCAAACAGCGAGCAGACGGCTTGATCATTGCCACGCCCACGGGGTCGACCGCCTATGCCTTGTCAGCAGGCGGGCCCTTGCTCTACCCCTCCTTGCCAGGCCTCTTGATGGTACCGATTGCTCCTCACACTTTCTCCAACCGCCCCATTGTTTTACCGCAGTCCGTAGAAATCGTGATGGAACTCGTGGCCGGACGTGATGCCAGTGTGAACTTTGACATGCAGTCCCTGGCCAGCTTGACCATCGCTGACAAGGTGATGGTCAAAAGATCTGATCAGCAGGTCAAATTCTTGCATCCCAAGGGATGGAGTTACTTTGACACCTTAAGAAAAAAATTGCATTGGAATGAGGGGAATTCATGAGTCTTGGGCGAATTCACCTGAGGGACTTTGTCATTGTCAAAGAGCTAGAGATTGAATTCTCACATGGGTTTACCGTGCTCACTGGAGAAACGGGTGCAGGCAAATCCATTTTGATCGATGCGTTGCAAATTGCTTTTGGTGCACGCGCTGAGCCCAGTTTTATTCGCGAGGGAGCCACGCGAGCAGAGATTTGTGTTGAATTCGCACCTCAGGCCCATGTCCTCGAATGGCTGAAAAACAATGGTTTTGAGGACGCTCAAGACTGGTTGATCAAGCGCGTGATTGACACCCAGGGCAAAAGCAAGGCTTGGATCAATGCAAGCCCAGTGAGCGCATCTCAACTGAAACTGCTTGGAGAGTTTTTACTTGACATTCACGGACAGCACGCATGGCAAAGCCTCACCCGAGCTCATGAAATAAGGGCTTTGCTAGACGCTTATGCAGGTATTTCGCTGGACGCCTTGAAGTCAGCTTGGCAACAGTGGCGAGACGCCCAAAATCGGCTCTCAGAGGCCTTGACGTCGCAAGCCTCTCAAACCCTTGAACAAGAACGACTGCTTTGGCAAATCACCGAGCTTGAAAAGTTGAACCCTCAAGACCATGAGTGGGAAGAGTTGAACGCTCAACACCAACGCTTGTCCAATTCGCAGTCCCTTTTGGAGAGCGCCACGTTGAGCCTCGCTTGCTTGCAAGACGAAGACACCGGGGTCATGGCACAACTGAGCAAAGCCCTTCAAGCCCTAGACAACAATGCACGCTTTGAGCCAAGCTTTGGCCAATGGGTCGAGGTCTTGAATTCTTGCCTGGCCATCTCTCAAGACACCTCGCATTCCATCAACTCTTGGCTCAAGCATGTCGATCTTGATGCCAACAGTTTGCTTGAAATTGACCAACGCATGTCCATGTGGATCTCTTTGGCCAGACGATTCAAAAAGCCCCCTGAGGAGTTGTTTGCCGTTTTGCAAGAGTGGCGCGAGCAACTCCTGCGATTGAACCAAGCCTTGGACATTGATCAACTTCAAGCCCAAACCAAAGAGGCCCTTCAAGCCTTAAAGACTCAAGCCGCCAAGGTGTCCAAAGCACGTGAAAAAGCTGCACCCAACTTGGCACAGTCCATCACCTTGTCCATGCAAGATTTAGGGATGCAAGGTGGTGTCTTTGAAGTAGAACTCAGCCCCCTGCCTGAGCTTGCCAGTTACGGCAGCGAAGAGGTGAGCTTTTTGGTAGCCGCACACGCTGGAAGCACGCCAAAGCCCGTCAGCAAAGTTGCCTCTGGGGGCGAGCTTTCACGCATCGCCTTGGCCATCGCTGTCACCACCTCTAAACTGGGTAGCACGCCCACCTTGATCTTTGACGAGGTCGATTCCGGTGTTGGTGGCGCGGTGGCAAACACGGTGGGCAAACTGCTGAGGCAACTGGGGCAAGACCGCCAAGTCTTGGCTGTGACCCACTTGCCGCAGGTGGCCTCCTGCGCAGACCACCATTGGGTGGTGAGCAAAGTCAGAAATGAAACGGACACCTCAAGTCAGGTCAAACACATCTTGAGCTTGGACAGAGAAAAAGAAATTGCTAGGATGCTTGGTGGAGACACCACCACCGGCACCTCTTTGGCGCATGCCAAAGAAATGTTGGACATGCAGCATGTGACCCCAGCAAAAAATCTAAAAGCGCCTCAATCACTGCCCGTAAAAACCAAGAAGCTCAAAACCGTCTGAATGGCTTTGCAGCTCCCACAAAGAAAACTTCAACCCTCTCCAACATGAGCCAAGGCACCAACACCCACCCATTGATAGACAGCGCTCGTCCTTTGGAGCTGGTTTTGATCACAGGCATGTCAGGCTCTGGCAAATCAGTTGCACTCAAAGCGCTTGAAGACGCGGGTTACTATTGCGTGGACAATTTGCCCCCAGAGTTGCTCTTTGACTTTGTGAAGTTGGAGCAGTCCCGAGGCGCGCAGAAAGTTGCCTTGGCCATGGATTCGCGAAGCGCCACCTCCTTGCCACAAGTGCCCGATCAAATAGTGACCCTCAAGAGCTCAGGCATTGACATTCGAACTTTGTTTTTAGACACCAAGACGCAAACCCTCATTCAACGTTTTTCTGAATCCAGAAGACGCCACCCCTTGTCCAAAACCTTTGACCCTCAAGGTGATATTGAAAGAGATTTGAACGAATCCATCGAAAAAGAAAGAGAGCTGCTGTCTCAATTCAGAGACCAAGCACACATCATTGACACCAGTCTTTTGAAGTCGTCTCAGCTTAAAAGCTACATCAAGTCTCTGGTCTTCGCACCTCAAGCCCAATTGACCCTGATCTTCGAGTCCTTCGCCTTCAAGCGTGGTATTCCGGTTCATGCCGATTATGTGTTTGATGTGCGCATGTTGCCCAACCCCTACTATGAAACGCATCTCAGAGCTTTGAATGGACGAGATGCTGAGGTGTCAGATTGGCTCAAGTCCCATGACATCGTTGGCAAAATGCAAGCTGAATTGCACCAATTTTTATCCAATTGGTTGCCCGCCTTGAACCAAGACCATCGAAGCTATGTGTCCATCGCCATAGGTTGTACCGGCGGGCAACACCGCTCGGTCTTTTTGGTGGAGCAACTGGCTCCTCTTTTTGACAAGGATTGGGTGACCCTTAAAAGGCACCGTGAACTTGATCAACTCCTTTGACTGAGCGCCTTGGGCTCAAAGGGGCTGAAAGTCCTGGTCGATTTGATGGAGAAAATCCCCCACCGGTTTGGGCCTTCCCACTTGAGCCCAATCGTTCATGCTCATCCATTGAAACCCTTTTATCCCAGCCCAAGGATCAGAGTCAGGTTTTGCGCCTGACGCAGGACGCTTGATGGCATGGGACTCCAACCTTTCACCGTACAAACTGGCAAATCCGTGGATGGACAAAGACTGATGGGTGAGTTCATGTCTGAGGACATTCAAGACCCTGATCTTGACACCCCGAGGGACAGCCGCACGTAAAGCTTCCTCACTGTCGTACTCAGGAAATGAGTACATTCCAGCCCAAATTCCGGTTTGCGCCCTTTTGCCACCAAGCACTTGGCCCAGCGCATTGCTAGCAATCAGCCAAAAAATCGATTTTTGCGTGCGTTTGATTTTTTTGCTTTTTAGGGGCAGGACATGAACTTGATCCCTTGCATAAGCATGACAAGTCTTTTGTACAGGACAGCTCTCACAACGTACTTTTTTGGGGCAGCAAACCGTGGCGCCCAAATCCATGATCCCTTGTGTATAGGTCGGCATGTCTTGGGGCCTGTTTGGCAAAAGTTGCTGAGCCAATTGAAGCAACTTCTTTTGATGCTGACCGAGAGACAGGTCACCCTCATAGCCCAAATAACGCGCAAGCACGCGAGACACATTGCCATCCATGATGGCGGCTTTTTGTTCAAAGCAAATCGACGCAATGGCAGCCGCGGTCGATGGCCCAATGCCTGGCAAGCTCTTCAAACGCTCCACGTCTTTGGGGAACTCTCCACTGAAGTGCTCAACAATCGCTTTGGCGCAAGCGTGAAGGCGTCTGCCTCGGCTGTAATAACCCAGCCCACTCCACAAAGCCATGACCTCATCTTCATGCGCTTGTGCCAGGTCTTGCACACTCGGGAAACGCGCCATGAACTTGGCAAAATAGGACCTCACAGTACTGACTTGGGTTTGTTGGAGCATGACTTCAGACAACCACACAGGGTAAGGGTGCAAATGGGTTTGCCAAGGCAGGTCGTGGCGACCATGCTCGCGCTGCCATTTGACCAAGGCTTTGGCAAAGCCCCTTTGCTCTGGCGCAATGGGTTCAGCTGTGGCCTCTTCAATCGGTTTTATCTCTTTTGACATGTTGGGCAATAAAAGGTGGAGCGCTGAGCTTGACGAATCACTTTGATGGGCGTTTGGCATGTCTTGCACGCTTGCCCTTGTCGATCATAGACATGGGTTTGCAACTGAAAATACCCACTTTGTCCATCCGCATTGGAGAAATCTCTCAAACTCGAACCACCCAATTTCACTGCACGGGTGAGCACCTCAATGATGGCCAAGCGCAAGCGCTCTGCTCGTGGCTTAGAGATCCGATGGGCGGGCAAGGTCGGGCGGATGGCGGCCATGAACAAGGCCTCAGAGGCATAAATATTACCAACCCCCACCACCACCTTGCCGGCCATCAGCAAAGGCTTGATGGCCGAGACGTGCGATTTGAGGGCTTTAAAGAAGTATTCACTCTCAAAGCCCAACTCCAAGGGCTCCACCCCAAGATGACCCAAGAGCTTTTGTGCAACAGGATCGTCCTGTGAGCGAGCGTAGACCACGGCCCCAAAGCGCCTGGGATCGTGCAGTCTAAGAGAGCCTTTGTCGGTTTGAAGTTCAAAATGATCATGCGCCCCCATGGGCCCAAGCTCTGAGGCAAATCTCAAGGAGCCCGACATGCCCAAATGCACAAGCAGCAAGCCACGCTCCAAATCCAGTAACAGGTACTTGGAGCGGCGCCTGATCGTTTTGACCCTTTGCCCCATCAACATCTGTGGATCACACGATAGCGGCCAGCGCAGGGGCTTACCCAGCACAACGTCTGTGATCTTGGCGTTGGTCATTGGGTCGACAATGCTCAGCCGAGTCACCTCAACTTCTGGTAATTCAGGCATGTTTAAAGTGGATTGAAAAGTTGAAGTATTATGAATCACAGCCCGTCACTTGTGTTGATTGGTGCCTCCATGGTCCGAGCAGTTTTTTTAAAACTTCCTGTTTTTTCAATTAATATGTCCCTTGCACAACCAAGTCATTTGCCCCAAAACCATGTCTTTTGTAAATTTGGTTAAAAATAGCCCCAAGCGCAAACCGCTTTGAACAACAACATGACCCACAACGACATCTGCATCAAAAGCGCTAGAGCACCTTGGCGTGCCCACAAAAAATCATGGCTAACTTGGTGCTTGAGCGCCCTGTGCTTTGTCGCTCCTTTGTCCTTGGCGCAAACCAAAGCCAGCCCCAACAAAGCACCTTCCATCAGCGGCGAAAAGGGCCTGGGCAATTCTGCATTGAGCGCGCAGTGGATGTTTGAAATCCTCCTGGGAGAGATGAACGTCCTTCAAGGACAGGCCCCCATCGGGTACGCATTGCTCTTGGATGTGGCCAAGAAGTCTGGAGACGAGAAAGCCTTTGAGCGCGCCGTTGAGATTGCCTTGAAGTCCCGCTCTGGTGAAGCCGCACTTGAAGCCGCCATGGCTTGGCGAGAGGCCCTACCCAACTCACAAGGTGCCCACCAATATGTGGTGCAACTGTTGATTGCTCTTAACCAATTGCCTCAGACAGAACAAGCCTTGGGAAGGTTGCTGTTGGTCACACCCAAAGAAGAGAAGCCTGACCTGATCCGCTCCATTCCCAGGCAGTTTGCCAGGGTGGGCAACAAAGTGCTGGCCGCACAAATGGTCGAGCGAGCCCTGGAGGGCTCCAAAGCCTCCAAGCCTTTGTCCGCTTTGACATGGTCCACCATCGGACACATGCGCCTGATGGCCAGTGATCCAGAGGGTGCGATGGGTGCCGTTCAAAAAGGGCATCAATTGGACCCCAAATCTCCTGACCCCCTTTGGCTGGCCTTGGGTCTCATGGAGTTCAGGCACACCGACGCCGAGAACTTCCTTCAACGGTTTTTTTCTCAAAAGTCTCCCCCCGTTGAGCTCGATTTTCATTTCGCCTACGCCAAGGTCTTGCTCCAAAATCAACACTTCAAACAAGGCATAGGGCAACTACAACTGTTGTTGCAAAAAAACAGCTCCTTCTCATTAGGATGGCTGTACCTGGCTACCGCGCAATTGGAGGACAACTCCCCCACAGAGGCAGAAGGTAATTTTAAAAAATTTCTGGATGTGCAAGCTACCAAACCCCTTGCCATGGATGAGCGAGAGGCCTCACAGGCCTACTTTGGACTGGCTCAAATTGCCAACCAAAGGAGCGACCTCGCACAAGCAGAACATTGGCTTGGACAGATCACGCAAGGACCCTCCAAGGTCAATGCTTTTGTCCAGCGCGCCTTGATCCTGAACAAAAGGGGCGAGACCAAAAACGCCATCGATTTGATCAGCACCTTGCCAGCGGACACCGCGCCTGAGCGGCGCAGCAAGTGGATGGCCTTGGTCCAAATTTATCGGGACCAAAAGGACTATGTCAAAACACTGGATATTTTGAAGGACGCCTTCAAAGAAAATCCAAAAGACGACGATGTGGCCTATGAGTTGGCCATGGCTTATGAAAAGCTCGATTTGTTGCAAGAAATGGAAATGGCCCTGAAGTTGGTCATCAAAAGAAACCCCACTTACCATGCCGCTTTGAATGCTTTGGGCTATTCTTTGGCCGACCGCAACATGCGCCTTGATCAAGCACGAGAATACATCGTCAAGGCCCTGGAGTTGGTGCCTGAAGACCCCTTCATCTTGGACAGCCTGGGTTGGGTCGAGTTCAGACTGGGTAAACTCCAAGAGGCTTTGGCCATTCTACAAAAGGCGCACAGCCTCAAGCCCGATGCGGATATCGCAGCGCATCTTGGTGAAGTGTTGTTCGTTCTAGGACAAAAAGACGATGCCCTTCAACTCTGGCAATCGGCTTTGGCCAAGTCCCCTGACAATGAGGTCTTGAAAGAAACGCTTAAACGCCTGGGCATCAAGATTTGAAGACCCTTGATTGTCTGAGGGAGGCGCTGATTCACGCAGCTTGTGCGACACGTAAAGGCCCCACATCTGGCCTGGGACTCAGCTTTGGACTCAGCTTTGGCTTCATCCTGTGCACATGCATGCTCATTGCTTGTCAAACACCCATGCCCAGGCATCCTCTTGGGTCCGATGCTTTGATCCCCAGGCACCTGCGCTCCTCAAGCCAGCCCCAAGGCGCCCACCTTGAAGGACGCTTGCTGATCGAAATTGGATCGTCCCCCGCTCAAAGAATCAGCTCTTCATTTGAACTTGATACGGATGGCGCCAGCGGCGAGTTGCGATTGCTCGGACCCTTGGGCACCACCTCTGCCTTGATCACCTGGAACCCAGCCCAAGCTCAACTGCAAAGCAGTGAGCTGAGCCCGCCCTTGAGGCATTACCCAAGCTTGTCCATGCTGATGAAGCAATGGTTGGGCACAGAGTTGCCCCTTCAAGCGATTTTGCTCTGGCTTCAAGGTCAAGATGAACGCATCCCTGGATGGCAACTGCTGGATTCAGGCAACAACACCAAAGTGGCTGTGAGAGCATCTGCTCAAGGGCCGGAGCCGTCTGTGAGCATCAAACTGATTTTGAACGAGGCCTTGCCATGAGCGCCAAGGCCCTCTTTCCAAAACCTGTCGAGCCCCTGCAAGCCCTGCACCAGGTCTTGGCGCCGGCCAAGCTGAATTTGTTTTTACACATCACCGCGCAACGAGCAGATGGCTACCACGAACTTCAGTCGCTTTTTACCCTGATCGACTGGTTTGACGTCTTGGACTTCGAGCTGTCTTTGACGCCAGAGATCAAACGCTTGGACCGCAATTGCGTTTTGCCTGCAGAAGACTTGATTGTCAAGGCCGCTCGTTTGCTACAGCAAGCCTCCCAAACTTCGTTTGGGGCGACCATTGCCATTGAAAAAAACATTCCCGCCCAAGCCGGCATGGGCGGGGGTTCCTCGGACGCGGCCTCCACCTTGCTAGCGCTCAACCAATTGTGGGGCTTGAAGTGGCCCGTCAAACAACTTCTTCCCTTGGGCCTTCAATTGGGTGCCGATGTGCCATTTTTCTTGTTGGGGAGAAATGCTTTTGCACAAGGCATTGGAGAGCTACTGACCCCCATGGTGCTGCCCAAGGCTCAATTTTTGGTCGTCAAACCTCTGGCTGGCTTGGACACAGGTCTGATTTTTAGCGACCCTCACCTTCAAAGAGACACTAAAACTGCTACAATATTAGACTTTGCTGAAGCAGTGCATGACTTTGGGCGCAATGATTTGCAGCCCGTGGCTCAAAAACTATGTCCTGAGATGAACCGCGCCATGGATTGGATAAAATCCTTGGGATTGACTCCCAAAATGACCGGTTCTGGGAGCGCAGTTTTTGCGAAATTATGTCAGCCCTTGGAGTTGCCTCAAGCACCTGAGGATTGGCAAATCAAGGTTTGCAGCAGTTTGGAAATCCATCCGTTGAACGCATGGATTTCCTTGGACGATTAAAGACGCCAAGATGTTTGTCATGGCGTTAAGTAGGGGAGTCGCCAAGTTGGTCAAGGCACCGGATTTTGATTCCGGCATGCGAGGGTTCGAGTCCTTCCTCCCCTGCCATTTTTTTGAGTGGTATCGCCTTTGTGGGTTTGGGTCTTCAGTCCTTGAGGTCCCCAACCCTTGAAGTTTTGTTGATGCAGTCTGCAGATCGATTTTTTATTTCCCATCGTCTTTATGTCGAATCACACCAACCCCGATTTCATGGTCTTTACTGGCAATGCAAACCCTGCCTTGGCCCAAGAAATTGCAACCCATCTAGGAACGGGACTTGGTAGCGCAACGGTGGGTCGGTTCTCAGACGGCGAGGTCACGGTCGAGTTGCATCAAAATGTGCGGGCCAGGGATGTCTTTGTGGTTCAATCCACTTGCGCGCCCACCAATGAAAATTTGATGGAACTCCTGATCATGGTGGACGCCTTGAAGAGGGCGTCGGCCGAAAGAATCAGCGCTGTCATCCCCTACTTTGGCTATGCCAGACAAGATCGCCGCCCCCGCTCATCAAGGGTTCCGATCTCAGCAAAGATGGTGGCCAATCTCCTTGAAACGGTGGGTGTGGCTCGGGTCCTCACCATGGACTTGCACGCCGATCAGATCCAAGGTTTTTTTGACATTCCGGTCGATAACATTTACGCCTCTCCCGTCTTGCTTGGGGATTTGAGACAAAAGAATTACGAAAACTTGATGGTGGTCTCTCCCGATGTGGGAGGGGTGGTCAGGGCGCGCGCCTTGGCCAAGCAACTGGACTGTGATTTGGCCATCATTGACAAGCGCAGGCCCAAGGCCAATGTGTCCGAGGTGATGAACGTCATTGGAGACATCGAAGGCAGAAATTGCGTCATCATGGACGACATGATTGATACGGCGGGCACCTTGGTCAAAGCGGCAGAGGTCTTGAAGGAAAGAGGCGCCAGAAAAGTTTACGCCTATTGCACCCATCCCATTTTTTCCGGCCCCGCCATTGAACGCATTGCCAAAGGGGACGCTTTGGATGAAGTGGTGATCACCAACACCATTCCTCTGAGCAAGGAATCCAGTGAATGCAAAAAAATTCGCCAACTCTCTGTGGCCGCGTTGATCGCTGAGACGATCCAACGCATTGCCAAAGGAGAGTCGGTCATGAGTTTGTTCTCCGACCAAGATCAATTGTTCTGAACATCTAGAACGCTTGGTAGAAACGGGGAACAACAAAGAGGACAGGCACCAACAGGTGTCTGTTATTTTAAAGACCGAGTCACACTGGTCGCGGTGGACTCTATTGGAGTGAGATATGAAATTTATAGCTTTTGAACGCGCTAAAAATGGGACGGGTGCGAGCCGCCGTCTGCGCATCACGGGACGTACCCCCGGTATCGTCTACGGTGGCAACACCGAACCCTTGTTGATCGAACTCGATCACAACGCCTTGTGGTACACCTTGAAAAAGGAGGCCTTTCACGCCACCATCCTAGACATGGAAATCAATGGCACAGAAAGCAAAGTGTTGTTGCGCGATGTGCAATACCATCCCTACAAGCAGCAAGTCATGCACGTTGACTTTCAACGCGTTGACGAAAACACGAAGCTCACCATGAAGGTGCCACTGCACTACAGCGGTCAAGAGACTTCACCTGCTGTCAAAGCCGATGCCTGCTTGGTCAACTTGGTGATCACTGAACTTGAGGTGAGTTGCTTGCCCTCTCAGTTGCCCGAGTTCATCGCAGTGGATCTGTCGAACCTCAAAAAGGGCACCTCCTTGCACTTGGATGACATCACGCTACCCACTGGTGTGGTCGCTGTGACCCACGGCAAGAAAAACCCCGTTTTGGTCTCTGTGGTGTCCGTCGCCGCTGAGGCGGAGGTCGCACCAGCTGCAGAAGCCAAAAAACCTGAAGGCAAGAAATAAACTCGAAAGAGCTTTTTTATCCATCGCCAAAGAAACGGCCCTAGTGAACAGAACTAGAGGCCGTTTTTTTATGACTTCTGCCACTCATCCGCTCCCCTTCAAGCGCTGTCGTCTTTTACAATCCCTCACACCATGATCAAACTCTTTGTAGGCCTTGGCAACCCAGGGCCAGAATACAGCCAAACTCGACACAACGCGGGGTTTTGGTGGATCGATCGTTTGAGCGAGCAGTTGAAAGCTCCTCTTCATTATGAAAAGACCTACAAAGCACTGTATGCCAAAGTGCAATTGAAAGACCACACCTTGTGGCTTTTAGAGCCACAGACGTTCATGAACCTCTCGGGCCAGTCGGTGAGTGCACTCGCTCACTTTTTCAAGATCAAGCCTGAAGAAATCTTGGTGGTGCACGATGAGCTGGACGTCATCCCCGGGCAAGCCAAGTTAAAACTCGGCGGCTCCCACGCAGGCCACAACGGGCTCAGAGACATCCATGCACAACTGGGCAGCGATCAGTACTGGAGGCTTCGCCTTGGGATCGGTCACCCGGGGGTGAAGTCTGAGGTGATTCACTGGGTTTTAAAGAAACCCTCGCTTGAACAACGCTTGGCCATCGATGAATGCTTAGAACGCAGTCTCGGCGCATTTGAAGATTTGGTCATTGGAGACATGAGCAAGGCGACGCTTAAAATTCACACCTCCAAGCCCCCAAGACCAAAGCCTGCAAGACCCCTTGACCCCATGACACAAGAAGCCGGGTCGTCGGCCCCTAAAACAGCCCCTAAAACAGCCACTACAACAGCCCTTACACCAACCCCTTCCTCTGCCCCAAAGCCCCCCTCACCCTAACACCCCCAAAGAACTCGAACACCTCTTAGGCGAGGGGTGGTTGGGCCATCAATCGATGGAACTTGTTCATCAATTCCGTCTCTGACTCTTTCACATCAGGGTTCAAAGGAATGCAGTCCACTGGACAGACTTGCACGCATTGGGGTTCATCAAAGTGACCCACACATTCCGTGCACTTGCTCGGATCGATCTCGTAAATCTCAGCGCCAAAGTAAATCGCTTGATTGGGGCATTCGGGCTCACACACATCACAATTGATACATTGACTGGTGATCATCAAAGCCATTGAACAGAACCCCTTCTTTTACCCCATTGAACATTCAGCACCTGCGTGTTCATGATCGTTTGAATTTTTCTTTCAAAGCCTCTTCAACACAAGGCGACACCCAGGCACCCACCTGCCCACCTAAGCTTGCAATCTCTCGAATCAGGGTGCTGGACAAGGACAAAAACTGTGCCTCTGGGTTCAAGAACACCGTCTCCACCTCAGGGGCCAACAACCTGTTCATGCCCGCCAATTGGCTCTCGTAATCAAAGTCCGTCAACGAGCGCACCCCGCGGATCATCACCTTCGCACCTTGTTGAAGGGCAAAGTCTTTGACCAAGCCCTCAAAGCCCATCACCTCGATGTTGGCATGGTCCTTGAACGCCATTTGAGCCAACTCGATGCGCTCGGCCAATGTGAACAGTGTTTTTTTGTGATGGGCCTGCGCGACAGCCAAAATGACATGGTCAAACATCTGCGAGCTGCGCACAAGGATGTTTTCATGACCCAAGGTCAAGGGATCAAACGTACCAGGATAAACAGCTTTGACAGTCTTAGACATCCAATGACCTCGCTTCTTTAAAAAATCCATTCAGCTTTGCTGATGCCATGGGTCCTTCAACCCATCTCTTCTTGCCCTACTGGATTCTATGCAATAAGTGGGCATGGACTTGGCCCGCCTTCAAATACTTCGTGCACTCTAGCCCAAGACCCGTCATGGCCTCAGGATCTAATTTTTGAGGCGACTCCACATACATCCAACCCGAGGCTTTCAGCACGCCCAAGGCCGCTTTCATGGCAGGGGTGAACAAATCGCTTTGAAAGGGTGGATCGATGAACACCACATCCACCGATGCTTTGGGCAAATGGCTCAGTCCATGCACGCCGTCGATTTTTTTCAACACCAGCCCTTGGGCTTTGAAGCGCATGATGTGCTCTTCGATGGCTTGACACAAGGCCCTGTCCAATTCAAACAGATGAACCGATGTCGCTCCTCGAGACGCACTCTCCAAACCCAAAATGCCAGTCCCTGCAAACACATCCACACAGCTCCATCCACTCAAATCTTGTCCCAACCAATTGAACAAGGTCTCACGCACTCTGTCTGGCGTGGGCCTCAACCCTTCACGGTCCAACACCTTGATCTTGGAGCGTCTCCATAGTCCACCAATGATGCGCAATTCATGTGCACTCAAGGCTCAGTACCTACCACCACGGTGACCATTTTTTTGGGGTCGATCAGTCCTTTAAAAGCTTGATGAACATCTTTGACGCTCACCTTCTGAACTTCAGCGCTCCACGTCTGCAAGTAATCCAGCGGCAAGTGGTACCAAGCCACATTGGCCACGTTGTCAAGAAGCTTTTTGTTGCTATCGATTCTCAAGGCAAAACCACCGATCAAGTTGTCCTTGGCCGCTTGCAACTCCTCTTGGGTCGGCCCCTCAGAGACAAACTCTTCCAAGACATCTTGGACCACCTTCAAGGCCTGATCGGTTTGATCCTTTCGGGTCTGCAAGCCAATGGTGAAGGGTCCAGTTTGCAAAGCCGGGGCAAAGTAGCTGTAGACGCTGTAACTCAAACCCCTTTTTTCACGAACTTGCTCGGTGAGTCGAGACACAAAGCCCCCGCCTCCTAAGATATAGTTTCCAACCGTCAACGGGAAATACCTGGGGTCGGCCCGCTCGATGCCGGGCTGCCCCATCAAGACATGGGACTGGGCGGAGTTAAAGGGGATGTTGATCCGCTGAGCACGCTCAAGAGGCTTGACCGGTGCAAACGCACTGACCCGGGCCAGGTGGGACGGAGCCGATGCACTTTGCGCCTGCGTTGATGCATCAGCACAACTGGAACTGGACTTGAGATGCTGGGCCAAGCCATTGGCGATCTTCAACACCTCCTCTCGACTCAAGGCACCCACCATGCTGATCTTGGCGCCACAAGCGTTCAAGTGACTGGCGTGAAACGTTTTCAAGTCTCTGGCATTGATGCCTTGGATGGACGCCTGGGTCATGGACCGACCATACGGATGCTCTTGCATCACGGCCTTTTTAAACGCCCTTCCTGCCACGGGGGCGGGTTGGGTCAAGCTCTCCTTCAGATCGGACAACAAGCGCGTCTTTTCTCGAAGCCAAATAGGGGCGCTGAAGGCGGGCGAGGCAATTTGTCGATAAGCCAACGCCATGGCTGGGTTCAACACCGACGCTTGACTCAAAGAGCGAATGTAAATGCTCATTCGATCATCCCCAGCGCTAGCAACAAACACAGCACCCAAATCGGCCCAGGCTTGGCCCAGCGCGTTTTCATCCAACGCAGGATGTTGACCTTGCGCCAAGATGCCTTTGTTGAGCATCATGGAGACCATAGAAGCCAATCCAGCTTGGTGAGCGGGATCCTTTCGGTTCCCCGCATCAAAATCAATTTGGATATCGACCATGGGCAAAGATTGAACTTGAACCCAATAGACCTCCAAGCCCCCTGGCAACTTCTCATGCTCGATGGGCAATGCGCTCCAGGCCGTTTGAGCACCTAAGGCCAGGACCACCCATGCCAACTTGATGGCCGGCTTGAAGGATTTGAAGAAGATGTGTTGTAGCGCTTTCATTGACCAGCTCCTGCCATGCGTTTGGCTTGTGCTTGTCGCGTTGGGGTCTTGGCATCCAAGGGTTCAGGCAGAAGATAGGCAGCGCTCAAGGTGTCGTCACTGAAGTACTTGGCTGCGACAGCTTGGACCTCTTTGGAGCTGACCTGCTGCAAGGGGCCCATCAACAAATCGTTCGTGTCCAAAGGCAAACCCCTTGCCCAAAAAGCACCCAGTTCCTGAGCCTGATTGAAAAAAGAATCGCGCTTGTAAACCGCTTGAGCAACATACTGGGCCTTGACACGCTTGAGTTCAGACTCGCTCACACCTTCTTTGGCGATTTTTTGAATTTGTGCTTTGAGACGTTCTTCAAGAAGCGGCAAGTCGACACCCGCCTTGGGCACCGCCTCGAGCATAAAAGTTTGTGGTCCTCGGCCAGCAAAGTCGTAATGAGAATTGGCCTCTTGGGCCACGCTCTTAGGGCCTTGTGTGAGCGCACGGTCCAAACGCGCACCTTCATACCCATCGAGCACGGCAGACAAGACCGTCAAGGCCAAAGCGTCCTTGTTGTGCTCTTCTTGGTCAAATCCTGTGAAACCCGGCACACGCCATGACAAAAGCACATAGGCTTGCTCTGCTGGCGCCTTCAAGCTCACACGGCGAACGCCGTGTTGAGGAGGTTCGGTTCTTGGCTTGCGCACAGGCAAGACCCGTCGAGGCAAAGCTCCGTAGTAAGTTTTGGCCAAGTCAAGGACTTGCTTGACGTCCACATCGCCGACCACCACCAAGACCGCATTGTTGGGTGCGTACCATGCGCGGTAAAAGTCCCGAGCGTCATTGGGCGTCATCGAATGCAAATCCTCCATCCAACCAATGATGGGGCGCCTGTAGGGGTTGGCCAGCCACTGTGTGGCCTCAAGTTGCTCGTACAACTTTGAACGTGGTGCGTCGTCGGTTCTCATGCGCCGCTCCTCCTTGACCACTTCCAACTCTTTGATGAACTCCTCGTCAGGCCAACTGTTGTTGGCGAATCGATCGGCCTCCAACTTCATGACACTTTCCAATTGAGAGGACGGTATTTGCTGAAAGTAGCCGGTAAAGTCTTTATCGGTAAAGGCGTTCTCACGCCCACCAAGAGCGGCCACTTTTTTAGAAAACTCGCCAGCCGGCACGCTAGGCGTGCCTTTGAACATCATGTGCTCTAAAATGTGCGCAATACCGCTGTAGCCATCCACCTCGTCCATGGAGCCTACTTTGACCCAAAGCATGTGAACAGCCGTAGGCGCTTTGGCGTCGGGCTTGACCACCACTGTCAAACCATTGTCCAAGGTGCTGACCTGTATGCCGTTTGCTTTCAAGACCAAAGGCGCTGTGCTTTGCGCAAAGCCGGGCTGGGCCAGCACGGCACCCGCGAGCACCAACCCGCCTAAAATCTCCCTCGCCTTGCCTGCGCATTGCATCATTTTGTTTTTTACTTGCATCACCGTTTGCCTATCCTGTAAAAGGTTTAAGATCACCGATTCATTCAAAAGCCTCTCACGCTCAGGTGTTGGCTCGTAGACGCTATTGTAGAAACTGATTGTCCATGTTTAGTTTATTCAAGAAAAAAGACCTTCTTCAAGCCAAAGACAAGGCCAAAGACAAGGCCCAAAGCCCATCTCAAGCTCAAGCGCCTGTCGCTGTACCTTGGATCCAACGCTTGGCTCAAGGGCTTAAAAAAACCAGCTCCAACCTGTCTCAAGTCTTTGGTGGCGCTCAAATTGACGAGGCGCTGTTCGAACACCTCGAAGAGGCCTTGCTGATGTCAGATGCGGGCGTGAAGGCCACGGCATATTTGCTCAAGGACCTCCAAGTTCAAGTCAAAAAGAAGGGCCTGACCGAACCCAAAGACGTCAAAGCACTGCTGCGTGAGTCCTTGTGTCACTTGTTAAAGCCCTTGGAAGGCAAGATGGACTTGTCCAAAGAAAGACCCTTTGTGATCATGGTGGCCGGGGTCAACGGGGCCGGCAAAACCACCTCCATTGGCAAGCTCACGCGCCACCTGAGCGACTCAGGGGCGAGCGTGCTTTTGGCAGCGGCGGACACCTTCCGTGCCGCTGCCAAGGAACAATTGCAAAGTTGGGCGACTCAAAGTGAGGTGGAGATCATCTCTCAAACCGAGGGTGACCCAGCTGCCGTGAGCTTTGACGCGGTGAGTGCGGCCAAAGCAAGAGGACGCGATGTGGTCCTGATCGATACGGCCGGCCGCTTGCCAACTCAGCTTCATCTCATGCAGGAATTGCAAAAAATCAAACGGGTGATCCAAAAAGCACAACCCTCAGCACCCCATGAAACACTCTTGGTCATTGATGGCAACACGGGGCAAAATGCCCTCATGCAAGTCAAGGCCTTTGACGAAGCTTTGGACCTCACGGGGCTCATTGTCACCAAATTGGATGGCACGGCCAAAGGCGGCGCTATCGCAGCCATCGCCCTTTGGGGCTTGGAGCGTGCCTTGACCAAGGGCCGAGCCTTGCCGGTGTACTTCATTGGCGTTGGTGAGAAGTTGGAAGATCTCCAAGCCTTCAATGCAGAGGAGTTTTGTGATGCATTGCTCAGCTGAAAAGGGCTTGTGTCCCCATGGTCATTGATGGCCCTTGATGGAGCTTGAACCGATCGACAGATCAATTAAGCCATAGACCAGACAAGGGTTAAAATGATCGATCAACACATGGATGTCAAGACATACAGGACCATGGACCCTCAAGGATCGAACCACATGAACTCACGTCGCGAATTGTTAAAAACTCTGGGCCTTGGTGGCCTAGGCTTGTCCTTGGGCGGGGGGGTGAACGCACAAACGGCTTACCCCAACAAACCGATCAAATACATCGTCCCCGTCTCGGCCGGAGGCGGTAGCGACATGGTTGGACGCACGGTCTGCGAGAGATGGGGCAAGGCCCTGGGGCAAACGATCGTGGTCGAGAACCAAGGTGGCGGTGGGGGCGTCATTGCGTGTCAAAACACGGCTCGTGCGCCAGCGGATGGCTACACCCTGATGCAAGGCTATGTGGCCACCTTGGGCACCTCCCCGGCCACCCGAAAGAACTTACCCTACGACCCCATCAAGGACTTCACCCCGATTGGCATGATTGGGGGCACGCCCAATGTCTTGGTGGTCAACACCCAATTGCCTTCACAAAACTTTGCTGAATTTTTGAGTTACATCAAAAAGAACCCGGGTCGCGTGAGTTACGGCTCTGCAGGGCAAGGCTCTTTGACGCACTTGACCATGGAGCTCTTTAAGATGCAGGTTCAAAGCTTTTTGGTGCACATCCCCTACCGAGGTGTGGCGCCAGCCTTCACCGACTTGATGGGCGGTCAAACCCAGACCATGTTCCCAGGCCTTGCCGCCGCCTTGCCTCACATCAGATCGGGTCGCGTGCGACCCCTTGCCATCACGGGATCGAGCAGACACCCCCAACTCAAAGACACGCCAACGATGGAGGAGTTGGGCTTCAAGGGTTTTGATGCTCTGCAGTGGTATGGCGTTTGTGGGCCAGCTGGTATGCCTGCAGCTATTGTTAAGACACTCAATGAGAGTTTGAATGGCGTGCTCAAAGCGCCTGACTTCAAAGAAAAGCTCTCGGTTGAAGCGGTCGAACCCATGCCCATGAGCAGCGAACAATTCAGCGCTTACATCAAAAAAGACTTGGATCGTTGGACCCATTTGGCCAAGGACCGTCACATTGAGCTTGACAGCTGAGGCACTTACCAAAAGTCCCCTTGGTTCAGACCTCCCTTTTTTTTATCACGCATGACACAAGGGCTTGAAGCCCGTTTCTTCTACCCTTTCCTTGCATCTTTTTCTTTCATCCTTTTCTTGCATCTTTTTATTTCACCCCTTTCTTTGACTCTTTTTTTATTCACCATGGCACGCAATACCCATGTTTTAGCAGATCTGAACGCCCCTGATTGGCCGAGTTCGTGGTCCATCACCCCTCCAAAGGATGGAGCGAGGCGGTCGAGCACGAAGCGCATCGCACTTTTTTAAATTGGCTGGGGTGCGCCGTGGGCGCTGCTCACCACGAGTCCACGCAAGCGGCATTGGCCGCCATCGAGATGCTGGAGCCCGCACCTCAAGCCACCTTAGCGGGCTTGAACCAACGCGTTGACATGGCCAGTGCCGCCTTGATCAATGGCATTTCCTCACATACTTTTGATTTTGACGACACCCACCTCAAAACCATCATTCACCCAGCAGGACCGGTGGCCTCAGCCATCATGGCTTTGGCCGAGCATTTGAACTCCACAGGACGCGAAGTCATTGACGCCTTGGTCCTGGGCATTGACGTGTCATGCCGGGTCGGCAACTGCTTGTACCCCGACCACTACGACCGCGGATGGCACATCACGGGCTCAACAGGGATGCTGGGTGCAGCTGCAGCGTGCGCTAGGCTTCTTAAACTCGATGTCCATCAAACTCAGATGGCTTTGGGTCTTGCCGCCTCACAGCCCATTGGTTTGAGAGAACAGTTTGGGACCATGACCAAGCCCTTTCACCCAGGTGGCGCTGCTAGGGCAGGATTGATGTCGGCCTTGATGGCCTCCAAAGGCTTCACCTCCAGCCCCAAAGCCATTGAGGCGCCCAGAGGTCTGGCTCAAGTCACGTCCACCAAATACGATTGGCGTGAGATCGATGCTGAGTTGGGCCAACGCTTTGAAATCAGCTTTAACACCTACAAACCCTTTGCATGTGGGATCGTGATTCATCCAAGCATTGACGCTTGTGTGCAACTCAAAAACATGGGCGTGGCTGCTGAGCAAATTGAAAAAATTGAACTCAAGGTGCATTCCTTGGTGTTGGAGCTCACGGGTAAAAAAGAACCCAAAGATGGCCTTCAAGGTAAATTCAGCGTCTACCATGGCTGTGCAGCAGGTCTGCTGTTTGGACGCGCTGGTGAGGAGGAGTTTGCCGATGAGGTGGTCACCAGCCAAGCCGCCACGGATCTCAGGCGCAAGGTGGTGGCCATCGTGGACGACTCCATCGATGAAGCCAGTGCGGATGTCACCGCTTACCTGCAATCGGGTGCGCCCATCCACATCCGTGTTGATCACGCCATTGGATCGTTGGAAAACCCAATGACCGATAGCTTGCTTGAGAAAAAATTCCACGACCTCAGTGACCCTGTGATCGGTGAAAAAATGACCCAGGCCCTGATCGAATCGTGCTGGAAATTGGGCCAAAGTCCCGATTTAAAAACCCTGCTCCAGCAGTGTTTGCCCAGTTGAACATCAGGGCCCAAGCTCAAAGTCTCTGACTTACCAACCTGCAACACAGGGAATACCCTAAAAACAACATGGACTTGTTAGCACTCCCTTGAAGGGAGTGCTAAAATGGGTTTCCTGCAAGAAAGGACCCCTAACATGACTGCCTTAAGCACCTTGTCAACATCCCGAACACTTCCAGCCACCTCTTGGGGCTTGATACCGCCTCTTGGGCATTTGGACGCCTACATCTCGGCGGTCAACCGCATGCCCATGCTCACTTTAGAGCAAGAGCAAACTTTTGCACGCCTGCTCAAAGACAACAACGACTTGGAAGCGGCGGGAAAATTGATCATGTCGCATCTGCGCTTGGTGGTCTCGGTGTCCAGACAGTACTTGGGCTACGGCTTGCCGCATGCCGACCTCATTCAAGAGGGCAATGTGGGCCTCATGAAAGCGGTCAAACGTTTTGATCCCGAACAAGGGGTGCGTTTGGTGAGTTATGCCATGCATTGGATCAAGGCAGAGATACACGAATACATCTTGAAAAACTGGCGCATGGTGAAAGTGGCCACCACCAAGTCCCAACGCAAGCTTTTTTTCAATCTTCGCTCCATGAAACAAGGCTTCAAAGCCGACACCGAAGACAGCAACGCACATCGCTTGAACCTCTCCGAGTCTCAGATTGAACAAGTTGCCAAGGATTTGAACGTCAAACGTGAAGAGGTCATGGAGATGGAGACTCGCCTGAGTGGCGCAGACATCATGCTCGACCCCGCTCCCAATGAGGACGGAGACGAGACCTATGGCCCCATCTCCTATTTGAGCGACCTCAATCACGAGCCCACGGCCATGATCGAATCACATCAACGCGATATGCTCTCGAGCGATGGTTTGAGCCTAGCGCTTGAGGCGCTCGACCCAAGGTCACGCAGAATCGTGCAAGAGCGCTGGCTCAATGTCAAAGACGACGGCAGTGGTGGCATGACCTTGCACGATTTGGCAGCAGAGTTTGGCGTGAGCGCTGAGCGCATTCGTCAAATTGAGACCGCCGCCATGAAAAAGATGAAAGAGTCTCTCTTAGAGTTCTCTTGATAGAGCGCAAGGTCTCTGCTCAGGGTGAGCGACCAAGCTTTGGCGTCAAAAGAGATGTCGAGCGCGTGGGATGGGCGTTGGTAGCCCAAGGCTTGCCGCCCTCCCCGCTCATCAGGTTTGTGCAAGCAGTGTTTTGAGATCTTGCAGCAAACTGCTCTGTGGTGTTCCGTACCGCACAAACAAACGCAACTTGCTGTGGGTGTCGTAGACATAAAACCCAGCTGTGTGCTCAACACCGTAACTCGTGGGCGTTGGGCCAGGGGTCTTTTGATAAAACACCTTGAAGTCTTTGGCGGCTTGTTTGAGTTGCTCCGCCCCTAAGCTCACGCCCGAAAAGTCTTCGCCAAAATTGGCCATGTAGGCATCAAGCACCTCTTGCGTATCGCGCTCTGGGTCAACACTCACAAAAAGTGCCTTCACCTTTTGGCCTTGTTCGCCCAAGTCGGCCTTGATGGCTTTGAGCTCAGACAGCGAGCTTGGACACACATCGGGGCATTGTGTATAACCAAAAAAAACCAACACCACTTGCCCCTTGTAAGCTTGCAATTGATGGACCGCGCCCGTGCGATCTTGCCAGGTCAAATCCCGCGCGTAATCGGCCCCCGTGATGTCCACCGAATTGAAACTCACCGAGCTCTGCGAGCACGACAAGACACCTAGCACGCCAATGAGCAGCACACCTCTTTTAAATCCAGCGCACAAGCTCGAGATCAAATTGAAAGTCTTCAAAGCAGGCTCACCTATAGATAGTGGTCAATTAAAAAAGCAGCAAACAGCAAACTCAAATGGATCAGCGAAAACTTGAACGTGGCACGGGCCAACTCATCGGAGTATTCACGCCACAATCGGTAGGCATAAGCGCAAAAGACCAAACTCAACATCACCGCGCTCACCAGATAGAACCATCCGCTCATTTGGTAAATGAAGGGCAACAAACACGACGCAAACAAGACGATCGTGTAGAGCAATATTTGCAATCGGGTGAACTCGTTGCCGTGTGTCACGGGGAGCATGGGCAGACCTGATTTTCTGTAATCCTCAACACGGTAAAGCGCCAAGGCCCAAAAATGAGGAGGGGTCCATAAAAAAATGATCAAAAACAAAATCAGCGCCTCCGGCCCCACCTCACCCGTCATCGCCGCCCAACCCAGCACCGGCGGCATCGCACCCGAGGCACCCCCAATCACAATGTTTTGCGGGGTCAAAGGCTTTAAGATCACGGTGTAGACCACCGCATAACCCACAAAGGTCGCAAAAGTCAGCCACATGGTCAAGGGGTTCACCATCTCATACAGAACCAAGGACCCGGCTGTGCAAAGGAGCGTCGAAAACAAGAACGCCTCCGTGTCCGTCAACTCGCCCTTGGCTGTAGGTCTCCAAGAGGTGCGCTTCATCAAGGCATCGATTCTTTTTTCGACCAAACAGTTGAACACCGCTGCTGCGGCAGCGACCAACCAGATCCCCACACAGGCGAAGCCAGCCAGCTTCAGATCTTGTAAATTAGGAAGTCCTGGTATGGCCAAAACCATGCCAATCAACGCACAAAAAACAATCAATTGAATGACCCGAGGCTTGGTCAATGCATTGAATTGTCGCCATCTCGGCAAAATATCGTATCCCAGAGTGCTCATGCCATGTCTTTGATCGGTTGGTTTGTAAAAATTTGAAGACTAAGCCTCAAGGCTGCGGTCTTTCATGGACCCAGAACGCTTAGCGCTTCGATCTTGAAGATAATGCAGTGAACTCCACATCAAAGTGATCACCAAACCACTTGCACCTGCTACATGTAGGATAGCACCAATCATGGGCCAGCCCAAGACCACGTTGGACAAGCCTGTCAACAACTGCAACAACAAGAGACCACTCAAGGCCAGACCCAGTCGTGTGCGACCTGACTTGAACAACTTCATGCTGAGCATCCCTAGCACCCCAAAGACCAAGTAAGCCGTCAAGCGGTGTACATAATGAATGGCCGTCAAGGCCTGGAAAACCAAGGGCTCTTGAGCTGAGGTCAGCCCCAAGGGTCGCCAAAGCTCAAAGCCTTGAGCAAAGTCCATCTGAGGCCACCAACTCTCTTGACACATGGGAAAGGTTTGACAAGCCAGGACCGCGTAATTGGTACTGACCCAAGCGCCAAGGGCCAATTGAAGCACTAGCACACATGCACCCCACGTCAACCAAGGCCCCAAGGCGAATGTTTTGATATTTTCAAGCGCATTGGGGTCTACATCTACATGGCCTGTCTTCACGGCCTCTTGATCCGCACTTGCCTTGGGCCAAGCACCATAAGCATGCCACTGCGCCACCAAGAGCGCCAACAGCACCATGCCCCCAAGCAAGTGCAAGCTCACGATCGCGGGCCACAACTTGCTCGTGACCGTCAAGGCCCCAAAAGCCCCTTGCAAGATCACCCAGATCAGCGATGCGCTCGCACACCACAACTCAACTCGCTTGCTCTCATGCTTCAAAGCGCTCTTGAGTTCCTTGATGTGCATGCGCCAAGTCTCCACGCACAAAATTAAAATCAAAAAACCCACCGTCATCGCCGCATAGCGATGGATCATCTCAATCCAAGCTTTGGTCAAACTCACTGGCCCTTGTGGCATCGTTTGGTGAGCAGCAGCAATGTCAAGACCCGCACCAATGGGAGAGACGAAACCATAACAACCCGGCCAATCTGGGCATCCCAGCCCTGAATCGCTCAAACGCGTAAAAGAGCCAAACAAGACCAAGTCAAAACATAAAAATAAAGTCAGGCCACACAACCTTCTCAAGTGTTGTTGTCGGCTTTCTTCGGCGGCACCTCTAAGCCAGACCCAGCAAAGCAGTCCCACACCCAGGACCAAGCCCAAACAAAGCATGGGCACACTCGGTCTCAAATCAAAGCCATTGCTCCACTTCATCATCGCCCCGCCTTGTCCCAGCTCGCAGAGGCTTTCAGCAGCTTGTCGATATCTTTCTTGATGTTCATGGTCGACTCACGGTCCTTTGGAGCCTTGAACCGCTCCATCAATTGTCCCATCGGGTCCACCAAGTAAAAGTAGTCCTCCAATTGATCGCCCCCTTTGCTCGCTGGTCCCTCGGTTGCGTTCAAGAGCCACGTTTTCAAAGCATCTTGCGAAACGCGAAGCACCCGAGCTTGGGCCAAACCAGGCTTGATCACGTTGTCAATGGGCGCTTGATCCTTGATCAACCAAACCCAGTCCACGCGGTCTTGCTCCTTGCCCAAAGAGACGATCAATTGTCTTTGTAGGTAGAGCCGATCTTGACACGCCTGGGGACATGCCCCGGAGTCCACGCTGATCAAAAGCCACTGCCCCTTTAAACTCAACAAGTCCACGAGCGCTCCATCTTCTTGAGCGGCCTTGAGCTCTGGCAAGCCTCTCATCGGCTCGATGAGCTCACCGTGCACAGAGCGCGCTTGGGGCTTGATCACGTAGTAAGTCAAGTACGACATGATCACAGGAGCGGCACAAACCATCAAGACCATCCACACCACCCATCGCGAACCCTTTCGCTCTATGTGTTCGCCTTGACCGATCAAGTCTGGCAACTCATGCACACTCATGGACAGAGGTTGATCAGGTGTTTTTTGGGGGGTGTCTTTTTGCATCGCGCTTAGGTTGAATGATTTGATACCAAATGTACAGAGCTGCCATCATGAGCGACATGGCGAACCATTGCACGGTGTAGCCTACGTTTTTATAGGCGGTGCTCGCAGGAACTGCCCAGTCCCTTAAAAGGCCTTGTGAATTAGAACCGATTTGAATCACATGACCCATCAGTTTTAAGCCTCTTTCCTTGGCAAAGGCATGGATCTCAACATTTTGTCGAATATGCAAAGACCTTGCATCTTCAATAGATTTAAAACCCTCTTGCTGCGGTTCACCCAAATCAAACATCTGACTGGGTCCCTCGCTGATGCGCACCTCTATCGACTCTTCACCCAATGGCGTCTCAAAGGGTGGAAGTTGCGTTCGATCATAAGCGCTTCTAGGGATCCACCCACGTTGCACCAAAACGCTCTCAGACGCATTGAGCTTAAAAGGTGTGATCACCCAAAAACCGGCCTGCGAATTCATCGGGCGGTTGTCTAAAAAAAGCGTCTCCTCTGGCATCCATGTGCCCTGAAGCATGACACGGCGATGAAGCGCTTGCAGTGGATCAGAAAGGGCCAAATAAGCCTCTTGGGTGAGCGCAGGCAAGGTGCGCATTTGTTCAACACTTTCCTCAAGTGCCCACTTGTGCTGGGCCCTTGACCATTGCCAAACCCCAAGAGAGGCAGTCAAGGCCATGCAAGCAATCGTCACAATCAATACAATGAGACCCTTGAACTTGAACGAAATAGACAGCAATTTCAATCGCATCTTCTTAAAGGTATAAACGGCCCATGATCTTTATCGTTACTTTGGCTTTCATTGCCATCATCGCAAGCCTTGGCTTGGCCATGTATTACATGCTCAAGGGCGGCAAAGGCGGCAAGGGCGGCAAAATCCCAGCCAACAGCATGTCCAAGGCCTTGGCACTTCGGGTGATTTTGTCGATTGCACTTTTCCTTTGCATATTGATCAGCTGGAAGTTGGGCTTGATCGAACCCACTGGCATCAAGCCAGGTCAATAGCAAGCTTAGCGCAAAGCCAAATCAGGAGAAGCCCCAAGCAACGACCTCAAGAAAAAAAGGTCTTGGTGACCAACACAAAGACCTTTTTTAAAGCTTGGGCCTTGTGCCCACCCTTTGTCAACAAAGAGTGCGCTTGCACACCCTCAGGTCCAATAGACCAAAATGTACAAACCCAACCACACCACATCCACAAAGTGCCAATACCATGCAGCACCTTCAAAGCCGAAATGCTTGTCTGACGTGAAGTGACCCTTTTGCAAACGCAAGGTGATGACCGTCAACATCAACATCCCTAAGAAGACGTGAAAGCCATGAAAGCCCGTCAACATAAAGAAGGTAGAACCATAAATGCCCGATGAAAGCTTCAAGTTCATCTCGGTATAAGCGTGATGGTATTCATAGCCTTGAACACACAAAAAAACAATTCCCAGCAACACCGTGCACCACATGAACAAAATCGTTTTAGCACGGTCCGATGCAAGCAATGCATGGTGAGCGATCGTTAACGTCACACCTGAGGACAACAACAAGGCGGTGTTGACCGTTGGCAACCAAAAGGGTGTCATGGTCTCAAAAGCCTCGATGGTACCTGCTGGGGAGGTGGTCGCACCAGCAGCGATGGTCGGCCAAACAGCCTTGAAGTCAGGCCAAATCACCGCATGGTCCAAGTTACCCAGCATCGGTACAGAGTGCGAGCGCGCCCACCACAAGGCCGAGAAAAAGGCACCAAAGAACATCACCTCTGAGAAGATGAACCAACTCATGCTCCAGCGAAATGACAAGTCAACCTTGTAGCCATATTGTCCAGTCTCGCTCTCGTGAACAGCGTCCCTGAACCACTGGTACAAGACAAAGAGCCAAAAAAACAAACCAAAAAACAAGGCATATCGACCCCAGTCTTGGCCATTGACCCATTGGGACGCACCCAAAATCACAAAAAACAAACCCAAAGCCGCCATGGCAGGATGGCGTGAAGGCTCGGGCACATAGTAATAAGGCGTTTGCCCATCGGTTGCAGAACTCATCTCAACTCCTTTTTCATCATTTCGTAACCACCACATTGACGATGACCATCAACAAGGCGACAAATAAAAAACATGCAGCCACACCCACCACCAAAATATGAAGGGGCGTGATGCGGACCGTGTCCTCCTTGAACTCACTGCCTTTTCTGATCCCCAAAAAGGACCATGAAACCGCCACGATGGTTCTCCACGTCGTGCTTTGACCAATGGTCTTGAACACGTTCATAAGAAACCACCTGTGTTGCCAGAAGTCAAAAGGGACGTCTGAGGTGCAGGAGGTGTTTTAGAACCCACCTCAAAGAAGGTGTAGGACAAGGTGATGGTCGACACATCTTTGGATAGCTTTTTATCAATCACAAAGACGACAGGCCAAGATTTCTTTTCACCTGGGGCCAGCGTGTATTGGTTGAAACAAAAGCACTCCAACTTGTTAAAGTGTGAGGCCGCCTGGTTGGGCGCATAACTGGGAATGGCCTGCGCTGACATGACCCGATTTTGTACGTTTTGAAACTCGTAGACGACCGTTGTCAACTCACCAGGATGGACTTGAACAGAACTTTTCTCAGGCTTGAAGTGCCAAGGCCCACGAGCATTGGCATCAAATTCAACGGTGATGGTTCTGCTCAAATCAATTTGTGTGTTGTCAGCCAAGCGTCTTTTGGCATCCTCCCCTTTGGAGGTGTCACTTTCACCCAAGGCCAAAATATTGATGCCCGTCATCTCACAGATGGCCTTGTACATCGGCACCAAAGCATAGCCAAAAGCAAACATACCCAAGGCGACCACCGCCAACTTTTTGAGCATCAGTATGTTGTCTTGATTGGGCATGTAACTAGGACTTTTAGTGGATCAACTCATTGACCCGTGAGCAGCAGCATTTTGACCAAGAAGCCAAAGAAGAACACCAAAGCAACCGAGGCCAAAATCAGACCCAGTCTGAGATTTTGTTTTTTTTGTTCTGGTGTCATGGCTTTGGCTCAGGTTCAATCAAGCCACAATTCTTGTTGCCGTCGCATCCAACCTGGGAGGCGTCTCAAACGTGTGGAATGGCGCAGGAGATGGGACTTCCCACTCCAAACCTTCTGCATGGTCCCAAGGACGCTGAGCTGCATGCTCGCCTTTGCCCATCATCACGGGCAGCACCACAAAGATGAAGAAATACAGCTGCGCCAGGCCAAAGGTGAAAGCACCCATGGAAGCCAACATGTTGAAATCAGTGAACTGCATGGGGTAATCGGCGTAGCGTCTTGGCATCCCAGCCAATCCTAAAAAGTGCATGGGGAAAAACGTGACGTTGAAAGAAATCAGGGTCCACCAAAAGTGAATCTTTCCACGCGTTTCGTTGTACATGAAACCAGTCCACTTGGGTGACCAGTAGTAAAAACCTGCGAACATGGCAAACAATGAACCGGCCACCAACACGTAATGGAAGTGAGCCACCACGTAGTAGGTGTCTTGAAGTTGCGTGTCAATGGGCGCCATGGAGAGGATCAAGCCCGTGAATCCACCCATGGTGAACACAAAAATAAATCCTATGGAGAAGAGCATCGGCGTCTCAAAGCTCATAGAGCCCTTCCACATCGTGGCCACCCAGTTGAACACCTTCACGCCCGTTGGCACAGAGATCAACATCGTTGCATACATGAAGAACAACTGACCCGTCACCGGCATGCCTGTGGCGTACATGTGGTGTGCCCAAACAATGAAGGACAAAATCGCAATGGAGGCAGTGGCATACACCATGGAGGCATAGCCAAAGAGTCTCTTGCGCGCAAAAGCTGGCACGATCTGGCTGATGATGCCAAAGGCGGGCAAAATCATGATGTACACCTCAGGGTGTCCAAAGAACCAAAAGATGTGTTGGTACATGACCGGGTCGCCGCCACCCGCAGGGTTGAAGAAGGTGGTTCCGAAATGACGGTCCGTCAAGGTCATGGTGATTGCACCTGCAAGCACGGGCATCACCGCAATCAACAAGTAGGCGGTGATCAACCAAGTCCAGACAAACATGGGCATTTTCATGAGCGGCATGTCAGGAGAGCGCATGTTCAAAATGGTCACGATGATGTTGATCGAACCCATGATGGAGGAGGCACCCAAAATATGCAGCGCAAAAATGCCTGAGTCCATGGATGGGCCCATTTGCAGCGTCAAAGGCGCATACAAAGTCCAACCCGCCGCAGGTGCACCACCTGGCAAGAAAAAGGAACTTGCAAGCATGGCCGCCGCAGGAATCATCAACCAAAAGCTGAAATTGTTCATCCTTGCAAAGGCCATGTCGGCCGCACCAATTTGCAGAGGAATCATCCAGTTGGCAAAGCCAACGAAAGCCGGCATGATGGCACCAAACACCATGATCAAGCCGTGCATGGTGGTCAATTGATTAAAGAGCTCGGGGTTGACAAACTGCAGTCCTGGCTGAAAGAGTTCTGCTCGGATGGCAAGGGCCAAGACGCCTCCCAACATCAACATCGCGAAAGCAAACAACAAATACAGGGTTCCGATGTCTTTGTGATTGGTTGCAAAAACCCATCTGCGCCAACCGTGAGGAGCACCATGGTGATCATCGTGGTGATCGACAAGAGAGTGATCATGTGGATGTAATACTGCGCTCATGCTAAGTTCCTTTGATCTAAGGTTTTATGGAATCGATTATTTACGAAGGGCCAACACTTCGGAGGGCTGAACCAGTTGACCCGTGTGATTGGACCAGTTGTTTTTGGTGAAACTGATGACAGCCGCAAGATCGGTGTCACTGAGTTGTTTCCATGAAGGCATGGCCCCATTGTTTTGACCGGCCAACAAGATAGCAATCTGCTTGGACTTGTCCGCATTCAACACCACAGCCGCACCATCCAAAGGCTTGATGGCTCCACCGCCCTTGCCATTGGCTTGGTGACAAGCCAAACAATTGGCAGCGTACACCTTCTCTCCTCTTTTCACGAGGTCATCCAAAGCCCAAACCTTAGAGGGGTCGTCTTGCAAGGCGGCCATTTTTGCTTGAGCCTCTTTGGCCCAAACCGCATAATCTTCTGCACTGAGAACTTTCACATGAATGGGCATGTACGCATGCTCTTTGCCACACAACTCTTGGCACTGACCATAAAAGTCCCCGGTCCTCTCGGCCCTGAACCATGTGTCTCTGACAAAGCCCGGAATCGCATCTTGCTTGATGCCAAATGAGGGGACTGAAAAAGCGTGAATCACATCCACGGCCGTGGTGATGATTCTGATTTTTTTGTCCACAGGCACAACCAACGGGTTGTCAACCTTTAGCAAATAGTTGTCAATCGATACACCGACTGCGCCGCTGTTGGAGAGCTCGCGGTGCTCGTTGCTCAAGGTGGACACGAAAGAGACGCCCTCTCCCTCGCCTTTCAAATAGTCATAACCCCACTTCCACTGGTAGCCCGTGGCCTTGATGGTCAAATCCGCATTGGACGTGTCCTTGGCAGCCACAACCGCCTTCGTAGCAGGCAAGGCCATCAAAATCACAATGATGAAAGGAATCACTGTCCATGCGATCTCAACTTTGACAGACTCATGAAAGGAAGCTGCGGGATGACCCAAAGACTTTCTGTGCTTCAAAATGGAGTAGAACATCACGCCAAAAACCGCCAAAAAGATGACTGTACAGATGATCAACATGAACCAATGGAGCCAAGCCTGCTCTGCAGCAATTTTGGTGGCTGCAGGCTGTAAATTCAACTGCCTGACAGCTGGCCCACCCACCAAGTCATTGACAGCCCAAGCCGCTTGACTGAACCAAACACCAGAGACGAGCCCAGCAAGGCTGAGTTTTTGAATCAAATTTTTCATCTTCATCTTTAAATTGCCTAAAAAAAACGGCCGTAAAGCGAAAGACCTCTGAGCGGTCTGCCGCTTACAAGTCATCTGCTCGAAAACCCTGTGATTGTAACAAGGCAATGCTGAAATAAAACTGACAGCCAAGCCCTAAATCCTCACTTTGAACATTTTTATTCAAATATTCAATTGGCTTTGCTTAAAAAATAAGCAACTCTTACTCGCCTTTGACTAGCGCGCAGGCCTATTTTTAAGTTGCGCCTTCATGTCATGTAAAGACACTTGTACTTCCTTGCCCATCAAGGCCTTGGGGCTGGCTTTGAACGCATGGCCATAGATGATCTCAAAGCTCAATGTCAGTCGTCCGCCGGCCTTCAGGCGCTCTTGCTCTAAAGCAACACGCAAGACTTTCAACCAAGATGATGATCGCAAAGACCCCAGACGAGCTGGGTTTAAGTTTCGGCCTAAAAATCTCAAATCTGACAACAACACATCCACCTTGTCATAGGTCAAGCTCACATACTCCATGTCCATGACCGGGTCGGACAAACCGTTTTGTACCAACAAATCCCCCCAGTCGTGCATGTCAACCAAGGGGTGCATGGCTTGAGGCCACCCCAAGTTCGTATACAAAGACCTCAATTCCTTCAAGGTATCTGGCCCCCAGCAAGAAAACACAGCCACCCCCTGAGGCCTGAGCAATCGGGCCCAAGTTTTGATGACCTCAATGGGGTCAAACTCGTTGTGCAGTCCCAAATGGGACCAAATCAAATCCATCGAGTCGGGCGTGAAGTCAAGAAGGGGCTGAGCTTGGCTTGAATGGCTCAGAGACAAAAACCGTTTGCTCCATTGCCAGAGACTTTGAGGCTTTTGAGCTTTCAAGACAGCGTGTCTTGCCAATGGGCTTTCCTGCCAAAAATGACTTCTTGACTTTGGAAACCGCAGGCTCAATTCACGCATGGACGTTGAGCCCCCTGACAAGGGGCGCCAAGCCATCCAGTCTTTGGGATTTAAAATCATGGCCTGCAGATGCTCTAAGAGACGACGGCTGACTTCATCGCGCAAGGGGTGAGCGTGAGTGAATTGCTCCATGCTTTTGGCTTCCAGCCAAAGCCTTGATGCTTCAGGGTCAATGCGTTCGTTGGGGGTCAATGCAATTCTCACTCAAAGTTAAATCGACCAGTCACTGTCACACGGTCCTTCGCGGCATATGACAGAGTTATCATGGCAGCTTATGTTCCAAATTATCCTCTACCAACCGGAGATCCCGCCCAATACGGGCAACATCATTCGATTGGCCGCCAACACTGGCTCAAAACTGCATCTCATCGAACCCCTTGGCTTTACCATGGAAGACAAATTGATGAGGCGCGCGGGACTCGATTACCACGAATATGCCGACGTACAAAGGTACCCCAGTTGGGACACGTTTTTAGAGCAACAATCCCCCAAGGCATCTCGCTTGTTTGCGTTGAGCACCAAAGGCGTGTCCTACGTTCATGAAACAGATTTTTTACCTGGGGATTGGTTGCTTTTTGGACAAGAAACAAGTGGCTTACCGACCCATATCAGAGAACAATTCGATCACTCGCATTTGCTGCGACTCAAAATGATGAATGGGCAAAGAAGCCTCAACCTGTCCAATACCGTCGCCATTGTTGTGTACGAGGCCTGGAGGCAACAAGACTTCAGCGGCGCCATTTAAAAAAACCACTCAGCATTCAAGCATAGTGGCGCAACACACTTTCAGCAACGCACACGGGTTTGTCATGGCTCTCTCTTTTTAATTCCACGTGCCAGGTCGTTTGGATGCCTTTGGGCTCTTCAATGAGGTTGGCACCGATCAGTGCGAAGGACGCCTTGATGCGACTGTTGACAGGAAGAACATCGGTGAACCTCACCTTGTTCAATCCATAATTGATCGCCATGGAGCACATTTGAAACTTGATCGATTGCTCAAAGAGTTTCGGCACCATGGACAAACTCAGAAAACCATGCGCGATGGTGGTCTTGAAGGGCCCTTGGGACGCTCTAATTGGATCTGAATGGATCCATTGGCGATCTTCGGTGGCGCTTGCAAACAGATCGATGCGCTCTTGTGTGATCTGAACCCAATCGCTTTGAGCCACCTCTTGCCCCACCAAGTCCATCACCGATTCAAAAGTCTCAAAAAGCAGCACTTCAAACACCCCTTTTCATTCAACGCTTGCTCGAACACCTCAAGCGCCAAAAGCATCCCAAATGAGTTTGCAACCCGTTAGAAACATCCCAACATGGACCAATTTAAAAAACAAATCGGGTTTCATTTTCTTGGCCCATCGGATGCCCAACCACACCCCGATCGGTGCAAAGGGTAGCAACGTCAAGGACGTCATCATGTTTTGCGTGTCCAGCAGTCCCAACAAGGAATACGGCAACCACTTGGACAAATTCACAAAGGTAAAGAGAACCGCCAACGTGGCAGCAAATCGCATCGGCGCCAAATTCAGAGGCAACATGTAGGCATTGATGGGCGGGCCACCGGCATGGGCCAAGAAACTCGTGAAACCCGAGGTGATGGTCAACAAAATACCAGTGCGCTTGCTTGGTGAGGAGAAAAATCTAGATTTGGGAAAGAAAACGCGTTGCGCCAGAAAAAGCAAGGTACAAATGCCAACGATGCCAGACACCCACCTCGCGTCAAGCGTTTTGAACGACAAATACCCCAAGAACACCCCAAAGATGGACCAAGGGATCAACCACTTCAAAAGCTCTTTGTCAAAATCTTTTCTAAAAGCGTGCAAGCTCAAGAGATCGAGCACCAACAAAACAGGCATCAAAATGGCCGCGGCCGCTGGAACGCTCACCATCATCGCCATCAAGGGTACCGCAATCGAACCTAGGCCTGAACCAAAGCCACTCTTGCTGATGCCCAAGATAACGACAGCGGGGATGGCCACCCCATAAAACCAGGGGTCCACCAAGGGCCAAGCTGTCAAAATATCAGCTTAAAGAACTTGACAAGCTTCGTCAAAACTCAATCTTGGATTGCGTGGGAACAATTTAGAAGTGTCGATGTAGCCCAAGTTGACAATGAAATTCACCGAAAAGCGACCATCAGGAAAGAACTCTTGGTTGACCTTGGCTGCATCAAAACCACTCATCGGGCCACAGTCCAAGCCATGGGCTTTGGCAGCGATCATGAAGTAAGCACCCCCCAATGTGCCATTCCTGCTCGCCGTACCCGCAGCCAAACCTGCATTGCCAGCAAACATCTCTTTGGCATCGGGCTTGTTGGGGAACACTTTGGGCATGTTTTCATAAAACTGGTTGTCAGTGGCAATGATCACGGTGACAGGTGCACCTTTCGTCTTGTCCAAATTGCCTGGACTCATGGCTGGCAACACCCGCTCTTTGGCTGCAGGTGTTGTCAAAAAAATATACCTTGCAGGCTGACAATTCATGGAGGTCGAACCCATTTTGGCCAGGTCATAGACTTTGTGCAACAACTCGGTAGGCACCGCCTTATCGATGAATCCGTTGGCGGTTCTCGCCTCGTTGAAAAGCGCATTCATGGCATTTTGATCGATCGTCATACTGATTTTCCTTTAAATAAATTAAACAACATAATCCACTTGATGCCGAGCCACCCGCAAACCATTCAAGGCATCTCTCACCTTCAAATGCTCTGGGTCAATGGCGTACGCATCCAAATCCGCTTGGGTCTTGAATTCAGTGTACAAAACCACATCACACGCATAGTCAATTTGGCTGTGATCCACGCCCACCTCCAAATGCACCAAGCCAGGTATTTTACCCTTTAGCGATTCAAAGGCCGTCTTGACCTTTTCGATATTGATCTTTTTCTCTAGGGGATGCTCACCCAAAATATCCCACATGACGATGTGTTTGATCATTGGCGAGGGCCTTACTCAGGCTGAATGCCAAGGGATTGAATCAAAGGCACCCAACGGGCCAGATCTCTTTTTAAGATGGACTTGCTGTCGTCTGCACCCAAGCCCAAAAATCGACCACCCTGCTTTTCAAAGCGCTCCTTGATCTCAGGCGCTGCCATGGCCTCCAAGACGCTGGCTTTTAAAACAGCCAGCTCTTTAGCGGGTGTCTTGGCAGAGACGAACAAGCCAAACCAAGATTCAAGTTCCAAATTGGAAACGCCACTTTCTTTTAAAGTGGGCACTTGGGGGTGCATGCCTAGACGTTGAGGACCTGACACAGCAACGGCCTTCAATTGACCGGAGTCCACGTGAACGCGAGCCGTTGATGAGAGATCAAAAAACAAATCAACCCTCGAACCCATCAAATCGGTGTACGCTGCTTGGGCCCCTTTGTAGGGGACATGGGTGAGTTGCACGCCAGTCAATTGCCACAACGCGGCAGCTAAGACATGTTGACCCGAGCCATTGCCCGCAGATGCATAGGTCACTTGTCCTGGTTTGGCACGGGCCAACTCGATCCAATCCAAGAGGGTTTTTTGAGGCGCATCTTTTCTGGCCACCAAGGTGTAGCTGTAGCCCACGGCAAGACCCAAAGGTTCGAAGTCACGAACCGGGTCATAGGACAAATTCTTGTACAGCCCTGCATTGAGGACCATGTTGGAGACCGAACCCAAGAGCAAGGTGTACCCATCGGCAGGTGCTTTGGCGGCCAAATCTGTTCCCACCAATGTGCCTGAACCGGTTCTGTTCTCGACCACCACACCATGGGTGAAGCGCTGCGCCATTTTGTCGGCCAACACACGGGCGACAAAATCAAAGCCCCCGCCCGCTGGTTGTGGCACCACCACTCGAACCGCCTTGGAGGGAAAAGCCTCCGCACTTTGAGCGCCGACCTTGAGGCTAGAGAGGGCCAGCAAGGCACCTGCATTGCCGAGTGCCAGCGTTTTTAACAACTGTCTTTTGTCCATGCTGAGGCTTTCTGCGTTTGACTTTGAGCTTGTAGGTATGAATAAAAAATTCAACGCACCAGGGGTTTTCCTGCCAACCAATCAGCACCTTGCTTGTAAAGAGCTTGGACCACCTCCCCTTTGAGCATGGGCATGTCCATCTTCACGGTGTAGCCAATGTTCGTTTGAATGTAGGCCAAGTGACGATAGCCTTCAGGGTAAGTCAGCAAGGCTTGTGAGTCCAAGACCAATTTGGCACCAGGGTCGACCGGGTCGATGCGGTCTTTTTCGTAAATCGGCTGGCGATGCACCAAACCCCACTGCCCATCTCGCTCTTCAAAGAAATCGTAAAAACGACCCGTGCAAACCACATCGCACAAAACATCTTGCACCAAGCCTCGTTGAGAAATGGTCATTTTCGTTTGTGAAATTGCTCGTGTACCTTGGATTTCAATGGAGGTGCCACCTAAAAAATGCAAAATGCTCACGCCCTTGTTCCAACCTTCGATCGTGACTTTGATGAATTCTTCAAAATGCCCTTGAAACCATGTCGCCATCATCACGCCATCAGCATGCCAAACTGTTCTGAACCGGTCCCAGTCGCCTGCATCTCTCCACACCGCCCAATTCTCAACCAATTGCCGAATCTTTAACTGTTGAACCAAATTCGAATCCATCTTGATCACTGCCTTTTCCATTGAATAAAAAATAAAAGCCCACGACTTAGGAGCGCGCGACACCGCACAACGAGCATCGTCTTGAACAAACCCCAGATGTTACAACCGATTTTCCAATAAGTTCAACTGAGTTACCCTTAAAAGATCCAAGACATGAGAGAATTCACCCCTCTTATCTTCCCCACCCATCTTAAATTCGGATCATGACAGAATTTGACGTCATCATTGCTGGAGGCGGGCCAAGCGGCCTTGTTTTGGCCAGCGAACTGGGTCGCAAAGGCGTGTCTTGTCTTCTTTTGGACTTGAAACCCTCCACGGCCTTCAATCCACAAGCCAATGCCACGCAAGCGAGAACCATGGAGCACTTCAGACGCCTGGGGTTTGCTCAAGAGATCAGGGCTTTGGGCTTACCAAGCGATCATCCCACAGACATTGCTTATTTCACCAGGCTATCGACCCATGAGTTGGCGCGACTCTCTCTCCCCACGGCGGCACAAGCCGTGGAACACATCAAAACACTCAAAGGCTCGTGGAGTGCCGCGGAGTTGCCACACCGTGTTTCTCAAAAGTTTGTTGAAACTGTCCTCAAAAAACACGCCGCCCAACACGCCTTGAACGACATCAGGTTTGGCTGGAAGGTCCTGAACTTTGAAAATCATTCCGATCATGTGATCGTCCATGCCGCACCGTGTGCAGACGGGCAGATGGGCCCCACAGAACACTTCAAGTGCAAATACTTGGTGGGCGCTGACGGGCCAAGAAGCACCATTCGCCATCAATTGGGAATAGCCTACACAGGCGAGACAGGCGTCAAAAGAAATTACATGGGAGGCGAGATGTTTGCCGTGTACCTGCGCTCAAGCGAGATCTACAAGCACATTCCCCATCCTAGGGCCTGGATGTACGTCACGGTCAACCAACAAAGACGCTGCTTTTTAGCCGCCGTTGATGGTCACGAACAATTTGCCTTTCACTCAGCACTGCACGAGGGAGAAAGCGCAGAGCACTGGGGCGTTGATGAAGTCAAGACCCGACTCAGAGAGTTGATGGGCTGTGATGTGGCCTTTGAGATTTTATCCATGCAGTCTTGGATTGCAGGTCATTCGTTGGTGGCCGAACATTTCTCCAAAGACCGTGTTTTTCTGATGGGGGACGCGGCCCACTTGTTCACCCCAACCGGCGGCTTGGGCTACAACACGGCTGTTGAAGATGCGGTCAATTTGGCTTGGAAATTGTCACACGTGATCAAAGGCCTCGCTTCGAGCGAGCTCTTGCAAAGTTATGAACTTGAACGTCGACCGCTTGCGCTTCGAAACACCACTTACGCAAGGCAATTTGCCGACTCGGTGGGACTCTATCCGGTGAGCGATCAGTTTGAATTGGACACTGAAGAGGCTCAAGAAGAGCGATCTCGCGCAAGCGTTCACTTCAATGCACATGTGAGGCTTGAATTCAATATCCCTGGGGTCACTTTTGGTGGACGCTATGACCAGTCCCCCATCATTGTCAAAGATGGCAGCACTGCGCCCAAAGATGAAGCCAACCACTACGAACCTAGTGCATGCCCAGGAGGGCGCCCACCGCACATATGGCTTGAAGATGGTCGCTCTTTGTACGACGCTTTTGGCCCAGAGTGGACACTGCTTTGCAATCAGTCAGGCGAGATGGATTTTTCCACCTGGATGGGGGTCGCAAACAACAAAGGCATTGAACTGAAGTGCCTGCATCTTCCCTTAAAAGAATTACAAGCGCTCTACCTCGAACCCTTGGCACTCATTCGGCCCGATCAAATGGTGGGCTGGCGAGGGAAAAGCGCTTCGCCAGAAAAAATCGAAGATCTGTTTGATCAACTTTTAGGTAACAAGCTCGCTCCTATTTAAGGTCTTGCTCGCCAAGAGCACGACGACAACAAGACTCAAGGGGGCCGAAGCGGAACTCTCGTCAGAGAAATTTTTCTAAGGTCGCGGTTTTTGGACTGTTAAAATAAACTCTCTGACCTTCTCTTGACTTTCTAAGAGACGGCTTCTTACTTCTTCACCCACCTCTAGCCCCTCACAACACCATGAGCGCCATGCATCAAGAAAAGGTTTTGTCTGTTCACCATTGGACAGATCGTCTCTTTAGTTTCACCACCACCAGAGACATGGCGCTACGTTTCTCTAACGGCCACTTCACCATGATTGGCCTCATGGTCGACAACAAGCCCTTGCTGCGCGCTTACAGCGTGGTCAGTGCCAACTACGAGGAGCACCTTGAGTTCTTGAGCATCAAGGTGCCCGACGGTCCTTTGACTTCAAGATTGCAACACATCCAAGTGGGCGATATGATCATTGTGGGCAGAAAGCCGACGGGTACCTTGTTGATCGATTATTTGTTACCCGCTCAAAATTTATACTTGATTGGCTCAGGCACTGGTATTGCACCTTTTTTAAGCATCATCAGAGACCCTGAAACCTATGAGAAATTTCAAAAGGTCATCTTGATCCATGGCGTGCGTGAAGTCAAGGAACTCGCTTACCACGACTACCTCACCCAAGAGTTGCCCCAGCACGAGTTGCTTGGTGAAATGGTCAGTGAACAATTGATTTATTACCCCACCGTCACACGAGAGCCCTTTAGACACCAAGGAAGAAGCACCGACTTGATCACATCAGGTCAATTGGCCAAGGATTTGAATCTACCCGAAATGAACCCAGAGACCGACCGCGTCATGCTTTGCGGAAGCCCACAGTTGCTGAAAGACCTGAAGGCCATTTTAGAGAGCCGCCATTTCATGGAAGGCAACACCAGCAAACCTGGTCAATTCGTGATTGAACGTGCCTTTGTTGAACAATGAGTTCTTTCTGATCGCCTAGTCGGAAAATCCACTCATGCGTTCAATGACCTTGATCACTGCAGCATAATCAAGTCCCGCATCCCCCTTGGCAACGGCAGACTTCATCCACTCAAAAGTCGTTGCGGTTTGAACCAAAGGCACATTCAACTGGTCTGCAGCCTCAAGCATCAAGGACAAATCCTTTTGCATTTGCACAACAGTAAAGGTCGGCTCAAAGTCTCTTTGATCCAAAGGCAAGCCCAATTGAGCTGATTTGGCTTTGATGATCGGAGAGCCCACGGCGCTTTCAGCAATGACTTGCCACATCTGTGACCAATCCAAACCCCCAGCACGTCCCAAGGTCAAACCTTCAGCCAGCATTGCAGACGTTTGGACAATCATCAAATTGACCACCAACTTCATCAAGCGACTTTGTTCGGCTTCGCCCAAATAAAAGATCTTTGAACCCCAAGCTGACAAGCACTCCAAGCACTCGTCAAAACAGGCCTTGGGGCCCGATGCCATCACGGTCAGTTGCGCGGCTTGCGCCATGTGGTTGTTGCCAGAGACGGTCACACGCAAGTACTGAAGGCCTTTGGCCTGCAGCATCTGGTTGACTTCAGCCGAGGCACTGACAGACACCGTGCTGGTATCGATCAAAACAGCACCAGTGCTGGCATGAGCGAGCACCTCTTGGGCCACCATCAACAAGGCGGCATCATTGGGCAGTGATGAAAAAATCATTTGAGCCTCAGACAAGGCTTGGGACAAATCAACAACAGGCTTCAAGCCTTCTTGCTCGGCCAAGCGAAGTCTAGACCCATCCACATCAAAGACCGACAGCTGCGTGAGGCCAACTTTGTTTTGAAGGTGCATGGCCATGGGCAAGCCCATCTTGCCCATGCCTAAAAAAACAAGGTGTCTCATGTGCCGCGGGCTTTTGAATTCCAGCGAACCATCAACTGCCTTTGAGGCCTGCGGCCTTGGCAATTTTGGCAGCCGAATCCATCTCTGTTTTGATGAACGCGTTGAACGACTCCGGGCTCATGGGCATGGGTTCAGCGCCTAAACGGTTCAATTTGTCCTTCACGTCGGCCAAGGCCAAGGCTTTGATCACTTCATCGTGCAGACGTTTGACGATGGGCGCCGGTGTAGCACTGGGCACGAGCATCCCCACCCAAAACACATAATCCGAGCCGCTCACACCAGCTTCAAGCGTCGTGGGCACTTGAGGCAGTGTAGGTGAGCGCTGAGCCGTGCTCACCGCCAAGGCTTGGAGCTTGCCGTCTTTGATCAAGGGCAAGGCCGATGACAAGGGTGCAAAGAACCAATCGTTTCTGCCACCAATGACATCCGACAAAGCCTCTGGGGTGCCTTTAAATGGCACATGAACCGCATCTATGCCGGCTTGCAACTTGAACTTCTCAGCGTTCAAATGGGTGGCACTTCCCATGCCAGCCGAGGCGTAGTTCAATTGACCAGGAGCGGCTTTTGCAGCGGCCACGACATCGCTCACACTCTTCCAGCCCCTTGCTGGTGACACCACCATCACATTGGGCAAAGCCGCAATGGGCGTCACCCCCAAAAGGTCCTTCACGGTGTCGTAAGGCAAATTGGGGTAAATCGATGGATTCAAAGCATGCCCTGAAGAATGGACCAAAATGGTGTACCCATCCGGTTCGGACTTGGCCACTTGGGCCGCCGCAATGGTGCCGCCAGCGCCTGGGCGGTTTTCAATCAAAACGGGTTGCCCCAAACTTTTGCTCATCACATCGGCAACCGTCCTTGCGACAATATCGGTGCCACTACCAGCGGTGAAGGGCACGAAGAAACGCACGGGTTTGTTGGGATAGGTGGCTTGCGCAAAGACCTGGGTGGTGCAAAAGAGCACCCCCATGCTCAGGCAAATCCGGACCAAGCGTTGAGCTGCATTGCAAGACTTATTCATAAACATGGGAGGGTCTCCTTGATGATTGACGCTTTGATGAAGGTGCGCCAACAGATTAATTTTTTAGGACTCTAAGCCATCGCTGACTTGAACGTTCTCAGACACCAAGTCCAAGCCCGCATCCATGGCCACTTCTTTCAATAAAATTGCAAAATCCACGTTGTCGTGCCCACGTCCAACCATTCTGGACACAGATTCTCTGGTCGCTGCAGCAGCAGGCATGGCAACACCATAGCTCTTGGCCGCAGCCATCCCCAAGTCCATGTCTTTCAAAAGCAACTTGGGGGTGAACGTGACTTGATCAAAGGTCAAATTGCTCAAGACAGGTGTCTTGTACCGTGTGTACATCGAACCTAACACCGAATCGTTGATGCTTTGCAAAAACACGTGGCGCGCGATACCGGCTTTTTCAGCCATGACCGTGATCTCACATAAGTTTTGAATGATCACGCCAAACATCGTGTTGTGCGCGATTTTCCAAACTCTGGCCAACTCGCCCTCACCCACCCACATGGTCTTTTTGGCCATGGCTTGCAAATACGGCTCCACCATGTCGTACAAGGCTTTGGGGCCAGAAGCCACCAAGAGCAACTTGCCAGCCTTGGCCACTTTGGCGTTTCCTGACACAGGAGCGCACAAGTAAGCCACGCCCAGGGCCTCCAATTGATGTCGAATTTCCTCTGAGCCCTCTTGAGATATGGAGGAGCTGTCCACCACCACCTTGGGCAACTGCTGGGTGCTCACCAGACCACCACTGCCAAACAAGACCTCTTTTAAATCATCGGTGGTGGACACCATGGTGAACACCACATCACAGCGCGCCAAATCTGTTTTATGGTCAACCAAAGTCGCACCATACTCCACCAAGGGCTCCGCTTTGCTTCTCGTGCGGTTCCAGACCTGAACACCATGGCCAGCTTTGGTCAAACGCTTGACCATCGCCTCCCCCATGCGACCCAAACCAATCCATCCAATTGTGTGCGACATTTTTCTCAATTCCTTTTTAGCTACTTTTTTAAACTCTTTCAATGATCACGGCAATGCCTTGACCCACACCGATGCACATGGTGCAAAGCGCGAAACGCTTTGCACTTCGGTGCAATTGATTGACGGCGGTGGTGACCAAGCGAGCGCCACTGGCCCCCAACGGATGCCCCAAAGCGATGGCACCACCGTAGGGGTTGACTCTGGGGTCGTCGTCTTGCAGACCCAATTGACGCAACACGGCCAAGCCTTGCGCGGCAAAGGCTTCGTTGAGCTCAATCACATCGATTTGGGACAAACTCATGCCCGTCATCTCAAGCACCTTCAAGGTCGCAGGAGCCGGCCCTATACCCATGATGCGAGGTGGCACACCCGCAGTGGCCATGCCCACCACTCGCGCCTTGGGCGTCAAGCCATGATCTTTGACACCCTGCTCACTGGCCAAAAGCAGCGCACAAGAGCCGTCATTGACGCCACTTGCGTTGCCAGCCGTGACGGAGCCATCCGCACGCACAACACCTTTGAGCTTGGCCAATGTCTCTAGACTCGTCTCTCTGGGGTACTCGTCCTTTGCAAAAATAATGGGCTCGCCTTTTTTCTGCGGCAAACTCACAGGCACAATCTCACTGTCAAAGTAACCAGCCTTTTGAGCCGCTGCCGCTTTGACTTGGCTGGCATAAGCCATTTTGTCTTGGGATTGACGATCGATCTTGAAATCATCTGCCACGTTTTCAGCCGTCTCAGGCATGGCATCAACGCCATACATTTTCTTCATCAAGTCGTTGACAAAACGCCATCCAATGGTGGTGTCGTACACGGCATTGCTTCGACTGAATGCAGCATGTGCTTTGGGCATGACAAAGGGCGCACGGCTCATGCTTTCTACCCCGCCAGCAACCATCAAATGCGCTTCACCTGATTTGATCGCTCTAGCAGAAGTTCCTACGGCATCTAGGCCAGAACCACACAAACGATTGATGGTCGCACCTGGCACCTCAAACGGCAAGCCCGCCAACAAACTGGCCATGTGGGCCACATTTCGATTGTCCTCACCGGCTTGGTTGGCGCACCCATAAATGACATCGGTGATACGTGTCCAATCCACATTGGGATTTCTTGACATCAGGGCTTTAAGGGGAATGGCCGCCAGATCATCTGTTCGCACGGAGCTCAAAGACCCCCCGTACCTACCAATTGGGGTTCTGATTGCGTCACAAATGTAAGCCTGTGTCATGGCGTTGGTCCTTTGTCTTGAAATTTAAAATATAAAAAAACGAATGTTTTAAAAGCGTGCACCGTGGGCGTGCACCTCAATGAAAGTTGGCGAAAAGTTCACTTTTTCTTAAAGAAAAATCACGTGTGTTCAATGAACTTCAGTCCCAAAATTTCGCTCAAGGCTTGCGCACTCAAGCCTTCAACCGTGTCGATCAATCGAAGTCCTTGAGGTGTACATGCCAAGGTACCCAAATCTGTATAAATGCGCTTGACACAAGCAATCCCTGTCAAAGGGTAAGAACAAGCGGCAACAATTTTACTGACCCCTTGCTTGGTCAATGCATCCATCATCACCCAAGTTTGTTTGGCGCCAATGGCCAAGTCCATCGCCCCGCCCACGGCAGGTATGGCATTGGCCTCGCCCGTGTGCCAGTTGGCCAAATCTCCGGTTTGGCTGACTTGAAAGGCACCCAAGACACAAATGTCCAAATGCCCACCTCGCATCATGGCAAAGCTGTCGGCATGGTGGAAAAAAGCGCCGCCTTTTTTCAGGGTCACAGGCTGTTTGCCAGCATTGATCAAATCGTAATCTTCTTGCCCCTGAGCAGGTGCAGGGCCCATGCCCAAAATTCCATTCTCGCTGTGCAGCAACACCTCACGCTCTGGGGGTATAAAGTTGGCCACCAAGGTGGGCATGCCGATGCCCAAGTTGACCGTGACGCCTTCAGGAATGTCTTGGGCAACTCGTTGGGCCAATTCGTTTTTGTTGCGCTTTAAATAATCAGCCATGTTTTAAAACCCCCCGCCTATTGTTGCCACTCGATCAATCAGCACCACTTGGTGTACAAAAATACCAGGCGTCACAATGTTCTCGGGATCCAAGTCCCCCAACTCCACCACCTCATGGACACTGGCAACCGTTTTTTTAGCGCCCATGGCCATGACTGGACCAAAATTTCTTGCCGCTTTGCGGTAGGTCAAATTGCCCCATCGATCTCCTGTCTCGGCCTTGATCAAGGCCAAATCGGCATAAATGGGCTCTTCATACACATAGTACTTGCCATGGATGAGACGGGTCTCTTTGGGCTCTCCATTGGGTTTTTTGGCCAACTCGGTGCCGTAACCGGTTTGACAAAAAAAGCCCCCTATGCCTGCACCGGCGGCTCGAATGCGTTCGGCCAAGTTCCCTTGGGGCACCAATTCAAGCTCAATTTTTTGACTTCTGTACAACTCGTCAAACACGTAAGAGTCGGCTTGGCGAGGGAAACTACAGATCATTTTCTTCACCCGTCCAGCTTTAAGGAGTGCGGCCATGCCGTGATCTCCATTGCCAGCATTGTTGTTGACCACGGTGAGCTCTTTCGCCCCTTGAGCAATCAAACCATCGATCAATTCGGCGGGAATACCTGCCGTTCCAAACCCGCCGACCAAAACGGTCGATCCATCAAGCACACCTTCCAAGGCGTGGTGAATGGATTTTGCTATTTTGTTAATCATGAACTGTAGAACTTTGTAGTCGATATTCTAAAAAAACCCTCATGCTCGAAGACGCCATCCAAGCGCCTTGATCAAAAATGAGTCAAGCTTGTCTCAAAAGAGCTAAATCTTAACCCCACTCATGAGGCCTGGACGCCATTTTGCACCTGAATTGATCCAGAATCAGAGAAAATACACTCATGTTTACCCCCTCCCAAAACGATGTTCGGCGTTTTTTTTGTCAAGTTCACGCCAAATTGAAACTTCGCCAACCCTTGGACAACATGGAAGCCTTGGCGTCACCCTGGGTGCAGGACCACCCTGAATACGATCAGGACTTGGTCGATGTCGAGCTGGCCATTCACAAAGACTATTCCGTGGACGGCGGCCAAGAAAACCCATTTCTTCACTTGTCCATGCATTTAAGCATTCAAGAGCAATGCTCCATTGACCAACCCAAAGGTGTTCGCTTGGCCGTTGAACAACTGGCCAAAGAACTGGACTCCTTGCATTTGGCCCACCATGCGGCCATGGAGTGCTTGGGGCTGATGCTTTGGGAAAGCCAGCGAAGTGGTTTACCTCCAGATGGCCATCAGTACCTTGAGTCCCTGCAAAAAAGAGCCACCCGAGGTCTTTGAGACATAAGGGCTTTGAAAGGACCCAAAAAAAACCAGGCTTACAAAGTAGCCTGGTTTTTGGTGCGTTAAAAAATTTTTATCTGAACTTGGACTGCGGCACCGTTTGAAGTTCGCCTTGCTGCTCGCTTACATATTTGGACAGCAACTTCAATTCATCACTGGTGAACTGCTTGGCAATGCCCGCCATGATCGCGTTGTTTCTGCCCCAAAAGTTGCGTGAATCGGTTTGATATGAGCGAAGGGCCACCAAGACATAATCTTGATGTTGACCAGCAATTTTAGGATAGGCCGCACCGATGGGCGAACTCAAATTGGGACCATGGCAAGATGTACAAGCGCCCTTTTGAACCAGTGCAGCGACCTCATCAGGGGCTTGTGTGGCTTGAGCGGGTAGGCTGACATTGTCCTTGTGGCCATGCTGCTGATAATAGGCAGCAAGATCGGCCATGTCTTGGTCGCTAAGGCTTGTAGCAATGGCCCGCATCGTGGGGTGACGCCTGTCACCTTTTTTGTAAGCGCTCAAAGCACTCACAATGTAGCTGGCTGTCTGACCGGAAATTTTAGGCACCTTGTAGACCACTGGAAAGCTGGCTTGGTAGCCATGGATCCCATGACAGCCGATGCACATGGCGATTTTCTTCTCGCCCGCTTGAACATCGCCTTTGAGGTCCTGAGCATGCGCAAGGTGTTGCAATGATAGAGTGGAGAAAAGAAGAATTAGTAAAAACTTAATCATTTTAGGTAGACCATCAAAAGCGCAATAACAAAAAGATAAGGCGTATTATATCGATCTAAAATGCTTTGATTTGTAAGATTCGTGTAGATAAACTCTTTACCATTATGAAATTCCAAGGCTCCAGCAACTATATTGCCACACCAGACCTGATGCTGGCCGTCAACGCAGCCAGCACCTTAAAGCGGCCCCTCTTGATCAAAGGAGAGCCAGGAACTGGGAAAACCATGCTCGCAGAGGAGGTGGCCAGCTCCTTGGGGCTGCCTTTGCTTGAGTGGCACATCAAATCCACCACCAAGGCACAACAAGGCCTCTATGAGTACGACGCCGTGAGTCGCCTGAGAGACTCTCAACTCGGCGACTCCAGGGTCAAGGACATCCAAAATTACATCATCAAGGGCGTTCTTTGGAGGGCTTTCACTGCACAAGAGCCCGTCGCCTTGCTCATCGATGAGATTGACAAAGCAGACATTGAGTTTCCCAACGATTTGCTCAGAGAACTCGATCGCATGGAGTTTTACTGCTACGAGACCAAAGAGCTGATCAAAGCCACGGTTCGACCCTTGGTCTTCATCACCTCCAACAATGAAAAAGAGTTGCCCGACGCCTTCCTCAGACGATGCTTTTTTCACTACATCAAGTTCCCAGAAAGTGACACGATGCTAGACATCGTCAAGGTGCACTTTCCTCACCTCAAGGGGGAGTTGTTGACCGCCGCCCTGAAAGCCTTTTATGATGTCAGAAATTTGCCTGGTTTGAAGAAAAAACCCAGCACCAGCGAGTTGCTCGATTGGATCAAATTGCTGGTCTCAGAGGACATTCCATTGCTGGCTTTACAAAGCGCAGATGAAAAAGTATCTGTGCCACCCTTGGTGGGCGCATTACTGAAGAACGAGCAAGACATCAGCCTCTTTGAGAAATTGGTGTACATGCAAAGCAAACACCGCTGACCCCTCGGGTCTTTGGCAAAAAGGAGTTCAGATGTTGTTACAACTCTTCAAACAAGGCCTCTTGGATGCCATTGGATTCTTGATCGGTACCGCCTTGGGTTATGGTCTAGGGCAATTGCTGTCCATTGACCTCTTCGCTCCTGGCTACAGCATGATGAGCTTGCTTGGCATTGCCTTGATCGGCATTGGGGGCGGCATGGGGCTTCAAGCAAGCAGGTATCTATGGCAACGAGACAAGAAGTCTGAGACTTGAACCGCGTCCTACCATGCTCAATGACTTTTTCTACACACTAAGACAAGCCCAACTCCCCGTCTCCATCAAAGAGTACTTGACGCTTTTAGAGGCCTTGCAAGCTCAAGTGGTGGGGCCCAACACGGCACACCACAGCATTGAAGATTTTTATTTTCTCGCGCGTTTGATTTTGGTCAAAGATGAGAAACTGTTCGATAAATTTGACCGCGCCTTTGCGGCCTACTTCAAAGGCATGGAGATGCTGGCCGAGCTCACGCCAGAAATTCCCCTGGATTGGTTGACCCAACTCTTGGACAAAGAGTTGACCCCTGAACAAAAAGCCGCCATAAAAAAAATGGATTGGCAAGAGCTCATGGACACTCTACAAAAGCGGCTGGATGAGCAAAAGGAAAGACACCAAGGCGGCTCCAAATGGATTGGTACAGGTGGCACATCCCCCTTTGGACACGGCGGCTACAACCCACAAGGCATCCGCATTGGGGGCAAGGGTCAGCAAAAGAGTGCCCTGAAAGTTTGGGAACAAAGGTCTTACCAAGATTACGACGACACGCAAGAACTTGGCACCAGGAACATCAAAGTCGCTTTGAGACGACTCAGAAAATTTGCGCGTGAAGGCTCTCCCGATGAGCTTGACTTGGAAGACACCATCAAAAGCACGGCGGCCAACGCCGGCTACTTGGACATCAAAATGGTCCCTGAGCGGCACAACAATGTCAAAGTGCTGCTGTTGATGGATGTGGGAGGCACCATGGATGAACATGTACAGCGTGTGACAGAACTCTTTTCTGCTGTGAAGTCAGAATTCAAACACTTGGAATTTTTCTATTTTCACAATTGTGTTTATGATTTTCTTTGGAAAAACAACCAGCGGCGTTACGCCGAGAAGTTCCCGACCTGGGACATCGTCAGGAAATACAACAAAGACTACAAATTGATCTTTGTAGGGGATGCCACCATGAGCCCCTATGAAATCTTGCAAGCTGGCGGAAGCGTTGAATACAACAACGAGGAAGCCGGTGCCGTTTGGCTACAACGCTTGACCCACGCCTATCCCAAATTTGCTTGGATCAACCCTGAACCAACGGGTGTTTGGAAATACCGACAAAGTATTTCCATCATGCAGCAACTGATGTCAAATCGCATGTTTCCCTTGAACCTCAGGGGTTTGGAGGAGACGATGAGGACACTGAGCAAGTAATTTTTGCGGCTCTCTTGCCAGTGGCCTTGGGTGGGGCAAGAGGTTCCGGCATTAGAATACCCGATTGGCTTTCAAGCCAACTCTTTGATGCCCCTTCAAAAGCTCTCCGTAGTTCAATGGATAGAACGCGGCCCTCCTAAGGCTGAGATGCAGGTTCGATTCCTGCCGGGGAGACCAGTGTGGTTTGGCACATGGCGCTTGGGCGGCCTGCTGATCAAACCCCATCTAGCTTACGAACAACAAAACAAACGCTCGGTTCTATAGAACTTAGGCTTGACTAAAACTCGCGCCTCAACTCAAGACAACAACCCTAGGTTGTTTTGAACGCCCTTGAGCCTGGGTACTTGTGGCACTGGCGTGGCCAATTGGCCTTGCTTGGTCGTTTGGCGAGAGAGGTGGTTTTCAACCAACTGCCAAACAGGCCTCTCTCCTTGCGTGCTTTGGGCCTCATGGACCGAGGCCCATCCGGCCACTTTGTAGGTCTTGGATGGGTCCAGGGCTTGGCCTTTCAAACTCAAGTTTTGAATCCTGTGCCCTCTTCTCGCATGGGGCTCGCAAGTGTAGCGCAAGCCCCCCACTCGAACCATGTCCCCACCTTGTTGGTAGTAAGGGTCTGGATGGAACAAATTATCACCCACATCTTCCAAGATCGATTTGATCTCTGAACCCTTTAAATAGCTCAGGTTGTGATTGGAGTAGGTCGTTGCCATCTGCCCCATCAACCACTCACGTGTGATGGACTGCCCAGCAAGCAAGGTGGACCCCCAACGAAAGCCAGGAGAGAAAGCGATGGGTGCATCAAGTTCTTGCATCAGAGCATTCAAAATCAACTGGTCGGACGAGCCGTTGAAATTACCTCGTCGGTACAAAAGCCCTTGCGACACCCCAAACGAGACGTTCAATTGTTCTAAAAAAGGCGCCCTGATGTCTTTGATCAATTGATCCATTTCTGGATCTGGTTGGATCAAGTTCGAGAACACGGGCAACAAGTGATAAGACACCTCATGCACGCCAGAAGCATTCACAGCCACATCCAAGAGTCCAATGAACTTGCCGTTGCATCCCGCATTGCTCACCAAAGTTTGTCCCCCTCGGTTCTTGACCCAAATGGGTTTGGGCACGGCATCGTGGGTGTGTCCTCCTAAAATTGCATGCAAGCCCTCGACGCGAGACGCCAGCTTCAAGTCCACATCCAGGCCGTTGTGGCTGAGCAAGACCACCACCTTGGCCCCCTTGCCCCTCACCTCCTGGATGAGGTCTTGAAGGGCTTTTTCTTGAAGACCAAATGTCCAGTCGGGCACCAAATACTTCGGGTGCGCAATGGGCGTGTAGGGAAAGGCTTGACCAATGACCGCGCACAAGACCCCATTTTGCTCCCTCAACACATAGGGCTTGAAAACCGGATCTTCAAAATCAGTGGTCTTGACGTTGTGTGCGATGAACTCCATTTTGGCGTTCAAGTTGGCTTGAACCAAGGCTTGGACCCTTGGGGCGCCAAGGGTAAACTCCCAATGCCCAGTCATGGCATCCACCCCCAAAAGCCGACATGCTCTGGCCATGTCTTCACCTTGAGTCCAATGTGCAGTCGCTGAACCCTGCCAAGAGTCTCCCCCATCAAGCAGCATTGCACCTGGGCGAGAAGCCCTCAAGTGCTTGACCAAGCTCATCAGGTGCGAAAATCCTCCAGTGGCACCATAGCGCTTTGCAGCACTTGAAAAATCCAAATGGCTGAACGCGTAAGCCTCGGGCGAGCCCCTCGCCACACCCAACTCTTTGAGAAGGGGCTCACCCACCAAATGCGGCAACCGATTGTGCCCCTCACCCACACCGATGTTGATGCTGGGCTCTCTGAAATGATTGGGCAAAAGCTGTGCATGACAGTCGGTCATGTGAAGAAAGGAGACTTGTCCGACTCTTTGGATGTCGTAAAACTTTGAAAACGCTTTGGACTCGCTCCATTCCAAGGCTTGCGCTAAAGGCATCTTGGAGAGCAAGCCTGCCCCCAAGACACCCATCCACTCACGCCTTGAGCAGTCCATGCTCACCGATTCACTGGCGACTGAGGATCCAAGAGCAGGGCCATCAAATGTTTGATTTGCACTTGACTCAAAATACCATGGTGTCCATAGCGTGGCATGGCAGAACAAGCGTTGAAGGATTTGGCGTTCCACAACTTGGCCCAAGTGTATTCAACCACGGGCTTAGAGACTGCACTTTGAAGATCCGTCACGCCTCGGTTGATGCCATAGTGATACAAGCTTGGACCCAGGGTGCCGTAAGACAATTCTTGGGCACTCAATTGATGGCAGTTGTAGCACTGACCGCCATTGGCTTGGCTGGGCGCGTCGCTCCAGGTCATGCCTCGACCGTCTTGCGCCAAGGCCTCACCTTGCTTAAAGTCCCCAAAGTATTGACCATCCTCAGGGGGGCGCACCGTCTTCAGATTTTCAGCTTCGATTTCTTGTCGGGTCTGATCTGACAACTCAAGCCCCAAAGAGCGTGCTGCAGAACATTCAGCATTGGAGCGGTCTTGCTGAAGAATACTGACTTTGACAGCTTTCTCGTCTCTAAAAGAACTCTTCAAGACCTCCTGGGTCCAACGATCAAGGTCTTGAGCAGCAAACTCTGGCTTCATGCCGGCACAAGCACTCAATAAAAAAACCGGCATCCATGCCAATCTCGAAAACCAAGATGAAGAAATCACTTTGCGCATCGGATAATACTTTATAGAAAAAAGAAACTAGGGGCCAATTCAAACACGAAGCTCTCACCTCTGCTCAGCGCTTCAAAGCGGGTGCAATGGCTGATCCACCTTTGGCTTGCACGCCCATGTAGACACCCAAAGCGATTGTGAAATCGCTGGCAAAAAGAGGGTAGGGAAATCTTTGCTGGCGCAAGCAGTCGTTGAGTCTTTGTTGCATGGACCACATTTGCCCGTTGGAGACACGGTACGCGGGCCAAGCGCCAAAGCCTGCAGTGGCCCCCTCTTTGCCCGTGATGTTGGGGAGGTCTTGCAGTCGAATGCGTTTGTCGTCTTGCGAGTGACAGGTCGAACAAGAAAAATCGTAAGGACCAGCACGGGTAAAGAAAAGCCGCTTGCCCAACTCGTAAAAACGCCTCTCTTGGGGATGCGATTGAGGCAATTGAAACGCTTGCCCGGCCGATTTGCTCGACACAAAGGCCGCCAGCGCACTCACATTGATTTGCTCTCCCACCCCAAAAGGCGTTTGGGCAATCTTTGCAGCATCAAAGCCTTGAAGGACTTGCATGCAAGTCAGCAAACGAGACTCCAGATCTTGCACACGCTGGGTGTCTTGAAAATATCTGGGCAATTGAACCCAGGCTCCGTCCAAAACGCCTGGCCCCAAGCCTAGGTCACAAGTTTGTAGAGACACCTTGTTGGGGCCTCTGGCCTCGCTCCAAAGCAACTCACCTTTGTCAACAAAAAGATCCGCTGGATTCCCATCTTGCAGCATCGCTCTGTACTGCGCAATGGCGTCCGCCGTGGACTGAGCTTGGGCGACAAGGCCCAGGGTGCACAAGAGTGCGCAAACCACCAAAATTTTGAAGCACCTGTAAGGGCCCCATGCGATGACGTTAGACTTCAAGGCTCAACTCCATGGTTTCAATTCACCGTGACTTCGTCGGTGCGTTGCTCACCCTTGGTATCTTTCCAAGTCACGCTGACTTTGTCACCGGCTTTGCCACCTTTGATGATGAATTGCAAATAAGGATTCTTGGACACGGCTGTGCCCCATTCTGCGCTAAAGACTTGCTTGCCATTCAAAGAGGCCACCACGTCTTGGATGTGCCAAGCCGGTACTGTTTTGCCTGCCGCATCTTTCCTCAAACCGGTCTCCATCTCGTGGCTCATCAACACTCTAACGGTCGTTTGACCTGCGCTGCTTTGCGCTCTTATTCTCATGGGATCAGACATGGTTTTCTCCTTGGGTCCTCAATGGATAACTTGACAGGTAGGAGCTCATCCGCCACACCCACCGAGCGTGACTTTGATCTCTTTTCTTGACATCAAGGCACGGCCATCTTGCATCAGTGCCAACGCCATCACATCTGAAGTTTGGCTCATTTTGGTACGCGTAGAAAAATTGGCCAATATGTCTTCGCTGACATTGAAAATTGCAACCAAGGGGGAGGGGTTCTTCTCTACAAAAAACAAGATTTTCTTGACCCCGGGCGTTGCACAGGACGCAGCAATGGGCACCACCGCACCATTTTCAGCAATGTCGGGGCAATTCAACACCAATTCTTTGCTGTCCATGGGTGCACTCACCCCTAGAGCCTTCAAGGCATCGGTCCAAGTTTTGGCTTCAAACGCATTTTTCTCAAAAGCATGCGCTTCTTGGGTCAACCATCCACTTAAAGCCACCGAGGTGGGCAGCACAGCGCCCCATTTGAGCGCATCTCTTCTTTGAGTCATTCAAATCCCTTTAAAAATATTCTGGGGTTTTGCCAAACCCTTCGCAGTGTTCTATCATAAGCTGAAATAGAGTTTTTTTCTCGCGTGCCCCTCTCAATGATGCTCAAGCACCATGAAAGAACCCTCCTGAAATATGGGGGTATTTCTTGGTGCTTGCTCATCCCTAAATCAAGATCCTGCCTCATGCACCAACGACCCACATCATGGCTTGAACCCAAAAAAGGGGCTTTCTTTGTATTGGCTTTGTATTTGTTTGTCTTGAATGCTTTTTCCCAGGAAGCCCCAAAAATTCCAAATCTCTATGAACGCGCCCATGCAAGCCTTTGTCTGTCTTGCCACACCCTCTCTTCTTTGAGCCAAGGGCGCGACAAAGACGCCTTCATCAAGCAGCTGCTTGCCTTACAAATGAGTCCTAAAAAAGACCACGTGATGTCCCAAATTGCCAGAGGTTTGAACCAAGATCAAATCATTGAATTGGCCAATTTCTTCACCCGTCAAGAAGGCCCCGATCTATGAAACGTCGTCAATTTCAAAACCAACTTGCGGCCAGCTTGGGGATGAGCGCATTGGGCTCAGGTGCATGGATGCAAAAGGCTTCGGGGGCCCAGGCCGCCAAAGTGCTGATCATCGGAGGCGGCTTTGGCGGGGCCACGGCCGCTAAATACTTGAAAATTTTCTCAAAACAACACATCCAAGTCACGCTCATGGAAAGCGAGAAAACCTTCATCTCTAGCCCCATGTCCAACTTGATTCTTGGCGCAAGCGCTCAACTGAAGGACCTTGAATTTTCCTATTCAGGCCTGAAGGATCGTTACGGCGTTGAATTGGTTCAAGACCGCGCCATTGAAATTGACTTTCAAAAGAAAAGAGTTCATGGCCTCACACACAAGAACATCCCTTACGACAAGTTGATTTTGGCGCCCGGCATGCAAATGATTTGGGGAGAAGTCGCGGGCCTACAAGAGGCTCGCGACCAACAACTGATTTTCCAAGCTTGGGACGGCTCACGGGACATCTTGAAGCTGCAAGCTCAACTTGCCTCCATGCAAAACGGTCAAACCTTTGTCCTGTCGATTCCTGAGTCGCCCTTCAAATGTCCGCCCGGACCCTATGAACGGGCCTCCCAAGTGGCCAGTTTTTTTAAAAAATACAAACCCCAATGCAAAGTGCTGATTTTGGATGCCAACCAAGACGTGCTCTCCAATGGCGCATCTTTCAAGCGGTTTTGGTCTGAGAACTTCGCATCCATCATTGACTATCGACCCCAGCACATGGTGACCTCGGTGGATGCACAAAAGAGAGTCATAGGTCTAGAAATCCAAGACGATCTCTCCTACGATGTGGCGAACATCTTGCCTCCAATGCGCGCAGGTGATATTGCATTTCAAACAGGTCTCACCAACGTCAACAACAAATGGTGTGGTGTTGATTTTTCAAACTTTGAGAGTCAAAAGGCCAAAGACGTCCACATCCTTGGAGATGCAATTCAAGGCGCCCCCTTGATGCCCAAATCTGGCCACATGGCCAACGCTCAAGCCAAAGTGCTTGCCGCCGCCCTTTGCGCTGAATTCATGGATCTTCCCAAAGATCCCGCCCCATTTTTAACCAACACGTGCTACAGCTTTTTAGACGATCAAACCGCGCTTCACATCGCCTCTGTTCATCAATACGACCCCCTTGAGAAGACTTATAAAGTGGTCCCACAATCAAGTGGCGTCTCTCTGCGACCAAGTGTTGAAGAAGCTCGTCAGGCCAAGGACTGGGCCCAACACATCTGGGCTGACATGCTCAGCTAGATTGACAAGAAATGCAAGGGGTCCAGGGCTTTAGGCAGACAAGGCTTTGGCCCTGAGTTGGGCGTGCAACTGTTGAACATGCGACCATGATTTTTTTGCTAGGGCTCTTCTGTCAATCCCTTGGCTTTCTTCTACCGCCCCCCAATGGACCCAGGCCTCAAATTCTTTGAGGCCCAAGATGCGCCAAATGGAGCCCACCAGCGTATCTGAACCGGTGAAGCTTGGCGTTGTGATGGGGAGATGCTCTGCGCTTGAAACATACAAAACACCAGCCGCTTGAATGGCTGCATGGGAAGCCTTCACCGACTCAAACAAATTGGCATGAAAGGGCAAGACCTCAAGCCCCGTCGTGGTCGTTCCTTCAGGAAAGATCGCAACCATGTCTCCCATGCTCAAAGCTTCGCTCATGACTTGGACCAACTTCAGCGCATCTCTTTTGATCGTTCTTTGGATGAACAGTGTGCGACAAGCATGGGCATAATGACCCACAATGGGCCATGATTCAACTTCCGCTTTGGAGACAAATCGAACCGGCCTTAAAGACAAAAACAACAAAATATCCAACCATGAAATGTGATTGGAGACCAGCAACAAGGGGCCCTTGTGGGCCATGTCCCCAAACACCTTGACCTCAACACCCAGCACATCCAAGGTGGTTTTGGACCAAGCCAACACTTCAATTTGTGCTTGTTCAGGGCTCAACCCGCGCCAACCCCACCGCACCTTGATATAGCCGCGAAACAAGTGAGCCAGCAAACGCATGAGCTTGAACACTCTCAAAAACAGCAGTTCCATCTTTACAAGCATTTTTTTATTGGGCCCAAAACTCTTTGCTCAGTCACTGTAGACCAAACGGCCTTTGACGAAGGTTTTTTTCACTCGGCCCGTCATGGCCGTTCCACTCATCTCAAAATCAAAAGGCGTGTGCTTGCCTTGGCTTTTGAGATCTGCAGGCACCACCGACCATGTCTCATGGGGATCAAAAATACAAAGGTCAGCCAATGCACCAACTCTCAATGTACCAGGTGCAAAATTTTGCGATTGCTCTGGTTGCATTGACAAAGCCTGTTTCAGTATCCCTCCAGGCTTTGAGGTCACCGCTTGCAAGGCTTGAAGCTCATCTAAGCCCATCTCTTGGCTCCACTTGACAGCCAAACTCAACAACAACTCCACACCACTCGCCCCAGGCGCGGCCAGGGCAAAAGGCAAGGTTTTCAAGTCACCAGGCACCGGGTTGTGATCTGACACCAACGCATCGATGGTTCCGTTGAGGAGGCCTTGCCTTAGCGCATCGCGGTCCTTGCTCTGCCTCAAAGCGGGGGTGACCCGCGCACGAGAATCAAAGTACCCCAGATCCATCTCCGTCAAGTGAAGTGAGTTAATACTCACATCACATGTCAAGGGCAAGCCTTCGGCCTTGGCAGCCTTGACCAAGTGCACGCCATCGGCGCTCGACAGCCTGGACAAATGAACCCTGGCACCACTGCTTCTCATCAAGGCCATGATCGTGTTCAAGCAAATGACCTCCGACGCAACCGGCACGGTTGACAGACCCATTCTGAGAGCCAAAGCACCGCTGGCAGCCACACCTCGACCCAAGTAATAGTCACTAGGATGAAGCCACACGGTAAGGCCAAAGGTGCTGGCATATGAAAAAGCCCTTTGTAGCACATGCGTGTCCTTGATGGCTTGATCGGCTTGTGAAAAACCCACACAACCGGCTTGCGTCAACGCCAACATCTCTGAAAGCGTCTCGCCGCCCAAGGACTTGGTCAATGCACCCAAAGGAAAAAGCCTTGAGAGTTGCAACTGATCGGCTCTGAATTTGAGCATTTCCACCAAACCCGGTTCATCCAAGGTCGGGTCGGTGTCCGGAGGGCAGACCAAGCTCGTTACCCCTCCCGCCACACAAGCCAACAACTCTGATCCAAGCATGCCCTCGTGCTCTAAACCTGGCTCCATCACCCGAACACTCAAATCCACCAAACCTGGTAGGACCCATTGCTGATGGGCATCCACCGTCAAGTCGGCCACAAAGGCACCGTTGCCTGGCCCCATGGACTCAATGAAGGCGCCATCCATGCAGAGATCGCCCACCACATCCATGCCGGACTGTGGGTCCATGATCCGACCATTTTTGATACATATTTTCATCGTATGCAAGCCCTTAGGCTCCTCCCTCGTTGCCGGCCACGATCGACATCACGGCCATTCGAATGGCAATCCCAAAAGTGACCTGCGGCAAAATCACACTTTGGGAACCATCGACCACTTGAGAATCAATTTCTACACCACGATTGATCGGCCCAGGATGCATCACGATGGCGTCCTTTTTGGCGTAACTCAAGGTCTCTGGCGTCAAACCAAAAGCATTGAAGTACTCATGACTTGATGGCAACAAGGCCCCCGTCATTCTTTCATTTTGAAGGCGAAGGGCAATGACCACATCGCAATCTTTGATGCCTTCTTGCAAATCATGAAAAACTCTCACACCCATGTGTGACAACTCTGCTGGCACCAAAGTTTTGGGGCCCACCACGCGCACCTCTGGACAGCCCAATGTGGTCAAAGCGTGGATGTCGCTTCGTGCAACCCTTGAATGGAGCACATCACCTACGATGGCAACCTTTAACTGTGTGAAGTCACCTTTGTAATGGCGAATCGTGTACATGTCCAGCAAGCCTTGGGTCGGATGCGCATGGCGTCCGTCACCGGCATTGATCACATGGACGTGAGGTTGCACGTGTTGTGCAATCAAATAGGGGGCGCCAGATTCACTGTGACGCACAACAAAGATATCAGCGGCCATGGCGCTTAAATTGGCGATCGTGTCCAACAAGGATTCGCCTTTGGCCGTCGATGAACGCGCAATGTCCAAATTGATCACATCGGCACTCAACCTGGTGCCAGCAATTTCAAACGTGGTTCGGGTTCTGGTGCTGTTTTCAAAAAACAGGTTGAAGACACTTTTGCCTCGAAGAAGAGGTACTTTTTTAACTTCACGATCGTTGACGGACACAAAATTTTTAGCCGTGTCCAAGACATGCGTCAAGATGCTTTTGGGCAAGCCCTCCGTTGACAACAAATGGATCAACTCTCCATGTTGATTGAGTTGCGGGTTTCTTTTAGCAAGCAATTCAGTTCTCCAAAGAAAAGTAGAAATTGCCCTTGTCATCCAAAGCCAGGGCCAAGGATTGCTCTTTTTCTAAGCTAGACATTGCCGCAGCAAAATTGGCTTGTATGGGCAACTCACGCTCACCGCGATCCACCAAAACGGCCAACCTCACTCGATTGGGTCTGCCGTAATCAAAGAGCTCGTTGATCACTGCGCGTATGGTGCGCCCCGTAAAAAGCACATCGTCAATCAGTAAAATGTCTGCCCCCTCAATTTCAAAAGGCAACACCGTTTGCCCCCCATCGGACAAGCCACGCTTGTCAAAGTCATCTCGATGCATGGCCGATGAAATCGCACCCACCAAGGGCTTTTGCGGCAAATCCAGCGCCAGCCTCTTGGCCAACCAAGCCCCGCCTGAGGTGATGCCCACCAAACGGGTGTTGGCGGTCATCAGAGCATCGACCCCTTTTAACAAGCTCAAATAAAGGGCTTGTGCGTCAAGAGAGACTTGTCCAGATTTCATTGTTTCATCCTTTAGGGGCCGTGGGCTGAGGCATCGATTGCACTGCTGTGGACTGAAGGCTGCCTGCATGCCACTCTGAGAAGAATTGATCCAAAATGATGCAAGCCGACAAGGCGTCCACGTCCTTGTGAGCCTTGGTAGGATTGGTGGACTTGGATTGAGCGCTGTGCTTCAGACTGAGCGCTTGCGTGGTGCTGTAACGCTCATCAATTTCAAAAACATTCAAGTTGAATTTTGACTTCAATTGTTGCGCTATTTTTTTTGCAAATCGGGTATTTTCGTGTGCGACCCCATCAGGATGGTAAGGGATTCCCACGACCAAAGCGTCGGGCTGCCAAGTTTGAATGTAGGTCGAAAATGCCTCAAAGCGCTTGTCGCCTTCAGCTTGAACCACACCCACGGGACTGGCTTGGGACAAGATCATCGTACCGTAGGCAAGACCGGTCCTTTTGTGCCCCAAATCAAAAGCTAAAAATGAGCTCAAGGGCTTATTCAATTGAACACAGCCCCCGCGGCTCATGCATGACCCGCTTCAGGAGAAATCATCCAGGACTCCAAGCCCAACAGGGACAAGGCTTTGTCGTACCTTTGGGCCACTGGGGTGTCAAAAATGACATCGGGATCCGCATCGACCGTGAGCCAGGCGTTCTCAGCAATTTCTGACTCCAATTGACCCTGAGCCCAGGCCGCATAGCCCAAAGAGATCAGCACCTTCTTGGGGCCAGCGCCCGTGGACAGGGCTTCTAAAACATCTCTAGAGGTGGTCATCTCCAAGCCACCCGGAATACTCAAAGTCGACGCATAAATAGGATCGTTGCTCGTTGATGGCTCGACCAAGACAATTGGCTCATGAAGTACAAAGCCTCGCTCGGTGTGCACAGGGCCACCTTGGAAAACAGGGCTCAGTGTCAAATCCAAGCGCCCAAGCGGCAAGTCTACCTTTTCAAACAAGCCCTTCATGGTCATCTCGCTGGGCTTGTTGATCACCAATCCCAAGGCGCCACGCTCGCTGTGTTCACACATGTAAACTACACTCTTGTTGAACGTGTCATCTTGCATACTCGGCATCGCGATCAAGAAATGATGCGTCAAGTTGATAGATGGTATTTCTGCGTTCATCGTGTAATTTTAGCAAAGGCGCTCTATGACAAGCCCAAGTGACCCTCAATTTGCCTGTGGAATGATGTGGTTTAGACGAGATTTAAGGCTTCGTGACAACAAAGCTTTGTTTTTTGCCTTGCAAAAGTGCAAAAAACTCCATGCTGTCTTCATTTTAGACAAAGATATTTTAAGTGCATTGCCTGCCTATGATCGCAGGGTTGAATTCATTCTCAAGTCTTTAGACGCTTTGGACCAAGCCATCAAAGCAGCCTCAGCTCAAGCCCAAAGCGGCCTCATTGTTCAGTTTGCAAGCTCCGTTGAAGCGGTCCCCCGTTTGGCCATCGAGTTGGGCGTGGATGGAGTTTTTGCAAACCATGACGATGAACCGCAAAGCCTTGATCGAGACGCCAAGATCAGGGGGGCACTGGCACAAAAAGGCATTCATTTTGAAACCCACAAAGACCATGTCATCTTTGAACGCTCTGAGGTGATGACCCTTTCGGGGACATCCTACGGTGTTTTTACACCCTATAAAAATGCTTGGCTTAAAAAAATTCAATCCAAGGACATCACCAACCACGATGCAAGTGAAAACCATGGGCGGTTTTTACCTCGGCCTATTCCCCTGCGCACCCCCATTCCCACTTTGGAGCACATGGGGTTTCAAGAGACCAACCTCAAAGCCCTTCTCTTTCCAACAGGCGAGCAAGGTGCACAACAACTGATCCAGGACTTTGAACCGCGACTTGACCTGTACAAAGACACCAGAGACTTTCCTGCCATCAAAGGACCTAGTTACCTCAGCACACATCTTAGATTTGGTACGGTCTCTATACGCCAACTCGTGAGCCTTGCATGGCAAGCCAGTCAAGAAGGGAATTTAGGAGCCAGCACTTGGTTGTCTGAGCTGATTTGGAGAGATTTTTATCATCAAATTCTTCATCACCACCCCAGAGTGGTCAAAGGTGCGTTCAAACCAGAATACGATCGAATTCAATGGGAATCTGGCTCCAAAGCTAAAAAACTCTTCCAAGCCTGGTGCATGGGAGAAACAGGTTACCCCTTGGTCGATGCCGCCATGAAACAAATCAACCAAACCGGCTACATGCACAACCGATTGAGAATGGTGGTGGCCAGCTTTTTGGTCAAAGATCTAGGGATTGACTGGAAATGGGGCGAGGCATACTTCGCAACCCATCTCAATGACTTCGATTTGGCCGCAAACAACGGGGGCTGGCAATGGGCGAGTTCAAGCGGTTGCGATGCTCAACCCTACTTTCGCATCTTCAACCCCATCACACAAAGTGAGAAATTTGATTCAGATGCAAAATTCATAAAAAAATACCTGCCCGAGTTCAAAAACTGGCCTAGCAAGGCTGTACATGCACCATGGCTAGCCGTCCCTCGGGGGGAAACGCTTGCTGGCATTCAGTTGGGAAAAGACTACCCGATGCCCATCGTTGATCACGCTCAGGCAAGAGAGAGCACCCTTAAACGCTATGCGGTGATTAAAAATCCTGTTTGAAGGAAGGGATTTGTTGGCAGGTATGTGCTCAGTCCGCGATCAAGAAACCCTCTGACTCAAAGGGTCCCCTTAAAGCGGGACCATCTCAAAGTCCTCTTTCCTTGCACCGCACTCCGGACAGGTCCAGTTCATTGGGACCTCGGACCAAGGTGTGCCTGGCTCGATGCCGTGCTCTGGCGAGCCCAAAGACTCGTCATAAATCCATCCACAAATCAAACACATCCAAGTGATTTTGGCCATTGACGATCGATCCCCAATTTAAAAAAATATTTTATATACGCGCATCAATCGAATGACCAAAAAGCTCAATTCTGTTTTAGCTCGCTTAGAATGAGGATTATTGTACAGATTGCCATGACAGAAGAACTTGAACCGATTGATTTAGATTCTTTAGAAGAGTCTCCCGCATGTGTTTTGGTGTTCAATGCAAGCGATCCCTCTGGCTCAGGGGGTTTGAGTGCGGACACCCTGAGCATTGCATCCATTGGTGCGCACGCACTGCCAGTGGTCACAGGCGCTTACATGCGCGACACCGCAGAAATATTTGATCACATTGCATTTGATGAAGAAGCCGTGAGTGAACAAGCTCGTGCGGTCTTGGAAGACATTGCAGTCTCGGTGATCAAAGTCGGCTTTTGCGGCACGCCTGAAAACCTCAGTGCCATTGCACAAATCACGACAGACTATGCCAACGTCCCTGTGATTGCCTACATGCCCAACCTTTCTTGGTGGAGCGAGGATGAAATCGACTCCTATTTGGATGCCTTTAAAGAACTCATCTTGCCGCAAAGCACCGTCTTGGTTGGCAACCACAACACCCTATGGAGATGGTTGCTGCCCGATTGGTCGAGTGAGCGAGCACCTGGCCCAAGAGACATTGCAAGAGCGGCCTATGAAATGGGCACGCCCTACGTTTTGGTGAGCGGCATTCAAATGCCGGACCAATTCATTGAAAACACCTTGGCCTCCCCCAACAGCGTCTTGGTCAGCGAAAAGTTTGAGAAATTTGATGCTGTCTTTTCAGGCGCTGGCGACACGCTGAGCGCCGTTTTGGCAGCCCTAGTTGCCACTGGGACTGATTTGGAAGCAGCCACCAAGGAGAGTCTGAGCTTTTTAGACCGCTCACTGGACTCTGGCTTTAGACCAGGTATGGGGCATGTGATTGCCGATCGCTTGTATTGGGCTCACTCAGATGAGAGTGACACTTCACCAGAAGATCGGCCCGACCATGTGACAGGTCTAGAGGATTTTCCTCTGCCTGGACATGAAACACGTCATTGAGTTTTCTAAGGCATTGAACCATGATCGACATCAATCAAACTTTGTTTGACCGAGCCAGAAAAGTCATTCCAGGCGGCGTGAACTCGCCTGTCAGAGCTTTCAAGGCTGTGGGTGGGACACCCAAATTCATCACCAACGCCAAAGGAGCGAATTTTTGGGATGCCAACGGTCAAAAGTTCATTGATTACATTGGCTCTTGGGGGCCCATGATTTTAGGACATGGTGATCCAAGGGTCATAGAGGCCGTTCAAAAAGCTGCGCTGGAAGGTTTTTCCTTTGGAGCGCCCACCGAGAGAGAAATAGAGTTGGCAGAAATGCTGATTCATTTGACGCCCTCCATGGAAATGGTTCGATTGGTGAGCTCAGGTACAGAGGCGGCCATGTCGGCCATTCGTTTGGCCAGAGGTGCCACAGGTCGACAAAAACTGATCAAATTCGAGGGTTGCTACCATGGCCATGCTGATGCCTTGCTGGTCAAAGCGGGCTCTGGGTTGGCGACATTTGGCAACCCCACCAGTGCTGGCGTTCCACCTGAGGTTGTCAAAGACACCTTGGTTTTAGAGTACAACAACCTTGAGCAATTGAGACAAGCGTTTGAACTTCACGGCAAAGAGATCGCTTGCCTGATGATCGAACCCATTGCTGGCAATATGAATTTTGTGCGTGCCAGCATACCCTTCATGGCTTTGTGCCGTGAACTGTGTACCAAGCACCATGCGCTTTTGGTTTTTGATGAAGTCATGAGTGGATGTCGAGTGGCATTGGGAAGTGCGCAAAGCGTATACCGAAAAGACATCCCCGGCTTTGAACCCGATATGACGGTGATGGGCAAGGTCATTGGCGGAGGCATGCCCTTGGCGGCCTTTGGTGGTAAAGCCTCCGTGATGGAGCAACTCGCTCCCATGGGGCCGGTGTATCAAGCTGGCACCTTGAGCGGCAACCCCGTGGCCACAGCCTGCGGTATAGCCACCCTCAAAGCCATCTCAGAACCAGGATTCTTTGAGTCTTTGGGTCTTAAAACTCAAGAACTTACCAACGGATTGATGCAAAGTGCCAAGCGCAATGGCATCCCCCTGAGCGCTGATTGCCAGGGCGGTATGTTTGGATTTTTCTTGCTGCCCCAATTGCCCAAGAACTACACTGAAGTGATGAAAAGCAATTCTGAGCAGTTCAATCGATTCTTCCATGGCATGCTCAGTCAAGGGATTTATTTTGCCCCTGCCCTTTATGAAGCAGGGTTTGTGAGCGCTGCGCATACGAGTGCAGACATCCAAGAGACCGTACAAATTGCAGACAAGGTTTTCAAGTCACTGTGACCAAGTGGACTTTCTGGGCACCGATCAATGCCAACAGACCTTGACCTTTGGTGAGACATTTCAGTGCCTGAAATGTCTCACACCAGTAAAGACCATGGCAATGCCATGTTCATTGGCCGCATCGATCACCTCTTGATCTCTCATCGATCCACCCGGATGAATCACGGCCGTGGCACCAGCTGAGACCACCACATCCAAGCCATCTCTAAAAGGGAAAAAAGCATCGCTTGCGACCACCGATCCCAACAAACTCAAGCCCGCTTCTTTGGCTTTGATGCTGGCTATTCTTGCCGAGTCCAGCCGGCTCATTTGACCAGCACCCACGCCCATTGTCATGCCATCCTTGCAAAACACGATCGCGTTACTTTTGACATAGTTTGCAACTCTCCAAGCAAATAAGAGGTCTTTTACTTGATCACTCGTTGGTGATTTGATCGTGACAATTTTCAAGTCTTTGTCTGTCAACACATGGTGATCCGAAGTTTGGATCAACAAGCCTGATCCAATTCGTTTGTAGTCAAATTGATTTCGTCCCACTTGATCCAAAGACAAGATATCGCTTTTGCCAGGGAGCTGCATTTGCAAGACACGAACGTTGGGCTTGCTGGCCAACACCTCCAGAGCTTGCTTGGTGAAATGAGGCGCCATGAGCACCTCCATGAATTGTTTCATCAAAGCCTGGGCCAACTCAGCATCCACTTCTCTGTTCAAAGCGATGATTCCACCAAAGGCCGAAGTTGGATCTGTCTTGAAAGCCTTTTCATAGGCGCCCAATGCAGACTGCGATATTGCCACGCCACACGGATTGGCGTGTTTGACAATGACACAGGCCGGCTCCGCAAAACATTTCACGCACTCCCACGCAGCATCCGAGTCGGCAATGTTATTGAACGACAGCTCTTTGCCCTGGAGTTGCTCACTGCTGACCAAAGAACCCAATTGGGGATCAATGTCTTTGTAAAAGGCGGCTTGTTGATGCGGGTTTTCTCCGTAGCGCATTTCTTGCACTTTGGTGAATTGTGTATTGAATTGTTGGGGAAAAGTCACTTGATGAAAGTTTTCATCAAAGGAAGACAAGTAATTACTGATTGCACCATCGTATTGACTGATTTTGTTGAAGGCACTGACAGCCAAATCAAAATGCGTTTTCTTTGAAATCTGCTTGGAGACTTGAAAATCTTTTAAAAAGCTTGGGTACTGTTCAGGATCTGTGAGTACCGCAACATCCTTCCAGTTCTTGGCTGCTGAGCGAACCATTGCAGGTCCCCCAATATCGATTTGCTCAATGGCCTCTTCAAGTGAACAGCCAGGTTTAGCAACGGTTTGTTCAAATGGATAGAGATTGACCACCAAGATATCAATGGTCTCAATGCCATGCGCATGGAGTGTTTGTGTATGTTCAAGAAGATCTCTTCTAGCTAAAAGGCCTGCATGTACTTTGGGATGAAGCGTTTTGACTCGACCGTCAAGCATTTCAGGAAATCCTGTCAAATCAAATATCTCCCTGACAGGCAATCCGTGCTCGGCAAGAAGCTTTGCAGTCCCACCTGTTGAGATCAAACCAACGCCACATGCATGCAAGCCTTTTGCCAATTCCAAAAGGCCAGTCTTGTCAGATACGGATAACAATGCGTTCATGCGAGAAATTCCAGTTAAATTATTTTTTTATGAGAGGCGAGGTACTTCGAAAAACGCTCAGCATCTTTATTTTTTATATCAACTTATGCGCCAGTAATTTTTTTCTGAGTGTATTTCGATTAAGCCCCAACCACATTGCCGCCTTTGACTGATTTCCATCAGCTTGTCGCATGACTATTTCGAGCAATGGTTTTTCGATCACCTCAACCAGCATCTCGTGTAAATTGTCTGGCTCCGTCCCTCTTAAATCCTTGAAATAAACTTCCATGCTTTGACGCACGATGTCTTGTATGTTTTTCTTGCTCATTCAACACATTCCATTTTCTTCATCTCCACTGAACTTTGACTTGGCCAACGATCCGTCGTTTGCCCCAAAGCATCTAAATAAACATTCACCTGATCCATTTGATCGCTTGTGTTTTCAATTTTATTCAACTCACGCATGAACTCGACCGAACCCTGAAGTCCCTTGGTGTACCAAGAAATGTGTTTACGAGCAGATCGCACACCAATGAAGGAGCCATACAAATCGTAGTGTTCTTGCAAGTGCTCTAAAAGCAAACCCCGCACCTCTTCAATCAGGGGCGGCGCTAACTCGATAGACGTAGAAAGGTAATGCGCAATTTCACGAAAAATCCAAGGGCGCCCCTGAGCTGCACGGCCAATCATCAAAGCATCAGCCTTGGTGAACTCCAAAACTGCTTTGGCCTTTTGAGGTGAATCAACATCTCCATTGGCCACAACAGGAATTCGAACTGCGTTCTTGATGGCCTTGATGGTTTGGTATTCTGCAAAGCCACCAAAGCCTTGCTCTCGTGTTCGCCCGTGCACAGTAATCATTTGTACCCCAGCAGACTCTGCAGCTTTGGCAATGGACAAGGCATTTTTGGTCGACTCACTCCAACCCGTTCTCATTTTGAGTGTGACTGGAACTTCAAAGGGTTGACAGGCTTTGACCACTGCATCAATGATGGAAAGGGCCAAATTCTCATCTTTCATCAATCCCGAACCAGCCCATTTTTGACAAACCTTTTTGGCAGGGCAACCCATATTGATATCGATGATTTGAGCTCCTCGTTGGAGGTTATAAAAGGCTGCTTCAGCCATCATCTCGGGATCTGTTCCAGCAATTTGAACAGCAATGGGGCCCACTTCGCCTTGGTGACAGGTTCGACGGGAGGTTTTAAGTGTTTTCATCAAATCAAGTCTTGATGTCACCATTTCACTGACAGCGTAGCCCGCACCTAGGCGTTTGGATAACTTCCTAAAGGGACGATCTGTCACCCCGGCCATTGGAGCAACAAAAAGTTGATTGGGCAAGTCAAAAATACCAATCTTTATCATGAATTTACGATGCGATAAATATCAAAAGCACACACTGGTGCGAAACTTGAATTGCTTAAAAATAAAGCACCATTGTAGCGATCAATTTCCCTTCTATCGTAAGGTCATTGAAGAAATAATTGAGTGCTAGAGCTGCTCAAGTACCATTTCTATTGACTTAAGTTCTAATCTCTTATGACTTTGGTTCTTATTGATGAGCGTCAAAGGTTTGAGCACCAAAAAGTTATCTCCGCTCTAGACTCTGCACCTCAATGTGGAGGAGGACCCAAATAGCATGTAACACTTATCTTTTAATTGTTATCCCATCTTTTTGTTCGAATTGGGGTAAAACTTTTGCTTACAAAGCCTCACCTCAAGATGCGGATATCAAAAAAAGTGTGCTGCTTTTTTCTTTAAACATTGAACAAGAAGTTCATGACATCGCCATCTTTGACCACATATTCTTTTCCCTCTGAGCGCATCTTGCCATTTTCTTTTGCGCCGGCTTCACCCTTGAATGCAATAAAGTCGTCATAAGCTATGGTCTGCGCTCGTATAAAACCACGCTCAAAATCACCATGAATGACCCCGGCGGCTTGAGGGGCTGTATCGCCTATGTGAATGGTCCATGCGCGTACCTCTTTAACGCCTGCAGTGAAGTACGTTTGAAGTCCTAGCAATTTAAAAGCAGCTCGAATCAATCTGTTCAATCCAGGTTCGGCTTGACCCATCTCATTTAAAAACATCAAACGATCCTCGTCGTTCATGTCAGCCATTTCAGCCTCCATTTTTGCGCAAATCGCAACAACTGGCGCACCTTGAGAAGAAGCGAATTCTTGCAACCGATCTAACAATGGATTGCCCTCAAAGCCATCCTCACTGACATTGCCAACAAACATCGCTTGTTTGGCAGTGATCAAACAAAATGGTTTGATGAGAAGCCACTCATCTTGCGTTAGAGGCATGGTTCTGATGGGCTTGGCTTGATTGAGAACTTCTAGGCATTTGCCCAACACATCTAAAATTTTAGTCGCCTCCTTTTCTGCTCCAGAACGAGCAGCCTTGGTGTAGCGCTGAATTCCTTTTTCAACGGTAGAGAGGTCTGCCAAACAAAGCTCCGTTTGAATGACCTCTATATCTGCGATGGGATCCACCTTACCCGCCACATGAATGACATTGTCATCTTCAAAACACCGCACGACATTCACAATGGCATCGGTTTCTCTGATGTGAGCCAAAAATTGGTTACCCAATCCCTCCCCTTGACTTGCCCCCGCAACTAAACCTGCGATATCCACAAACTCAACAATGGCAGATACCACTCGTTCAGGATTGATCAAGGCGGAAAGCTGAGCAAGTCTGGGATCAGGCACCTCTACGATGCCCACATTGGGTTCAATCGTACAAAAAGGATAGTTTTCAGCGGCAATTCCCGCTTTGGTCAATGCGTTGAACAAGGTAGACTTCCCCACATTCGGCAGACCCACAATTCCACACTTCAAACTCATAACCATTCCTTTAAATTAGCAGCTTACAAAAAGTAGAATTAAATGACTACTAAAGTACCCAAATGAAAAGCCCTATTTATTTCCCATCAACTTACATCATCTGTCAAAGTTGATAGAACAAGGCTTGTTTAATGACCTCATTGTAAATTGAGCAGAGCCTAAACCCATGGCTTGAACCTACAATTGTGCACATGGAAAAGAAAATAGATGTTTTGATCAAGGGACAGGGCGTGGTTGGCATGAGCTTGGCACTTTATTTGTCCCAAAAGCGACTTCATGTCGCGTTGTCTTTAGACAAAAAACACACCGCCCTGACGCCGCGTCAAGACGTCAGGTACTTTGCTTTGAATAAAAAATCCAAAGACACATTAGAAAAAATTAATTCTTGGCCAAAAAACCAAAACGTCACCGACTTGAAGGATATGCAAATCTTTGGTGACCACTCTAGCGAATTGAGTTTTTCACCTGAACAAAATAGTGGTCCCCTGGCTTGGATTGTGAAGGCCTCGGCACTTGAAGATCAACTTATGCAAAACATAGAACAACAAGAGCATATTGTTTTGCTCAACAATGAAGTTGCGGACATTGAAGTACCGTTGACCTTGATTTGCGAAGGCAAGCAAAGCGCGATGCGAAAAAAATTAGGGGTGACTTTTGATACCAATCACTACCAGCAACACGCGTTTGCAACTTTGGTTGACACCGGCATTCAGCACCAAGGAAAAGCGCTTCAGTGGTTTATCGACAAAGAAAGTGGACCTGAAATTTTAGGGATGCTTCCCTGTGAAGGAAATGAATCGACCCACATGTCTGTCGTTTGGTCGATGCCAAGCAAAAAGGCGATGAATTTCCAACAAAAAAGCCATGATGAAATTTCTCAAGAACTCTCCGTCATGACAAAAAACCGCTACCCGCAGGTGAAAGTTTTAGGGCCCTCAGCAACTTGGGCTTTAAGCGCTAGCAAAGCCAAGCAATGGATAGGTCAACTCGGGACGAATCGATTTTGGGCTCTTGCAGGGGATTCAGCGCATACCATCCACCCTCTTGCAGGAATGGGACTAAACTTAGGTCTTGGAGATGTAGCGGAATTGGTCAAAGTCATGGACTTGCGAGATGAAGTGCAATATTGGAGAAAGTTAGGAGATCAGTATTTGCTCCGAAAATATGAGCGCGCACGCAAAACAGATATCCTAAGCTCTTGGTATTTTTGTGACTCTATTCAAAGATTATTTGCACATTCGAACGGCTTGGTCAAGACCGCAAGAAATCAAGGCTTGAACAGTATCCAAAATCTAAACTTTTTAAAGTCTTTTTTCATGAAACATGCAGGCTCATAAAGAAAAATAATGATTAACTCAACTATTAAAAAAAAATCGAACGTCATCAAGAAACTTTCGTTGTTCCTTTTCGCTGGCATCCTATTAACACTGCAACTCAACTCTTTTGCACAAGGACAAGAAGCGCAGATTAAAAAAATATTGATGGAAAGAATCCCACAGTTTCCAAAAATTGAAGAAATAACTCGCTCGCCTATGAGCGGACTTTATGAGATCAGGGTCGATGGCGATGAAATTTATTACAGCGATGCAGACGCAAATTTCTTAATTCAAGGTCAACTCATCGACACAAGAACAAGAAAAAACATTACTGAAGAACGAATCGAAAAGTTAACAGCCATTGATTTTCAAACTCTTCCCTTCAAAGACTCTATCAAGATCGTCCAAGGTAATGGCAAAAGACATATCGCAGTTTTTGAGGATCCCAATTGTGGCTACTGTAAAAGATTTGAAAAAGATTTACAAAAAGTAGATAACCTAACCATACATTTATTTCTTTATCCCGTTCTTGGACAAGATTCAATTGATAAATCGAAAAAGATTTGGTGCTCTAAGGATCAAGCAAAAGCTTGGAAAGATTGGATGCAAAGAGAAATCATCCCTACTATGTCTTTTAACAATTGTGATACTCAAGCGTTGACCAGAACAGTTGAGTATGGAAGAAAACGCAAAATCAATGGCACGCCTACCATCGTGACGTCCGACGGCACAAGGGTGCCAGGAGCCATCAATACAGCACAACTTGAGAAATTATTGACCGAAGGTAAGTTTTAATTTCATATCGACTACAAACGACAATCAACCCATTCAAAGCACATCCTTCAATTCAATGAACTACTCCGATTCAAGTACTGCAAATTTACACAACGAAGAGCTCTTAGAAAGACTTGCCTATGCGGGAGGACTGCCATTTATCGTTTTAGCAATTCTTTTGTGGTTGGTGGACGAAGACTTGCATCCCTTTGTATCTATCGCTTTAGCAGCTTACGGCGCAGTCATCGTCTCTTTTTTAGGAGGTATCCATTGGGGCATTGCTTTTATAAAAAATACCGAACACCAAAGACAACATGTCATATGGGGAGTTAGTTTATCATTGCTCTCTTGGTTAGCTGTTCTTATGCCAGCTTTTTCGGGCTTGCCTTTTCTTGGTTTCTTGCTCATAGCATCTTATTTGATCGATAGGAAATTTTATCCTCACGCTGGTATCAAACATTGGCTAACTTTGCGATTTAGATTAACCCTTATTTCAAGCATTGCTTGCTTCATTGCTGCAGGTGCCACTTAAAATTAAACCAATTAAATCGATTTCAAAATATGGGCCCTATCCACTACGATATCAATATTGAGCAAGCAAAAGATCACATCATCGAAGTTACAGCTTCGCTTCTTAAACCTAAAGGTAAACAAACAGTTAGACTACCGTCTTGGATACCAGGAAGCTATTTGATAAGAGAATTTTCAAAAGACATTATCAAAATTTCAGCAAAACAAAATGGACGATCGAAAAAAATAAATCAATTGACAAAAAATACTTGGTCTATAGACTGCCAAGAAGATCACGAGTTAAAAATAAATTACCTTATTTTTGCAAGAGACGCTTCCGTCAGAACAGCCTGGCTTGATCTTGATCGGTGCTTTTTTAATGGAAGCAGTGTTTTTCTAAGTGCAGATGGTTTTGAAAGTGAAAAACACACGGTTGCAATCAAGAAACCGTCTTTTAATTCAAACTGGAAACTGGCAACATCGCTAGTCTCATCAAAGGTTGACCTCAAGGGCTTTGGGGTTTTTGAAGCTGAAAACTATCAAGAATTGATCGATTGTCCAGTTGAAATGGGTGACTTTTGGACTGGTCAATTTATTGCATGTGGTGTCAAACACCGCGTTGTAGTCACTGGAGCTCCGATCACATTTGATGGTTCCAAGCTGCTGAACGATGTTAAAAAAATTTGTGAATATCAAATACATTTTTGGCATGGAAAGAAAAAACCAGTCATTGAACATTATCTGTTTTTACTTTGGGCTGTAAATGATGGTTATGGAGGCCTTGAGCATAAAAATAGCACTGCTTTAATTGCCAATAGATCAGACTTACCTCGAGTGAATCAAGGTAAACCCACTGACGGGTATATTCAGCTTCTTGGTTTATTTTCACACGAGTATTTTCATACTTGGAACATCAAACGACTCAGACCTGTTGAGTTCAATTCTTTAGATCTTACGCAAGAAAATTACACTGAACTCTTATGGTTTTTCGAGGGTTTCACAAGTTATTTTGATGATTTAATTCTTGTGAGATGCGGCCTAATAGAAATTTCAGATTATTTGAAATTACTTTCAAAAACACTAAACCAAGTTTTACAAACCCCAGGACGCAATATACATTCTGCTGCTCAGGCCTCGTTTGAAGCTTGGACCAAATACTATAGACCTCAACCCAACACCGCCAACATCACAGTGAGTTATTACACCAAAGGTGCTTTGATAGCACTTTGCTTGGATTTAACGCTTCGCCTGATCACTGTCACTCAAGATCATTCTGATGAGAAAATAAAACCATTTTTTACCCTCGACGATGTAATGAGGAAATTATGGGTAGACTGCAAAGGTGGTCTGATGTCAGAAATGCATCTATTGAAAGCCATCAAAGACTTAACTCATGTTAATTTAAATCAAAAAATAAATGATTGGGTTCACAGTACAAGGGAATTACCCACTCTAGAACTCTTGAAAAACTTTGGAGTCGAGGCTAAATTTGAACCATCGCAATGGGCTCAAAAACTAGGGTTAAGGATTGCAGAATCTAGTGGCCCTAATCTTATCGTCAAGCAAGTTCTTGATGGCGGCATCGCCCAAAAGGCCGGTATATGCGAGGGTGATGAATGGCTAGCTATTGAGGTGATTTCCCGAAAAAAAGGCGGGCAATCTCAATCCTGGAGAATCAATAAACTAGACGACATACAACTTTATGCTGGTGAGCATCGCTTTATCAATGCTCTGATTAGCAGAGACAAAAAAATGACTCAAATTAAGATTGATTTAAAAGAAATGTACAACAACAAAACCTTACGCTTGATTCAATCCGATCCCAGCAGATTATCAAAGTGGTTAACTCAGTAGGCATAGCATAAATTATTTTGGAGCAATCAAATTGACCTATGAACTTATCAAGACCAGAATTGAACACGATCAAGTCGCTGTTATCACCCTTGATCGCCCCAAACAATTGAATGCGCTCAATACAGGTTTGATGATTGAATTGGGTCAGGCCTTAAAAGAATATGATGAAGACTCTCGTATTGGTTGCATTATCATTACTGGAAATGAAAAAGCATTTGCTGCAGGTGCTGACATTTCTGCTATGGCCAACTATTCTTTTGCTGATGTTTATACCTCAGACTTCATTACCAAAAATTGGGAAATTATTCGACATGTCAGAAAGCCTGTGATCGCAGCAGTCAGTGGGTTTGCTCTTGGCGGAGGTTGTGAGTTGGCGATGATGTGCGACTTTATCATTGCTGCAGACAACGCCAAATTCGGTCAGCCAGAAATTAAGTTGGGCATAATTCCTGGTGCAGGAGGCACACAAAGATTGCCTAGATCTGTGGGTAAATCCAAAGCCATGGACATGATCTTGACAGCAAGAATGATGAATGCTCAAGAGGCTGAGCAATCAGGATTGGTTTCAAGAGTTGTTCCCTTAGATAAATTAATGAATGAAACTATTTCAGCAGCCATGACAATATGCGAATATCCAAGGCTAGCTGTGTTGGCCGCTAAAGAGTCTGTACAAAGATCTTTTGAAAGCAACTTGTCTGATGGTGTCATGTACGAAAGACGGCTCTTTCATTCTTTATTTGCAACGTATGATCAAAAAGAGGGGATGGATGCTTTTATCAACAAACGCGCTCCTTCATTTAAAAATGAATAAATTCATCTCTTGCTCATACAAACTCTTGACTGGTGTTTTATGTTCCTTCGCTTTGTCAAGTTGTTCTCATTTAGATAATCTATCTCAACAAAGTTTGAACTCTATGGGCTATGACCAGTACAGTCCTGCTGTGCCAGTTTTGGTTAACGTAGTCAAAGTTATTCCACTCAAAGAATCTAGTTCAACAATCACTGACGAAAAAATTAACAGTGATACAGACTTTAAAGCAAGTGACAAAAATAGCGGTAGGGCTCAGGAATTTCAAGTAATTTTTGAATACAAGGGTCAAACTTACTCAACTCAACTCCCTTTTGATCCCGGAGCGAATTTACTAATACAAGCTTCTGCACCCTTGCTTCAAGGTGAGCCAGCCAATTTTATCAATGCGCCAGGCAGTCCAATATATTCAAATAACGAAGTCTATGTAGTAGCCCCTTCATTGATCAATCCATATCCAACTTCTTTCAATGGTTTTTTTATTGGATTTCCTGTTTTTTATAATGGTGGTTATTATCAAAGATTGCCCGGTCGATTTTATTTAAACCATGGAAATCATAAACCATTCACAGGCTCTAGAGGTAAAGGTCGAAAATAATCAATGGAACTATTTCAAACCGTTATGGTCGAACATACGCCAATGGGTTTTTTATTGCGCAGTGAATTTTTTCTTTACAAACTTGCAAACTATGCAACAGTCAATTTAATTGACGACGCAGCTATGTTAGCTCTGATATTCAGTTAAATATCTGATGCAGTTTTGACATAAAGCCAGAGTAACTTGATATCTTCTTCTGATAACTTTACACTCCAAGCGGGCATGCCATTTCCTTTGCCGTTTAGAACTGAGTTTCGAAAACGCTGAAAATCCTCTTTTGGAAATTTTTTCAAATCAAATGCAAGACCTGGTTTGAGCATTTCTTTGCCATGACACGCACTGCAATTTTCGTGATAAATTTCATTTCCAATTGCAACATCATCAGCAATCCCCAACGAGGAAAAAGACAATATAAGAATAGAAAAGACGAACTGAAAAATCATAACGTTTTTTTAGCTTTTTGCTTACTTCCTTTGATATTGGGCGTCCAAGGATGATCCGTCCAACCTACACCACGACGAACCACTTGCACGTCAATCAGATAAGGCTTGCCATCCATCGTGGCTAGCTTGGCTCGTGAAAGAGCCTGTTTCAATTCCTGAGCGTTACTTACAACTTCGGCCTTGACTCCAAAGCCATTTGCGATATGAGCCATGTTCATATCTGGATTACCTAAGTAACTTGCAACGAACTGACCAGTTTCAACCATACGACCTGACGGAACGTTAGCAATTGCGCGATTATGTGGTCCACCATAGGCGTGATTGTTGTACACAATAGTAATGACTGGTAGTTCTAGCCTAGCCATGTTCCACAAAGCGTGGGGGCCAAAGAGAAACGATCCATCCCCAACCAAACAAATCACTTGTTGCTGAGGTCTTGCTAATTTCACACCAGCGGAGGTTCCAACACCTGAGCCCAAATGTCCTCCATAATAGAAAAATAGTTCTCTTCCTCCTACAGGATTAAAATTGAAGGAGTGCATGGCAACCGAGCCGGCCTCATGGACAATGATTGCATCTTTATCAGCAAATTGTGCAACTTCCCATGTCACTCTGTCAGCTATAAGCGGTGAATTGTTCCACTCTGGGTTGTTAACAATACCTGTAAATATTTGTCTTGCTCGATCCGTGTACTTTTTGACTTCAAGAGTACGCTGGATTGCTATTTCTTTGCTTTTCGAGTTCATCAATTGTTCTAATGCGACGATGAGATCATCAAGTCCTAATGCAACATCACCAACCAAAGGAACATCGGTAGACATCACCTTGCCCATGTTTTGATAATCGATTCGCATATCAATGAACTTTACATTTCTCGAAACAATAGGCTGAATCCCATTGTGTTGCATCTTGTTACCTATGTTTATTGCCAAATCAAAGTTTTTAGGCCAAGTAATGCTAGCCAAAGTTCCTGCTGGGGCGTTACCAACCCAAAGTGGATGAGCTTCTGGAAAATTAACCCACATCTGACGCATTTGGGTGACCGGCATACCTAACATTTCAGCCAATTTAACAGCTTTTGCTACGGCCTTTGCCTTGTATATTTCATCGCCTACAATCAGTACAGGCATCTTGGCTTCTAAAAGCATTCTTGCAGCACGCTCAATTTCAATAGGGTTAGGTCTAACCCGCATTCGAGTATCGAAATGAGTTTGTTGAATTATTTCTGTTCTGGTTTTCTCATCTGTATAGTCGGAGTGCCAGGTCAGATAGGCTGGGCCATGAGGTGGCGTCCATGCTGACTTGAACGCGTGTCTAGTTGTTTCTGCAATCATTGATGGACCACGAGCCATCCATGAATATTTGGTAAGGGGCTGTAAAACTTGTTCTTGATTTGCAATTTCTTCAAAGCCGTCTCTGCCCGCTCTCTTAGATTGATCCGTTCTATAAGAGTAGATAACCAACGGTGTTTGCTCTTTATATGCATTAAAAACTTGACCCATCGCATTCATTAGGCCGACCGCTCCAGCTTGCATGACGACAGCAGGCTCTTGAGATGCTTTGATATAACCAGCAGCCATTGCAGCTCCAGGTCCCTCGTGAGGCGTAAGAATATAATTGAGCTGTGGTCTATCTACCAATGCATCATAAAATTGAGCATCTTCACTCGCAGAATTACCAAAGACATATTTAACCCCACATGCAATGAGTTGCTCTGCAAAACATGCACCACCAGAGCCTTGAAACGTCTTTACAGCCGGAACTTCTGTTGCAGCCGAATTAGATGAAGATGTTGTATTTTGAGCAGCAACGCTTAATGAAGACAAAACACCTTCAGCTGCAGTAACAGTCATACCTGCCAATTTAAGATTATCTAAAAATCCACGCCTTGAAATAGTATTGGTCAAATACCTAGTTACAACGTCACGCATAGCTGAGCTCCAAAAATATTTCTATCAATTATTTATTCTTTAACTTAGCAGATTGGTTTCCGAAATTATCAGCAAGAAAACCTGACATAGACTTTATTTCCTCTTGCGTCCATATCGCACCTCTTCCCATCATTCGATACAACGTTGCTTCCCATGCACGAGTATCTTGCCTGTGATCTCTCCAAATAGAATCAGTATGGCACTGAACACACTTTTGTAATACCAGTTCCTTCCCACTTTCAGAGCCCCCCAAAGGTTCGCTTATATTCTGTGCATTGATATTGACCGATAAAAATCCCAACATAATTAGGATAAAGAATTGCTTGATCTTAAAAAATAAACACATACAACTGTCCTAAGTGAGTGTTAAAGGTTGTAAATATCAATATTTTAGTTTGCAAAAATGTATTCTTAAGTGAATTTGTACCTATGGATAACCCTCTATAAGACCTGATATTAAACCAAACTCATAAATATTATTGTTCAATGCCTTCAAACAATATTACTTGATATTTGGTTTTTAGAGATAATCGCATGATCTTTAAAAACGTCAAATTTAGTATTTTAATGAATCATCAAATTTCAACATCAATCGGTCCCACCGAATACCATCATCAAGCAATTGAATCCGGTAAATTCTTGATTCAAAAATGCAATGATTGTTTCACCAATCAATTCTTCCCAAGATCATTTTGTATCACTTGTACTGGAACGTCTCTTGGGTGGGAAGAGGCTTGTGGAAGAGGCATCGTTTATTCAACCACAACAGTTCGCAGGAAAATCGACGCCGGAGGCGACTATAACGTTTGCCTCGTCGATCTAGAAGAGGGCGTTCGATTGATGGGAAACGTGATTGACATTGAACCAAACGATGTTTACATTGGTCAAATCGTCCATTTAAAAATTGAAACCATCAACGGCTTAAAAAAAGTAGTCTTTAAATCTGTTCCTACAAAATGAATCACATTGAAACTCGCGGTAAAGTCGCTATTGTTGGTATTGGAACAGCTGGTTGCGGTGAAGCTCCTGGAATGAGTGAACTTGAACTTTTAGGATTGGCCACTAAAGCTGCGCTTGAAGATGCTGGCTTGGAAATAAAAGACATTGACGGCTTATGCACAGCAAATTTAAACATTGCAATGTGGCCTTTAAATGTAACTGAATATTTAGGAATACGTCCAACATTTGTTGAAGGCACCAATATTGGAGGTTCTTCATTTATTGCCCACCAAAAACCAGCAATGTTGGCGCTTTTAAGCGGACAATGTTCAGCAGTTTTGGTGTGCTACGGAAGCAATCAAAGAACTTCAAAGTTTGGACGGAAAGAACGCTCTTTAGCAAGGAATTCATTAGATCCCAGTATTTTTGAAGACCCCTACCGTCCTTTTGATCCCCCTTCTTCTTATGCGCTTATTGCAGCACGGCATATGCATGAATATGGCACAACCAGGAAGCATTTAGCTGAAGTGGCCCTAGCAGCCAGAAAATGGGCACAATTAAATCCTGAGGCTTTTTGTCGCGAACCGCTTGATTTAGAAACAATACTAAGCGCCCGCATGATCAGTGATCCATTTACCATTTATGACTGCTGTCAAGTGACGGACGGCGCTGGTGCATACATCATGACACTTTCAGAGAAAGCTAAAGATTTAAAGAAAAAGCCTATTTTTATCTTATCCAATGAAACTGCCGTTTGGCATCGATCTGTCACCAATATGAAAGATCTAACTGTCACGCCTTCCAAAGATTCAGGCCAAAGGGCGTTTCGTGCGGCAAAAATCAATCACAAAGAAATTGATGTAGTTCAGGTTTATGACGCTTTTACGATCAACACGATCCTTGCACTAGAGGATCTTGGTTTTTGCAAAAAGGGTGAAGGTGGTGAGTTTGTAGATGATGGTGCTATTGCACCTGGGGGCCGTCTACCGGTTAATACAAATGGTGGAGGTCTATCGTGCGTTCATCCGAACATGTATGGTGCCTTTGCCACGATAGAAGCTGTTAGACAGCTTAGAGGGGAGTGCTCAGATCGACAAATAGTCAATGCAAAGACTGCACTGATAAACGGAAATGGTGGTACGTCGGCCTCAAGTCAATCCACCTCCATTTTATGTACTGAAGAAATACTCTAGTTTATATACGATTTGTCATTCAATTTTGAAGTTAGTAGACTTCATTACTTTAGACCACTTTGCAATATCTGCCTCAAGAAATGAGGCCATTTCTTCTGGTGAATTTCCAGAAGGCTCCTGCCCCTGCATACCTATCACCTCCAGCACATCTTTATCAAGTAACGCCTTTCTTGTTTCTTCATTTAATCTTTTTATAATTTGTGGAGATGTTCCTGCTGGTGCCATTAGACTGAACCAAGAACTAAATTCAAACCCAGGTAAACCAGCTTCAGCTGAAGTTGGTACATTAGGCAGTGAAACAATTCTGTCTTTTGAAGCAATTGCAAGGGCTTTCAGTTTTCCATTTTGATAATTTTGTAATTGGAAAGAAGATAAAACCTCAAACCCAACTTGTACCTGATTAGCTAATATTGCAATCAGCTCAGGACCAGCACCTTGATATGGGACGTGCAGCATTTGTGTGCCAGTCATGGATTGAAAGTATTCACCAGTAAAGTGCTGAATAGATCCACTTCCCAACGAAGAATAATTAATTTGACCTGGTTTACTTTTCAGCAAATCTATAAATTCTTTCAAATTTTTAACTGGAAGTGTTTCATTGACTGTGATTAATCCAGGTGCTTTCGTCAATAAGCTAATTGGAGCAAATGATTTAATAGGATCATAGGGAAGTTTAGGGAACATGTTGATCGCCATGCTCATTGAAGTTACAGTTGCAACAACCAATGTATATCCGTCAGGATTTGACTTTGAAGCCAATTCAACTCCTAGTCGAGCGCCAGCACCTCCCTTGTTATCAATAACAACCGGTTGACCTAATAATTCGGTCATTTTTCTTGCAAGTGTTCTCCCAACTAAATCAACCGATCCACCAGGGGGGTATGGAACAATAAGCCGAATTGGTTTAAGAGGGTAATTTTGAGAAAAAGCCTGCTGACAAAAAATAAGCAGAAGCAATACAAATACGCGGAAATTCAACATATTAAAAAAAATAATTCAATTTACGAAAGTTATTATTTAAACCTTATCTGGTCTCTTATGTCTAAAACCTGAGGTAAAGTGTCCCTTGCCCTCTAGATCACCTTGCTCAAATATCCAATCGTAGCCGCCTTTTGGATTGGAGAGAATTTCCCAAGCATTGTCATCCCTATCCCAGAATAAAAAGCTATAAGTCCCATGCCTTTCACTTGGTTTAGATATATCGTACAAACCCCATTTTTCAGCATGATCTAAGCACAGCTGATAAGACTCATCCACTTCTTGATCCGTTAAAACGTCTAAGCCATTGTGATAGCACCTTGGCATTTTTTCTTTATTAGGTGTTTTAACTACTGCATAAACATGATTACCGCCTAATTGAATCATCATAGATATCGGACTTGTTCTAACAACATTCAGTCCTAAAAATTCCTCATAGAATTTTCTGGTTTCATCAATATCTTTTGATCCTAAAGTGCCGTGTGATAAAAATCTGGACTTTATCCCTGAATAAACTGCTGTTTCATTATTGATATTTTTATTGATTTCTTTTGCTTCCATGATTACCCCATTTTAAAAATTGTCTAATTTCACTTTAATTAAAAGTAATGCCTGATTCTTTAATAACTTGTCCATAAATTTTATAGTCTGATTTAATACGATCAGAAAAAGTAGATATCGAGCCACCTACAGACTCGGCGCCTATTTCATTCATTTTTAATTTAATTTTAGGATCATCAAATACAATTTGTAATCTCTCATTCAACGTCTTAAGTATTTCATTGTTGGTCCCTTTGGGAGCAAAAATTCCAAACCACGCACTCATCTCCCAATTAGGAAAACCAACTTCTGTAGCTGTGGGAATATCTGGTAACGCGGATATCCGCTTCTTAGATCCAACGGCCAAAGGCTTAAGATCACCCGATTTAACATAAGGTCTTACTGTGCCATATGCAGCAGACATAAATTGGAGTCGTCCAGCTAAGATGTCTGTCATGGCTGAACCCATACCCTTATAGGGAATATGCTCTGACTTGATATCAATTACACGACTAAATTGGCTACCCGAAATGTGCGGTTGGCTACCGATACCAGCTGAACCATAAAAAATCTTACCAGAATTAGCTTTTGCAAAAGCAATAAAGCCATTTATATCTTTTATCGATAATGATGCTGGAATAACAATCAAGTGCGGTAATTCAGCTGTATTGAACACGGGCAAAATATCCATAACTGGGTTAAAGTTTGATCCATTTTCAAGAAATGGTTTGATCAATAAATTTCCATTTGCACAAATTAACAATGTATACCCATCAGGGTTTGACTTCATCACATAATCCATGGCCAAATTACCAGTAGCACCTGCTTTGTTATCTACAACAACAGATGTTCCAAATTGCTGAGCCATCCCATCCGCTGCTATTCTTCCTAGCAAATCTGTTGTCCCTCCAGGTACACTGTCTACGACCAACCTTATAGGTTTATTAGGATATATATTTTGCGCATGTGATACTTGGAAAATGAACAACGAACCAATAACAAAAGTATTAATAAGTTTAATGGACTTCAATAAATTCACAATTTTTCCAGTAAATGATCAGAGGCAGATTAATCGAGTTGATGCTCGATTACATAGAGGCAAATAGAATTACATGATTTACTGCCCCTTGGTATTGGGCAATTCCCTAACCTTAAAATATATAAAATCTCTATGATGCAAGATTGAGGCATTTGTATTAAGAGTTTTCTTTTTTCCACCTACAGTTTTGTAATGGATATCCCTAAATTACCTATTTATTAAAAAAAGATGAAATCAATGAGAATTAAATCAAAATTTACTTTTTTAATTTACTATCTTTTTTTCTTATCAATCCATCCTGCAACATTTGCACAGATTTACCCAGATAAACCTATTAAAATCGTAGTTGGCTTTGCACCCGGTGGACTTGCTGACACGATTATTCGAGCACTTCAACCCAAATTAGCGGACGGCTTTGGGCAACCTGTGCTAATTGAAAATAAAGGGGGAGCGGGCGGAACAATTGCTGAGGCTCAAATCGCCAAATCACCTCCCGATGGATACAACATGATGATTGGAGTTGATAGCGTTCCGGTAAATCCATATATCTATAAAAATCTTAATTATGATATTTTTAAAGATATTCAACCGGTTTCTCTTTTAGCCAGAGTACCACTAGCTTTGGTTGTCAACATCAACGTGCCAGCAAGTAATTTGAGTGAATTAATCAAGTACGCACAGTCAAAGCAAGGTAAATTTGCTTATGCAAGTCCAGGCACTGGGACAAGCAATCACTTATACATGGAATATTTTAAGAGTATTTCTAATGTTGAAATGATACACGTTCCCTATAAAGGAGGAAGTCCCGCGTTAACGGACCTTATTGGCGGACAAGTAGAAGCAATGCTTATTTCAGTAACACTTGCCAATGCTCAGGTTCGGTCAAATTCGATAAAAGCATTAGCAATTTCAAGTGATAAACGTATTTCTCTATTACCAAATATCAAAACTTTTTTGGAGATGGGCTATTCCGACTTCAATGCTTACACTTGGGCTGGCTTGTTTTTACCAGCCAATACCCCTGGACAAATAACCCAAAAAATACACGACGAATTTTCAAAAGCAATACGCTCACCTGAGGTAATGAGCCGTTTTAAAGATTTGGGAGCAGAAGTAGTTATGAATTCACCTACAGAATTTTCCTCTATTATTCGATCTACAAATGAAAAAATGGGTGACTTAATTAGCAAAAGAAACATATCCCTTAATTAAGACTAAGATGACTCTAGAAAACATCAATGCCATGATAAGTCACGAAGAATCAAAATTTTTGGTTGATCGTTCTATTTACACAAATCAAGAAATTTTTGATTTAGAAATTAAAAATATCTTTGAATCAACTTGGAATTACATTGCTCACGAATCACAGATAAAAAATGCAGGTGATTACTTTAGCACCCAAATTGGTAATCAGCCCATATTTGTACTTAGAAAAGGTGACGGCTCAATCAACGCATTTCTAAATGCTTGCTCCCACAGAGGAGCAACTTTGGTTCCATTCGAATCTGGGAACTCAAAAGGTTTCAGGTGTCGTTTTCATGGCTGGACATTTAACTCTGATGGGAAGTGCCTTGTTATAAAAAATGAAGATACGGGCGCTTATATTGATCCAGAAATAAAGAATAACTCCTCTTTGACACCAGTGTCTAGGCTCTCAGTTTACAGAGGTTTCATTTTTGCGAGTCTTGAATCTAAGGTTCCTGAACTTGAGGATTGGCTCAAAGGAACAAAAGCTTGGATTGATTGCCTAGTTGATCAGTCACCAAATGGTCTTGAGATCCTTAACGGTCAATCTACCTATAGACTTTATGGTAACTGGAAATTACAAGCCGAAAATGGTGTAGATGGATATCATGTATCCACAGTTCATAAAGTCTTTGCCAATACTATTGCAAATAGAGAAGCAAAATTAAATTTAAACGGCTTAAAGGAAACTGAAGCAGGACGTATAACTGGCCAAGTTCGTTCTGGCTCCTATGGTTTTGGAAACGGTCACATGGGTATTTGGACAGATCGATCAAAGCCAACTGCACATCCTATTTGGGCTGAAAAGGAGCGAATTGAGAGTTCTTATTCAACTTCACAAGCTCATTGGATGCTTCACCGAACGAGAAACTTATACCTATTCCCAAACGTATTCATCATGGATAACCCATCTACACAAATACGTACCATGCGACCACTTTCACCTAATCAATGTGATGTAACTGTTAGGTGTATTGCACCTGTAGGTGAACCTAAAGAGGCTAGATCAGCACGAATTCGAAAGTTTGAGGACTTTTATTTAACATCAGGCATGGCAACATCAGACGATTTGGCTGCACTTGAAGCAGTCCACTCTGGCAGTCGAGCTACAAATTCAAGATGGAACTATTTTGCTCGCGGAGAAACTGAAACACTAAAGGGTTTTGACGGTGAAGAATATCCCCTTGGCGATATTCCTCCTGAAATTACTACTAAAAACTGGGATCATGAGTCAATCTACCAAGGTTTTTACCGTGTTTGGCAGTCAATGATTAATAAAAGATAAGCTATGAATATTTTTACTTACGAGAAAGTCTCTGAATTTATTTATAAAGAAGCTCAATACCTAGATGAAAAAAATTGGACTGAATGGCTAGACTTGTATTGTGATGAATGCATCTTCTGGGCTCCATCATGGATCAATGAAAATACTTATACATCTCATCCTGAAGAGGAGTTGAACTTACTGTACCTTAAGGGTAAACAGCACTTATTAGACCGCGTCTACAGAATTCAGACAGGTGATTCTTTTGCTTCTTTACCCATGGATCGAACAACTCACCTCATTACAAACATTAGACTTGACACAATTACTCCACTTCGAGCTGATGTCAAATCAAATTGGCTAGTTCACTCTTATGGTCTGCGAGAATCTCAAAATCGAGGAGGATTTTATGAGTTTCAGCTTGTCAACATAAACGATCAGATCAAAATCTCACAAAAGAAAATCATATTGATAGATGACAAATTAGTAGGCCCAATTGATATTTTTCATATTTGAAGAGAAATAAATTACTTCTTTTTTAGAATTTGCATATGATCTCAATAACTTCAATCCCTTGTGTTTATGACCTTGAAATCTCAGAGTGAAATTTTAAGTGATTTTGCCGTCTCACTTAAGTTGAACGATATCCCAATAGATGTTTTAAATACTGCTAAGTTCTGTATCATTGACACCATTGGCGTTAGTATTTTTGGTTCTCAGTTTCCTTGGAGTCAAAAAATTGCTACCTACGCTAAATCATACGGCAGCGGTGGAAAATCGCAAGTTTTAGGATCTACAAATACCCGTTTACATGCTCCTTATGCTGCTTTAGTTAACGGAGCATTTGCTCATGCTTTTGAACAAGATAGCTTAAGAAAACCTGGAGCCGGAGTTCACCCTGGTGCCACACTTTTTCCTCCTGCTTTGGCCATTGGTCAAGAAATGAGTGTGGGAGGTGAAACTCTTTTAAGATCATTCATAGCTGGGTGCGAAGTTATGTTTCGCATTGGTTCTGCTTCGAAGCATAGCTCAGAAAAATTAGGATTTCATGCACCAGGCCTAACTGGGGTATTTGGAGCAGCCGTCTCAGCAGGATTGGTTCAAGGATTAGACTCACTTCAACTTTCCAACGCGCTGGGTATAGCGGGTTCACTATCAAGTGGTTTACTGGCTTTTACTAAATCGACGCGCGGCTCTGAGGTTAAACGCTTGCACCTAGGAAAGGCCTGTGAAAGCGGTGTTTTAGCATCCCGTTTAGCTTATGAGGGTTTTGAAGGGCCAGAAACTATACTCGAGGGAAAATTTGGTTTTTTAGATACATTTTGCAGCTCTAGCGATTCTGAACTATTAACTAAAAATTTGGGAACTGAATGGGAAACCTCAAAGATTTGCTTGAAGGCTTATCCTTGTCATATCACGGCACATCCTTTAATTCATTCTTTATATTTATTGATGAATAAATATTCTTTTAGCTCAATTGACATCCAAAGGTGTGACTTACTTGTCTCAGAAAAAATTCTCACTCACCATGATATCAGAGAGCCAAGAGATATAAAGCAAGCTCAATATAGTGTCCCATTTTGCTTAGCTATAGCGATGGATAACGATGCAAGTGATCCAAGCGTCTTTCGCGAAGAAATTGTTAACAACCCAAATATCGTAAATAACTGTAAAAAAATAACGATGACGGCTTACAGTGATGCTTTACAGAGAAATTCGTGGACATCCACCCTTAAAGTATTGCTAAAAAATGGAAGTGAATACATTATTGAATCTGACGGTTTCGTGGGTTCACCAGAAAACCCATTAAGCATTTCGCAATTAAAACAAAGATTCCTCCATCACACTCAAAAATGTAAATTTGTTAATGCTGAAAACTGGTTCAATGCTTTTTTAGATTTAGAAAATTTAACTAACCTAAATCAACTTCCTGATTTGTTTTAATCTCATTTTAAAAACTATATTCTTCAATGAAATTTGTTTCTAACTCAATTAAGTCAATTAGGTGATTTTCTTTATTTCATCTTTTTAAGGCTCCAAGCTTATATTTGATTTTTTAACTAACTCTTTCCAACTAGTTACTTCTCTTTTTATTAAAGCATCAAATTGCTGAGGAGAACCCACTGAAGGATAAACTCCATCCTTCTCCAATAGATCGACAGCATCTTTACTGTTAAATGCTTTTATTAACTCTTGGTTAATTTTTTGAATTACGCCTAGAGGAGTACCTCTAGGAGCAATGAGTCCATGCCAAACATTGACCTCATACCCTACCACACCAGACTCTTGTAGCGTCGGTACATCTGGCAGAACAGGAGTTCTTTTTGTGGTTGTAACGCCTAGAGCTTTTAATTTACCTGATTTGATAAATGGCAACGCAATTGAAGGAGTACTAAAAAATAACTGCGTTTGACCCGATAAGGTATCACTTAGAGCAGGTCCACCCCCTTTATAGGGTACATGTAAAAGCTTGATTCCTGCTTTACTCATTAATAACTCGGCTGAGAGGTGCAACACACTTCCATGGCCTGAAGAAGCAATACTCAGTACAGAAGCAGATCGTGAGTGGCTAATTAGATCGCTAATGCTATTTACTGGTAGCGAGGGATTTGCGACCAAGACAAAAGAACCCTGTGATACTTGCCCAATAGCTTGAATGTCCGTAATTGGGTCATATTTCAATGGATAAAGTGCAGAATTAACTGTATAACTTGCAGAAATTAATAGAATTGTGTAGCCATCTGGCAATGATCTTATGGCAAATTCTGTCCCCAATAATCCCCCAGCGCCGGCTTTATTTTCAACAATTACAGATTGCTTTAATCCTGCGGTTAGACGTTGTGCAATAAATCTAGCAATAAAGTCATTTCCACCACCTGGGGGGAATGGCACAATTAGATGTATAGGTTTTGTTGGATAGTTAATTGATCCTGTTGAGTCAATCGTCTCGGCAATGAGGAAATCACTGACAAAAACTATTGAAAAAGAAAAAAAGATTCTTAAAAAAAACTTATACAATTTAGCACCTACTTATCATTTTTTATCATTTTCACAATGATGGATTGACCCGAAACATGCAGTTCACAGTTTTTATCTACACTTTGTTTAATTAGATTATCAATTGTTTCAGTCTCCTGATCTAAATCACAACAGAAGGTCTCGTTAAGATTGTTATGCCTGATCAATTTAAACGAAATCTCTTCTATTTTTTCTTTACTCACAATAATTTGTGGCATCTCACCGATCCAGTCACCGTGTTTTCTACCATTGTGTCCGGTGTGAAATGAAAAACTACCCAACCCATAAAATATAGGTTTACCACAATAGATCTCAACTGGCAGGGATAAATGTGGTCCATGACCAAAAATGATATCTGCTCCCGCATCAATTGCCGCGTGAGCGATCTCAATCATATATTCTAAAACTTCGCTCCAAAGTCCCCAATGACAAGAAATCACGACAAAATCGCAAGACTTCTTCAATTCTTTAATCTGCTGAACGAGTTCTTCTAAATAAACTCTGTCAGCCCAAGTCACCACAATGGGGGGTATGCCGGGCCGATTAAATGGTGGGATCTCTGCTTTTACCTTATAAGCTGGCACTTGATAAGCTGTATGCCCACGAAGGACCGCAACACCTGATGAGTCTCGCTGAGCTTCATGATGGGTATTCCAATAGACAGAAGTTCGAGCCAAAAACCCAATCTTAATACCTTGGCTTTCTAATACAACGGGTTTTATGGCTTGATCTTTATTTACGCCCGCACCAGTGTGCATTAATCCCACTTTATCAAGCTCTTCAATAGATTTCAATATTGCATCATGGCCGTAATTGACGTTGTTAGCTAAACTAACAACTTTAATATTCCCATTTTTCAAAGCATTTGCTGCAACAATCGGATTAGCGTAAAAACCCTCATTATTCACCGAATGGGGGTTTTCAGGCTCATAAAGACAGCACTCCAAGTTTGAAAATACAAGATCGGACTGATGCAACTCATCCCTCATTAGGCGAAAGGGAATAGAAGCGTCTACTACATTCATCAAATTGATATCGCCAGTTAATGTAATTTTTAGAGTCATTACTACTTTCTAAGTTTTAAGATTTTTAAAGTTTAATGGATTTTCAAAGATTTTGTTTAATTTCAGAATTTTAAAAAAATAATTTACACCTGTAAAACAATGGTTTACTTATCATTTATTAAATACATTTTTGATAAGTTTTAATATGGCTGGAAGATTTTATTCATCAAATTTTGCAATCATCATTTAATTTTTTACAAAGAACTTAACTGCTTAAGTGTTCTATTTAAACACCTAATCATTTATACTCGTTCTTTATTTATTTGGTTTTTAAGTGCCTCTAAAATTTAATTTTAAAATAACACTATGAGTCTAGAAATTGTTGATTCACAAGTTCATATTTGGGCTAATAGCACACCTGAGAGACCTTGGCCTGATCGCCATAAACCTCATAAACCTACTCCCATCACTGCAGAAAGCTTACTAAACGACATGAATGATGCCGGTGTGCACAAAGCCATTCTAGTACCCCCATCTTGGGAAGGGGAAAGAAATGATATATGCCTAGCTGCAGCTATAAAACATCCTAAGATATTCGCTGTCATGGGAAGACTTGACCCGTTATCGAAAAAGTCAATTGACTTGGTAAATAATTGGCACCCTACAAATGGACTTCGTGGACTTAGATTTACCTTTCATCGGCCGTCCTTGCAATCACTCTTGACTCAAGGGAGAGTTAATTGGCTTTGGCCATTAGCTGAGGCTTTAAATATTCCAATTATGATGACGTGTCCTTTTGAAATCATGCATATTACAGACGAGATTGCACAAAAATACCCAAACTTAAAATTAATCATTGATCATTTCGGACTATTGCCTGGAAAGAAAGATTCGGATGCATTTGAAAATTTTCAATCCATCCTAAATTTATCCAAAAGGCCAAACATTGCAGTCAAAGCCAGTTGCTTACCATCTTATACAACAGAGGCTTGGCCTTATCCTTCTATTGAACCGTACATTAAAATGGTATTTGACTCTTTTGGACCAAAACGGATGTTTTGGGGCTCAGATTTATCACGACTTACTTCAACTTATTCCGAGTGTGTGAATCATTTTACGCAAGAATTAAGTTGGCTTAAGGGAGACGATTTAGCTTGGGTAATGGGTAAAGGACTCAAGTCTTGGTTAAAGTGGGATTAAGGCTCAATTCTGAGATTTTTTGATTTAAATGTTTTCGACCAATAATCAATTTCTGAATTGATTTGTAAAGTAAATTCACTCGGACTACTAGCCAAGGGCTCTACACCTTGGGATAACAGCTTTTCTCTTATTTCTGAAACCTGATAAATCTTATTTATTTCATGATGTAAAAGTTGAATTATCGAAGCCGATGTTTCTAGCGGAGCCAACATACCAAACCAAGAACTCAACTCATACCCTTCCAGTCCAGCCTCTGCCATTGTTGGCAATTCAGGAGCAATCTTACTTCTGAGTTTGCTTGTGACAGCCAATGCCTTAAGTTTTCCTGATTTAACAAACGGAAGTGCCGTGGCAATATTTGGAAACATTAACGTAATTTGCCCTCCTATTAAATCATTGTAAGCTGGTCCATTACCTTTGTATGGAATGTGAACCAAATCTATACCCGCCATAGCTTTAAATAGCTCACCACCTAAATGTGGTGGAGAGCCATTTCCTGAGGAAGCAAACGAAAGCTCTCCAGGTTTCAATTTAGCCAAAGCAATAAGCTCTTTTAGATTATTTATATTAAGATTTGAATTAACAACCAATATCGCAGGACCGATCACAAGGTTACTTACCGCTAAAAAATCACGTCTAGTATCATAGGGTAGCGTTTTATAAAGATTGGGGTTAATCGTATGACTTCCACTCACAATAACAAAATTATATCCATCGGGTTTAGACTTTGCCACAAGATCAGTTCCAGTAATTCCACCGGCTCCTGGCTTATTTTCAACAATAAAACTTTGTCCAAATCTTTCAGTTAACTTTTGAGCTGTTAGCCTAGCAACATAATCAGTTCCACCTCCAGGGGCAAAAGGCACAACTATCTTTACAGTTTTACTTGGCCAATCAGAAGTTGAGGATAACTTGGTTTCGGTCTTACCAATGGATGTGAAAAAACATAAATATAAAAAAATTAACAATAAATCGTATCGCCCATTTGATGATTTCCCTGATTTCATAATTAAATTTACCCAGTAAGATATGAAGCGAATTGTAGATAGTTTTTTAGAAATGTAATGCACTTATGAGCTTAAAAGTTGACGTGGTTGTTGTAGGTGGAGGACCAGTAGGACTAGCCTTATCTGGTGATTTGGCATGGAGAGGACATAAAGTTTTATTGCTAGATAAAGGTGATGGCTCAATATTTCAGCCCAAAATGGACCTTGTCGGCATTAGAACTATGGAGTTCTGTAGAAGGTGGGGTATTGTCAAAGATGTTGAGGAAAGCGAATATGACAGAAACTACCCGCAAGATAATGTTTATTTAACATCTTTAAATGGCTATGAACTCGGAAGACAAAAAATGCCATCTATGAACGAAGAACTTCCGCCAAAAGAAAGTCCACAAAAGCGTGAACGGTGTCCCCAGAATTACTTTGACCCAATACTAAAAAAGTTTGCACTTTCTCATTTTTCAAACAACATATATTACAAAACTGAATGTATTGGATTTTCACAGGCCCACAATCAAGTAAATATTCAAGCGAAGGATCTCAATACTGATGAGATTTTTAATATTGAATCCATTTTTTTGGTCGGTTGTGATGGAGGCAAGAGCTTAATAAGAGATTCCTTAGGAATCCAAATGACCGGTAAGGGTCTTCTTACATATACAACTAATGTGATTTTTGAGTGCAGCGAATTTAATTCACTTCATAACAAAGCACCAGGTTATAGATATATGTTTATTGGCCCTAGTGGTACGTGGTGCACTATTGTTGCAATCAATGGTAAGGATCAATGGCGAATGTCACTTATTGGTAACGCTGAAGAGAAAAGAGTTTATACGGAAGAAGAAATAAAATCTTTAGCTTATAAAGCTGTTGGAACCACATTTGATATGAAAATTTTAAGCGTCTTGCCATGGCAACGCGCTGAATTAGTTGCTGATAAATATAGAGATCGAAATGTATTTATTTGTGGTGATTCATGTCACTTAACATCACCTACAGGTGGGTTAGGAATGAATACTGGTATTGGTGATGCAGTTGATTTATCGTGGAAATTATCTGGATACCTTCAGGGATGGGGGGGTGAAGTTCTACTAGACTCATACACATTTGAGAGAAAGCCAATAGCTGAAAGAATAACCCAATTCTCTACAGGTAATTTAGAGATCATGAAAAAATTGCCTAGCAATGAATTTATATATGATGATTCAAGTACTGGTGAAAATGTTAGAGAACAAGTTGGTAAAGCTATGACCGAGGGACTTAAGCGTGAGTGGTTTTCACTAAATATGCATCTTGGCAATAGATACATAAATTCACCTATTAATATATATGATGAGCCAGAGGATTCATTAAAAGTTCAATCTGAATTTGAAGATGCCATAAACTATATTCCTAGTACTAGGCCAGGAGCTAGAGCACCACACATTTGGTTAGATAAAGACTTATCTACACTTGATTTGATCAATAAAAAATATACTCTTTTTTGCTTTACCAACATCACTGATGAGATCAAAGTAATATGTCAATATGCAAACGAACTAAAAATACCTTTATCTATATTTTATTTAGACTCGATTCAAACAAAATCGATATATGAATGGAGTTTCGTAATGATAAGGCCTGATGGCCATGTTGCATGGAGAGGTCACAATTACAAATTAGATCCACATCTTTTTTGGTCAACACTTACCGGTAATTCAAACGCCATTCACCATTAAATACAATTTATAAATCATGATTATCAAATCATTGTTGTTGTCATACATATTTTTATTCATTAATTTGGCTTTTGGACAAATACAAGAATACCCAAACAAGATTGGCAAAATAATTGCCCCATATGCTCCGGGTGGAACTGTTGACACGCTTGCAAGGGAAATTGCACAAGCTTTCACAATCAGCTTCGGTAGATCTTTTATAGTTGAAAACAAACCAGGCGGCGGTGGGAATGTTGGTCTTGCCGCTTTAGCAAAAGCCCCTAAAGATGGATATACATTAGGAATTGGGGCTGCAAATATGCTGATAACCAACCGGTTTGTGTACCAATCACTTCCATTTGATACGCTAAAGGACTTTATCCCTGTTGCATTCATTGGACGAGTTCCTTTTATTTTGGTTACAAACCGTAACATTAAAGTTGAAAGCATCAGAGAATTAATATTACTAATGAAACAAAAACAAGATCTTTTTAACTATGGGTCTTCCGGAGTAGGGAATACTGGGCATTTATATGGTGAACTTCTAAAGATCAAGGCCGGTATTGAAATGCAGCACATTCCATTCAAATCAAGCGGTGAAGCTATTCAGGAGGTTGTTTCTGGAAGAATACAAATTCAGTTTGGTACTCCCATTGAGTTGATGCCGCATATCATTAAAGGAACAATCAAAGCTCTTGCAGTAGCCGGCTCTCAAAGGCTTAGCTATTTATCAACTGTACCAACGTTGAGTGAATCAGGTTATACAGGGTTTGAGTCACCCACCTGGTTTGGTGTTATAGCTCCATCCGGTACACCAAAAGAAATAATTGCACTACTCAATTTAGAAATGAAAAAAGCGTTAATCACGCCATCGATTAAGGCTCGCCTTGATCAAGCCGGCGTAGAGACTCAATACATGACAACTGAACAATTTTCTTTGTTTATGCAAGATGAAATTGTTAAATGGGAACATATTGTCAAATCCAGTGACATGAAAATTAACTAAGGAATATAAATGAACAAAAAATTTGAAAGTATAAAAAACGAAATTGTTAAACTTGTTGCTGCAAATCGAGTTCTTGCCAATGAAGGAATTGTAGACGCTTACGGTCATGTAAGTATTAGAAATCCACTGAACAAGAATGAATATTTATTATCTCGGTCTTTAAGCCCCGAGTTGGTGACTGAAGAAGATATATTTGCCTTTTCTTTAGACGGGAATCCTATAGAAAAAAATTCACCTACGCCGTATTTGGAAAGATTTATACATGGAAGTATTTATAAAAGACGTACTGATATCAATGCAGTAGTGCATAGTCACGCTGACGAAGTTCTACCCTTTACTATCTCCGAAACAGCCTTACAACCAGTTATACACACAGCAAGTGACATGGGACTTGAGGTTCCTGTCTGGGATATTAGAGACCAATTTGGAGATACAAATCTGCTAGTTACCAATGAAGATCAAGGTGACGATCTTGCTGTTGGATTAGGGAATAACAAAGTTATTCTAATGCGAGGCCATGGTTTTACAGCTGCAGGACGCTCACTAATAGAGGTAGTTAAAGTAGCCATTTATTTGCCCAAAAATGCACAAATTCAACTTCATGCTTCAAATTTAGGAAAATTTAAGTCTCTTTCAAGGGGTGAAATATCCATTAGATCTCGAGTTGAACCAAATGCGCCTCAAATGGTTAGGGCATGGGAGTACTGGTGTGCCAAAGCTGGCGTAAACCCTGGAATATAAGGTTTACATGAGTAATATACAACTGTCATTTGCCTCGGGGTTGTATGATCGAATGCAGCCTCTTTATACAGGGGAAGTCAAACCCAAGGGTGTTGATCTTCGCTTTGAAAGGATTGAGGCTCCAAGAGAAATATTTGACAGAATGGCATCAGAAAATGCATTTGATTTATGCGAGATGTCTTGTTCTGAATTTATATCAAGAGCTGTCGCCGGAGATAAAACATTTGTTGCACTTCCCATTTTCCCATCTAGATCATTTAGACATAGTTTTATTGCTATAAACAAAGAAAGTGGTATTAAAACACCGCAGGATTTAGCTGGCAAGAGAATTGGTGTTCCACTTTACACAATGACCGCAGCGGTATGGATTAGAGGTCACCTTATTCATGACTTTAACGTAGATTTATCAAAAGTTACCTGGCTTCAAGGTTCAATTAATTCACCTACTGCGCATGGTGAGCCAACTGTCATGCCAATGTTTCGGACTATTTCAATCACTAACAACAACACAGGACATTCACTCAGCGATTTATTGAATCACGGGCAACTTGATGCAATTATTGGAACAACTCTTCCTAATTCAATGAAGGTTAATCCTAATATTGTTAGGCTATTTCCAAATTTCAGAGATGTAGAAAAACAATATTTTAAAAGAACCAGTATTTTTCCCATCATGCATTTAATTATTATCAAAAGATCAACTTATGAAAAATATCCATTCATAGGAAAATCTTTATTCGACGCTTTTAATGAATCTAAAAATATTGCATTAAATCGCATGAAAAATTTAGCTGCACTCAGATATATGCTTCCGTGGCTTGCAGACGATCTTGATGAAATAGAAAGTATTTTTAAGGGTGACCCATGGCCTTATGGAGAATTAGAAAATAAATTATGCATCGATACACTTGTAGACTACATGCTAGAACAGGGCATTATTGGAAAACGCGTTTCTACCAATGATCTATTTATATCAGTCAAGTAATTACCTATGAACAATATCCTCTCAGACGGCCCTAGATTCAACTCTGCTCAAACATTAGATGAACTTCACACTATGCTTGAATTGGTTAAATTTAAAAATGGATGGGCTAAACCAACACCTTCACTTTACGCTGAGCCTAAAAAGACTTTTTTACCCGCTCATTGGAGTTTTCAGAATGCTTTTTCAGCGCTTCACGCAGCAGGAAAACTCGTCAGCACTGATAAGGCCGAACGCAGAAATTTAATTCTTGCTAATCCCATACAGGGTAATGATTACCCAACTGTTTCAACTTTGGTTGGTGCATATCAGATGGTTATGCCAGGAGAAATAGCTAAAAGTCATCGGCATTCCCCTAATGCAATGAGAATCATCATTCAAGGAGACCAAAATACCTTTACTGTCGTAGATGGTAAATCTATTCCAATGTTAAACGGTGATGTTTTGTTAACACCAAATGGCTCTTATCACGGACATATTAACAAAAGTAATATTGAGGCATATTGGATTGATATTTTAGATGTCCCCCTAGTCCAATATCTAGGCCCCATGTTTTTCCAAACTCATCCACAATACTTTGAGGAAATTAACGAAATAGATTTAAATTCAGAAATGCGATTTTCTTACTCTGTTTTTAGTCAGGATGTACTTAAGGGAACTGTCGTCAAAACAGGTGTTCGAAAACTTGAATTAGGTCCGAAAAAAATAGTATCATTTGATAGGTATGTTATTCACTTAGACCCTAATACCGTTTGGGAAAATGACAAAACAACTTTCAACCAAATTTTTGTTGTTATTAAAGGATCTGGTTCTACTCAAGTAGAAAGTTTCAACTTCAAATGGTCCATAGGAGATTTTCTTGCTATTCCAAGCTGGTATAAATTCACTCATCGCTCTAATGAAGAGTCCATACTTATTAGAGTTACTGACTACCCACTACTGAAACTTTTAAATTTTGATACTTTCAATCAAAACTAGACTTAACAAATGAATTTAATTGTGATGATGATCTTGATCTAGACGCTATGTCCTTTGGTTCTAAAACTCAACAAAGCTCGCATTAGATATCGCTTTAAATGTAAGTGCATGGTGAACACACTTTGACAGCCTTAGGATTCCTGCCGCACTTCAACATTGTTTCACCAGCACTTGGACACCATTCCATGCAAACTTGGACATTTCACCGACCAACTATAAATGACCGAATGGATCCATCAGTTGAAGCAGACGTATTTGATCCACTAGGTAAGACTGCTGAATCCTTGGATTTGAAGCCCTTGCATACAAAGAACGGGCAACTGGTGTTGGAGTTAGATTTTTTAAACAGCGATTACGCACCAAAGAGGGATTGCAGAGTGCAAGAAAATGATTAACCGAAATCACCCTTTGAGTGTGAGCCGTCACATTGGTCAAAAATCGCCGTCGCATCTGATTGAGTCAATCTCCCATCGACCCAATCCTCACACTTACTCTCAAATTTAATGATTAGCCCCTGGAGTGAACTGATGCGACTTATGGGTTCGTCATGCATAAAGACTTCACAAACCCAACCTACTACGCCCCTAGATAACCAGACAACTCATCAATTACTGACAATAGATTTAAAAGATTGACATCTCAAACTTGGTATAGTAAATTTAAGTCGATAAAATTTTTTATCATACTTTTTAATGGAGTTGCAACATGTTTAGTAAATTAAACTTAACAAAAGTTATTTTTTCAACTATTTTTTTGAGTTTTGCCACTTTAATTGGTGGTGCTTCAATTAGTTACGCGGCTGAACCAACCATACAGTGTTTTTTACCTGATAAAAGCACTATACAAACCACTGAGGCTGCATGTAAAGCTGCTAAAGGCAGAGTTAAGTAAACTTAAACTCGCTATGGTAAAAAAATCTCGGGAAATCTGAACAATTAATAGATTTACACGATGGGGATATCAACCTAGCCTTTAAGAGCCAATTAGGTGATCTCCCTTCGTCGTACATCCTGATTTTTCAACTACGAGTGAAAGGCCATGGTGGCTTTGGTAGGTTTAAGGTTTGACAAAATGTTGGCCGAATTGAGTCAACCGTTTGAATTGCATCCCAATCAGATTACCGAATGGAGGCGTCAGTTGCTGAACAAAGCAACTGACGTCTTTGATCCAGTGGGTAAAACTCCATTAACGGTGGATCTTAAGCCCTTGCATGCCGAGATTGGGCAGCAGGCGCTGCCGTTAGATTTTTTAAACAGCACGCTCATTAAAGTGGAACTGCTGAGCACAAGCAAATAAAGTTATAAAAATATTTGGATCAAAACTTGACATTTCTCAAGAGCTTAATTTTCACTAAGCATCTGCGCTTGTAAATTATCTTTATTAAAGGGCATTTTAGTGAACCTTATGCCTATAGCGTCAAAAACTGCGTTTGCTATCGCAGCTGCAGTTGGTCCGATGGAGCATTCTCCAGCCCCTACCGATGGATTTTGTTCATTGTAAATTAACTCAGTTTGTATCAAAGGAATATCTTTAAAACCGATGATAGGATATTTAGACCAATCAGTTGAATCAACTCCATGTTTGGAAAGTTGAGTTTCTTCAAAGAGTGAAAAACTGATTGCTTGTATTGACCCACCTTCTAACTGATTGATTACACCTTTTTCACTAATGATTGCGCCTACATCTGCACAAATATAAATTTTCATAACTTCTATGTGATCTGTTAATTTAACTTCTGCAACTACTGCACAAAAAGCTCCCGTATTTTTATACTGCGCAAATCCTATTCCCCTTCCCTCGCCTTCTTTTTTTATCCTAGATTTATTTGACCAACTTGATAATTTTTTAACTGTATTCAAAACATCCTTGGCTCTGCTATTTTTTAAATGGTTTAATCGAAATTCAATCGGATCGATCGATGCCAAATTAGCTAATTCATCCATCATTGATTCAATTGCAAAAACATTGACATGGCCACCCAAACTTCTCAATGCTGAAACTCTAACTGGCATCTCTTTAATGTCATTGAGGTTTATTTCAAGATGTTCAATTTCATAAATAGGCCGTGAATTTCTATCTGCACCCCCACCATTTATCTCAGGTGCATTGACAGGTTGAGAGATTGCAAAAGGCTCATTGGTTTGCCATGAGCCTAAAAGAGCTGGCGTTTTGTCTCTTCCAGGTCTTGTTCCGTGTGCTTGACTCCATATTTCACAATTCCAAACACAAATTTTCCCGTTTGAATCAATAGTTGCTTCTAATTCAACAAGCATCGCTGGACTTATTGGCGCAATGGACATCTCTTGAGCACGACTCCATTCAACACGCAGTGGTTGTTCTGGTACATATCGAGCTAACCAGACCGCATCGTATGCAACGTCATCTGCTCCATTGTGTCCATAGCAGCCAGCACCCGGATGGTGTGTGACATTTATCTTATCTTCAGCAAGATCAAATGCAAGGGCTAAATCATGTCTTAAATTAAAAATACCTTGGCTATGGGAAATAACTGAAATGTGATCTTTTGACCAGGTTGCAATGGCACAGCACAAGCCAATAGATGCGTGAGTTAGATAAGGTCTAGATATATTTAAGCTCTTTGATTTGGTATTCGTATTGATTAAAAAATCAATTGACTTTGAAATATTAAGTTTTAAAGACTTTTGAGATTTAAGCCAGGTTTTATACTGACTGTCCAGGGGTAAATCTAATTCAGTTTCATTCCAAAGAGAATATTGATCTAGATTTTTTTCAATTTTCAGGAGTTCAATCTTTTTAGCAGAAATAACACCTACTAAGTTTCCATCATTTACAATTTTAATAATATTAAATTTTTCACATATGAATTTTTGAAATAAAAAATAATTTTCTTTATTTAATTTTCCTTTAATCGTTTTTGGATGTAGAACTAGCCCATACAACATGCCCTTTATTTCAAGATCGTTTATATAAATATATTTACCTTCAAGTTTTTTCAAAAGATCTAAATTTTTAAATTCATTTGTATCATTTATAAATTCAAATCTAGGAATATTTATATCAATTGTTTTTTCCAATAATTCATCATCGATTAAGTCAATTAGATTTTTTGAATAGCCATCATTTTGAAAATATACGCCCTTTGAGTATTCAATATTTATTTTTTTGATTCCTCTTTCAGAAATAAATTTTTGCTCAGACAAATATAGTAAGTTAGCACAAACAATTTTTAGGGTAAGCCCCGAATCTTGAACAGAGAGACTTCCTGAGGTTACCGCTTCATTTGGATGAGTATCAGTACTTGCGCAAGTGACCTCAATCTCTTCAAAGGAAAAATCTAAATTTCTCGAAACAAGTTGCTGAAACGCAAATAAAATTCCTTGACCAATTTCAACTTTTCCAGAAAATATAATTAATTTATTGTTTTTAGATTTATTTATCCAATGCTTTATTTTTGGATATTTTTTTAAATTATTTTCGACATTTTTATTCACATGCTCACCTTAAGCAAGGCATTTATTATTTTATGATGTACACCGCAACGGCATAAATTCTCTTGTAGTTGTGAGGATAATTCTTTAATATTTTGATTGCCTTTACTTTTCAACAGACTATAACAAGTCACTAGTATGCCACTTATACAGAATCCGCATTGAGCAGCATTTTCATTTGAAAATGAATTCTTCAGCTTTAGATATATTTTATCTTCTTGCAGTCCCTCAATGGTTATTACACTTTTCTTATCAAGATCCAAAATAGATATTTGACATGAGTTCTTTGCTAAACCGTCAACCAATACTTTGCAGGCACCGCATTGACCTAAACCACATCCATATTTTGTAGCCTTTAATTTAAGCTCATCTCTTAAAAAATTCAATAAAGTCAAGCTTTCATCTTGAAGGATGACCTCAGTTATTTTTCCATTCAATACAAAATCTACTTTATCTATCATATCAATCGGGCTTGATTTGCCCCAATTTAACTATATTCGCCCATTTATTTACATCAATTTCTAGAAATTTATTGAACTCTAGTGGATTCATCGTCATCGGAACGGCTCCTTGTGCAGACCAAGCCTCTTTAACCTCTTGTCTTGTTATTATTTTTTGAATACTGCCATTTAACTTTAAAACAATCTCATTGGGCGTTCCCTTAGGTGCCATTATTCCAAGCCAAATCGTTGTTTCAAATTTAGGTACACCAGCCTCCTCAACAGTAGGTATATTCGGCATAATCCATGATCGAACATGGCCTGTTGTTGCAATAGCCCTTACTTTGTTATTTTTAACAAATTCATTCATCGTAGTAATTGCATCAAACATCATATTAACCTGACCTCCAATCAAGTCTGTTCTAGCGCCAGAACTTCCTTTGTAGGGAATATGAGTTATTTTTACACCTGCCATGGAATTAAATAATTCTCCCGCCATATGATAAGGTGTTCCATTTCCAGATGAAGCAAAATTCAAAACGTCAGGTTTTGATTTTGCTAATGAAATAAGTTCTTTTAAATTTTGTACTGGCAGCGAAGGATGTACAACCAATATTAAATCTGAGTAATTAATAGGAGCAACTCCAACAAAATCCTTTAGTAAATTAAAAGGTTTATTTTGAATTAATGACTCATTGACCGTTTGTGTATTTGACATCATCAACAGTGTGTAGCCGTCAGCTGGTGCTTTAGCAGCAATATCGGTGCCAATCACTGATCCTGCACCAGGTTTATTTTCAACGACAAAGGTTTGTTGAAAATCGTCTTGAAGCTTTTGAGCCATGAACCTCGCATAATTGTCAGCGGGTCCTCCAGATGCAAATGGGACAACGATCTTCACTGGCTTATTTGGATAGTTTTGACCAAAAACGGTTACTGAGAAAGTTAACAATAGAATAATTGATGTAAATGTCTTGATATTGGATATTTTCTTCATGTTGTCTCCATTAATGGTTTCTTATCTTTCCTGGCTTTATTTTTTCTTTTTTTGAAATTTTATGCATAACTAATGGTTTCTGTCTATTTATTTTTATCCCTCCTTAGACATATCATCCTATAAAGTCATTTATCTTAACTTAACTAATTTGTTTCCTCTTAAAGGGAGGTTTTATGTTTTCTTTTCAAAATATTTTCTATAAGTTTGCTTTTCTTGGCTTAAATCTATTGATTTCTTCTTTTTGTTTAGGTAATTTACTCAATGCTCAAACCATTTACCCAATAAAACCCATAAAAATTTTAGTTCCCAATGCAGCAGGAGGGGCAGCTGATATAACTGCGAGAACTCTTGCTCAAAAATTGAGTGACTCGATTGGTCAACAAGTTATTATTGAGAATAAGCCAACTGCAGGCGGTATTGCAGCAGCTGAACAAGTTTCTAAATCGGAGCCTGATGGGCATACTTTGTTATTGATTTCAAGTGGAACTGCAGTAAGTGCTGCTTTATTTAAATCACTTCCATTTGATACCTTGAAAGACTTTACACCCATCACTAAACTTGCAATTTTTGACTTAGTTATTGCAGTATCTGAAAGTAGTCGATTCAAAAATCTTTCTGATTTAATTACATTTGCTAAAAGTAATCCTGGTAAGCTCAATATTGGAACCCCCCAAATCGGTACCACTCAGAACTTAGCTGCAGAATTATTTATCTCAACAGCAGGAATATCGGCTCAAATTATCCCTTTCAATGGTACTCCTCCTGTGATTAATGCACTTAGAGGCAATGAAATTGATGTCATGATTGATATATTGGGTCCGCTCTTGCCACAAATCAAAAGTAATTTTTTACGACCACTATCCCTTATGGGAGAAAAAAGGTTTACCTTGCTACCAGATACACCAACACTACGTGAACTAGGTGGTAACTTTAGTCAATTAAGTGTAGCTTCTTGGAACGGATTGGCTGCACCTTCAAAAACGCCTAAGGAGGTCATTTCAAAGCTCAATATTGAAATTCAATCAATCCTTAACTCAAAAGACTTTATCTCTAAATTAAGCGATTTAAATGTTACTGTTCAAGGCAGTACTAGCGAACAAGCTTTTGATTTATTGAACAATGATATAAAAAGATGGCGAAATGTTATTGAACGCTCTAAAATTGAAAAACAGTAACTTTAGCTATATTGCCAAAATAAATTAA
>Ga0209829_10000006_pt1 | contig 158754 bp, 135 predicted proteins | sample C_140205_EF_Meta_FD_187311 | JGI IMG/M metagenome (GOLD analysis project Ga0209829, IMG submission 187311) | Freshwater microbial communities from Lake Croche, Canada to study carbon cycling - C_140205_EF_MetaG (SPAdes) (version 2) | ecosystem: Environmental > Aquatic > Freshwater > Lake...
ATGGCGTGAGCCCGAGCTTCATCAACTTGCCGCCGGGACCATGGCCGACGATTGCGAATTTCCTCGTCCAACGCTTTCCGGCCGTTTCCGCCGAGACCTGGGCCGAGCGAATGCATGCGGGTGAGGTTCTCGACGAAGACGGCGTCCACGTTACCCCGCTTCGACCCTATCAAGCTCACCGCCGGATCTACTACTATCGCTCCCTCGTATCCGAGCCACCGATCCCGTTTACCGAAGCCGTCCTTTTTCAAGACGATTTCCTCGTCGTAGCCGACAAGCCCCACTTCCTTCCGGTGATACCGTCCGGACGCTATGTGCAAGAAACCTTGTTGGTCCGTCTGAAACGCAAGCTCGGCCTCGATAACCTCGCCCCGATTCATCGCATCGACCGGGAAACCGCCGGCCTCGTCGTCTTCACGATTCAACCCGACACCCGCCGCGCCTACCAGGACCTCTTCCTCAAGAAATCGATCGAAAAGTACTACGAAGCCGTCGCGCCGTGGCGCCCTGAACTTGCCTTTCCCCTGATCTACCGCAGCCGTTTGGAGGAAAATCCCGCACGCTTCATGCAAGTGCACGAAGCTCCCGGTGAGCCCAATGCCGAGACGTGTATCGAACTCTTGGAACAGCGCGGCACCTTCGCTCGCTATGGCCTGTCGCCCGTCACCGGCCGCAAACACCAATTGCGCGCCCATTGTGCCGCCCTGGGTATGCCCATCTGCAATGATCAAATCTATCCGATCCATCTGCCTGAAAATACCGACGACTATACCAAGCCCCTGCAGCTCCTGGCCAAATCGATCGCCTTCACCGACCCAATTACCGGCCAATCCCGCCGCTTCACGAGTCCACGGACGTTGTAGCGGGCCCGTGGCCTGACTCAGCACCTGACTCCGTTTTCACATCCGCGCGAAAACTCCGGATTCTGCTCGCACCGGCCGAATTTATTTTCTCCCCTCGGCGAATGCTTTTTCCGCGCCGTCTCGCCTTACTCACCGCCCTAGTCGCACTCGCGCCGCTCGCGTCCGCTGCCAACCGGGCCAAGCCCACCCGCCCCGGTGAAGTCGACAATGCCACCGCCTACAAAGGCGCCATCGTCACGGACGCCACTACGGGCGCCGTCCTCTACGAAGACCGCGCAGACGTTGTGACACCGCCGGCCAGCATGACAAAACTCATGACGTTTGCCGTGCTGCGCGATAAATTGACTGCGGGCACTGTGCGCCTCGATACGCCTGTGAAAATTACCGTGGAGGATTCGAAAATCGGCGGCACCCAAGTCTTCCTCGATCCCCGCGAGACGTTTCCCGTCGAGGAGCTCATTTACGCCATGATGATCCAGTCTGCGAACGACGCCGCGCATGCTCTCGCCCGCGCCTCCGCTGGCTCCGTCCCAGCGTTCGTTGAACTCATGAATGCCAAAGCCCGCGCCCTCGGCATGACCCAAACGACCTTTCGCACGCCGCACGGTCTGCCGCCCTCCAGCCGAAAAATTGCCGATGGCGATCTCACGACACCCCGTGACTTCGCGCTCCTTTGCCGACACGTGCTTACCAAAACCGATGTCCTCAAATACACCTCCGTCAACCATCGCCCCTTCGGTGCCGGCGTGCGCGCTCAGCCGATCGCGATGGACAATCACAATAAACTCCTCGGAAAAGTCACCGGCGTGGACGGCTTGAAGACGGGTTACACGGCCGGCGCCGGCTACTGCCTCAGCGCCACTGCTGAACGTAACGGCCGTCGCGTCATCACCGTGATCATGGGCTCCTTCGGTCCTGGCGGTCAGGTCGACAAAGGTAAGACCCGCGACCTAAAAGCCATGGAGCTCCTTGAGCGTGGCTTTGCCGCGCTTCCCGTCGGCGGTCCCGCCTTCGTCACCGCAAAGTCTCCGGAAATGTCCCCCGTGATCGTCGCCAATCAACCGGCAACCCCCGCCAAACCCGCCGCACCTGCCGAACCACCCTCATCGGTGATCAAGTTTTCGATTCCGCCGCCGAAAAAATAGCGCCGAGCGAGCCTCAGTGCTCCAGCACAATAATCAGCAGGCCCACCGCTGAGAACAGTCCGCCCAACAAGCCGGCCTCGTAACGCTCCAGTTTTTTCACCTGGATTTTTTCCAGTCCGACCAAAGCCAGCCACGTAAACACGAGCATGCCGGCAAACGTCGCCACGGCGAGAATCGCGCTCAGCACGAAAAATCCGCGCCAGCCGAATTGCACGCCGGACAAGTAAATCGGCAAAAACGCCTCGCACGGCGAGAGCGTCAGCATGAGGAACAAGCCGCTGATCGCCGCCCAGTCGCCCTTCTTCCGCGAGACCAACTCGCTGTCGGCCAACTCGCCATCCCAATGGCTATTTTCCGCCGCCTCATGTCCGCAGTGCTCGTCCGCGTGATGATTCCCGCCCGGCACGGGATGGTGGCAAATACCTGCCCCCCTCCATTGCCGCCAGAAATAGTATAACCCGACGACGAGCAATACCGCGCCCGCGATCTTCGGAAACGCCTCCCCCAAACGTTCGTCGACTTGAAAACCAAACCACGCGAGTCCGAGTCCGAGCACCGTCGTCAACGCCACATGCCCCAGCCCAGCAAACATCGTCACAAGCAGCGTCTTGGTTCGATTCCACTCCCGCGCTCGCGCGACCAACACGAAGGGCAGCCAGTGCGTCGGAATCGCCGCGTGGAAGAACGCCACGGTAAACCCGGTAATGGCGAGAGTCGTGAGGACGGTTGAATTCATCAGGTGAAGGGTCAGCCAGCACGGCCATCGCCACGCTGTCGAACCAGAACCCTAGCAAAGTCGTCAAGTCCCCTCGCCGCTGCACACGCTGGGGACGCGACGCCCCGGTCGCGTTTTTCCGCCGCAAAATCGTTCTCGTTCTCGTTCTCGTTCGTAGTTCTCCTCTTCAACGATGCCAACCGCGCCCAACGTCGCCGCCGTAAAATCCTACCTCCTCGGTTTGCAGGACAACCTCTGCGCCGCACTCGAATCCGAAGACGGCACCGCGAAATTTCGCACCGATGAATGGACACGTCCCGAGGGCGGCGGCGGCCGCACGCGCATTCTCGCCGAGGGCCCTGTCTTTGAAAAGGCCGGCGTCGCCTTCTCCCACGTCCGCGGCACCACGCTTCCTCCGTCGGCCACCGCCCACCGGCCCGAACTCGCCGGCCAACCGTGGGAAGCCCTCGGCGTTTCCCTGGTTATTCACCCGCGCAATCCTCACGTCCCCACGAGTCACGCCAACGTGCGCTTCTTCTGCACCACCTCGACAGATTCTGCGCCGGTCTGGTGGTTTGGCGGCGGCTTCGACCTCACTCCCTACTACGGCTACGAGGAGGATTGCACCCATTGGCATCGCACTGCCCGGGCCGCGGTCGCGCCGTTTGGCGAAACGCTCTACCCACGTTTCAAAAAATGGTGTGACGACTATTTTTTCCTCAAACACCGCGCCGAACCCCGCGGCATCGGTGGCCTCTTCTTCGACGATTTCAGCGAAATAGGCTTCGACCAATCCTTCGCCCTCCAACGCGCCGTCGGTGACGCCTTCGTCCCAGCCTACATTCCCCTGGTCGCCCGCCGCAAAGCAACTCCCTCCACCGACGCCGAGCGCCAGTGGCAACTCTACCGCCGCGGCCGCTACGTCGAGTTCAACCTCGTCTGGGACCGTGGCACCCACTTCGGCCTCCAAAGCGGTGGCCGCACCGAAAGCATTCTCCTGTCACTCCCGCCGCTCGTCCGCTGGGACTACGACTACCGTCCGCAGCCGGATTCACCCGAAGCCCGGCTGCACAATGTATTTCTCCAACCCCGCGACTGGGCCGGCGAATCCACGTAATTTCGTCGGCCTCCCTGTGCGTGAACCGCCCGCAAAATTCCGCACCAACTTGCGCTCTCATTAGTAGCTCCCCTTCCCCATGAATCGCTTCCTCCCTTTACTCTTCTTGCTGGCCACTTCCGCCGCCTCGCTCGCCCACGCCGCAAATCCGGATTTCGATCGATTCATCAACGATCTCGCGGACGACATCGTCCGCCGCAGTCCCGGGCTCGCAACGTCGTCGCAATATTTTTCCGGCGCAGAGCAGGACGCCCTCGACCGCTCGCTCACCGCCGGCGACCAATGGGGTCCACTGTCGCCCGTGCGGCGCGTGCAGCGCCTCGAGTCGACGCGTCGCAGCCTCGAACAGTTGCGACGCTTCCCACCGTCCGAACTCAGTCCGCGCCAGCGCATCACCCGCGGCATGCTTGAATGGAAATTACAAGATGTCGCCCGCACGACTGAGTTCGCCGACCAAAGCTACATCTTCGATCAGATGTTCGGGCAGCAAATCGGGGTCGTCAATTTGCTCACGGTGACTCATCCGATTCGCCACGCCCGCGATATCGAAAACTACCTCGCGCGCCTGCAGCGGGTCGCCCCGGTGATCGACGAAGGCATCGCTGAAGCCCATGCGCGCGCCGTCGCCGGGGTGATTCCGCCCACGTTCATCGTAAAGTCCACGATTGAGGGCCTCGATCGCTTCCTCGCTGATCCGCCGGCGAAAAACATCTTCGTCACGTCGCTCTCCCAGCGCGCCGCCCTGCTCACGAGCCTCCCCCCAGATACTCTCACGGCCGCGCTTGCTTCGGCTGAAAAAATTGTAGGCGACGAAGTGATCCCCGCCTTTCGACGAGTGCGTGCCCTGCTCGCCGGGCAGATGGCAACCGCCACGGATGTCGCCGGCTATGCGAAACACCCGCGTGGCACTGCCGCCTACACCGCCGTGCTCGCCAGCTACACGACCACCGCACTGACCGCTGAGGAAGTCCATGCGATCGGACTCCGCGAGGTCGCCCGCATCGAGGCGCGGATGGATCAACTCCTCCGGGCACGCGGTTTCTCCGATGGCTCGGTGAACGAGCGTTATCAAAAATTCAACGCGACCCTCCTCCCTCCTGCTGATCCCGATCCTCGTCCCGCACTCATCGCCCGCTACACCGAGATCGTTCGAGATGGCGAACGGCGCGCCGCTGCGCTCTTCGATCTCCGCCCCAAAGCCCCGATCGAAGTACGACGAGTGCCGCCTTTCACTGAAAGTAACGCCGCCGCGCACTATACGAGGCCTGCTCCCGACGGATCGAGGCCCGGAATTTTCTGGGCTCCCCTCGCCCACCTCACCCCAGATGTCCTCTGGCTCGGCGCTGGGATGAAAACCGTCGCTTACCACGAAGCGGTGCCCGGGCATCATTTCCAACTCACGCTTCAGCAGGAATTGCCGGAGATTCCGCGCTTCCAACAGAAAGGAGTCCTCGGCGCCTTCACGGCTTTTTCCGAGGGCTGGGCCCTCTACGCCGAGCGCTTGGCCGCCGAGTTCGGCTGGTATGACGACGATCCCTCCGGCCTCCTCGGACAGTTGCAAGGTGAACTCTTCCGTGCTCGTCGCCTCGTCGTCGATACCGGCCTGCATGTGAAAGGATGGACGCGACAACAAGCCATCGACTACGGCATTCAACCCAGCGAGGTGGAACGCTACGTCGCCAATCCCGGCCAGGCCTGTGCCTACCTCATCGGCCAACTGGAGATCCTCTCCCTCCGTGCGCGGGCACAGCAGGCGCTGGGCGGAAAATTCTCGATCAAGGAATTTCACAACGTCCTGCTGCGCACGGGCACCGTTCCTCTCGCCGTGCTCAACGAAGTCGTCGACGAGTGGATCATGGCGCAGAAAACGAAGAATTGAACGCCACGTCCAACCGATGCTCGCCACTCGCTTCTCGCTCTACACTACTTTCCGCCCATGACCTCCCGCGAACGCTTCCACGCCGCCCTCGCCTGCACTCCCTTGGAGCGCCCGCCGCTCTGGATCATGCGCCAAGCCGGCCGTTACCTCCCCGAGTATCGCGCGCTCAAAGCGAAATCCTCCTTCCTCGAAATGGTGCGCACGCCATCGCTCGCCGCCGAGGTCACGCTGCAACCGCTCCGCCGCTTTCCCGGCCTCGATGCTGCGATTCTTTTCTCCGATATTTTGGTCATCCCAGAAGCCCTCGGTCAGGGCTACAAGTTCCGCGACGAAGGCGGCATTGGCATGGATTTCCGACTCGAAACACGCGCCCAAATCGACGCCCTCGCTCCCGCCCATTCCGTTCCTGAGCGCCTCGCCTATGTCACCGACGCCCTCGCGCTCCTGCGTCGCGAACTCGCCGGTGAAAAAATGCTCCTCGGTTTCGGCGGCTCTCCCTGGACGCTCGCCACCTACATGGTCGAAGGCGGCAGCTCCGATGAATTTGAGCGCATCAAACTCCTCTTTCACACCGACCGCGCCACGTTCGACGCGCTCCTCGAGAAACTCACCGCCGCGCTCATCGCCTATTTTCGCGCTCAAATCTCCGCCGGGGCCGACGCGATTCAGATCTTCGACAGCTGGGGCGGCATCATTGCTGGCTCCGACTACGAAGCCGCGTCGCTCAAGTGGATTCGCCAAATCATCGCCGCGCTCCCCGCCAATTTCCCCATTATTCTCTATGCGAAGGGCACCGCGCCGCACCTCACCGACCAAGCCTTCACCGGCGCGCGCGCCCTCAGCGTCGATTGGACCTGCGACCTCGCCATCGTCCGCCGCACTCTCCCCGCCAACGTCGCCCTCCAGGGCAATCTCGACCCCGTGCTCCTCAACACGACGCCCGAGGTCGTCCGCCGCGAGTCCACCCGCCTCCTCGAATCGATGCGGGGCACCACTGGCCACATCTGCAATCTCGGCCACGGCATCACCCCGCGCGCGACGATTGAAAACGTCCAAACGCTCGTCGATACGGTGACCCAGTTCAAATCAGACCCAGTTGGTGACCGTCCAAGATCTCGGATCTGAGCCGCCCTATTTGATCATTTTGCAACGCAAATTTTCGCACAGATTTCGTGCGAAAATTCACCCCGACGCAGCCCTTGACTCCCCTCTGACCGGACCTAGCCTCGCGCCCTTTTATCCGGCATGGCGCAAGACCTAAAAGACACTCTCCAGCTTCCAAAAACTGACTTCTCTATGCGCGCAGGACTCGCGCAGCGTGAACCCGGCCGTGTCGCTCACTGGGAGAAAACCGGTCTTTACGCCGCCATCCAGGCCAATCGCGCCACCGCACCCGCCTTCGTTCTGCACGACGGTCCTCCGTTTACCAACGGAGACGTCCACATCGGCACCGCGCTAAACAAATCCCTCAAGGATTTCGTCAACCGCTACAAGACGATGCGCGGCTTTCGCACGCCCTACGTTCCCGGCTGGGACTGCCACGGTCTGCCGATCGAGCAAAAAGTCTCCCGCGAGATCCGTGATGAAAAACTCACCCTGACCACCGCCGAGATGCGCGCTCGCTGCGATGCTTTTTCGGAATCTTGGATCGCTAAACAGACCACTCAATTCAAGCGCCTGGGCATACTCGCCGACTGGCAGAACGAGTATAAGACCAAGGCCCCGGCCTTCGAAGCAGATATCGTCCGCACGTTCGCGTCCTTCGTCGAAAAAGGCCTCGTTTACCGGAGCAAAAAACCCGTCTACTGGAGCATCCCTTTCGAAACCGCCCTCGCCGAAGCCGAGATCGAATACAAAGACCACATCTCGATCGCCATCTGGGTGAAGTTTGCCGTGCCGACCACCGAGGCCGAGAAATTCGGCCTGCCGACGGACAAACCCCTCTCCGTCGTCATCTGGACGACCACCCCTTGGACGATCCCCGCCAACCTCGCCATCGCACTCCATCCCGAAGTCGACTACGTCGTCGCCGATCTCGGCGGAGAGCGCATCATCGTCGCCGAAGCACTCCTCGGTGCGGTCCGCGGTGCCGCGAAAATCGAGGCCGCCCCGACAATTTTTGCCACCCGCAAAGGCGCGACACTCGAGAAACTCGCCGCTCGCCATCCCTTCATTGACCGGGCTTCTCCGATCGTCCTCGCCGACTACGTCACAACCGACAGCGGCACCGGCGCCGTGCACACCGCGCCGGGCCACGGTGCCGACGACTATCTCACTGGCCTCAAATATAAACTCGCGATCTACTGCCCGGTCGGTGACGACGGTCGCTACCTCGACGACGGCCAAGTCCCTGCGGACCTCGTCGGCCTTACCTGTCTCGAAACGGTCGAAGACCTCGCGGCCAAAAAGCCCGCGCCCGCCAATCTCGCGGTCCTGAAAAAACTCGCCGAAGCCGGCGCACTCCTCGCGAAAGCAAAATACACGCACAGCTACCCGCACTGCTGGCGCTCGAAGACTCCGATCATTTTCCGCGCCGTCGACCAATGGTTTGTCTCCCTCGACAAAGCCAATCGCCGCGGCCTCGCGCTTGATGAGATCAAGCAGATCGCCTCCAACCACGGCTGGATTCCCGCGTGGGGCGAAGCCCGCATCCGCGGTGCAGTTGAATCCCGACCCGACTGGTGCATCAGCCGCCAGCGTTCGTGGGGTGTGCCGATCCCCGCATTTTACGACGAAAAGAAAAACGCCTATCTTGACGCCGGCGTAGCCCGAGCCGTCGCCGACAAGTTCGCGAGCATCGGCACTAATCTCTGGTATAACTCCACGCCGGTCGAAATCCTTGCCGGCATCACACTGCCCGCCGACTGGCCCGCAGCCTCCGCCCTGACGTGCGGTCGCGACACGCTCGACGTGTGGATCGACTCAGGTTCGTCCCACGCCGCCACGCTCCGCCGCGGTCAGGGCGGCACGCAATGGCCGGCCGACCTCTATCTCGAAGGCAGCGACCAACACCGCGGTTGGTTCCAGTCGTCCCTCTGGACCAGCGTCATCGCCTTCGATGCCGCGCCCTACAAAGCCGTCCTCACCCACGGCTTCATCGTCGACAAAGCCCGCCAGAAAATTTCAAAGAGCAGCACCTACCAGAAGCCGCAAACCTCCGACGCCTACGTCGCGACCCACGGCGCCGACGTCATCCGGCTGTGGATCGCGTCTCAGGACTTCCGGGACGACATCCCTGTCGACGACGAGATTCTGAAAAACGTCGGTGAATCCTACCGCCTCCTCCGCAACTCACTTCGCTTCCAACTCTCCAACCTCTTCGATTTCGAAGCGACCAAGGATGCCGTTCCCATCGAGCAACTGTCCACGCTGGACCGTTGGGCACTGCACCAGACGGCTACACTCATCAACGAGTGCACGAAAGCCTACGACGCCTACGAATTCCACCGCGTCTACCAACTCTGCAATCAGTTCTGCTCTGTTACACTTTCCGCCGTTTACCACGATATTCTAAAAGACCGTCTCTACACGCTCGGCACCAACTCCGCGCTGCGCCGTTCTTCGCAGACTGCAATTCATCACATCTTTGATGCCCTCGTGCGCATCCTCGCCCCGGTGCTGACGTTTACTTGTGACGAAGCGTGGGCCTATGCCACGGCCAAGGTCGAATACACCGCCGACTCCATTCATCTGCAGGACTGGCCGGTCGCGCCCACCGCTTGGTCCGATCCGGCGCTCGAGGCCGAGTTTTCCACCCTGCTCAAAGTCCGCGCTCAGACCAACGAAGCCATCGAGCCCCATCGCGCCGCCGGTCAGTTGGGTAAATCTCTCGACGCCGCGATCACGTTGAGCGCCGAAGCCGGGTCGACCGAATTGGGCGTGCTGGAAAAACACCGCGATTTCCTCCCTGAACTTTTCATTGTCTCCCTGGTAAGTCTGACGCCCTCCCCGGGCGCCCTCTCCGTCAGTGTCCGTCCGTGCACCGAGCTCAACTTTGTGCGCTGTCCACGTTGTTGGCGATCCGTGCCGGCTCTCGGCACCACCCCGTTCGGCGACGTATGTCCGCGTTGTGTCGAAGCCCTGAAACCCTAGTCTTTTTTCAACCCAAAGCTCCCCCCATGGCCACGAAATCGAAACCCGCTGCCAAGAAACCATCCGCCAAATCGACGAAGCCGGCGCATAAACCGGCGCATAAACCGGCGCATAAACCGGCGCATAAACCGGCGCATAAACCGGCGCATAAGGCCGTGCATAAACCAGCCCCGAAGACCGCAGCGGAAAAAAAATCTGTGCCGACCAAATCAACGGCACCTGTCAAAGCCCTAGCTTTGGCGACCAAGCCAGCCAAGAACTCTCCCTCCATGGAAAAGCCCTCAAAGAAAAACGCGCTGCGCGACAGCATTCTCAAGCGCAAGGCGGCTCTCAAGCCCATCGCCTTCAGCCTTGATGAGGTGCGCGCCATTGCGCAAACCGTCACGAGCAAAGCAACCGCATCCGCTGCGGAAAAAGTCGCGGCCAAGACTACGCCGTCCAAGACGGCCGCGATGCTTGCCCTCGAAAAACCCGTGAAGCCGAGTCACGTAAAAGCAGCCTCCCTCGCGGACATCCTTGGCTTCAACCCCAAGAAAGCTCGTTCGGCCGAGGCCATTGCCGAGCAGGACGTGCCCGAAAAATTTAAACGCTACTACAAGCTCCTGATCGACCTTCGCACCCACTTGACCGAAGGGATCGAACTCCACTCTGAGGAGACGCTGAAGCGCTCGTCAAAGGACGACACGGGCGACCTCTCCTCCTACGGTCAGCACATGGCCGATGCCGGCACCGACACGTTTGACCGTGATTTCGCCCTGAGCCTCGTTTCCTCGGAGCAGGAAGCACTCACCGAAATTGATTCCGCCATCAAGCGGATCCACGCCGGCAACTATGGGATCTGCGAAATCTCCCAGAAGCCGATCGCCAAAGAGCGCCTGCTCGCGGTGCCGTTCACCCGCTACTCGGCCGAGGCGCAAAAAGATTTGGAGCGCAACCGGCACCGTTCGCGCACTCAGGCCGGTCTCTTCGGAGAACTCGGCGAAGAAGGTGGCGGCAGCGTTCCAGCCGACGATGGTGGTGGCGACGACTGAGTTCCGGCCACCGGTTTCCCGATCAAACATCGCCGCTTGAATCAGCCCAATCCCAACCTCTCCCCGAGCAAGGTCGCACCTTCGCCTCAAGAGGTTGGAACGAGGCCATCACGCGGACGCCGCATACTGGCGTATCGCCTGCTGCTTGGGCTCGCACTGGCCGTATTTGTAGCGGACCAACTCACCAAACTCTGGATTGGCCAGCGACTCGCCTTTGGCACTTACGGCGAAAGCTACGGGGCGATTCGCGTCATCAAGGGATTCTTCTACCTCGTGCACGTGGGCAACACGGGGGCGGCGTGGAGCATGTTCTCGGGCCAAAGCGTGCTGCTGGCCATCCTCGCCCTCGGGACCTTGGTCGCCATTTATTTTTGGCGCCATGCCTTGGGACTCCGTGATCGCTTAGCCCAAGTCTGCTTCGGCCTGCTCTGCGGTGGGATCGTCGGCAACCTCACCGACCGTTTGATCTATGGCCACGTGATCGACTTCATCGACCTCCATTTCGGGACCTACGTCTATCCAACCTTTAATGTCGCCGATTCGGGCATCTGCATCGGCGTGCTTCTCTACCTCATTCAATCGCTGCGGGCGCCAAAATGAAAGCCATGCAGCCAGCGTCGCAACCTCGCTACTCGACGTTCGCGATCTGCTCCCGCACGCGTTCGAGTTCGTTCTTCAGCTCAATCACTGCCCGGGCGATGGTCAAATCATTCGCCTTGCTGCCGATCGTATTTACCTCACGACCGATTTCCTGCAGGAGAAACTCTGCTTTGCGGCCAATCTCTCCGTCTGATTTCAGCAACGAGGCGAATTGCTCAAAATGACTGCGCAAACGCGTAATCTCTTCGGTCACGTCACAGCGATCTGCAAATAGCGCAATCTCGCGCAGCACTCGTTCGTCATTGATATCCAGTTCGAGTCCGGCATCTCGCAAGCGTTTCATCAACTGCTCGCGATAGTTTGCCGGCACCTGCGGCGCACGCGCCACGACGACTTCCACCTGACGGTGCAACAGCTCGCTGCGCTTGATAAAATCAATCATCAACGATTCCCCTTCCCGTGCTCGCATTCCGGCAAATGAGCGCAGCGCCGTGGTCAGCGTTGCCGACACGATCGGCTGCGCCACGTCCGCCACCGGCATCTCGGTGTCCCGGCGTTGGGAGTTGGCCACTTGCCAGAGCAACTCGGCCGTCGGCTGAAAGGGCACACCGCGCCGCGCCGCAAATGCCGCCACCCGGTCGAGCGCTTCCGCCGCGCCCACTTCATCCCACGTCGCCTGCGTCGCAGACTTGATTCCGGTGAGCTCGATCTCGACGTGAACTTTTCCCCGCGACGCAAACTTCCGCACCAACTCACCGATCATCGGCTCAAAACTATCCCACTCCTCTGGCATCTTTACCGTGAGATCGAGGGACTTTCGATTTACCGAATTGACCGTAATCGCGAGGGAAAATCCTGCAATTTCGGCCGTCGCCCGTCCGTAGCCAGTCATACTTTTCATAGTTTCACATTCAAGATTTTGGCTACCTGTTGAACGTCTTTGTCTCCCCGACCCGAAAGGTTGACGATAATCACCTGGTCCTTTGCGAGCACCCTGGCGCGCTTCATTCCTTCGACCAATGCGTGCGTCGACTCCAGCGCGGGAATGATTCCCTCAAGGCGGGAGCAGAGTTGAAACGTCGCGAGCACCTCGTCGTCGGTGGCGTAAGCGAAATCAATCCGCCCGCGATCACGATAAAAAGCGTGCTCCGGGCCGACCGCCGCGTAGTCGAGCCCAGCGCTGACCGAGTGGGTAAGCTCGATCTGACCATCCTCGTCTTGCAGCAAAAATGTCTTACAGCCCTGCAAAACTCCGAGCCGCCCACCGGCAAACCGGGCCGCATGTTCACCGCGCTTGATCCCGTGACCACCGGCCTCCACGCCCGTCATCCGCACGTTCTCGTCCTCAAGGAATTCGAAAAACAGGCCGATCGCGTTGCTGCCACCCCCAACGCAGGCCACCAACTCGTCGGGCAAACGTCCCTCGCGTGCCAATATCTGCTCCTTCGCCTCTCGCCCGATCACGCGATGAAAGTCCCGCACCATCATCGGATACGGATGCGACCCGTAGGCCGTGCCCAAAATGTAATGGGTACTCCGCACATTTGTCACCCAGTCGCGCATCGCTTCGTTGATGGCTTCCTTCAGCGTTTTTTGACCGGCCTCGACGCCACGCACCTCCGCTCCCATCAGACGCATCCGAAACACATTGAGCGACTGCCGCTCCATATCGTGCGCTCCCATGTAGACGACGCACTCGAGGCCGAACTTGGCGCACGCCGCCGCCGTCGCCACACCGTGTTGGCCCGCGCCCGTCTCGGCGATAATGCGTTTCTTCCCCATACGTTTCGCGAGGATCGCCTGGGCGAGCGCGTTGTTGATCTTGTGCGCTCCCGTGTGCAGCAGGTCCTCGCGTTTGAGGTAAATCTTCGCGCCGCCACAGTGCTGCGTCAGCCGCTCAGCGAAATAGAGTTCGGTGGGGCGCCCGGCAAATTCCTTCAGGTGGTGCTTCAACTCCGCCTGAAACCCCGGATCGTCGCGCGCTACCTCGTAAGCTGCGCCGAGCTCCTGCAGCGCCGTCATCAACGTTTCCGGCACAAAGACACCGCCATAGGCCCCGAAATGGCCCTTGGCATCTGGCATTGAGTTGCGGTCTAAACGAGAAGGAGCAGCGGTCGTGGACATGGCTGGCGCAAAGTGAGCGCGGGAGCGGATGGGAAGCAATCCGTTATCAACAAAAGCGTCGGAAGGGCCCCTTCTTTGAGCCTCGTTTTGAGCGAGGGTGCTGGACAACAAATTAGCTAAACTCAGGCGACTGCCCGCAGTCAAACCGCGCGCGCAACATCCGCCAATCTACGCAGCAAATCGAATTCCAACGCGGAAAAAGGGGCATCGCTCGCTGCATTCGCCACAACCAGCACACCTTTTGTGCCATCGATCAAAGCAATGGGGACGCCCATCACCGAGCGCACCGTCCACGCCGGATCTACTGACCGGCCCAGCTCATGGTCTGAAGGCACCTCAGCCAACCACTCGCCTCTGCCCGACGCAGCAATCCGTCCAATCCAACCGCCATCGAGAGGCCTCTCCTCCGCCTTGAGGACGTGTTCAATCAATTGTGCCCGAGTGATGAACGTCGCTCGCAGCGCCGGGTCGATCGGGCAAACGAGAGGAAATAAGCCCGCAACGACAACCCTAGTCATTTGGTGATCGGCCGTGGATTCGAAAAATGCGCCGCTGCTCGCGCCGGTGCAGGTCACTGCACCGTGCACCATCCGCTCCAGTTGCAAGCCACGCGAAACCCCCTCCACCCGCGCTGACTCCAGCTGGGAGCGAAAAAGCTGAACTCTCTCATCAGCCCAGGATTCTCTCTGTTCCCGCGACTCCGCCCCCCTCGCCCGATTGACGCAGCTCGTTAACCACCATCCAAGGACCAAGAGCCCGCCCGCCAACACATACACTCCAGTCGTCAATGACATCACTGGGAAAAAGCGGGGACGTCCGACCGGCCATCAATTGAAACCCATTTCATGGGTCGACGGCGGCTAGCCTTGAGCCACGCGGCTCTTAAGGAAAACCAACACATCCTGGAATTTCTCCCTATTCGTCTCATCCACCGAGACTAGATTCTCGTGTGCGCTAAGCACGAGGCGCGCACTATCTAACTCCGTCTGGTTCGCACACAGCAACGCGGTGTTGCAGGTGCTTGTATTGGTCGAGAATTCACCCACCTCCACCGTCAGCAGGCGGTGCAGCCCGAGATTGCGAATGAGTTCGTGGTTGCGCTGCCCAACGCGCGCGAGCACCAAGCTGCCGGCCGGATTTAATTTGCGCAACTCTAGGGCCGTGCCGGCTAAAACGCCGAGAAACGTGCTGTCCATGCTCGCACAATTCTGAAAATCCAGCACGAAACGGCGTTTCCCTTGCTTCAGCACCTCGGTGACAAAATCGCGGAGGCAGGCGCTGTTCTGAAAACAGGCGCGGCCATCGATCCGCACGACCACGGGGTCGGAGTTCGGATCGACGAGATAGACAGGCTTGTGGGAAGCTTCAGGCATCGCAGTAAAATTAGAATCGGCCCGTTTGGGGCCGGGCTATAATAAGAACCTCAGCGCTAACGCGCAAATGCGCCAGCGCTCTGTCCTTCCGTCGCAAATAATTTCCTAAAAAACGCCCGGGCCGACCGGCGACACGGGCGGGCGTCGAAATCAGTTTTTCGCCACAATCTGACGCAACACGTAGGGCAAGATGCCTCCGTGCTGATAGTAATCGATTTCGATCGGAGTATCGATACGGCACCGCACCGCCACGTCGAGCACTTCCCCGTTCTTGCGAGTGACGCGGAGAACGAGATCCTGCTGCGGTTTGATGTCCGGGCTGAGGCCGATAACGTCGTAGGTCTCATGACCATCGAGTTCCAGCGTTTGCGCCGTCGTGCCTTCTTTGAATTGCAACGGCAACACGCCCATGCCGACCAGGTTGGAGCGATGGATGCGTTCGAAGCTCTGCGCGACGACAACTTTTACGCCGAGGAGATTTGTGCCCTTCGCGGCCCAGTCACGGGAGGAGCCCGTGCCGTATTCCTGTCCGGCGACGACGATGAGCGGGGTCTTCGCCGCAATGTGCTTGGCCGCCGCATCAAAGATCGCGAGCTTTTCACCCGTCGGCTGGTAGATCGTGTTCCCTCCTTCTTCGCCGCCGAGCATCAAGTTCTTGATGCGGACGTTCGCAAAGGTGCCGCGGGTCATGATGCGGTCATTGCCACGACGTGAGCCGTAGGAATTGAAGTCTTCGAAAGTGACTCCGTTTTCGAGGAGGAACCTTCCCGCTGGCGAGGACTTCTTGATCGCTCCCGCCGGGGAGATGTGGTCGGTGGTCACGGAGTCCCCGAAGATTCCGAGCGCCCGCGCGCCCGTAATCGGCTGAATCGTGCCGGGCTTCATGCCGAAGCCCGCGAAGAACGGAGGCTCCTGAATGTAGGTCGACTTCACGTCGAACGAGTAGACGTTCCCCGTCGAGGCCGGGATCTCGTTCCACTTTGGATTCTGCTCGGCAAAATTGCTGTAGAGCTTGCGGAAGACCTCGGGCTTGAGCGCCGCCTGCATTTGATCGCGCACTTCTTTCAACGACGGCCAGATGTCCTTCAACATTACAGGTTGGCCCGCCTGGTCGGTGCCAATCGCATCGATTGACATGTCGATGTCCACGCGGCCCGCGAGGGCAAACGCGACGACGAGCGGCGGCGACATCAGGAAATTCGATTTGATATTCTGATGCACGCGTGCCTCGAAGTTGCGGTTGCCTGAGAGCACCGAAGCCGCGACGAGGTCGTTTTTCACGACGGCCTCCTCGATTGGACCAGCCAGTGGACCGGAATTACCGATACAGGTCGTGCAGCCGTAGCCGACCGTCTGGAAACCAAGCTGATCGAGATAGGGCGCAAGGCCGGTCTTTTCGAGGTAGTCGGTGACGACCCTTGAACCAGGAGCTAGCGATGATTTGACCAGCGGATTTACCTTCAGCCCCTTCTCCACTGCTTTCTTTGCCAGCAAGCCGGCGGCAAGCATCACGGAAGGATTGGACGTGTTGGTGCAGCTCGTGATGGCAGCGATGAGCACAGAGCCGTGGCCGACTCTGTTGCCACCCACCTGCGCGGAGACCGTGGCAAACTCTTCGGCTTTTTTGCCAAAACCATTTTCGGTCACGGGCTTGGAGAAGGCCGACACGAACTCCTTCTTCATGTTCTGCAACTCGATGCGGTCCTGCGGACGCTTTGGACCCGCTACACTGGGGACGACCGTGCCGAGATCAAGTTCGAGGTCTTGCGAGTAGTCGATGGCGCCGCGCTGCGGAAGACCCCAAAGATTCTGCGCCTTGTAGTACGCTTCGTAGAGTGCGACGTGTTTTTCGTCGCGGCCCGTGGCCCGGAGAAAACTCGAGCACTCGGCGTCGATCGGGAAGAAACCCATCGTCGCGCCATATTCGGGCGCCATATTGGCAATCATGGCGCGATCCACGACGGGGAGCGCGGCGGCGCCTGGGCCATAGAATTCGACAAATTTCCCGACGACCTTCGCCTTGCGCAGCGTCTGCGTAAGGGTGAGCGCGAGATCGGTCGCCGTGACGCCTTCACGGAGCGAACCGGTCAAATGCACGCCAACGACGTCCGGCGTCAGAAAATATACCGGCTGCCCAAGCATACCCGCTTCGGCTTCGATCCCACCGACGCCCCAGCCAACGATGCCCAAACCGTTGATCATCGTCGTGTGCGAGTCGGTGCCGACCAGCGTATCGGGATAATAGACGCCCGCGCTGTCGCTGAGCACGCCCTTCGCGAGATACTCGAGATTCACCTGGTGCACGATGCCGATGCCCGGCGGCACAACCTTAAACGTATCGAAGGCCTGCATACCCCACTTGAGGAACTCGTAGCGCTCGCGGTTCCGCGTGAACTCTAGATCGAGGTTTTTCGCCAACGCGTCCGCCGAACCAGCGAAGTCCACCTGCACCGAGTGGTCCACCACGAGATCCACCGGCACGAGGGGTTCGATGATCTTCGGGTTCTTGCCCAGCTTCACGACGGCCGAACGCATTGCGGCCAGATCCACGAGCAGCGGCACACCGGTGAAGTCTTGCAACACGATGCGCGCAACGACGAACGGAATCTCTTCCGTGCGTGGCGACTTGGCCCCCCAACCCGCGAGGTCACGGATGGCCGGCTCGGCCACACGTTTACCGTCGCAATTGCGCAGCAACGACTCCAGCACGAGGCGGATCGAGACCGGCAGGCGCGAGACCTTGAAACCGGCCTGCTCAAGCGCGGGCAGTGAGTAATATTTATGTGACGATCCGTTGGCCGAGAACGTCTGCAGCGTATTGAATGGATTGGGAAGACTCATGGAAAAATTCGGGAGTAAATACGGAGAAGGCGGACCACACCCGGGTCCGCCTCAGCAAAAACTTAATTGGCCAGCGCAGCTTTGACCGCAGCGAAATCAGGCAGATCTTTCGGAGTCGCTGTCTGCTCGGCGTATTTCACCACGCCGTCCTTGCCGATCACAAACGCCGCACGGGCGGACGTGTCGCCGACGCCGGCGAGCATCGGGAAGAGCACGCCGTAGGCATTCGTGGCCGTGCGGTTGAGGTCGCTGACAATCGTCAGCGTGATCTTATTCGCCTTGGCCCAGGCTTCCTGCGCGAAAGGGCTGTCGACGCTGATCGCAATGACATCGGCGCCGAGCTTCTCATAGTCTCCGAGGCCGGCGGTCTGGTCGCACATTTCCTGCGTGCAGACGCCCGTGAAGGCCAAGGGGAAGAACAGGAGTACGGTTTGTTTCTTACCGAAATTGTCGCTCAATTTGACGTCCTTGAGGCCGTCGGCGGCTTTGGATTTGAGGGTGAAGTCAGGGGCTTTGGAGCCGACGGCGATAGGCATGGGAGCTTGGGAGGATGGTTGGTTGAACTTGATCCGCACGAACGTCGCACGGACAGAAAAGTGAAGTTGAGGCGCCGCCAGCGCCGCCGCAAACCGTTTTTCCGGATAGCAGGCGCCTTTCTATTCTCTCAGCGATCACCATTAGAAACGCTCTTGCGCGCGCCTACCCGCAGGCCGTTTACTGCCGACTCCCTATGAACCTGATCGAAGACCTCCAATGGCGCGGCCTACTGGCCGATTGCACCGACCTCGACGCGCTCAACCAGCGCCTGAGCGAAGGACCGTTGGCGCTCTATTGCGGTTTCGATCCGACGGGCGACTCTCTCCATGTCGGGCACCTCATGGGGCAACTCACTTTGCGCCGATTCCAATTGGCCGGCCATCACCCTATTGCACTCGCCGGCGGAGCCACGGGAATGATTGGTGACCCCTCGGGCAAATCCGCTGAACGCAACCTCCTCACCCGCGAGCAACTCGCACACAATGTGGCGTCGATTAAGGGACAACTCGCACGGCTCCTTGACTTCAACTCTACCGGCAACCCTGCGCTCCTCGTGGACAACGCCGACTGGACCGCACCGATCAGCTACCTCGATTTCCTCCGCGACGTCGGAAAATATTTTTCGCTGAACGTCATGCTCGGAAAGGATTCCGTGAAATCCCGCATGGAGGGTGACAATGGCATAAGCTACACGGAATTCAGCTACCAGCTCTTGCAGGCCTACGATTTCTATCACCTGCGCAACGCCCACCGGTGCGAGCTACAAGTCGGCGGTTCCGACCAGTGGGGCAACATTACCGCCGGCACGGACTTCATTCGAAAAAAACTCGGTGTGTCTGCCTGGGGCTGGACCTTCCCTCTCATCACCAAAGCCGACGGCACGAAATTTGGAAAGACCGAAGGAGGCGCAGTGTGGCTCGATCCCAAGCGAACGAGCCCCTACAAGTTCTACCAGTTCTTCGTAAATACGGAGGACGCGAAAGTGAGTGAATATCTGCGAAAATTCACGTTCTTGTCCCGCGCCGAGATCGAAGAACTTGAGGCTAAACACGTCGCCAACCCCGGGGGCCGTGAAGCCCACAAAGCCCTTGCCCGCGCCGTCACGGCACTCGTGCATGGCGCAGCGTCCCTCGCTGCCGCGCTCAAGGCTAGCGACATTCTCTTCGGCGCCGAGATCGGCGAAACATCCGAAGAAACCTTCAGCGATGTCGTCGGTGAGATCCCCACGAAAGACCTCGAACGCGCCAAGCTCGACGGCCCCGGCGCCGCGCTCATCGACCTACTCGTGCACGCCGGACTCGCGCCGTCCCGCGGGCAGGCGCGCAAAGATATCGAGGGCGGAGGTATCTATGTGAACAACATCCGCGTTGCTGAAGCCACCCGGGCCGTCAGCATCGCCGACTTGCTCTTCGGCAAATACGTCCTGCTGCGCAAGGGCAAGCGGACCTATGCAGTGTTGAACGCCGTCGCGTAGTCGGGCGCGCGTCAGCCCGCACCTCACGCGCAACTTCCACCGTTTCCTCCGGTCCGTCATTCCATGGCCCGTCCGGCAATCCACGCATCCCCTCGATCTCAGGAATCGACGCAATGGTTGTCGACCGGAGCGATCGCCTATCAGCGCATGCTCGCTCTGATCGGGGAGGCCCAGAAGTCGATCCGCTGCGAGACCTACATCTGGCGTGACGATGCCGTGGGCGCACGCTTTCGCTCCGCGCTCGCCCACGTCGCTGCTCGTGGCGTGCAGGTCCGCATCTTGATCGATGGGGTCGGATCAGCTGACTTACCGAGCGGCTATTGGCAGGAACTCGAACGCGCCGGCGGAAAAGTCCGCGTTTTTAACCCCATTTCGCTGCGTCACTTTGCGCTCCGCAACCACCGCAAGCTCCTTCTTGTCGACGATCGGGTCGCCATCGTCGGCGGCTTCAACATCGCCCAAGAATACGATGGCAACGGCGTAACGTACGGCTGGCGCGACCTCGGCCTCGCGCTGCAAAATCCCGCCGCGATTCGTCAGCTCGCGGAATCGTTCGACAGCCTCTTCCGCGATCACCGCTTGCGGCATTGGTTGTTGCGCCACGTGCGGCGGGCCTCCCTGCGCTGGCCGATGTTTTACGCGCGACCCGGTCCCGTGCTTTTCAGCGGCCCGCGTCTTGTAGCAAATCAGTTTAGCCGCGAACTCTTACGGTCGCTGCGGCACGCCCAACATGTCCGGATCATCTCGGCTTACTTCCTCCCCGGCTTTCGCCTCCGCCTCGCCCTACGACGCGTCGCCCGACGCGGCGGCACCGTTGAGCTCCTACTCGCCGGTCAGACCGATGTCCCGCTAGCTCAGTTCGCCGCCAGAACGCTCTATGGATCGCTGCTGAAAGCCGGAGTGCGCATCTGGGAATATCAGCCTCAAGTGCTCCACACGAAATTGGCGATCGTGGACGACACCGTCTTCGCCGGCACTTCAAACCTCGATGCGCGGTCGCTCGGCATCAACTATGAGCTGATGGTCCACTTTCAGGACCGACGGCTTGCCGAGGAAGCGCGCGCAGCATTCTCCTCGGATTTAATCCACTCACGCGAAATCACATTCACCGAATGGCACTGCACCCAAACTTGGTTGACCCGACTACGCGGCACCTGGGCTCGCCTGCTCCTCACCAAAGTTGACCCGTGGCTCGCTCGCAGGCAGATGAGCAATATTCCCTGAGGCCTATCCACGGATCAAACGCAGAACACCTTTATTCCGAAATCTCGGTACAAAGGAGACCTTCACCCACAAGCAAGGCGGCTGGGCTGGATCTTCACACTACGTCGCCCTCGCCAAAGACCTCCGCCGTGAGCCTCCCGGCCGCGCGGCCGCGTCACTTAAAAAAACATTGCTTCGCTCAGTGCATTCTCTGGCGTCAACAGGCTCGCCGCGGCCGACAACGAAGTGCGCCCGGAACCGAAATCCGCCTCAAACTGCGCCTGGCCCGCACCCACATCGCCGGTCCAGCGGAAGCATCGCTCCGTGTTGGCATACTCAAATTGCACCGATAGACTGCGGGCACCGTCCGTTTGCGCAGCCGTGACAAAGGCCACTTTCGCGTCATCCGCGCCACACGCTGCTAGCCGCCGTTGCAGCCAACAATTCAAGACCCGGCCTTCCGCCGTGAGCGCGACGTCGTGGCCAATGACGACTGACTGCAGTCCGTCGGTCAGCAATGACGGCGAATATACCGAAAGGAATTGGCCAATCGACTGCCGGACCGGCAACAAACGCGAGTAGACCAAGTCACGGAGACCGGATGGATTTTCCCACTGATAAGTAAGTGCATCCAGCGGAGCCACCGCGCTATCCAGGAGCACGCGCTTGGCGCGCCCCAGCAGATAGCGGTAGTCGGCCAATCGTCCGCTAGCGGAAAACCGGTGTGCCCAATAGTAGAGCGGCAGATCGGTGGAGAGACACACGGAGACTTGGTTTTCCAAGAACGGGCGGGCGCTCCGCGAGTAACTCAACATCACAAACTCCACGCAGCGCTTGTCGGACTTAGATTTTCCAAGGTGACATTCGCCGTAGATTTTCGCGCGCATTTGCGTCTCCGGCACATCGACATGTAACGGACAGAGCACAACAATGCGGCTCGGATACCGCTTGGAAAAGCCGCTCATCACCTGAAATTGCACGACAGCGTCAGCCGGAGTCGTGTTTAGGCCTAGATGTAATACGACGTTGAGCTGTGTCGCCTTGGCGTCATCGGCCTCCGGCGCCGGCCGACCGACCGCGGCACTCTCCGTCCACATCTGCGCAAGACTCTTCGATATCTCGCTGACGGGAACTTCTATCCCGGGCAGAGCTTCAAAAATGACGGACATGGGAGGTTACGGCTGCCGCCAGACGTGGTTTTGCTTGGCAAGCAGGGCTTCGGCGCTCGGCGGTCCCCACGAACCCGCTGCATAGCTGTCCATCCCCGCTCGCCCAACACTGCGCCAATAGTCCAACACCGGCGTGCATAGCTTCCAGGAAGCCTCGGCTTCGTCACCGCGGATGAACAAGGTGCCGTCACCGATCATCGCGTCGAGCACGAGGCGTTCATAGGCCTCGGCAGTGTTTGATCCAAAGGTAGTCGCGTAGCGGAAACTCATTTTCACTGGCTGGGTCCGGGTTTCGAGTCCTGGAACCTTCGTGTTGAGAATCAAACTGAGTCCCTCATCGGGTTGGATCTGGAATGACAGCGTGTTTGCCGCCAGGTCGAACCGTGCGGTCTCGCCTGCAAACAAAGTGCCGGGTGGACGGCGAAAATTGATCGCAATTTCCGATACACGGCGTGCCATGCGCTTCCCCGAACGAAGGTAGAAAGGCACACCCTGCCAACGCCAGTTATTGATTGAAAGTCGCATCGCGGCATAGGTCTCCGTACCCGACTCGACGGCAATGCCTTCTTCTTCCAAATAGCCCGGAACGGCTTTGCCCATGAGCATGCCGCCGGCGTATTGCGCCCGCGCCACATCGCCCGCCGGACCGATCGTTAGCGGCTGAATGGCTTTGAGCACTTTGACTTTTTCATCCCGAATCGCCTCGGCATCGAGCGACCCGGGCGGCTCCATCGCCGTGAGCGCGAGCAGCTGCATTGTATGATTCTGAATCATGTCGCGCAGACAGCCACTTTGCTCGTAGTAGCCGCCGCGCGTGCCGACTCCGACTTCCTCGGCGACTGTGATCTGCACGCTGTCGATAAAATTCCGGTTCCACAGCGGCTCAAAAATTGCATTCGCGAACCGCTGCACCAGTAGGTCCTGCACCGTTTCCTTACCCAGATAGTGGTCGATGCGATAAACCTGATGTTCTTTGAAAACCGAACGGATCGTGCTGTTCAATTCGCGGGCCGACGCGAGGTCTTTGCCAAACGGTTTCTCAATGATCACCTTTGAGTGATGAGGCAGGCCGAGATGTTGGGCGGCCAGACCGCTCGCACCGAGGTTTTGCAAAATTGGCGCGAAGACTGAAGGGGGTGTCGAAATATAGAAAAGGCGCTGCACATCGCGGCCGAGCTTCTTTTCAATCTCAGCAATATGCGACGCGAGCCGGTCAAACGCACCGCGTTCATCATAGCCACCGGCCACATAGCTGGTATTCGCCGCCACCCGGGCCCACACGTCGGCGTCGAGTTCGCGCCGTGAAAATTCTTTGATCGCTTCTGCCGCAAGGGTGCGAAATTCCTCGGCCGGGATGGGCTTCCGACCGTAACCCACCAAAAAGAAATCGGCCGGGAGCAGGCCGTCGAATCCCAGATTATAGACGGCTGGAATCAGTTTTCGCGCGGTGAGATCGCCAGAGGCGCCAAAAATCACGACCACGGTCGGCGGTGCACCGCGGTGTTTACTGAGCCCGTGGAGGAACGGATGACGCTGAGATTCGGCCATGAGGAAGAAAGTTTCTCGGATTCGACCCGTGGTGATGCAAGGGAAATGCCAGATATGACGGCCCGCTACTTTTCAGCCCTGAAAGTATTTCCCGAAAAGAGGCACATTTTCGAAGTGCAAAATTTCCGGCACCGCCGAGGAATCCTGTTCACCAGCAATGGCCACCTCCACGACATCGAGGCGAAACGTCTGTGGCTTCTCGCGCAGCCCAGCCAGATAGGCCTCGGCCGCCCGCCGCAGGACCCGCTTCTTGCGGGTATCAACCGTGTGGAATCCCGGCACCAAGGCGCCTATCTTGCGAGTCTTGACCTCGACGAACACGAGCGCGTCGCTGTCGCGACAGACCAGATCGATCTCGTCGCGCCGATCACGTGGGCTGCGCCAATTGCTGGCTACAATCACAAAAGCCCGCTCGCGACGCAACCACTCGGCCGCGAGCCGCTCACCGCGGACCCCGACATTTAGTTCGGCCCCGGCCTGAAATATTCCTTTGAGCCACGAGAGCATGTAGGTTGCACGATGGTGATCACGCGTGAAAGTGTCAGCCGTGCAGGTTTCTCATTGCGGGAGCCGCCACCCGCTGACAATCCCAGACCACCCTTCCCTTTTCGCGACTCATGGCCTCCACCAACATTGCCGGCACTCTCCGCCGCTCGCTCCTCATCAAGGTCATTTCGAAGCCGACGCCCAGCCGCGAGGACGTCGCGTCCGTCATCGAGCTTACCGCCGCGAAGGTCGTCGAGGCACTCCAAGCCCAGTCGATGACGTTTTACTTGGTCGAAGGAAACGAGATCGCCTTCAAGCAGGTTTACTACTCGCCCTCCCTTTGGGCGAAGGACCCGACTAAGCAGAAAACGTTAGAGGAAACAGCCGCCAAGCTCCTCGGAATGAAGGTTGCAACCGGGCCGGGTAGTATTGTTGGGCGCGTAATCGAATCAGGTGAGCCAGTTTTTTTTCGCAACACCGAGAGCCAGGCGCCGTTCATGGCCTCCATTGCAAAAAACATCCCTTTTGACGTGTGCTCGATGCTGACGGTGCCGCTGAAAACGACGATCACCCTCGGAGCGATTCAGGTGCTTAATAAGGAGATGTCAGCTGGCACTGAAGGCGAATTTACTGAAAAGGATCTGATTCTACTTAAAGAAGTCGCAGAATACTCCTCGACCCTGATTCACCGCATGGTGGACCCCAAGTTCGTCCCGAATGCGGAAGACACCGCTCGGTTCGTCGCGAAACTCACCGATCTGCCCCTGGTCACCAAGCTCGAGGAGATCGAAATTGACGACAAACTGATCGAAGTAACCGGCGATGCCGTGATTCGCCGCGAAGGAATTTTCCCGCACAAGCGACTAAGTCCAAACTCCGTCGCGGTGTTGATGACCAACCCACTCGACTACGCGAAACGCGAGTCTTTCTCCCAGGCCACTGAGCTGTCGATTGAAGAGGTCAGCGTCGTCTCGGCGCCGTTCTTTGAAACCATCGTCAAAAAGTTTTTCAAAGACGCGAAGGCCGCGGGCCCCGGCACCGAGGACGTCGATATCAGCGCGGTCGCTGATGTAATCAGCAACGCCTACAGCTCCGATGGCGGGACCAGCACCGTCAGCGCCGCTGATCTGGAAAACGAGGACTCAGCGCCGATCGTGCAGCTGACGAATCGCATCATCGAAGACGCTTACGTCTCCGGCGCCTCGGACATTCACATCGAGCCGATGGAGAAAGATCTCGTCGTCCGCTATCGCATCGACGGACTCTGCCAGGAAAAACTTCGCCTCCCGAAGCAGGTCGCCAACTCCATGGTCACGCGCCTGAAGATCATGTGCAACTTGGACATTTCAGAGCGTCGCCTCCCGCAGGACGGTCGCATCGTCTTTAAGAAATACACCAAAAAAAACATCGATATCGATCTGCGCGTGGCCACTGGCCCGATGAATCATGGCGAGAAGGTCGTCATGCGTATTCTCGACAAGACCAAGAGCACGCTGCCACTCCCTGCGCTCGGTTTTTCCGATGAAAACCTCGCCCGCTACCGTGAATGCATCCGCCAGCCCTATGGCATGATTCTGCACTGCGGCCCGACCGGCTCCGGTAAGTCGATGACACTTTATTCCGCCCTCGGCGAAGTGAACACGCCCGACGTCAACATCCAGACCGCCGAAGATCCCATCGAATACACGCTCGCCGGTATCAACCAGATGCAGATGAGCCGCGCCATCGGACTCACCTTCGAACGTGCGCTCCGTTGTTACCTCCGCATGGACCCCGATATCATCCTCGTCGGTGAGATCCGCGACAAGGAAACCGCCCAGATCGCGTGCGAAGCCGCGCTCACCGGCCACTTGCTCGTTTCCACGCTCCACACGAACGATGCACCTTCCACCGTCTCCCGTATGGGCGAAATGGGGATCGAACCATTCAACATTTCCGCTTCGCTCGTCTGCGTCTGCGCCCAGCGCTTGCTGCGACGCGTCTGTAAGAACTGCAAGACCCCCTTCGAACCGGCCGGCCGGGAAAAGGCACTCTTGGAAAAAGCAATTGGCTGGAGCGGACAGATCTTTAAGGCCAACCCACAAGGTTGCCCCACGTGCAGCGGCACCGGCTATAAAGGCCGCGTTGGCATCCATGAATTGATGACCAACAGCGAAGAACTCACGGAGGCGATTAACAAGGAAGTCGAAGTTGCCGACCTTAAGCGCGTCGCGATGAAAAACGGCATGAAGACGCTTCACCAAGACTCGATGCTCAAGGTCAAGATGGGCCTCACGACCATCGAGGAAGCACTCGGTAACGTGCCGCCCGACTTGATCACTTAACGCCGATCCAACGAGTCCACGCTTCAATCTCGCGGACACTCAGAGCTATTCTTCGTGCGGTTTCGTGGATTCCCACTGCGCCGTTAAGGCCAAAGCCGGCGGGAAATCCGGTGAGCGTTGCAGCACAATCTGGACGAGCCCCTGCGCACCATTCTTGTCGCCGGAGGAATACCGCTCGCGGGCCAGTTCAATGATCCGCTGTGATCGAGCGGTGTTGCCATTCAAGTATACGCGCGCCGCTGCCAGCAACCTCGGTAGGTCGCCGTGCCCGTGGTTGATGCGCACCTCGGCCCAGCGTAAATCTCCATCGCGTCGCTCAAGCCAAGCGACGGGAGGAACGCTGCCTCGCAGGTCGTGGATGAGTGTCTCCGCTGCAGTCCACTTTCGTTCACGCAAGAAGCCATCGAGCTGTTCGAAGAAGACGCCCTCCTCCGCCACCTTGTCCGCAGCGTTCACCGCCTTGGCCGACCGCTGTGCCTGCAACTCTTTTTCCACTTCAGTTTTTTGGGTCTGCACCCATCGGCTGGTCGGATAGCTTCGCTCAGTAATCGCGATGACCTCCCGCGCCACTTCGACGCGTCCAGCCCGGCGCAGCGCCTCAATCGAAAAACGGCATAGTTTCATCGGGACAGTCCGCTCTCGCAGGTAGTCCACCAACGAGATCTGCGCCGACTCCAGCTTATTGGTCGCCGCCGCCACTAAACGACTCATCCAATCCCACCAAAATTGCTCGATGAACGGCAACGTTTCCCCCGGTGCCGCCTTCATTAGCTCCAATCCCGCTGCCGCCTCGGCCCAGTCGCCGCGCCGCACATAAAGTTGCACTTGCTGTGCACGCAATGGCTGCAGCCGAAACCCCTGCTCCTTGGCCGCCGCGAGGCAGCGCTCAAACAACTCGCGCTGACCGACCTCCGCCAAGGGATCTGCCGCCATCTGCACGTTGGCCGCCGTGCCACCGTAACGAAAAAGAAAGTCCTCAAGCGCCGCCTTCGCCGCAGCGTCACGCCCCGCCATCGCGCGCTGCACCACACCATAAACGGCCTGCGCGGGATCGCTGGGAGCCAATGTGCGCATTTCCTCCAGCGCACGGTCCATCGCCACGGGTTGGTTTGCCTCCCGCGCAACCCGGACCTGGAGCCGGCGCACAGCGGAAAAATCCGCGCCGGGCCGCTGACTCCACGCTTCGAGATACTCCGATGCTTCGGTCGTCCGGCCCAACTCGATCAGGGCCAACACGCGGTGCTCCGACGCCATTTCACTGGGCGCTTCAGCCAGCGCGAACTCGAGTGCCTCCGGTTTCCGTTGTCCTGCCAGCAGCGCACCAAACTTTCGACCAATCAGCCAGCCACGCTCGATCAAGGCGGCATCACCTGTTAGTAACGGCAGGTAGCGGTCGGCTGTTGCGACCACGAAATCGTTGTCGTCTCCCTGCTCGGCCAAATCAAAAAGGCCCGCCAAGTAGCTCCGACCGGGAAACTCCCGCGCTAATCCTTCGCCAAGCACCTTCACCGCCAGCGGACGCTGGTTGGCCAGCAGATGGAAGCGCGCCAACGCCTGCCGCGCCTCCAAGTCACCCGGGCACAAGGTCAAGCCGGCGCGCAATAGCCGCGCCCCGTCGCCCCACTTGCGGTCCTTCAACATTTCGTGCCCTTCGGCAATAAACGCTTGGCCCTTTTTTTTCGCGATCTCGGCGCGTCGCATCGGATAAAAAACCGCATCGCTGTAGGTTAACCGATTATAGGGATTCTTCTGCCAAAAATAGCCCAGTGCCAACGCCGCCGCAACATACCCCAAAGCTGCCATCACGAGCCCCCAACGCAGAATCCCGCGCAAACTAATCGCGAGCCCGGACTGCTTGTCGTAAAAACCAAACAGGCCGAAATACCACTGGCCGACAATGACGTCCGACGCACCCCAGAGGACTTTGATGCGGCGGTTTCTCAATGTGGTCAGGCCTTGGCCCCTGCGTGCTTCGCTCCGCGCACCGACTCGGCGATGTTCTCCGGATGCGCCTCGATGTCGCCGCGGTCGGGATTGAACTTCATTGAAACGGTCTTCGAGACACCGCGCTCTTCCATTGTCACACCATAGATCGCACTCGCGGCCGAGACGGTGCGCTTGTTGTGCGTGATAATGATGAACTGCGACTCCCCGACGAACTTCTTCAACAGGTCCGTGAAACGTCCGATGTTTGATTCGTCCAGCGGGGCATCGAGCTCGTCGAGCAAACAGAACGGTGAGGGTTTCACCATGTAGAGCGCGAAAAGCAGCGCGACTGCCGTGAGCGTTTTCTGTCCGCCCGACAAGAGTGTGATGCCCTTGAGCTTTGTTCCCGGCGGCTGGGCCACGATTTCAATACCACTCTCCAAGATATCCTCGGCCGCGATCAGTTCGAGGTGCGCGCGTCCGCCGCCAAACAGCGTGAGGAACGTATACTCAAAGTTCTTTTTGATCTGCTCAAACGTCACCTGAAACTGTTGGAGCGAGGTCTGGTTGATCTCGTCAATGGCCTTGATCAATTCCGTTTTCGCCGTCGTGAGGTCGGTCACTTGTCCGTGCAAGAAGTCGTGGCGTTGCTTGAGCTCCGCGTATTCCTCGATCGCGACGAGGTTGACCGCGCCCATGCCGTTCAACCGCTGCCGCAAAGCATCAGCCTCCACCTTCAACGCCGGCCAATCCGTGGCGTCCAACGCAGCCAAATCCTTCTCCGTCGGCTCACCCTTGGCGTCCTTCTTTTTCCGCCGGCGTTTGGGCGCAGCTTCGCCCTCCACCGCAACCGTCGCCTCACCGGTCACCACCGCAGGTTGCACAGGTTCTGTCGGCTCATCCTCGTCTTCGTCGAGGTCCAGCGGCTTCACGCCCTCGGGCTCGTCATCCGCATGCCACAGCTGCAGCTTCCAGTTGATCGCCGCGACGTCCGTTTGAAATTCCCGCGTCACCTCCTCGACGAGAAATTGGGCCCGCTGGCGGTTCTCGGCCAGCTTGATCTCGTGCGTGCTCAACTGACTGTGCGACGCATCCGCCTCCTGCCGCACGCTCACCTGCGACGCTTCGAGCCCGTTGATTTCCCGCTCGATGTCCACCAAGCCGATCCGCACGGCTTCGACTTGCTCCTGCGCAACCGAAAAGGTTTCCGCGATCTGCGCGCCCCGCGCCCGTTGCTCGGAGGATTCGCGTTCCAACGCGTTGGTCTGCTCGGTCCACGTCTCAATTTCCGTCTGACGCTGCACCAGCAGTTCGCTCAATTGCAAACGACGGCGCTCCATCTCGCCCAGCCCGCGGTCGAGCACTTCGACCTTTTGCCGCCGTTCCGCCAATTCAAGACGAGCCTGCGCGAGCGTCTCGCGCTTGACGTCCCGATCCGTACGAATCTCCACAATGCGCGTCTCGGTGGAGTGAATTCGCTCTCTCTGCTGGTGCGAAACGGCGTCCGCTTGCGCCAATCCCGTCTGCGCTTTTTCCCAGCGGGCGTGTGCTTCATTACGCGCGTGCTCCAACGAGCCCAGCTCACTCTCCATGCGGTTAAGTCGGTTGGTCGTATCCTCTACCGCCCGCTGCGCATTGCGTTGCTCGGCCTGTGCCGAGGCCAACGTCTGCGTCGCCGTCAAGACATCCGCCCGGCACTGCTCGACCTTCTGCTCCGCCTCGGCGAGTCGGGTGTTGAGGGCATCAATGATCGCCTTCTGGTCGTCGTGCGCCTTCTGTTCATCCGCCAACGCTTTCGCCGTTTCGCGCAAATCGATTTCGCGCTGCACGATGCTGTTCGACGATTTCTTCGAGCTATGGTGCCCACCAAAGATGAGGCCACGCCGATCCACGAGGTCTCCCTTGCGGGTCACGACCGCAAGGAAGCCAAACGCCGGGTTTGCCTTCCAGAACTCCAAAAACGCCCCGAGATCGTCTGCGATATACGATTCACGCAATAAACCGAGCGCAGGGTGCGCCGGATCAGTCTCGCTGACCGCCTGGATCGCTGGAACCAACCCCGCTGGCAAATCAGCCGCGGCTCCTTGGGGTCCGCACAATTCCGCGACATTCAACACCGCAGAACCAATTTGCTCACCCTCCAACTGCGCGAGAATCCGCTGGGCCGTCGACAAATCGCTGACGCTGATCGCCTCGGCCGCCGCCCCGAAAATCGCTTCGATGGCTTTGCCGAACTCCGGCTTGACCGCCAACCCCTGCGTGATCGGCAGTGCCTTCGCCCCTGCCAGCGCCGCGTCGAGTCGGCCTTGCAGCACCGCCTTCGCGCCCTCGCCAAAACCTTCCCACCGCTCCTGCAATTGCTGGAGCAACCGTAGACGCGCCGTGCGCTGCGCCAGTGCGCGATCAAGCTCGGAAAGCTTCCGCTGTGCATCTCGAAATTCCCTCGTGAGATCCGTAGTCAACTGCTGCGCGGCAATCGATTCGTTGTGCGCCCGGGATTTTTCCGCGAGGGCCGCCTCGGCGCGAGCCTCCGTCTCGGCGCCCATTTGCGTGGCCGCCGCCACTTCCTGCCGCACGCCTTCGATTTCTTGGGCCAACGACTCGTGCTTGTGCGCACTCGTCTTCTGATCGACCTCGTAGCCCGAGCAATCGGTGCGCAACCGCGCGACCGTGCTATCGATCTGGAGCAACTGAAACTTCGCCTGATTCAGCTCTTGCTCCAGCTTGCTCAACTCACCCTCGGCGATGGCCAACTCCCGGTTGCGTTGTTGATAGCCTGCATCGCTGCTCCCCAGCAAACCAAGCTGCATCTGCTTGTCCTGCGCGCCTGTGTCCACCTGCGCCGACACCTCGCGGAGCTGCATATCAATTTCGCCGAGGTTATCGCGCGACGACGCCAGCCGATCTTCGAGTCCACTGCGGCGGATCTGCGCAAGATTCGCGGCGTTCTCCGCCGCTTCTTTTTGCGAACGCAAATCAAACACCGCCTGTTGGGCGTCCTGCACCCGCTGATTGAGCCGACTGCGCTGGGCCTTCTTCTCGTCCAACGCCGATTGCTGTGCATCCAGACTCTCCCGGCGATTGTCTGCCTCCGACCGCAGCGCGACGACCTTGGCCTCGAGCGCTCCGAGCGTAGCGCTGAGTTCAGCGTGATGATATCCGCTCCAGGCGAGCGCGATGTGCCGCAGGCGGTGGCTGAGTCGCTTGTAGCGCATGGCCTTCGAGGCCTGCCGGCGCAACGAGCCGATCTGCCGGGAAACTTCGCCAATGACATCCGCGACGCGCGCCAAATTCGTATCGGTCAGCGCGAGCTTCTGCATCGCCTCACGACGCGCCGATTTGTATTTCGTAATGCCCGCCGCTTCCTCGAACACCGCCCGGCGTTCCTCGGGCTTCGACGACAGGATCTGGTCGATCTGACCTTGCGCCATGATCGAGTAACTCGTCCGGCCGATGCCGGTGTCCATGAAAAGTTTTTGGATGTCCTTCAGGCGACACGGCTGGCCGTTAAGCGCATATTCGCTCTGCCCATCCCGGTGCACCCGCCGCATGATCTCCACCTCGTGAAATTCCGTCCCGAGCTGCTTTTCGCACTCCGTGAGCAGCAGCGACACTTCGCAAATCTGCGACGGCTTACGGGTGTCCGCTCCCTCGAAAATGACATCCTGCATTTTGCCGCCACGCAGCGCCTTCGCGCTCTGTTCACCGAGCACCCAACGGATCGAGTCCGCGACGTTGGACTTGCCGCACCCATTCGGGCCGACGATCGCCGTTACCCCGGGTTCGAAGCGGAGAGTCGTGTTGTCGGCAAAGGATTTGAATCCGTGAAGCTTGAGCGCCTTGAGATACATGCAGGGTTAAAACGGGTCATTGAAGGGTGCCGCTTGCCCCCCGCAATGGAAAAACCGGAAAGTTTCCTTTGCCCCGCGCCACCCGGAGAAACTGTTCGACAACCGCGCCCAAACCGGGTGGCCGACCGGTCCCCTGCCCCTTTCCGGGTGGTGCTGTGGGCCCGAGCCCCTTCTCCATCACATCGGCCTTTTCCACCGCGCCCAAACCCGCTAGCGTGCCGCCCATGCCGCACCGCCCCCTCACGTCCGAAGAACTCGCCGACTACCTTCATCTGGTACCGGGCGACGTGGAGCGCCTGTTGCGCGAGACCGACCTGCCCCATACGGTGCGCGGCGGGCGCAAGGTCTTTCAACGCGGCGAAATCGATGCGTGGGCCTCCCGCCGGATTCTCGGCTTGCCGGCGAAACGCCTCGCTGCCTACCACGAAAAATCGGCCCACGGCACGCGCCAGATCTTCCCCGACGGGGCGCTGATCCCCGGACTGATGCGGCGCTCGTATCTCGACCTCGCGCTGCATTCCCGCACCCGCGCCTCGGTCGTGCGCGACATGGTCGCTCTGGCCGAGGGCACCGGCCGCGTGCTCCATCCGCGCGAGTTGCTGCAGAGCGTCGAGGAACGCGAGGCGCTGTGCTCGACCGCCCTCCCCGGCGGCCTCGCGCTGTTGCACGCGCGCCATCACACGGAATACAGTTTCGACGGCTCCTTTGTCGTGCTCGGCCGCACCGTGCAATCTGTGCCCTTCGGCGCGCCCGACGGCGGATCGACCCTCCTCTTTTTCCTCGTCTGCTGCGACGACGACCGGATTCACCTTCACACCCTCGCGCGCCTCTGCCTCCTGACGATGAAGACCGACCTAGTCGCGCAACTCCTCAGCGCACCCGACGCCGACACGGCCTACGACGCCCTCGTCAACGCCGAGCGCGCCGTGCTCCCGCCTCCCGCGGAGGAAAAGTCCTCCCGGTCCAAACGCCGTCGCGCCAGCGACGACGCAGCCACTTCACCTCACACCTGAACCCATGTCCTCCCGCCGCTCCCTCCTCGCCTTCGCCCTCACACTTCCGCTCCTCGCCGCCGACCCCACACTCCCCGGCGTCGCCGCCGCGATCCAGTCCTCCCTCGACGCCCACGACATCGCCGGTGCCATCACCCTCGTCATCGCCAAGGACAAAACCGTCCACTTCGAAACCCACGGTTTCGCCGACGTCGCCACGAAGCGCCCGATGACGGGCGACACGATGTTCAACATCATGTCGATGACCAAGCCCGTCACCGCCACCGCGATTCTCATGCTCTCGGACGACGGCAAACTCAGCGTCTCCGATCCTGTCACGAAATATCTCCCCGAGTTTGCCGCGCTCAAAACCCCTTCGGGCCAACCCGCAAATCTTACCCTCGCCCAAATCCTCACGCACACGTCCGGCCTCGGCGAGGCCTCCGGTCCGGCCGCGCAATCCGCCAAAACCCTCGCCGACCTCGTGCCGCTCTGGCTCGCGGCGCCGATGAAATACGAGCCCGGCGCCAAGTGGCAGTATACCCAGTCCGGTCTCAACGCCGCCGCCCGCATCGTCGAAGTCGTGAGCGGCCAGAGCTTCCCCGCGTTTCTCCAATCCCGCCTCTTCGGCCCCCTCGGCCTGACCCACACCACGCACTATCCCGCCGCCGCGCAGCTCCCGCTCGTCGCCACTCCCTACGCGAAAAACAAAACCACCGGCGAACTCGACGCCGTCGTCTCCCCTCCGCCCGCCCCCGGCACGCGCCCGCCCGCCGGCAACGCCGGGCTCTACTCCTCCGCCCGCGACTACGCCCGCTTCTGCCAGATGCTCCTCAACGGCGGCTCGCTCGACGGCCATCGCTACCTCTCGCCCGCCGCGCTGAAATTCCTCACCACCCCGCAAACCGGCGACCTTCCGTCCGGCTTTTTCCAAAATGACACCTATGGGCAGCGCGGCGCCCACTACGGCTGGGGCATCGGCACCTGCATCCTGAAGACGCCCCATGAGGGTGTGCCCGCCATGCTCTCGCCCGGCACCTACGGCCACGGCGGCGCCTGGGGCACCCAGGCGTGGATCGATCCCGTCCGCGGGGTCGCCTACGTGTTAATGGTCCAACGCACCAACTTCCCCAACAGCGACGCCAGCGACGTGCGGAAGAATTTCCAGCAGGCCGCCGCCTCCGCCCTCGGCGGGAAATAGTCCGCGGCTCAGCGCAGTCCCGTCACCCAATAATACCGGTCGTGCGGACTGTGATACGTGTGCAACGTACACACCGGTACACGGACAAAATTCCCCGGACAATCCGCCACCAATTTCGCGTCAAACCGGGCCGCGAACGTTTTGAGATTATACGCGCTCCACTCGTCGTTGTAGTCGGTGATGCGCAACAGCACCGGCCGCCGGTCGGCCTTCAGCCGGGCCGCCAGCTCGATCAGCGGACCGTCGTTCAGCAAACTCACTTCCTTCCATTCCCCGCCGGGATAACGCTGTTTCAGCGCCGCCTCGAACGCCATGTGCCGGTCCGATCCCGCCCCCGAAAACTCCTCGGCCAGCAACGGCGCGGTGAGGCGCAATCCCGGCACCGCGCAAACGGCGAACACCCCTGACGCCGCCACCGCCAACGCCCATCCCGGCGCGCGCACGCGCCCCCCGATCGCCTCGACCAAGGCCGCCGCGCCCACCGCGGCGAGCACGAGGAAAAGCGGCAACACATGGCTCAGGTTGCGCTCAAAGAAGACCGTGCGCGTCGCGAAATAACCGGTGAACAGCACCACCGGGCCGCCCACCAGCGCCAACTCCGCCCAGCGCCGCCGCCACACCAGCACCCCGCCGCCGACCGCTCCGCAGATCAGCAACGGCCAGCCCAGGGTCGCGACATAATAGCCGCCCAGCAGGTCGGCCACCCACCCCTCGTTGAGGTGGCTGTGCGGCGGATGCAGCCCGGCGTATTGGTTCATTAGAAACTCAATCCCGTTCACCAACGCCGCCGGATTCGCCACCGCTCCCGGCGCCCCCAGAGTGAAGCCCGCGAACAGCCCGCTCAAAATCAACGCAGCCAACCACCCTTTCATCCGCGCTTTTACCTCCCCCGTAAGCACTGGCACCAATGGCAACCAAACGAGCAGCAACATCGAGATCTTACACGCCACGAGCAAGCCGACTAAAACCGCCCCACCCAAGACAGCGCTTGGTTGAACCTTCGCTCGCGGCCAGCACGCGCCTACCGCCGCGAGGGTGAGCATCGTTACAAACGCCTCCGGTCTCGAGTAGTGGGCATCCTGCACAAGCTGCACGGCCACCGCGACGAGCCACCCTGCCCCAAGCATCGCCCCCCACCCGCCCAGGTGTCCCGCCAGCCGGAGCGTTTGCCCCACGACCAACGAGGCCAAAAGCACAGAGAAAAACCGATACACGAAAAAACCTTCGCGCTCCGAACGCCAACTCGACGTGCCCGGCAATACTTTCATCAATCGGTAGAACCCAAAGGTAGCAAACAGATGGGACGAAAAATTGTATTGGTTGTAGCGAAATCCTTCTTCGAGTTTGGTCGCCTTGGCCCAATTGGTATCCCAGTCGCCGGATTGCCGCATGTGCCCGACCACCTCCACCGTGATCGCCTCGTCCGGGTGCCCGTAGCTCTCCTGATAGTAGGCAACTCGCAGGACAAATCCCAGCCCAACAATCGCCGCTACCGCGAGCCACCCTCTCATGTTCCGCGGCCAAGTTTCCTTCGCGTGCCCAGCTGAAGCATTCATCGCGGGTCCTTCACTCACGCTCCAACCGCTTTCCCTCGTCTCCTAACCCAATTATTAGTGCAATCGTCGACAACATGAGGCGCGGAGCCTGCGTCTCCTACGCGCAAACTCACGCCAAATTTTCAGTCCCCTAAATCCCTCATCACGCCCTCGGTCCGTCCAACACTTTTACCTTCCCTCCGTCGACCTGCTTTAGAACGCTCACCCCCATGCCCACTTCACCTCTTTTTCGCGCATTAATCGCTTTCATCGTCTCGAGCGTCGTATCCATCAACCCGGCAGTCCGCGCCGAGGCCGCCGCCACCACAGTTCGAAAAACGGTCAAAACCGCCGACGATCTCCCTCGCCATACCTACGCGATGCCCCAACCGCCTTCAACGGTCTTGGGCGAGGCTACCGCGTTCGCGCAACTCGTCGACGCTGTTCGCAAAGACGTCGCGGCCGACCTCGCCGCCTACGACATCCAAGATCGCACCACCCTGCAGCGCTACAAGGGAACCCTCCTCAGCCTCGCCCTTCTGGACGCCGACTATCCCACCGCCCGTAAACTTATCGATGAACTCCGCAGCCTCGAAGAAAAACCCAGCCTCAAGCTCACCACCGGGCTCGTAACTGAAGCGTTCATTGCGGCGACCCTCGCGAATCCGACGAGCAAGGCATCGGCTGCCACGATGCAAGCCGCCCTCAGCGCGCTCGCTGGCCAACTCCCGTGGGGGATTGTGCAAGACGACCTGAAGGGCACCAAGGGCGGTTATGAGGTCCGCAGCGAGGCCCTGCTCGTCGGCCTCGCCCAACAGCAAATCGATCCAGCCGCCAAGACCACCGGCAATGTTTCCGGCGACGTCGCCGCTCAACTCATCGGCATGCGCAATCAAATCGTAAATTTCCTCCCGTTGAAAACCGCCATCGTCGCCGCGCTCGAGAGCGTCATCGCCGCCCACCGCGTTGAAAAACCTGACCGTTGGACGCCCACCCTCGTCACCCTCGCTCCGACCGAAAAGGCCAAGCCCGTTCTCATCGGCGTCTGGGACAGCGGCGTCGATACCGCGATCTTCCGCGATCAGCTCTACACCGATCTGAACGGTAAACACGGCTTCGCCTTCGATCTCCACGCCAAACCGGTTCCAGCATTAGTTTTCCCGCTCGGCGAAGCAGAGGCGCGAGCCAAGTCGGGCATCGCTCGCTTGAAAGGCTTCCTCGACACCACTGCCTCGATTGACAGCCCCGAAGCCACCGAGCTCAAGCGCTACATGAGCGCGCTCCAACCCGACCAAGTGAAGTCAACCCTCGAGGACCTGAACCTGATCGGTAACTGGTCGCATGGCACCCACGTGACCGGCATCGCGCTCGCCGGCAATCCCTTCGCCCGCCTCGTCGTCGGCCGCATCACCTTTGGCCATACGATGATCCCTGAAAAACCCACCGTGGAGCAGGCGCACCGCGACGCCGCCGCCTACCGTGACGCCGTGGCTTATTTCAAACGGGCCGGCGTCCGCGTCGTCAACATGAGCTGGGGCGGTTCGCTCCGCAGCGTCGAGCATGAGCTCGAAGCCAACGGCGTGGGTGATGCCAACGAGCGAAAAAGATCCGCCCGCGAGATATTCGACATCGGCCGCGACGCGCTCCTCGCTGCCTTCAAAAGCGCCCCGGAAATCCTCTTCATCGCCTCCTCCGGCAACAGCGACAACGACGTGAAATTCGACGAGTTCATCCCCTCGTCCTTCCAGTTACCGAACATGATCACCGTTGGCGCCGTCGATCAGGCCGGCGAAGAGACGTCCTTCTCCAGCTTCGGTCCAATGGTCAACGTCCACGCCAACGGCTTCGAGGTCGACAGTTACATTCCAGGAGGCAGTCGCCTGAAATTCAGTGGCACCTCCATGGCCTCGCCGCAGGTCACCAATCTCGCCGCCAAACTCATCGCGCTCGATGCCTCGCTCATGCCCGAGTCAACCAAGGCGCTGATCCTCGCCGGTTGCCAGAAAAACAGCCGCGTCAACCTCGTGAACGAAAAGAAAAGCATCGAGCTCCTCCGTCAAAAATTGGCCGCGCCGCGCTGACCGTACGCCACGCTCACTTGTGGTCCCACGGCAGTTTCACCACGAGCTTCTCGTGCTTCCACACGTGAAACACGTCGAACATTTTTCCCGGGTTGAGTATTCCATTCGGATCCAGCGCCCCCTTCACCGCCTGCATCGCCCGCACCTGCGCCGGCGAATGCTGAATGCGCAAAAACGGTGTCTTCGCCAGCCCGATGCCGTGCTCGCCCGAGATCGCCCCGCCGAGCGAAACCACCGTCTCCATCAGCAACTGCACCGCTTTTTCCGCAGCCCGCGTTTCCTGCTTGTCCGCGCGGTGATACATGATGTTCACGTGCAAATTCCCGTCCGCGAGATGCCCAAACGTCGGCACGTGCAGTCCCGTTTCACGTTTCAACCTCTTCAGAAATTTGGCGAATTTCACGTAGCTCCGCATCGGAATCACGATGTCTTCGTTTAACTTCGCATCGCCGAGCTCGAACATCGCCCCCGAACACTTGCGCCGCACTACCCACAGTTGCTCCGCCTCCGCGCGGTCCTGCGCCACCCGGTGCCCCGTCGCATGGGCCTGCGCCCACGCCAGCACCGCGACGCTCTGCTCCTGCACATCGAGTTTCGAGCCCGCCAACTCCAGTAAGATCACCGGTCGCCCGGCCTGCCCGGCAAACACACTCTGCCCCGTCGCCCGCTCCGCGCACAGCACACTCTCGCGGTCGAGAAACTCGCAGATTGCCGGTTGCACGCGCGACCGAAATAACGCCAGCGCCGCCTGCAATGCCTTGGCCTCGTCGGGAAACGAGGTCAGCAACGTCCACCGCTCTGCCGGCCGCGGAATCAATTTTAACACCGCACCCGTCACAACCCCGAGCATCCCCTCACTGCCGATCCACAGGTCGCGCATGTTGAAGCCGGCGGAAAATTTCTTCGTCGCCGTGCCCCACTCGACATATTCTCCCGTCGGCAAAAACCCCCGCAACGCCACGACAAAATCCCGGGTCACGCCATATTTTCCACCGTGCATCCCGCCCGCGTTGCACGCGATATTGCCGCCGATCGTGCAGTATTCTTTCGACGACGGATCGGGCGGATAAAACCAACCCTTCGCCTCTGCCACCTGCTGAATGTCTCCGACCTTCGCCCCGCATTGCACGTGGGCCATCCCCGCATCTTCGTCGATCGTGATTGTGTTGAGCGCCAGCATATCAATCACCCATCCGCCCCGCACCGGCGCCGCCGCCCCCGTGAGTGTCGTTCCGCGCCCGCGGGTCGTCACCGGCACGCCGCATTCGTTCGCCAACCGCAACACCACGCCTATGTCCGCTTCGCTTGACGGGTGGATCACCGCCTCGGGCACAAAAGGGATTTTACTGCTGTCAAACGAAGCCGCGTGGCGCGAATCATGGTCGGTGCGCACGACGCGCGCGCCGAGTTTGCGTTTCAACCGAGCGGTGCAGGTAGCAAATGACTTCATTGGTCCCGACCAAATGAACCGCGCGCCGCGCCCGCGCAAGCCAACCGATGGCAATCTTCGGCCTTGAGAATCTTCCGGATTGTCCGGCTCACAAATTAATTTCACCCTGTTGGGGCCTCCTGATAGCGCGCCCAGCCGGCTTAACGACATGACCAAAGTTTCGCTTCACATTCCGCGGACTCGTGTGCGACTCTTGCGCCTTTCCTCTCTGCTGCCATGACTAAAATCCTCCTCACCACGACCTCGTTCCAGGACACCCCCGGCGAGCACCATAAGCTTCTTGCCGACACCGGCTGGGAAATCATCCGCGCCCGCGGTCCCCTCAATGAGGCCGACACCCTCGCCCTCGTCGGCGATATCGACGGCTACATCTGCGGCGACGATCTCATCACCCGAAAAGTGTTCGAGAAAGCCCTGCCCAAGCTGAAGGTCCTTTCCAAATACGGTATCGGCGTCGACAAGATCGACGTCAAGTCCTGCACCGAGTTTGGCATCCCGCTGCTCTTCACCCCCGGTGTGAACCACACCACGGTCGCCGAGCACACTTTTCTGCTCCTCCTCTCCCTCGAGAAGAACCTCCTCTTCCACACCGACTCCACCCGTGCCAACACTTGGAAGCGCAAAACCGGTCACGAGCTCCTCGAAAAGACCATCGGCATCGTCGGCCTCGGTCGCATCGGCAAAGAAGTCGCCATCCGCGCCCGCGCCTTCGGCATGAACGTCATCGCCCACGACATCTACTGGGACGAAAAATTCGCCACCGCCAACAACGTCAAACGCGCCGCCAACCTCGACGAGATCTACGCCGCCTCCGACTACATTTCGCTCCACACGAATCTCACCCCCGAGACCCGCGACATGATCAGCGCGAAGAGTTTTCCGAAAATGAAAAAGGGCGTCCTCATTTTGAACTGCGCCCGTGGCGAGATCGTCCACACGGCCGACATGGTCGCCGCCCTCAAGTCCGGCCAAGTCGGCGGCTACGGCACCGATGTCCTCGACGAGGAGCCCCCGACTCCCGATCACCCGCTCCTTAAATTGCCCAACGTCGTCTGCACCCCGCACATCGGCTCGCGCACCTACGAGAGCGTCGTCCGTCAAGCCACCGCCGCCGTGAAAAACCTCATCCTCGCGATGCACGGCGAAAAGCCCCTCGCCCAAATCAACCCCGAAGTCCCTGTCAAAAAAGTCGTCTAGCGAAGACCGGCGAGACACGGAAGAACGCAAGAGAGCAAAACGCCACGTCTTCCGCTCTTCCACCTCTTCCCTTCTCCCACTGTCCTCCCATCTCCCATCGTCTTCCCCTCTTCTACGTCTTCCACCATCTTCCCCTCTTCTATTCCCATGTCCGAAATCTTCTACGTCGTTCCCGAAGAACAGCACAACCTCCTCGTCGCCGCCGCCTACAAAAAGCGCGGTTACTCGAAGGCCGAAGCCGAAGCCGGGGCACGCTTCTGCGCCGACGCCTCGCGCCACGGCATCCGCACGCACAACGCCCTCAAAGCCCTCCACCTCGACCACGTCTTCGGTTCCGGCTCCGAAGGCTGCGTCCCAAAAGCCAAGATTGAAAAGGTAAAAACCCGTTTCCGCGGCGCGGCCGTTTGGAACGCCAATAAAAAACTCGGTCAAGCCACCGGCTACGCTGCTGTCGAAGAAGCCATCAAACTCGCCGACAAATACGGCGTCGGCATGGTCTCCGTCGACAATGCCTTTCACTACCTCTGGGGTGGCGGCTACGTGATGGACGCCGCCAAACGCGGCTACATCGCCTACACGAATTGCACCGCCGCCCTCGCGGAAGTCGTCCCCTTCGGCGGCAAATTTCCCACCCTCGGCACCAATCCCCACTCGTGGGGCTTCCCCACCACCGAAGCCATCGGCTACCCGATCGTCATCGACTGGGCCACCTCGGTCGTCGCCATGGGCCGCGTCCAACAGCTCCTCCGCGAAGGCAAACAACTCCCGCCGAATGCCGCCGTCGACGTCAACGGCCAGCCCACCACCGACCCCGCGCAGGCGAAATACCTCATCCCCTTCGGCGCGCACAAAGGCTACGGCCTCGCGCTCATGAACGAGATCATCGGCGCCTTCATCGGCGGCTCGCTCCCCACCCTCCGCAACCGCTGGGACCAAGTCGGCGACGACAAAGGCACCTGCGCCTTCTTCTTCCAAGTCTGGCACCCCGACGCGATGAACGCCGGCGCCTTCGCGAAGGGCCGCAACCAGCAGCAAAACGTCAAAGCCGTCATCGAGGACATTCTCGGCCACGGGAACGACGCCTGCATGTTGCCCGGCCAGCTCGAAGCCGCCGCCGCCGCCCGCACCGCCAAGAACGGCGGCCTCCTCTTCAGCGAAGCCGAGATCAACGCCTTCAACGAAATCGCCGCCGAGACCCGCAAGCCCAAGTGGAACCTCGCCGACCTCAAAATCGCCGAGTAAAGCAGGCCGGACTTCAGTCCGCCGCCTTTTCCCCGGGCCGGCCCAAAAAGCCGGCTCTTTTTCATTTCTCCGGCAGGGCCCCTACCCTCCGGGGAGGCCTCCCTCAGCGCTAACTTAGCCCCATTTGTCATTGCGAGGGAGGCTTGCCGACCGCGGCAATCCCGCTGGATTGCTTCGTCGCTGCGCTCCTCGCCCAGACAAGTGGCGGGTATTTGGCGCCCTCCGTTAGCGCCGATGAGGCGGGCCTCCTCCCAGCCCGCCCGGCTACTTCGCCCGCATCCGATTGTTCTTCGCGTTGTGCTCCAGCTCGCACAGCCCCAGTGCCTCCAGCAACGGCGGCACATACACCCCGAAGCGCCCACGCAATCCCTTCTTCAAACCATACCAGCCCTTGACCGGATTCTTCGGCGAGCGCCCCCAAGCTTCGACGGTCCCGTCCTTCGCCGGCTTCTGCTCATCCGCCCCGCCCAGCTCCATCCAATCACCGTGCGCCTTGAGCATCGCATACAAATCCGCGACACAACGCGCATCGTAGTGCAGCACGGTTTTGCCCACCGTGCAGACCAAAATGGCGGCACCGTCCTTGGTGTCGGCATGCATCGTAAACTCTGAAGCGCCCGGTGGCGTCTTGAGCGGGAGCGGATTTTCTTTGGCGTGGCTGAACGATTTCATCGGGGATGGGTAAGTTGATTGGGTGAACGGCGAAACCGAATTCAAGCAAGGACCACGCCACGGGCGCTTTCAAGATCTGCCTCCGATCGAACCAAATCCCTGCCACCGAAAACCGCTTGGCGAATTCGGCCACCTCCCGCTGGGCTTCGCCAAAGCCAACCCGTGTTCGCGGTGCGCGTCTGCATCCCGGCAATCGCCAAACAACCGAGGCGAAGACCGCCGGAGCCGCCGACTTTCCTGCTCGCCGATGAAACCGGTTTCGACCACCTCGTGACACTCGACGAACGCGGCTTCCGCACCTACCGCTTCCGCAGCACCCGTCGATTCCAACTTGTGCTCGCATCGACCTGACCGTCGAAACCGCTCCAAGCCCCGCACATCGCGTCAAATCGACCCGACGCGACGCGTTGCGCAATACCTCCGCTGGGCAAATCGCCGAATAAGCTGCCCCCGAACGGGGCGACGATTCCCCCACCAGCCGCACCGTTACTCGGCAAGACGCGTTCAGTCTCGAAACGAAGGCCGCCCCTCCATTATGTCTCAATCTAGACCGCTTCATGCGCCGCCGAAGAATCACAGGAATCGTCGCCGCTCTACTCCTCATTACGAGTGGAGTGACGTGGTTTGTGCTTCGCGACAGAGTTGATCGCCAGGTTTCCCCGACGCCTCCCGTCACCGCAAAACTCACCGCACCGGCCGCCAAACCAAGCAATGAGTCAACGGCGGTATTTCTCGTCATTGTTTCTAGCGCGCCCGGGCGCGACCAGCGCCACGTTTACACTCAGCAATGCGCAACCCGGAGATGCCGGCGCCTACACCGTCGTGATCAGCGGCATTGCTGGCAGTGTTACCAGCACGGCCGCGAACCTGACCGTGAGCTATTCCCGGCTGCTGAATCTTTCCCTCCTCACGACGGTCACCTCATCGAACTCGCTGTTTACGATCGGCACGGTCATCGGCGGTGCCGGCTCCAGCGGTGGGAAGCCGCTCTTGGTGCGTGCCGCGGGACCTTCACTCACGCAGCTTGGCGTTGTCGGCGTGCGACCCGATCCGAAGCTCGATCTATTCTCCGGCCAGATGGTCATCGCGACCAATGACAACCGGGCCGGTGCCACCACCCTGAGCAATGCGTTCCCCCAAGTCGGCGCGTTTGCCTACGCCTCTGCCTCCTCGAAGGACGCCGCTGTCTACAACGCGGCCATGCCGCCGGGCGCCTATACTGTTCAGTTCAGCGGCGGCGCGGGTGCGACGGGCACGGTCATCACCGAACTCTACGATGCCACACCCGCTGCTGCGTTTACTACTGCGCCGCTGCGCCTGATCAACGTTTCAGTCCTCAAGCAAATCAACGCAGGTGAAATTCTCACGGCCGGTTTCGTCATCGGACGGAACGTCTCGAAGCAGGTGCTGATCCGTGCGGTTGGCCCGACGCTCAGCACTCCGCCGTTTAATGTGAATGGCGCGGTGGCCGACCCAAGACTCGATTTGTTTAGCAACCAAACTAGCCTGACCGCCCCGCTCCCATGGAATCCCAGCAAGATTTCCTCTTCGCCGACGGCCCGGCTCCCGAGCTCCACCTCCCGGATCCGCGCTCCAACCTCTACGCCGACATCGCCGCGCTGTGGCAAATCCCCGTCGGCCAACCCGTCCGCGTGGACCTGACCGGCCACCAGTTCTCGGAACTTCAAGGTCGCCTCGAACTCGCCCGCGCCCCCGAACTCCCGCTCGATCGCCGCGCGACCCTCACGCTCCGCATCGGGGGCATCGAATTTACTTCCCGCCAAATCACCACTTGGGCGCTCACCTGATCGCGCTAATATTTCTTCAATTCAGGCCCCATGTCCGTGCTCGACGCTGGCACCCGAAAACCGCAACTTTCGCCTGCGCACGGCGAAAACGTGGACTCGTAGCTCAGCTGGATAGAGCACTTGGCTTCGAACCAAGGGGTCGGGGGTTCGAATCCCTCCGAGTCCACCAAGTTTACCCTCGCAATATTCGCCGCGAGTGAGCCTCAACTGCACGCGCGCCACCCAGGGAGGCACCTCGCTCGGCCACTGGATCGCCGGCAATCAGAAGGTGTGGATAAACAAACCGGAGCGGAGCTTTGGCTCGAACCATGTGCTTTTCGGCGGCATGATCTGACCGGCGTCCGAAATATCCATCAATTGGCCGAGCGTCACCGGGAACATCGAAAACGCGACACCACCGTCGGCGTCAATGCGCTTCACCAATTCCGCCGTGCCTCGGATGCCACCGACGAAATCGATCCGCTTGCTCGTCCGCACGTCTGCAATACCCAACACCGGAGCAAGTAGCTTGTCTTGGAGCACACTCACGTCGAGCCGACCGACCGGATCAGCCTGGGGATCGACCGCGCAGCGCAGCCCATACCATTTTCCTGCGAGATACATGCTCGCCTGGCCAATGGTGGTAGGGGTTGGCGCCGCGTTCTCCGTCACACCACCGAAAATTGTCTTCACCTTGGCGAGCAAGTCCGCCGGCGGGAGTCCATTCAGATCGAGGACAATACGATTATAGGGAAGGATTTTCAGCTCGCTCGCCGGGAACAGCACGCAAAGGAACCAGTTGTAATCCTCCGCGCCGGTGTGTTGGGCATTACGCTCGCGCCGGAGACGCGCCACGCGCGCCGCACTCGCCGCGCGATGATGGCCGTCCGCAATATAGGTGAACGGCACCCGACCAAAGGCCGTGATCCATTCCTCCCCACCTGTTACGCGCCACACCGTGTGTTGAATGCCGTCTGGCGCCGTGAAGTCATGCAACGGCTGCTCTTTCACCTTCGCATTCACGAGCGCGGTGACAACTGCTTCATCACGATAGGTGAGAAAAACCGGGCCGGTGTTCGCACTGAGGGTATCAATTAATTTGGTGCGGTCGTCCTCTTTGTCCTTCCGCGTCTTCTCGTGCTTCTTGATCAACTCCGCGTCATAGTCCTCGACGTTGCAGAGCGCCACGAGACCCCGTTGACGGTGCGCGCCCATCTGCTGTTCGTAAACATAGAGTGAGGGGCCGGTCTCGCGACCGAGGGAACCGTTCCGCTGTAGCGCGAGGAGGTTTTCGCGGGCCTTCATGTAAACGGCGTCACTGTAGTGATTCGTCTCGTTTGGCAGATCGATCTCCGCGCGATCAACGTGCAACAGGCTGCGCGGTTTGCCGGCAGCGAGCGCCGCGGCTTCGGCGGCATTGACGACATCGTAGGGCACGCAGGCCACTTCGGCGACGTGAGCGGGAGCAGGAACGAGACCTTGAAAGGCGCGGATTCTCATGGGAAGCCTGCCATGCAGCCTTCCGCATCGCGCCTCGTCAAGCGGACGCACGGTCACGGGCGCAAAAAAGCCCTCCATTTTCGGAGGGCTGATAGGACTGCGGAAAATCGCAGGATTCGGCTTATTTCTTGGCGGCGCCGCGCTTGAACTTTGTCGTGAATTTTTCGACCCGACCAGCGGTGTCAACCAGGCGCTTCTCGCCGGTGTAGGCGGGATGCGAATCCATCGTGACGTCACGGGCGACGACGAAGAATTCCACGCCGTCGATCTGCTCTTTGCGGGCAGACTTCATCGTGGATTTCGTGAGGAAACGCTTGCCAGTTCCAATATCAAGGAAGCAAACGTTGTTAAGAATGGGATGGACTTCGGCTTTCATCGCGATGGTAAGGGGTTAATTAGCCTTGGCGCGCCTTGTAACGCGGCTCGACTTTATTAATGACGTAGATTTTGCCCTTGCGACGGACGACCTGACAGGCCGGGTGACGCTTCTTGGCTGATTTGATGGAGGAAACAACTTTCATAAAAGGGGTGAAAACAGAGAGCGCTCCACCCTCTGTCAACTGAAATGTCCCTCACACGCGAAATCGCAGTGCCTCCCTCAGCTCCAACCGCTTTTTCCATCCGTCAGTTTTGCTCCGGATGCTCCGGTTCGTTCGCCAAAAGCCGCCATTCAGCCCCCTCTCGACCAAGGACCGTGCGCCACAACGAGTCATCCTGGACCTGGGTGAGTAAATCCTCGGGCACATCCGCCACCACCCACGTGTGGTGCTTCATCTCATTCTCCAGCTGCCCGGCCGACCAACCTGAGTAGCCGACAAACGCCCGCACGTGCGTGCCGTTTTCCTCCAAAAGCTGAATGGCTTTGTCGGGTTCGACTCCAAAGTGGAGCCGAAACCCATCGTCACGCGATTCCCACGCCGCCAAAACGAGCTGTTCAGTTTGCACCGGCCCACCACAGAAGACCGGCACCGTTGCCAAGGGCCCCAATGCAAAGTCCCCGCTAAATTCTCCGAGCCGTTTTCCCATCGGGCGGTTCAACACCACGCCCATCGCACCTTCGGTATTGTGCACCGACATCAATACCACGCTGTGCCGAAAATTGGGATCCTTCATCGCCGGGTGTGCCAAAAGTAGCGAACCGGCCAATGTTTCCGTGGTGTCTTTGTGCGATTCACGCATGGTCGGCGGACATTCAGAGTTTCAAAATCGAGACACCCGCATCGGCGAGTAGCGGCTGGACGAGCGGATCATTGTGGTAGTCCACGCGGTATTTCACCTTCGCAATACCCGCCGCCGCGAGAATTTTCGCGCAATTGATGCAAGGATAGTGCGTGACATACGCCACGCATCCCTCAACCGAACTCCCGCGCCGCGCCGCATCTGCCACTGCGTTTTGCTCCGCATGCACGGTCGCCTGCTCGTGGCCGTCACGCAGGAGCGAAACATGCGGCGTTCCCGGTAAAAATCCATTATAGCCCGCCGCGACAATCCGGTTTTTGCGCGCGCCCCCGGTCACGATCACGCAGCCTACGTGGAGTCGCTCGCAGTTTGACCGCGTCGACATCAGCACGGCCGTGGCCATGAAATACTCGTCCCACGAGGGACGATGCGGAAAATTTTCCGCTGCTTGCGCGATCAGGTCGACTGGATTGGGCGTGCTCATGAAGTAATCAGGTCAGGACAGTGGACAGCCTGACTCACCCGGGCAATCTTCCTCTCGCTTCATGCCACGCACGCTTCAACCCGAGCTGCTCGACTCGCTCCCGCCCGAACACCCCGACGCGCTGCACAGCCGACGTGACCTGCGCTGGATCAACCGGATCATGGGCAACCATCGGTGGTTCACTCGAACCCTTCCGCGCTACGTGCACAGCGGCGAGTGTGTGTTAGAACTTGGCGCCGGCTCTGGGGAGCTTGGTCAGCGTCTCGCGACCCACCGAGTGTGCGTCGACGGCTTGGATTTCGCTCCCCGCCCCGCCCACTGGCCCGCTGCCCAAGCGTGGCACGCCTCCGATCTCCGCTATTTCACCGCCTACGACCGCTACCCGGCGGTTTTGGCCAATCTCATTTTGCATCATCTGACGGATCGTGAACTAGCCGACCTCGGCGACACCCTCGCGCGTTCCGCCCGGATCATCGTCGCTTGCGAACCCCACCGCAGCCGCCGCTCGCAAAGCCTGTTCGCGCTCGTGAGCCCGCTCTTCGGCGCCAACCACGTCACCCGTCACGACGCCCACGTGAGCATCGCAGCTGGTTTCCGCGGTGATGAACTTCCCCGCGCCCTCGGGCTCACACCTGCCGCTTGGGATTGCCACTGCGCCACCACGGCACTCGGGGCTTACCGGATGCTCGCACTGCGCCGCTCATGAATTCGCCCCGTCCAATCGAAATCATCGGCGGCGGCCTCGCCGGCCTTTCACTTGGACTCGCCCTGCGCAACGCCGGCGTTCCCGTCACGCTATTCGAAGCGGGCCACTACCCGCGCCACCGCGTATGCGGCGAATTCATCACGGGGCTCGCCGGATCGACGATCACCCGACTGGGCCTGTCGCCGTTCTTAAACGACGCGCTCCGCCACCACGAAGTCGCTTGGTTCACGCATTCCCCGGCGCACGAGCACCCCGCGAGCGTGCAAACGCTCCCCACGCCCGCACTCGGGCTCAGTCGCTACGCGTGGGATGCCCGGCTCGCCGCCGCCTTCACCGCCGCCGGAGGGAGCCTCCACACGAAAACCCGTTGCCCCGACCCGACGTCAGCCGCCGGCCGCGTATTCGCCACGGGCCGACGTCGGCACTCAGCCGGTTGGCTCGGCCTGAAAATCCACGTCCGCGGCATCGCTCTGGCGCGCGATCTCGAACTTCACCTCGGCGACCATGCTTACGTCGGCCTCGCCCGCGTCGAGGACGGCGCGGTCAACGTCTGCGGGCTTTTCCGGCGTCGCGAGCTCTGCGCGAAAGGCGCGGGCCTGCTGTCCGGCTATTTAGACGCCTCCGGCCTCGGCCGGCTCGCCACGCGCCTCGCTGCGGCCGAGGTCGCAGAGGCTTCTTTCTGTGCCGTCGCTGCGGTGGGGTTTGACCGCCGCAAGATCCCACTCGAAACCGATCGCGTCGACCTCGGCGATGCGTGCGCGATGATTCCGCCATTCACCGGCAACGGCATGGCCATGGCCTTCCAAAGCGCCGAATCCGCCATCGATCCGCTACTCGCCTACTCGCATGGTGCAACCAACTGGGCCGAAACCTGTCAGCTTATCCACCATGCGCTGGACCGCCGCTTCCGCCTTCGCCTCGGCACAGCTCACCTCGTCCATCCGTTTCTACTGAACCCGTTTCGTCAGCGCCTGCTCGGCGCACTCGGCCGCGTCCATCTGCTCCCTCTCCGTCCACTCTACTCAGCCCTCCATTGACATGTTTCTCCACGCCCTCGCCACCGCCGTTCCGACCGCGACCTACCCTCAGGCAGCCTGCTGGGATATCGTCCAACGTTCCCCGGTGCGCCAGCGTCTCACGAAACGCTCCCGGCTGATTCTCCATCATATTCTCACCGGTGACCACGGGATCGCCACGCGGCATTTTGCACTACCCGACATTGAAAACGTCTTCGAGTTATCTGCGGATCAACTGCATGCCGCGTTTCGATCCGAAGCCCCCAAACTCGCCGCCACGGCCCTCGCCAACGCGCTCGCACGCGCCAAGCTCGACCCCGCACAACTCGACGCCCTCCTGATTTGCACGTGCACCGGCTACCTCTGCCCCGGGCTGACCAGCTACGTCGCCGAGCGACTCGGCCTGCGCACCAACGCGTTTCTTCAGGATCTCGTTGGCCTCGGTTGCGGCGCAGCCATCCCCACTCTTCGCGCCGCGAGTCACGTGCTCGCCGCTCAGCCGAACGCCACCGTCGCGTGCGTCGCCATCGAGGTTTGCTCGGCTGCTTTTTTTCTCGATGATGATCCGGGCGTGATCATCAGCGCCTGTCTCTTTAGCGATGGAGCCGCCGCTACGATCTGGCGCTCGACGCCCGGACCCGTCGCGCTCCGGGTCTTCGACTTCGACACCGTGCACGTGCCCGCCAACCGCGACAAACTTCGCTTCGAACAGCGCGACGGAAAACTCCGCAATCTCCTCGACCGGTCGGTCCCCGCCCTAGCCGCTGACGCCGTCAGTCACCTTTGGTCCAACCGTGGCGCCCGCCCGGTCGCCCGCGTCGTCGCCCACCCTGGTGGACGCGACGTCCTCACCGCGCTCGCGCCCGTCATCCAGCCACATTCGCTCACCGCCAGCACCCAGGTGCTCCGCCACCACGGCAATATGAGTAGTCCGTCCGTCCTCTTCGTACTGGAGGAAACGTTGAAAAACACCGTTCCCACGACGGCCACCGGTGATTTTTGGCTCGTGAGTTTCGGCGCAGGGTTTAGCGCCCATAGCTGCCGCTTCGGCGTCTGAACCATGGCCACCCTCACCGATCTCGTTACCTATTGCGACCAGCGCACCCGCCGCACCGCCTATCAGGATGCACCCGGCGCCTGCAATGGCCTCCAACTTGCCAACCGGGGACGCGTTACAAAAATTGGCGCCGCCGTGGACGCTGGGGTCGTGCCGTTCCAGAAAGCCGTGGCGGCCGGCGTCGATTTTCTGATTGTCCATCATGGGATGTATTGGGACATGCCACGCCCGCTCACGGGTCCGGTTTACGAGCGGGTCGCCACCCTCATGGCGGGCAACTGCGCCCTGTATTCCAATCACCTTCCGCTTGACGGCCATCCCGAGCTGGGCAACAACGCGCTCCTCGCAAAACAGCTCGGTCTGAAACCATCGCGACCATTCCTCGTCCGCGACGGCGAGCCCATCGGGAACATCGCCAACTCAAAACTCACGCGGTCGGCCATTCGAACCCGACTGGAAAAACGGTATGCCCGCGTGATCGCCATCGAGTATGGCTCTGCCGCGCCGGCCGCGATCGCCTTTTGTAGCGGTAGTGGCTACAGTGCGATGCCCGAACTGCTTCCGGCCGGCGTCGACACGCTCGTCACAGGTGAGTTGAGAGAAGACTGCTTCAACCGTGCGCAGGAGGAAAAGCTCAACCTCTACCTCTGCGGCCACTACGCGACGGAAGTGCACGGCGTGAAAGCCCTGGCGTCGGAATTGGCAAAAAAATTCAAGCTTCCCTGGGAATTTATCGCCACGGAAAACCCTTTCTAGACGCCACATACCGCGCGCTCCGCGAAAACGTTCTTCCCCCTTTCGCCAATTTCGTGTGTTTCGTGGCAATCCAACACCTCCGATGAAAAAAATCGCCATCCTTAATGGGCCCAACCTTGACCGGCTCGGCAAACGCGAACCCGAAATCTACGGGCATGCGACCTTGGCTGACCTCGCCCAGGCGTTGACCGCCGAATTCGGCGGCAAAGCACAGTTGGATTTCTTCCAGTCGAACCACGAGGGCGCCCTGATCGACAAGCTTGCCGCTCTCACTGACGCCAAGTTCGACGGACTCGTGATCAACGGAGGAGCTTTCACCCACACCAGCGTTGCCCTGCGCGACGCACTCTTGGGTGCGCATTTGCCGACCATCGAAGTGCACATTTCCAATATCTACAAACGCGAAGACTTCCGCCATACCTCCCTTACGGCCCCGGCCTGCATCGCCGTCATCACGGGTCTTGGACTCGAGGGTTATCATGCGGCCGTTCGCTACCTCCTCAAGAATTGAGCGGATGAACGATCACTATTGGCTGGTCTGCCACACGAAACCCCGTTGCGAAAAAAAATTTGCCGCGCTCATGGCGGCCGAAAAATTCGAGCACTATCTCGCTCTCGTAGGGAGTGTACGCCACTACGCGCAGCGGACCAAAAAATTCACGAAGCCGCTGTTTCCGGGCTACGTCTTTGCCAAAGTCCCGGTTGAGCACAAGACTCGCATCTACCAACAGGACCTCCTTGCTCGGGCCATCACGGTCACAGACGAAACCAAGTTTCTCCGGCAACTCGGCGACGTAAAATCGATCGTCGAATCAGGCTTCGAATTCAGCGTGATGCCTTTGTTCACCAAGGGCCGGCACGTAAAGATCATCGGGGGACCTCTTTTTGGCCTCGAGGGCTTTGTGGACGATCCAACCAATCCTCAAGGCGTGGTGATTTCAGTCGATGTGCTGCAGCAAGGCCTGCGCGTGAAAGTTCCAGTGGAACATTTGCGCGTCATGTCCTGACCACTCCAGCGTGAACGAATTCCGGCTTATCCGTCTGCTCTCTTGGGTCCTCCTAGGACTGGTGGCCGCACGTGAACTCCCTGCGGCCGAAGCGGCCGCCCCAGCGCCAGCGGCCGGTCGTTGGGATTTGGCAGACTTCATCGACGGTTTGCCCGACCTGCTGGCGGAACGGCTGCCCGGCTTCGATCGCACCGGCGCGCTGCGGCTTTATGTGCGGCCCCATTTCGGTGACCTCATCCATCGCGATTACCTCCGCGTGCCGTTCGGCGGCCGTGCCAAGCTCACCGAAAACGTTGAAAGCAGTGCAGAACTACAGACCTACTTCACCCACGGGATTTCCGACGCCGCCGGTTACGGGCTCTCCGGTCTGCGCCTCGGCGCGAAATGCGAACATGTGCTTCCGTCACTCAACGATGGCGCCGGCCTTAGTCTAGGACTCAATTATCAAACACCCCTCAGCCGCCCACCGATTGACCTGACAGACGGCCACCGACACGTGCAGCCCTACGTTGCAGCCACGCGGCCGTTAGTGCCCGCCTGGAAATTGCTCGGCTTCGCGAGCGTCGGGGCCGACCTGCTTGATCGCACACCGATGACCGCTCACTTCGGTCGCAATCAATTGCATTCCAACTCGCTTATTTTCGTCGCCGGTGCCGCCCGCGAATGGCCGAGATTCCGCGCTTCACTCACGGGCACTGTGATGACCAGTTCGCTGCTAAGTAATGAGAACCATCACGTCTACGCCCTACGACCAGAAATCGTCTTCCCCTGGAAAACCAAGGCTGAAGCTCGCACCCAGCTACTCTTCACCGTGGGTGGTCGCACGATTTGGGGGCCTGACGGCCATGAAATCGGTTTGAGCAGCAGCATGCGCATCGAGCTTTCGCTGCGCCGTGATCGCGGTGGAAAATAGCGTGCGGTCCCGCCAGGTCAGGACGTGCCCCCCCCGCTTAAGTCCGATCACTTACCGCGTGTTGCTCGCGATATTGGGCGACCAACACGACGGCCGCCCAACCCAGAGATAGCGCCATTACCCAGCGTCCCGCACTGAGCACCCCACGCGAAATATACACGTCTTTGTGCAACAAGTTCAGGGCCGTTAAGAGGTATTCCCAATCGTGTCCCTCCACTTCGCGTCCGGTGCCTCCACCGAGCAACATCAATTGTAACGAACGAGCATCATTAATGTAGGGCGCGACGTCGACGAGACTGTGCCCCATCAGCCAGAGACAGAGCGCCCCAGCAAACGCGTCTTTTCCCCAGAAACGTGCAGCCACAAACCAAATAAACGGCACGAGCACTTGAAACAACGATCCGCCCAGGACGTGCATGAAATCACCAAACCAACTAAACAAAACGTGCCCGGCCTCGTGAAACACAAGATGCACCAGATGGAGCGGCGAACCGCTCAGGTCGTCACTCAACTGCATCATCGTCATGAGGTGAAACCGCCAACCAAAGGCCGTCACTGCGCCGAGCAAACTAGCGCGACCCGCTAGCGACCACGACGAAATCGGTTTCGTTTCCGGCCAGAAAAAATCCGACACACGCCACGTTACGCTGCCCCAGAATTCATTCATCGGAACGTCGTCCAAAGCCAAACCCCTCCATGGAGCGTCGCACAGGACACCAGCGCCGCCGCCGTGTCATCGATGACCACGCCCCATCCGCCCGGCAGAGCCTGCAAACGAGAAATCCCCAGGGGTTTCACGATATCGAAAAGCCGGAACAACGCGAAGCCCGCGATGAGCGCACCCCAGGCAGGCATCGCGGCGAGCAACGCAGGCCACCCCAGAAAACACAACGGGATGGCGACGAACTCATCGAGGATCACTTCACCGGGATCTTGTTTCTCCAGGCGAATCTCCGCCTCTCCACACAAGGCCACCGCCACATAGGCACCGAAAACACTCACGAGCACATTTCCCATCCATCCAAGTGGACTGACCCACCACCAAAAATACCCCACACCTACCACCGAGCCCCACGTGCCCGGGGCCGGCAGGCGTAGACCGATCGGACCTAAGGTTGCCGCAGCCACCACCCAACTCGTCGGCAGTGCCCGCGTCCAACCTGGCTGGGTCAGCTTCATTCGCTACTTGAACAAGACTTTTCCGTGCCGACTAAAATAGGCATATCCCGATGTGATCGTCAGCACGGCAGACAATACATAGAGCACAATGCCGACGATTCTCGCGCCCATCACCCAACTGTGCCCATCCCCGGAAAACACCCCCGGGTGCCCCTGTTGCAGCATGCGCGCACCGATGAGCCAGCCAATCGCATTGAGCTGCACAAAAGTCTTCACCTTGCCACCCGCGTCAGCCTCGACGACCAGACCTTTCGTGGCCACCGCCATCCGCAACCCGGAAATCGCGAACTCCCGGCAAAGAATACACAGCAGCAAAATCATCGCCGTGATATCGTGACCGAGGAAGTTTTCGCGGTCATTGACCAACGCGATCATGAGGCCCAACACCATCACCTTGTCGATCACGGCGTCCATGAAACGGCCAAACGACGACACAATCCCTCGATCGCGGGCGATCTTACCGTCCAACCAGTCGGTCAACGCGGCTACGATGAACAACCAAAAGGCCGCATTGCTCGCCCACGGTGCATCCGAATACATCAACCCCACGACCGCAAACATGAGCGGCACGCGCGAAAGGGTAAGCAGGTTGGGCAGGTTCATGAACGCAGGAGACGCGAGAAAACACGCGGGCGACGCTTGGAATGCAAGCGTGTAGCGATTTCCTTGACGTTCAGGCCACGACAGAAACGCATCGCCACACGCCGAACAGCCGTCTTGCCTAGAACTTTCCGAATCCGTCCATGCGCCATTGCATCTACCCCGGCACTTTTGACCCGATAACCTGCGGCCACCTCGACGTGCTCGCCCGGGCCGCACGCCTGTTCGACAAAGTCACCGTCGCCATCGCCGAAAACGCCGGCAAAGCACCGCTTTTCACCGCTCAGCAGCGCCTCGAAATGATCAAGCCCAACGTCGCTCAATTCCCGCACGTTTCCGTCACCACCTTTAGCGGCCTGCTCGTTGAATTTTGCATGGAGCAGCAAGCCGATGCCATCATCCGCGGCTTGCGCGCACTCTCCGACTTCGAATTTGAGTTCAACATGGCCTTGATGAACCGGCATCTAGAGCCGAAAATGGAAACCCTTTTCGTCATGCCCAACGAACAATTCAGCTACACCAGTTCCACTCTGGTGAAACAAGTAGCACGCTTCGGTGGTGACGTGGCTCATTTTGTCCCTGCCAACGTAGCGACCGCGTTGCAGTCGGCCTTCAGTCAACCGTCCGCTCAGGCCCGGCGGTAAGACCACCATTGGATGCGCAGCGCGCCCCTACCGCTTCCATCTGCAATCACGGCACCCTTCCTCGATCGCTTTCATCCGCTGCACCGCACCCAGAATATTCTCGTCACCTTTCAAAAATCGCTGCGTCTATCCGCACCGCACACCTGTCCTTTTGTGCTTCTTTTCTGCCTCTGCCATCAAGATTCATTGCCCGTCCAGTTACCTCATCCATTTTCAACTCACCCCTTTCCACCTTCCCCCTCCCACTCATGGCCAAATCGAAAAGCTCCGGCGGTTTCATTGTTCTCGCACTTGTCTTAGCCGGTGGCGGCTACGGCGCCTGGTATTATTTTGGCGCCAAATCTGAAAAAGGACCGGAGTTCCAAGTGACCAAGGTCGCCCGAGGCGACATCACCCAATCCGTCACCGCCACCGGTGACCTCCAACCGGTCATCACCGTCGACATCGGCGCCCAGGTCTCCGGCCAGATCAAAGACGTCTTCGTCGACTACAATTCCAAGGTGAAGGCCGGCGACATCCTCGCCCTCATCGACGAGGCGACCCCAACCCAGCGACTCAAACAAGCCGACGCCGATCTCGAGTCCACCAAAGCCAGCAATCGCTTGCTCGTCCTCGGGGCCGAACGCACGCGGGAACTCGCCGGCAAGAAACTCGTTTCCCAGTCGGAACTCGACAACGCCGAGGCCCTGCTCTCGCAATCCAACGCCACGATGCTCACCCGCACCGCCGCAGTTGAAAACGCTAAACTCGACCTCTCGCGCTGCACCATCATCGCCCCGATCGATGGCATGGTGCTCGACCGCAAGACCGACAAGGGCCGCACCGTCAACGCGAGCATGAACGCTCCCGTGCTCTTCACCCTCGTAAACGACCTTACGAAAATGCAGATCAACGCCGCCGTCGCCGAAGCCGATATCGGCAGCATTGCCGAGGACCAGGAGGTCAAATTCACCGTCGACGCCTTTCCGAACCGCACCTTTGCCGGCACCGTCCGCATGGTGCGCAATGCCGCCAGCGTCAGTCAAAGCGTCGTCTCTTACGCCACGATCATCGCGGTCAATAATGATGACGGAAAGCTCAAGCCCGGCATGACCGCCAATGTCTCCATCATCGTCCAACAACGCCCCAACGTGCTGCGCATCGCCAATGGCGCTCTGCGTGTGCGCGTCCCTCAGGAATTGCTCGCAGCCTCATCCGCTGCTCCCGCTGCTGGCAAATCCGATGGAAAAAACGGCGGCAAATCGGCGGGCACGGCCACGATGACCGATGACGAACGCATCGCGGCGACTATGTCGATTATGAAGGAGATCGGCTACGAGCGCGGCACGCCCGCTTCGCCCGAGCAGATTGAAAAGGCCAAGCAATTGGCCAAAGACAAAGGACTCGACCCCGATCTCATTGCCGCGCGCCTGACTAATCCTGGCTTCCGCAAAAACAGCAAGGGCGGTGGCGACGGCCGTGGACCCAGTGGCCCCGGCGGAGACCGCGGCTTCAACACCACGGTGGTTACCCGCCCACTCTTCAAATTTGTCGATCCCTCCGCAGCCGACAAAGATAAGAAGGTGACTCAGGTTATGGTAAGGTTGGGCGTCTCCGACGGCTTCACGACAGAGGTCCTCGACGGTCTTGCCGAAGGCGACATCATCATTACCGGTGTCACCCTGCCCGGCGCCGCCGCTGCCGCAGCCGCCGCCCCCGGTGGCGCCTCCAACCCCTTCAGTGGTCGCAGCAGTATGGGCGGCAGCTCCCGCGGTCCTCGCTAACCCGCACCGACTGCCCACCTGTTCCCACCGTCATGTCGTCTCCCGTCGTCCAAATTAAGGACATCCACAAGATTTACGAATCCGGCGAAGTGCCCGTGCACGCCGTGCGTGGCGTCAGCCTCGATATTCAACGCGGCGAATTCATCGCCCTCATGGGCGCCAGCGGCTCCGGCAAATCCACCCTCATGAACATGCTGGGCTGCCTCGATCGGCAGACCAAGGGCTCCTACCTCCTCGACGGAATCGAAATCGACAAGCTTGACCGAAACGAACTGGCCGACCTCCGCAACCAAAAGCTCGGTTTCGTATTTCAGGGTTTCAACCTTCTCGCCCGCACCACGGCCCTCGAAAACGTCGAGCTCCCCATGCTCTACGGTCGCCACCGCAAGGCCTCCTCGGACGAGATTCGCGAGCGCGCCATGCACTGCCTCGAAATCGTCGGCCTCGCTAACCGCGCCGACCACATGCCGAACCAGCTCTCCGGCGGTCAGCAGCAGCGCGTCGCCATCGCCCGCGGCCTCGTCAATTCTCCTCAAGTCCTCCTCGCTGACGAACCCACCGGCAATCTCGATTCTAAGACGTCCGTCGAGGTCATGGGTGTTTTCCAAAAACTCAACGATCAGGGCATCACCATCGTCATGGTCACCCACGAACTCGACGTCGCGCATTATTGCAAACGCAACCTCATCTTGCGCGATGGCGTTGTCGTCCGCGACGCTCCCGTCGAAAACCGATCCATCGCCGAAGTGGAGATGAAACGTCTCAAACAAGCCGAAACAGCTGCCAAGCTCACCACCGCTCCCGCCGCCTGAGGCCGTCCCGCCATGAGATTCACAAATACCCTCCGCGTCGCCCTCCGGGCCCTTCGCCGCAATACCATGCGCTCCATGCTCACCGCACTGGGCATGATCATCGGCGTCGCCGCCGTCATTACGATGGTGAGCATCGGCAATGGTGCCAAAGCCCAAGTGGAAGCTCAAGTCGCAGCCATGGGCCAAAATCTCATCACCGTCATGCCCGGCAGCGTTTCTAGCGGTGGCTCGCGCGGTGGCTACGGTAGCTCGACCTCACTCACGCCGGAAGATGCCGACGCTATTATGGCCGACGTGAAGAACGTCGACGGGCTGAGCCCTGAAGTGCGCGCGAGAAAACAGGTCCTCGCCAATGGCCTGAATTGGAGCACCAACGTCAACGGCGTCGGTCCGGATTACCCCTATGTCCGCAACTGGCCGATGGTATCCGGCTCCATGTTCACGGATCAAGAAATCAAGTCCCTGGCGAAGGTCTGCGTCATCGGAAAAACCGTCGTCGACCAGCTTTTCCCCAACGAGGATCCCGTCGGCCAAACCCTCCGCATCGGCAATCTCCCCTTCCGCATTCTTGGTGTGCTCTCGGTCAAAGGCTTCAGCATCTTCGGCTCTGACGAGGACGATGTCGTACTCATTCCCTACACCTCCCATATGCGGCGCGTCTCCCGCCAGACCAATATTAGCATGATCCGCATCCAGGCCGACGAGCCGGAGAACATCGCCACGGTCAAAACCGCCGTCGAAGATCTCCTTACGCAGCGTCGCCGCGGTCGCGAACCCGATTTCAACGTGCGCACTCAGGAAGAATTGGCCAATGCCGCCAGCGCCAACGCTAAAACTATGACCGGCCTGCTCGCCGGCATCGCGGGTGTCTCCCTCATCGTCGGTGGGATTGGCATCATGAACATCATGCTCGTCTCCGTCACTGAGCGCACCCGTGAGATTGGCATCCGTCTTGCCATCGGCGCGCACGGCCGCGATGTCCTCACCCAATTCCTCATCGAGGCCATTCTCCTCAGCTCACTCGGCGGCCTCATCGGCGTCTGCGTCGGCGTCGGGGGGTCGCAAGCACTTTCCTATTACAACGGCTGGCCGGTCTTGGTGCCAACCCTCTGGATCGGCATCTCGGTCGCCGGCAGCGCCATCGTCGGCATCGTCTCTGGATTCTACCCCGCCTACAAGGCCGCTCAGCTCGATCCGATCGACGCGCTCCGCTACGAGTAACGCTCAGCGCCGATTTGCTCTTCTCACCCGGGGCGCAGTTTCCACTGCGCCCCTTTTTGCGCCCCCACATTGTTGCTGCGCCAGAAATCCATCCGTCCAACTTTGCATCATGCCCTCCGTCCGCCGTCTGCTTTTGATCTGCGCCTGCCTCCTCCTCGCCGTCACTCATTCTTCGGCCCAGTCCCACTCGACCCTACGCCGCACAGCCGAGGCCGCGTATCAACGCAAAGATTTTGCCGCCGCTCGCGACGCCTACGCGGCCGCCCTCGCGCTCCGACCTGATTCACCGCGTTACCTGCACAACCTCGCGGCCACTCAAGCCCTCACCGGTCGCAACGAAGATGCCCTCGCTACGCTGCATCGCCTCACCGCCCTCGGTGTCGCCACGGCCATCGAGCGCGACCCGGCCTTTGCTTCACTCCAAGGCACCCCCGCCTTCAGCGCCATCCGGACAGCGCTCGCTGCCAATCGCGAACCGCAGGGCGAGGCCGATCTCATGGTCGAACTGCCCGGCCGCACCGGCATCCTCGAGGGTATCGCCTTCCGCGACCGCACAGGCGACCTCTTCCTCGGTGATGTTCACCAACGCTGCATTTGGCGCCGCGACCGCGATGGCCGCGTCACCCGATACAGCGCCGAAAACGAGGATCTGTTTGGCGTCTACGGCCTCACCCTTGATGAAACGCGCGAGACCCTTTGGGCTGCCACCTCCGCGGTCCCTGAAATGACTGGTTTCACCGCCGAACACAAAGGCCACGCCGCCCTCGCCGCCTTCAGCCTCGTTACGGGTGAGCTCCGCCAAATTGTCGCGGTACCCTCCGACGGACGCGACCATGTGCTCGGCGACCTCCTCGTCGCCCCCGACGGCACGATCTACGCCACCGACAGCGCGGCCCCCATCATCTGGCGCTATCTGCCTGGGGCCGAGGAAATGGACAAGCTCGTCGAATTCCCCGCCTTCGTTTCCCTCCAGGGTCTCGTGCTCACCAACCGAACTCTTCTCGTCGCCGACTACGGCAACGGCCTCTTCGCAATCGATCTTTCCGACAGCGCTCCTGTCGTCCGCGCACTCACTCCGCCAGCGAACACTACGCTCCTCGGCCTCGATGGTCTCGCCCCTGCCCCAGACGGCCTCTACGCCGTGCAAAACGGCGTCACGCCACAGCGCGTTATCCGCGTCACCCTCTCTTCCGATCTTGGCTCGATCAGCTCCGTCACGGTCCTCGCCTCCGCCCTTCCCCGCATGGACGACCTTACCCTCGTTACCCTCGTGAACGGCCGCCCTACCTTCATCGCCAATGCGGGCTGGGAGCACTTTGATCCAGCCAAGGCCGCCCACCCCACGCCCCACGCCGTGCACATTTTTCAGGTCGCCGCACCGTAACTTTTCCGCCGATCTGCTGTTTTAATCCCGCATGATCCCTCGTTTTCGCTCCTTCGCGTTGCCCCTCCTCCTTGCGGCTTCGGCCGCCGCCTCCCCGCTCGAAGACGCCATCGCTCTCTTCCAGGCCAAGCAGTTTCCCGACGCCCGCGCCGCCCTCGAAAAAATCACCACCGCTGAGCCTGCCAACGCCGCCGCCGCCTACTATTATGGTGAGACGCTCCGGCGTCGTAGCGATGCTGCGGCCCTCGAAGATGCCGTGCCGTGGCTGGAAAAAGCCACGGTGCTCGATCCGACGACCGCCAAGTATTTCGCCGCTTATGGCAGCGCGTCTTTGCTATTTGCTAACCAGAAAACATCCCTTTCCGCCGCCAATAAGGGGCGCGATGCCTTGGAAAAGGCCATCGCCCTCGACCCAAACGACCTCGACTCCCGCGAAGGTGTTTTCCAATTCTACCACCATGCCCCCTGGCCGATTGGGAGCAGCTCGAAGGCTGCCACCCAACTCGCCGAAATCAAGAAACGTGACCCCGATCGTTGGGCCAACCTCAGCATTAGTACCAAAGTTCGCGCCAAAGACTACACCGGCGCGTTCAAGCTCATCGACGAGATCCTTGCCAAGACCCCCGACAACTACGTCGCCCATTACCAATATGGCCGCACTGCCGCCGTCGCCAATCTCAACCTTCCTGCCGGCCTCACCCATCTCCAAAAGTGTCTAACGTTGACGCCTCCTGGTCCCGCGTCTCCCACGCACAGCAACGTCTGGAACCGACTTGGTAATATTCACGAAAAACTCAAGCAGCCCACCGCAGCCCGTGCCGCCTACGAGTCCGCGCTCAAACTCGAGCCTGCGAACAAAGCAGCCGCCGACTCACTCGCGAAACTCAAATAGTTTCTTCAGCTCTTGCCGCAGCGACCGCGCGCGGACACTTGCTCCACGCCCAACCTGGCTTCACGTTGGCGCCCATGTCCGCGCCGCCGTCAACCATCGTTGGATTCCACGAAGCCACCAAGCGCTTCGGCGATGGACCGCTCGTGCTCGACCGACTCAGTCTATCAGTGGCGCCCGGTGAATTCATTTCGCTCATCGGTCCCAGCGGATGCGGAAAATCCACCCTCCTTCGTCTTATCGCCGGCCTTACGCCGCTGACGACCGGCACCCTCACCGTCGATGGCCGCTCCCCTGACGCCGCCGCCGCCGACCTCGCGTTCGTCTTCCAAGAGCCCACCCTCCTCCCCTGGCTGACGGTCTCGGCCAATGTCGAACTCCCCCTTTCACTCCGTGGTCTTCCATCCGCCGAACGCGCCGCCGCCCGCCGCCGCGTGCTCGACCTCGTGCGCCTGACCGCCAAAGCCGACTCGTATCCCCGCCAACTTTCCGGCGGCCAGAAAATGCGCGTCTCCATCGCCCGTGCCCTCGCGCTCTCCCCGAAAATCCTCCTCCTCGACGAACCCTTCGGCGCGCTCGATGAGATGACCCGCGAGCATCTCAACGAAGAACTCCTCGCCATTCGCGAACGCCAGGCTTGGACCGCGTTCTTCGTCACCCACTCCGTCGCCGAAGCCGTGTTCCTCTCGAACCGCGTCATTGTGCTCTCCGCCAACCCCGGCCACATCCACACCGAGATTCCCATTCCGTTTTCCTATCCCCGCACCGAGGAAACGCGCCTCTCACGGCCCTACCACGACCTAGTCGCCGACGTCTCCCGCGTCCTCCGCTCCGTCGAACCCGACACCGTCTGACCCACGCGCATGCCTCGCCGTCTCCTGCAATTTTTTCTCCCCGCTGCCACGGGTTCTTTGGTCATCGCCCTCTGGTATGGCATCCATGCACTGCTCGCCGAGGACCTGCGTTTCTTGCTCCCGACCCCGCTCGCAATCGTCGAAGCGCTTCGGGCCAATGGCGACTCGCTCGCTCGCGCCGCCGTGAACACCACCGAAGGCGCCTTGCTTGGTTTCGGTCTAGCGGTGGTTGTCAGCTTTGGCTGTGCCGTCGCCCTCGCCCTCTCGCCGCTCGTCCGCATTGGGCTCTACCCCTACCTGATGATTTTGCAGATGACCCCGATCATCGTCTTCGCCCCCATCCTCGTGATCTGGGTCGGCGCCGGCCTGAAGAGCGTCACGATCATCACGTTTCTCATTTGTTTTTTCCCCCTCGTCGTCAACACCACCCAAGGCCTCGTCTCGACCGACCGGCACCTCGTTGAACTTTTCGCCATGTGGCGCACCAGTCGTTGGCACCAGTTGCGCCACCTCCGCATCCCGGCGGCTCTCCCCTATTTCTTCACCGGCCTCCGCATCGCCGCGACGCTGGCCCCCATCGGCGCCCTCGTCGGCGACTATACGGCCGGCAGCTCAGCCGGCGACGGTGGCGGCCTCGGCTTCCAGGCGATTATCTACTCGAGCCAAGCCAAGTACGCCGCGCTGTTCGCCACCGCAGCCGTCACCTGTATCCTCGGGTTTATCTTCACCGCCGCCGTCCTCGCCCTCAGCTGGCTCGCCCTTCACCGCTGGCACGACTCCTACGAAATCACCGACAAATAATTTTCCCATGCCACGTAGTCTCCCACTTCTCCTGCTTGCGCTCGGCGCTCCGCTCTTCGCGCTCAGCTCCTCCACCGCGATCGCCGCCGCGCCGACCAAAATCACCGTCCAGCTCGACTGGGTCCCCGAACCCGAGCACGGCGGCCTCTACCAAGCGCTCGCCCGCGGCTTCTTCCGCGAAGCCGGTCTCGACGTCACCCTCATTCCCGGCGGCCCGGGCGCGCAAGTCATGCCGAGCGTCGCCACCGGCAAAGTCGATATCGCCCAAGCTGACTCCACGACCACGCTTCTACAACAGGCCGAAGGACTCCCTTTCGTGCAATTCGCCGCCGTCTTTCAAGACGATCCCTCCGGCATTCTGGTCCACGCCGACAGTCCCGTCCGCCAATTCTCCGACCTGAACGGCCAAACTATTATTGCCCGACCCGGCTGGCCGTTTCTCAAGTTCCTCGAGCAACGCTACCACGTAAAATTCAACATCGTTCCCCAAAACTTTTCTGTCGCAGCCTTTCTCGGCAACAAGCGGTCTCTCCAACAGGGCTACTTCATCGCCGAACCGTTCCATATCACCCAAGCCGGCGGCCAGCCACCACGCTTTCTCTCCACGTGGGATGCCGGTTTCCGCGCCTACGCCGTGCTCATCACGAACAAAAAATTCGCCCGCGAACACCCCGCCGAACTCCGCGCCTTCACCCGCGCCTACGTGCGCGGCTGGCGCGACTACCTCGAGGGTGACCCGACCCCCGCGCACGATGCTTTGCAGAAAGCGCACGCGCCGAACACGGACGCGTTTCTTGCCTTTTCCCGCCAGGCGATCATCGCGGAAAAACTTGTCACCGGCCGTGACGCCAACGGCGGCTCGCGCAACATCGGCCGACTCGAAGCCGCCCGCTACGCCCAACAAATTGCTCAACTCGAAGCCCTCGGTCTCCTCCCAAAAGGTAAACTTACCCCCGCCACCGCGTTCACGTCGGAGTTCGAGCCCTGATTTTCGGTCGACCGCACCGCACCCGACCACCTCCACTTTTCATGCCGCAACCCACCGCTCTCGACCGCTTCCTTCCTCTGCTTCGCTCCGCCTTCACCGCCGGAACTTTCACCAAACTTACTCTCGGCAAGCCCTCGCCATCTCTCACCCGCACCGACCCCACGCTCCACAACGTTTTCGTCCGCCCCGTCGCCCTCAAGACCGGCCCGTGCCTCACCTTCGTCTGGCGCCACGCTACCCGCGACGTCACGAAAAACCACGCTCTCGCCGAAGCCCTCACCATTGTCGAAACCGCGCTCGGCCGCGATTTTCTCGACGCCCATCTGCTCACCGCTACCCAGACCGCCCAGTTCGAAACTCAGCCCGACGGCACCGCGCGCCTCCGCGTGAAATCAACGCAGCCCCCCTCCGCCTCCGCCGCCGCGGCTCCACCGCCTCCCCCCGCGCACAACGCCCCCAAGCACTACCTCATCCCCGCCGATGCCCCGTGGCTCGAGTCCCTCGGCGTCACGAATAATCGCGGACAGCCCCGTGAGGGCATGGCGGACAAATTTCGCCAAATCCAAAAATTCGCCGAGCTGCTCTCTCACCTCGTCGCCGAAGCTTTTCCCACGGCTACTCCGCCCACCGGCGCCACTCCACCCTCCCCAGCCCTCCGCGTCGTCGACGCCGGTTCCGGTAAAGGCTACCTCACCTTCGCTGTCGCCGCCCTCCTTGGCGAACGCGCCCACGTCACCGGCATCGAGTCCCGCCCCGAACTCGTGGCCCTCTGCAACCGCGTGGCCGCCCAGCACGGCCTCGCCCACCGCCTCACTTTCCTCGCCGGAACCATCGCCGACACTCCGACCGAGTCCTGCGATCTCCTCATCGCCCTGCACGCCTGCGATACTGCCACCGACGACGCCCTGGCCCGCGGTCTCGCCGCACAAGCCCGCCTGCTCGTCGTCTCCCCCTGCTGCCAAAAGGAACTTCGCCCGCAACTCACCGCGCCACCCGTTCTTGCCGAAGCCCTGCGCCACGGAATTTTCCAGGAACGCCAGTCCGAGTTCGTCACCGATGCCCTCCGCGCCCAGCTTCTCGAGTGGGCCGGCTACCAAACGAAGGTGTTCGAGTTTATCTCCACCGAACACACCGCGAAGAACCTCATGATCTCCGCAATTCGCACCCGTGCTCCCGGCACGCCCGACGATGCCACCGCCGCACGTCTCCGCGCGTTTGCCTCCTTCTACGGCCTCCATACGCAACGCCTCGCCGAGCAGCTCCATCTCTCGCTGGTGCCTTGAACGGAAACCGCCAACCGAAACCGACGGACCCACTGTCCCAACGCCACCAGAGAAACCCCGATTTCACTCGCCACCGGTTCTATTTCGAAACCCGCGTGACCGCTCCAGGCCGCACTGGCGCTCCACTGTCCGCGCTAGCCAACGCCGCAAAACACAGCGCGAGGCTGTCCAGATTGTTCCGCGCGCTGTGTGCCGGTTCGCGGTTATCTTCGATCGCGCAGAGCAGTTCACCCATTGCCCCCTGAAAACCGCTCGTGAACCACGTCCCCTCCAGCGGTACCTTTGCGTCCCCGTCCGCAGTGTGCAGCACCACGCTCTGTTCCGACAAACTAGGCCCGCAGCTGCGCAACGTCCCCCGGCTCCCGCACACCACTGTGCGGTCCTCTTGGCCTCGCTGCACGTGGCCGTTGAAATTCAGCCGCACCTGCGCGCCCGGATAATCGATGGCCACGTGCCCGAGCATCGGCGGCTTCATTTTTTGAAAACCGGTCCGGGCCACACTCGCCCAGACTCGTTCCGGCCGACGTCCGCGCATAAACCTCGCTGCCAGATCGAACCAGTGAATGCCGAAATCAAAGAGCACCAAATGGTGAATCGCTTCAAACGGCGTGCCCGCTGTCCACGTATGGTCCCATTGCAGCGTGAAATCGACGCTCGCCACCTCGCCAATCGCGCCGGCGTGAATCGCTGCCGCGAGATAGCTGAAATGCGGCGCCCAGCGCCCGTTCTGGTTCACCGCGAGCGTGACGCCTTGCGCATCGGCCAACGCCACCAACCGCTCGCCATCCGCGAGATCGAGCACGAAGGGTTTTTGACTGAGCACGTGTTTCCCCGCGCGCAGGGACCATTCGATCGCCGCGACACGCTGGGCGGGATGAAGCGCGATATCAACGAGCTCACATTCGGCCTCCTCCAACATCGCAGCATAATCCGTCCAAATTCTTGCCTCCGGAAAAAACTCAGCCCGCCGCTTTTCCGCGCGCGCCGGATCGCGGTCGCACAGCGCCACCACATTTAAGCCCATCTCGCGATACGCCCGTAAATGATACTCCGAAATCCCCCCACAGCCTAAAAGCGCAATCTTCGGCCGATACGCACGCGGGCGCGGCGGCAGATACGCCAAGACCGGCGCGACCATCCCACTGCCCGCGCCCGCCACACTCAATCCGTAGCTACCAGCCGCTTGATTTTCACTCATGGTCAGTCGACGAGTTTCACAGTTTTCCGCAGCCGTGAACTCAACACCGCGCTGTCCACGATTTGCTGCCCGATCCGAGATATCTTCGGCGCCAGCGGACCCGTAATTTTTCTTCCGTGGTCAAGTGCGTGCAACACATGCGCAATCGGCCCACGCTCCTCGGGCGGAAGCACATCCACCGGCACCTCCACCCCCGCCGGATTCACCTCAGTCTGAAGCCGCACCGTGGGCTCAAAGTCGTAGCTCGCGAGCGTGCCGCGCGTGCCCACCACCACGAAACCACATTTCGGCTGCGGTTGTAGTTTCCACGGATCGCAAAACGTGCCCCAGCGGGTCTCAAACTTCGACAGTCCGGTTGCGTAACGGGCCACCACCACACTGTGCTCGTCCACTTCCAAACCCTTGGGCTGATCCACCACCGCTGTCACCTCGATGGGCGCACGGCCGTCCATAAACCACGTGCCGAGCGTCGTGCCGTAGCCAAGGTAATCGAGCAGTGATCCGCCGCCCGCCGACTTCTTGTAAAACCAACTCGCGGCTTTTCGTTTCGCCGTCGGCGTCGTTTCAACTTTGTCCGCCCCGTGCCACAACGGCCCTCGATTGCCGTCATAGAAATGCACCTCGATCACCTGTCCGATTTCGCCGTCGTCGATCCGTCGTTTCGCCGTGATGTGCGACGGATACCAGCGGAGCGGCCAGTTAATCATCAGCTGTTTTTTCGTTGCCGCCACCGCCGCCATCATCGCGTCGGCTTGCGCCAGCGTGGCGGCAAACGGTTTCTCCACGAGAATATGCGTGCCATAGGGGGCCACCAGCTGCGTCCACTTCCCGTGCTCGGCCGTCGCGGGACAGAGAATCACGAGATCGGGCTTGGTCTGCTCCAGGCATTTCCTGAAATCCGTAAACACGCGCTCCACCGGCACGCCGAAGTGGGTAATCGCGCTCTGCATCCGCGCCGGCTGGACATCGCTAATACCAACAATCTCTGCCCCGGGATGCTCCTGCACCTGACGCAGCAGGTCGCCCATGTGCATGTGGTCAAAATTAATGCCAACGATTTTCCAGATTTTTTTCATGACACAGGGTTTGCTTGAAAAGCGTAGGTGGCCGCCGGCGTCGCGACCAAGACATCTTGCCACTGGGTCTCGGTCATCCCCGCCGTCCGCAGTTGCACCGAAAACTCATTTAGCAGAAAACTCAAACCCGGCTGACCGCCATAGCTGCGCCAATGCCCTCTCCGCGCCGCATCCATCCCCACCATGATTTGCCCGGGAAACTCCGGCACCAGCGCAACGAGGAGATCGAGCGTCGGGTTTCCCTGCGTAAATTTCCAACGGAATGCACTGTCGTATTCCACCCGCACCCCGCTCGCGAGAATCTCCCGGTGATACGCAAGATCGGGCCGACGGTCGAGGTGCGACAGACAGACGTGACGCAAATCCACGCCCAACTCCCGCAACCGTGCGACCTGCTCGACCCCCAACGTTCCTTGCTCCGTATGCGTGAGAATCGGCGCCCCCGTGCGACGGTGCGCCTCGGCGGCGGCCGCGAAAATCTTCTCCTCCCGCGCCGTGAACGCAGTGCCCGTCGCAATCTTGATCAGTCCAGCCCGATGAGCGGTCCGCTCGACCAGCGGTCCGTTGTAATCGTGGGCATCGATCCCGTCGGCGATGTCAGCGATGAACAACTCAGCCAGTTGCTCAACCGAATAGAAATCACCCCAATGCCCCGCATCGTAGTATTTCGCGAGATGCAGCCCCGTCGGTGCCACGAGGTGTACTCCCGTCGCGCGCGAGACCGCCGCCAGCTTCACTGCATTGCGCCCGGCATCGCAGGGCATCGCATCAACCATCGCGCGACCACCCGCCGCATAAAACTCCCGCAGCTCCGTCGTCGCCCGGGCCACATCATCGAGCAGAAACTCCGGCGTAGCCTGTGTCGTGAAACTGGGATCGATGATCACGTGCTCATGCGCATAGCACACCCCGAGTTCAGCCGGCGCGATGTCGCCCAAGACTGTGCGCACAAAACTCATCGCACCGGATCGAGGCTCAATCGCTCCCCTGCACGCAACACCACGCCATGCTGTCCGAGCCGTGCGCATTCGGCGACGAAGCGCGCAGGCGACGCCGTATTGAACTCAAACAGCTCATAGTGACACGGCACGACGCAGCGCGCCCCGATGTCGCGCGCGAGCGTCGCCGCCTCCACGCCATCGAGATTCCCCGACACCCGTCGCTCCGGCGCACGACCATTGATCGGCAGCAGCGCGAGATCCACCGACAACGGGCGCAACCGCTCCGCCATTCCGGGAAACCGCACCGTGTCGCCACTGTGGTAGATCCGAAACGGCCCCACCGTCACCACGAAGCCCGCATACTCCGGCGCCAGCTTTTCGTGCGCCGCCGGGACCGTCTCAAATGAAAATCCACCCACGGTCGCCCGCTCACCCTCGGCTAACGCAATAAATTTTTCCCGCGCCGCCACGCCGAGGCGTTGCGTGACAAAATCCACGTTCGCCTTCGGCAACACCAGTTTCGCCTGTGGTGCCGCCGCGAAGATCGGCCCGAGCGTCTCCGCGTCCAAGTGATCCGTGTGGTTGTGCGAGCTCGTCACCACGCTCACAAAACCCAGCCTCGCCGGATCGACCACCCGCTCCGTCAGCCGCACGTGTGGCTTGTCCGTCGCCGCATATTTTTTCGTGAGCGCGTCGCTCAAATACGGATCAAGCAGCAGGCACTGCCCTCTGTAACATGCGAGGAAACCACTCTGGCCGAGCCACCACACGTGGAGCCGTTCCGCCGTAGTCTCGGCCCGCGCCGCCGCCACATCCGCGAGCAACGCGTCATCTTTGAGCACCGGTCGAATCACAGCCCGAGCTCCTTTTTCACCTGCCGGATGCCCGCGACCATGTGCTTCAACTTCGGTTGCGCCGCCCAACGCGCCGTCTGGCTCAGCCCGCAATCGGGCGCAAAAACCAGACGGTCGGCGGGTGCATGCTGCAGACACAAGCGCACGCGATCCGCGATATTCTCCGGCGTCTCCACGTAGTAGCTCTTCACATCCACGATGCCCACGGCCACGTCCATGCGCGGCGCGATCTGCGCGATCAACTCGATCTCGGCAAACTCCCGGCTCGCCATCTCCACGTGCATTTCATCCGCCTTGAAGTCCAAAAATGCCGGAAACATCGGCGCGATTCGTCGCGGTCCGATGGCGCGTCCTTTGAAATTCCCGAAGCACAAATGCGTGCAAAGCCGCGTGCGCCCGTAGACCGACTCCACCGTGCGGTTGAAAATATCCACGAAGCGCCGTGGGTCTTCCTTGTAGGCGTAGCAACTCATCGAGGGCTCATCGACGCTGATTTCGCGACAGCCCGCGGCGACCAGCTCTTCGAGTTCCCTGCGCACAATGGGCAACAGCGCCTCGGTCACCGCCCAACGATCGGCATACTGCGCATTCGGCAGGAGTCGTCCGCTCAATGTATACGGCCCCGGTACGCTTGCCTTCAGCGTCGCCGATCCCACCGGTGCGAGTCGCTGCAGCCGCTTGAATTCCTCGACGACCCCCAATCCTCGCGGTGCCTCCAGTTCGCCGGTGATCGCATGCTTGCCGCGTTGGTCATGCGCGGGTGGACCGAACTTCCGCGGCGACACCGACTCCAGCTCGATGCCCTTGATGTAGCCGTAGAACGACAGATTGAAATCGAGGCGGGTCTGCTCCCCGTCGGTAATCACGTCGAGGCCAGCCTCGGTTTGATCGTGCACCGCCGCGATCACCGCGTCGTTCTGGATCTCGCTCACGTCGGAGCGGCCAAATATTTCGAGATGTTGGCTGGCGAACTCGAGCCAGCTGGGAAACGGGTAGCTACCGATGACAGAGCTACGGAGAGGGCAATTTTTCATAGGGAAACTGAAAGGAGGAAATCAGACAGCTTTAGGGAAAATCGGACGCAAGTAGTCGACGTCGTAGCGGATGCTCGCCTCGACCCCGAGCGGCGTCTTAACGCCCTCGATCCCGAGCCAACCGCGATAGCCACTCGCATCCAGCGCGGACCGCACAGCCGGGAAACTGATCGAGCCTTTACCGTAAAGATCATCGTAGTCTTTCAGGTGAACTTCGCAGATGCGTTCGCGTCCCAATCGGCGGATGGCCGAGCCGTAGTCCTCGCCCACTTTGTGCATGTTACCGACGTCGTAATAGACGCGGATCGCCGGAGAATTCACCGCGTCGAGTATCCGCTCCAACTCCACCGCCTTGAGCCACGACTCGATGCCGTAGACTACGCCCGCCGCCTCGGCGCGCGGTGCCAGTTGCTTGAGCCGGCGGATCACCTGCATGACGCCCCCCGCGTCATCCAACAAATCACCCTTCCCGAAGAAGGCCAGCAACGTCACCTTTTGCTTCAGACGCGTCATCACCTTCACACTATCCAGCACCCACTGCTCCGTCGCGGTGTCGCTCTTGTAGGGGATATTATTGAGCACTCCCATCGCGAGCGATGAGATCACGACACGGTGTTTCTCCGCCGCAGCCAAAATCCGATCCTGCTGCGCTTCGCTGAACAGTGGCAGCGTCGTCTCGCCCTCTTTCGGCCGACCGAAATCTACCTGCACGCCGTCCAAGCCGATGCGCGCCGCGAGTTCAAACGCATCGGGATTGCAGGTTTTCTGGAGCGTCCAATCGCACGCGAAGAGCCGAAACCCCGGCTTCGTCGCCGCAGCTTGCGCCGCAAGTTTGCCCTGCCCAAGCGCAGCGGCGCCGACGGCAGCGAGGGACCCTTGCACAAAGGTGCGACGGGAGATGAGGGGATTCATGATGGGGGAGCTGGTTGGATCACGCGTTCAAGCCGGTCAGGTCAGCCTCGATTCTCTTGTTTGAAGCGACGTGTTCAGCCCATGTCACCGGCCGGCCCTCATAGGCGGCCGTGCGCCCCATGATCGCGACGAGATTACTCGTCACACTCGGCGCCACTGTCGCGTTCGCCGCGTCCTTCCGCATGACCTGCCCGTGAAACGCCCGGATATTCGCCTGCGCGCCTTCCTTGTAAATGCCGGCCGTTTTCCCTCCGCGGTAGAACGTCTCCGAACCACCCCGGATCATGACTTCGGCCCCATAGGCAGTGAGGAGCACGCCCTTCGTCCCAAACATCCGATTGAGAATCCCCCCCGGCGTACCGTGCGCATCGAACTGCCGCGAACTAAAGGTCACGCCGACGTTATGGGGATATTCGTAGGCCAACGCGAAATGATCCCACGCATTGCCCACATCGACCCGCACGCGTCGTCCGCCCGTGCCGCTGCACCGCACCGGCGGTGCGTCTTTGGCGATCCAACTCATCACATCAAGGGTGTGGATATTCTGTTCGACCATGATGTCGCCCGAGAGCGCTTGGTCGAAAACCCAGTTCCGCAGCCGACCTTCCGCCGTCGCGGTCTCCCCTTTGATCGCCAGCCGGCCGTCGTGATACGAGGCCTCGCCAAAACAAAAATCGCCGATCGCGCCCGCGTGCACCCGCTTGATCGCTTCCACAAAAAACTCGTTCGTGCGTGTCTGGAAATCGACGAGGAAAACCTGCCCCTGGCTGCGCGCCGCTCCGCCGCTCGCGGCGACGGAGTGGCAACCGGGCACATCGACCGCCACCGGTTTCGCGAGGTAGACGTTCAACCCCGCCGCCACTGCGGCCGCCGCCTGCTCCGGGTGGAAATACGGCGGGCTGATGATGGCCACCGCATCGAGCCCGCCCTTGGCGATCAACTTTTCATAGCACTTCAGTCCCGCGAACGCCTGCGTCGGAGCCAGCTTGAATTTGTCGGCGGCCAACTGAGCCGCTTCCGAAAAATAGTCCGCCACGCCGACGATCTCGTAACCGCCGTGCTCGGCAAACAGCCCCGCCAGCCACACCCCACGCTTTCCGCACCCGATGAGCCCGAGGCGAATCTTGCTGTTCGCCACGGAGCCCTGTGCCACGGCCAGACGAGTCGTCGAGAGCGCGGCGAGGCCGACTCCGGCACGGGCAATAAACTGACGGCGAGAGAATTCGCTTTGGGCTGATGGTTTCATGATAATGATGGGTTGATTTCCGATGGAAGCACCACGCGGAACTCAGGACTTGAGCCCGCGTAGATCGACTTCCATGCGTTTATTTTCCTTGAGGAGCGCGTCCAGCGTGAGACGCGTGTGCCGGGCGGCGGCTTCATAGCCGAGGACGCACGTGAGCACACCGTCGACCGCACGCTGACAGGTTTCATTCTCAAATTTACCCGCAGTTACTTCCCGATAGAAGCGAGCGATGTTTCGCTCCGCGCCGGCCGCATAGAGGTTGTCCACCGTGCCGCCGCCGTAGTGCTTCGGGCCGCCCTTGAGAAACGCCTTCCCCCAGTAGGTCAGCAAGGCGTTCGCCTCGGTGCCGTGAATCGCGGCGCTCAACTCTCCCGCATTGTTGTTTTTCAAGGCCTGCCCCGCGTGCTGGTGGATCACACCGTCGGCATACTCGTAGATCAACGCACAGACATCGCGAGCGTCGCCATGGGGCTCCGGCCGGCGGATGCTGGAAACGCCCGTCGCCACCACCGGACGCTGACCCAATACCCAGAGCGCCGCATCGATCGCGTGAATATCAAAGTTACCGAGGTAGTCGCAGCCCATCGCCACATCGTTCACCCAAACGAGTTCGCGCAAACGACTTTCCAGGTTCGCCGTGCGGGCCGGATCTTTCTGCGGACCGCAGTGGCCGGTCGTCACCACGCGGACGATTTGGCCCAATCCTCCCCGGCGAATCCGCGCCGCCACTTCGATATTATGCGGGTCCGTCGGCAGTTGATAGTCCACGATGAAACAGCGCTGCTTGTGGGTGGCGAGTTTGCCGGCCGCTTCAATCCGCAGTGCCCCAGGCACATCGGCTGCGACCGGCTTCGCCATATAGACGTGCAGGCCGGCTTCGACCGCCGCGGTCACGTGCTCAGGGAGGAAGTAGGGCGGCGTTTCCACCACGACGGCCTCGACGCCGCTCTCGATCAATTTCTTGTAGCCCGAGAGCGTCGCGAAGCGCCGCGCCGGATCGACGCCGAGTTCGTCACCACATTTGTCGGCCACCTCTTGAAAATAGTCCGCCACCGCCCACAGCTCATAACCGCCGTGCGCTTTGCAGAGCTTTGCGATCCACCCGCCGCGACCACCGTTACCAATGACCCCGACTTTAATTTTGCGGGCATAGGTGGGCGCGGCCGGCGACGCAGCGGGGGCCGGCGATTCCGCGCCGGCAGCGGGGCGTGAACCCAACGACGTGGCGGCTGCGACGGCCAGGCTACCTCCGAGAAACCGGCGGCGTGAAAACTCGGTGAGGGGTGATGTATTCATCGTGGACAATGTTCAGGGCAGCTGGATTTCGAGGTCTTTGAACCACACGTCGCAGTCCATTCCGCCGTGGACTTGCAGGGCGAACTTCCCCTCGCGGCGACCCGGATCATCGCGGAGCTCGGCGGACTTCTTGCCGTTGATCTGGACGATGATGTCCCCGCCGTGCGCGCTCACGATCATCTCATTCCACTCGCCGGGCTTGAACCACGTTGCGACTTGCTCGGGCGTCGGCTGCGAAACCCACGAGCGACCATTGGTCTCATAAAGGCCCCCGACGTCTTTTGTCGCATCGATCTCGGCCTGGAATCCAGCCACGCCGCTGAAGCCTTTTTCCTCGCTACGAAAATAGAGCCCACTGTTCCCTTTGAGTGATTTGAACTTCAGGCGCACCGTGAAGTCACCGTAGATCTTTTCCGTCACGAGGTGGCCGTAGTTTTTTTCGCTTTTGACGTTCGTACCGTGCAAGGCGCCGTCCTCGATTTTCCACGTGCCCTTGCCGGTCATATTCCAGCCCGCGAGCGATTTACCGTCCCAGAGCGGCTGCCAGCGCTCGGCGGCGGACAGGGCGAGGGCGCTGCAGAGCAGCAGGAAAACGAGGCGGAGTTTCATGCGGAATATTTTTGACGATTAGCTGTTCAAGAGATTTCTCGACCACTCTTCGCGCCCGGTGGCGGCGGGGTGCATCGGCGTTTCCAATATCGCACCACGCTCGCGCAGTCGGGCTTGCAAGGTCGCGATCGGCACCTCGCGTGCGCCGCAATTCGGCGCGAGCGAGAGCGCCGCCGCCGTTCCCGCGGCCTGCCCCATCGCCATGGTCTGCGCCATGGAGCGACCCGAAGCGTGCGCGTCGTGGGTCGCGGAAAAGCAACGTCCCGCCACCCAAAGTTCATCGCGTCCGCGCGGCACGAGCGTGCGATACGGCACGTCGTAGGCCTGTCCGCCGGGCACGTATCCCCAGACGGTTTCCTCACCCCCGTCTTTCGTGGCGCGGTGATCCTCGATCGGCGCACCGCACAGCAGCACGCGGTCATCGAAGCGCGCCACTGTCAGACAATCTTCCTTCGTCAGCCGATATTCGCCGTAAACCCGCCGCGTCTCCCGCACCCCGATTTGATGCGACAGTCCGATGATGTTCGCCGCAGCAAAACCCGGCACGCAGTCGCGGAAAAATCTCTCGTAGATAAACGCCTGCTGCCGCCCCGCCCGCTCCGCCGCGCCGAGCTGCTCGAAATCCGTCGCGTCCACGTCCGCCACGCGCACCGCGACCGTCGAGATGCAGCCCCGCGCATTCATCTCGTGCAAGCTGCCACTCCTGCGGGGCAGGGCGTGCGTGCCGCGCTCCACGGCTTCATCCATCTGCGCCATGAGCATCCGCTTCCCCCCGGCGGTCTCATACTTGGGCAGATCCACATTGCTCATGCGAAACGTCGTCGTGAGCGTTTGCGCGGGCTCGTGCTCACCGGCTTTTTCATAGGACACCCCGGCCAGATGGCAGAGATCCGCATCACCCGACGCATCGATGAAGCGGCGCGCGTGGACCCGAAAAAAACCGGTCTTCGTCGAAATAACAACCCCCACGATCCGACCGCTGGCGTCGTCATCGGCCGCCACCAACGTCGCATGCAGCAGCACGCGAACGCCGGCACTCGCGAGCAGCTCGTCCCAGACGAGTTTCAGCCGCTCCGGATTGTAGTTTACGCCCGTCCCCGCGCCATAGCTGTTGGGGCGGAGAAACACGGCGCCCTCGGCGTTGAGCGCGTTGACCACTCGGTCAGGTACACCGCCGACAACTTTGCGCGGTTCCCCGCCCGGCGTGAAAAATCCGTAGAACGTATCGAGCATCTGCGTGCTCGAACCACCGAGAAACCCATAGCGCTCGATCAGCAGCACCGAGCCCGCACCCTCATTGGCGGCCGCAATGGCCGCACAACCGCCCGCCGAGCCGCCGCCTACCACGAGCACATCCACCGCGGCCAACACGGCGATTTTATCGAGGATCAGCGGCGAGGAGATCATGGCGCGATAGACCAATGAGCGCTTCAGGTAGGACCGACGTGCGCATAAAGTTTCGCCAGCCGATGCGCGTGCTCGTCATAAGCGGCTTCGAACAACTCCGTGGCCCTGGCTGCCCCGACGATTACGCCCGCGCTGAGCACTTTCGGCGGTTGGCCAGCCGCCGTGAGCCGCGCGGCGACCTCGGCCTTGATCGAATTTACCAGCAGGCACCCACCCACCGTCGAACCTGGAGCGACCGGCGTATCGAGTCCGTCGATCTTGACCATGGCATCGCCCACCGGCGCCCCGGTGTCCAAGATGAGCTCCGCGAAGTCGGTCAGTTTTTTTCCGTCAGCCCGGCGTGAAGTCGACGCCTTCGCGTGAGCGAGGCTCACGAGCGCGACCACGCGCACGCCGCGCCGCTGAAACTGCTCCGCCATTTCGATCGGCACCACGTTGCAGCCGCTCGACGAAATAATGAGCGCGCTCTCCTGCTTGCTGAGGTCGTAGTTACGCAGAATCCGCTCCGCCAGCCCGCTCACGTTTTCCAAAAACATCGCCTGCCGCTGTCCGTTCGCCCCGACGACCAGATTGTGGAACGAGAGCGAAAGTTCGACGATGGGATTGAAGCCCGGGAAAGATCCATAGCGCGGCCACATTTCCTCCACCATAATGCGCGAGTGGCCGGAGCCGAAGAGATGCACCATGCGCCCCGCGAGAATGGTCTGGGCGAACCAATCGGCCGCCTGGTGGATCGCCGATTGCTGTGCAGCTACCGTGTCGACGAGCGCGCGGATTTTTGTGAGATAGGTTTCGGAGGGAGTCATGGGAGTGGAAATTTTTGCAGCGCACGTCGCGCCGCGCCGAACGCCCCTGCCTGCGCGCCCAGCGTGGCGGGCACGAGCGCCACCTGCGACGAACCGATGCGCCATTCCATCTGGCCGAGCGCTGCGACGAGCGGGGTGAAGAGCACTTCGCCCGCCGCCACCATGCCGCCGCCGAGTACGATCACCTGGGGATCGAGCACATTGATCAGGCTGGCGAGCCCGGCGCCCAACGCCCGCACCGACCGTTCCCAAACGTCGCGCGCCGCACCGTCGCCGGCGATCACCGCCGCCACGAGCTCGCGCGTCGTGTTAAACCGTCCGCCACTTCGCGCCCGCACGGTGCAATCGCCGATCGCATCTTCGAGACTCCCCGGTGTTCGCACGATGTCGGGCACTCCTTCGGGATTCAGGGAGATATGTCCGACGTGCCCCGCTCTCCCGAGGTGTCCACGCAAGAGCCGCCCGTCCACCATCGCCGCACCACCGACGCCCGTGCCAAGCGTAACCATCAAAACGTTCGTTCCCCCGCGCGCCGCGCCCAGCCAAACTTCTCCGAGCAACGCTGCGTGCGCGTCATTGAGGACCACCGTGGGCAGACCGAGCGCGTTGGACCAGTCGAGTCGCTCCAGGCCATGGAGTCTCCCCGGCATGCTCACGATCATTTTCTCGTCGCCCGACGCCATCCCCGGCGCACACAACCCTGCGGCCGCAATCCCCGAACAGCGCCCGCGCAGCTCCGCGACCAAACTCTTCACATTCTCACGCCACGTGCCATCGGCTCCGTCACCCGTCGATCGCGCGTCCTCCGCCTGCACCCGTCCAGCCGCGTCGACGACGATGCCTTTGACGTGCGTGCCGCCCAGATCGATCCCGAGATAAAAATGCTGCTCGCTCATGCGCCTTCTCCGGGAATTTGTCCTTCGCTCACCGTCCAACCGCCATCGACCGCCAACACCTGCCCGGTCACAAAGCGCGCGGCATCCGACAACAAAAACACCGCCGCGCCATCGCAATCATCCGGCCGTCCAATCCGTCCGCCATCGAGCGGTTGCTTCGTCGCGATGAATTTCAAAATGCGTTCATCGGCCGCCGCCCGTCGGGCCATCGGCGTCTCCACCAGCGCCGGTGCCAGCACGTTGAGCCGGATGTTTTGCGCCGCGTAGTAACCTGCCGCCGACTTCGAAAAACCAACGATCGCCGCCTTCGCCGCCGCATAGACGTGCGTCGCGAAAAACTCCGGCGACGGCGACCAGCCGAGCACTGAGCCCATATTCAGCACGGCACCGCCGCCGCCCTGCGCAAGGAACTGTTTCACCGCCGCGCGGTTCGAGAGAATCACCGATTCCAAATTCAACTGCAGCGTCCCCCGCAAGCCTTCGTCCGTGACCTCGTGCAACGGACCGTCGCCCAGCCGTCGTCCGCTCCCGCCGGCCACGTGATACAATCCGTGAAACCCGCCGAACCGCTCGAGCGCGAGTCCAATGGCGCCGGGCGCGTGGGCCGGATCAGTGGCATGGCCCACGTGCGCGACCGCAGCCGCCCCCAGGCTCGTGATCGCCGCACTCGCACTGGCGGCATCCCGACCAGTAACCACGACGCCTCGTGCCCCGGCAGCCAAAAACGCCCGGGCCGCCGAAAGCCCAAGCCCAGTCGTGCCACCCACGACGACGAGAACTTTTCCGGAAAGGGGTTGATCCGCCATGCAACAAAGAGGCGCCGCCGCCGGATAGGTTTCAAACATTAACAAATCGCTCGACGCACGAACTGATATGATAATAATTCGCCCATGCCCCGTCCTCGTTCCCTCCATGTGATTGAGGTCAAAGCCGCTCTCGCCGCTCGTTTGCGCGGCGGTCTCGCGCCTCCCGGGGGCCGTTTTCTCTCCACGCGGGCCGTCGCCCAGCGCTTCGCCGTCAGCTACCAGACAGCGCACCGGCTGCTGGGAGAATTGGCAACGGAAGGACTCCTGCACCGTCGCGCCGCATCGGGTTCCTATGTGCCGGGGAAGAGCGTCGCGCTGCGCGGCGTGCAGTTGATTTTTCATCCGCGCGCGAGACGGAAAGGCAGCTTCGGCGCCCATTTGCTCGGGCTACTCGAGTTCGCCCTGCACGAGCGCGGCATCGCCACCGTACGCAGTTGGCCTGGTTCCACGAGCACTCCGCGATTGCGCGTCGACCACTATCCGATCGTCTGGGAGTGTCGCTCTGCGGTCGAAGCGGTGGTCACCGCACGGCGCTTTGCTCTATGCCTCAACGACCGCCCGCCCATTGGCATCGGCGGCGGCTATGTGGATGCTGTGACCACGGACGATTTTTCCGGCGGAGCCTGCGCCGCGGAATTGCTGAAGGAGCGCACCGGGCGCAGCGACGGTTTCGCCATCCTCGGCGGTCCTGCGAGCGACCGGCGGAGCATCCAGCGAATCGCCGGCTTTCGCGCCCACACCCAGGGAGCCCGGCTGTTCTCCGCCGATTCCTGGTTCGTGGAGGGAGGACGAAACTGCGCCGCGGCCCTCCTCGCAGAAACACCCTCCGGCATTTTCGCCTGCAATGATCGCCTCGCCGAAGCCGTGCTCACGTTTTGCCGTCTACACCGTCAGCCGCTCCCGCCACTGATTGGCTTCGACAACGCGCCCATCGCCGAGCGACTCCGCCTTACCACGATCGGTATCCCGTGGGGCAGCATGGTTGCGGAAACCGTCAAGATTGTCACTACCCGCCTCGCGGGCGGCACCGATGCAGCCCGACTCGTGAGCTTGGCCCATGAGCCGGTCCTGCGCCTGACCACGTAGGACCAGCCACCGCCTCACTCGGTTCGCGGCAGCGGGCGTCCGTCCGCGCGGGCAATCCTTGCGTGACGTTGGCCAAAGGACGCGCAGACGGTATCGGCAATTTCAGGGACACTTTGCCTGTGGCCCGAGTCGGCCGACGCAGCGCCAGCTCCATCCTGCTGAAGTCACTTTTCCACGCAGCGGGCGGATCTGTTTTTGTGCCATCGACGATTCGTCTCCTTTCGAAAAAATCGCGTCGGCTTCGTATCGACGCCGTCACCTCCATCGCCCACCCGCGTCACTTCCCGCCAGCCAGCCAAGCAACCCGGTCGCGCCGCCGTTCGGCCGGAGCAATTTCTAACGGCGCAAACCGAGGCCTCCACCCCCTTCCGCCATCCCATCTCATGAACCGGAAAAAATCATGGTTTGTCACGGCAGTGGTGCTGGAGACCGTCTCCTTTTTCGACGGCCACCCCGCACAGGGAGCAAGCATTTTTGAAAGTCCGCTCCCGCCGCAGCCCGCCGGCCAGATCGACCAGCTCGTATTGGCCAACCTCGCACGGATCAACGTGCGCCCGCTCCTGTGCTCCGACGGCGTGTTTGTCCGCCGCGTCTACCTGGATGTTATCGGAACTCTGCCCAGCGCCAAGGAGGCCCGCGAATTCATCCAGGATCCCGCCACCGCGACAAAACGCAGCCGGCTGATCGAACATCTGCTCACGCGGGACGAGTTTGCCGACTACTGGGCCCTGCGGTGGAGCGACGTGCTCCGGATCAAAGCCGAGTTTCCGATCAACCTCTGGCCCAACGCCGCCCAGGCCTATCACCGGTGGGTGCTGGCTTCCGTGGCCACCAACAAGCCTTACGATCAGTTCGCCCGCGAGCTGCTGACCGCGAGCGGCAGCAATTTCCGCGTCGGTCCGGCCAATTTTTTCCGGGCGATGCAAAATCGAAAACCTGACGGGATCGCCGCCGCCGTCGCATTGACCCTCATGGGGACGCGCACCGACGGATGGCCGGCCGAACGCCGCGAAGGTCTGGCCGTGTTCTTTTCGCAGATCGGCTACAAGCCCACGAGCGAGTGGAAAGAGGAGCACGTATTCTGGGACCCACTCGGCACGAGCACCGCAGTCGGCAACACCGCGCCGGGCCGCGCCGCCGTCAACGCGATTGGCACGACGCCACCACCGGCTCCCGGAGCGACCGCCCCGGAATCGCCGACCCGTCTTTCGGCGAAGGCCATTTTTCCGGATGGAACCGAATGCCCGTTGTCGCCGGACCGCGACCCACGGGAGGTGTTCGCCGACTGGCTGATCACTCCGCAAAATCCGTGGTTCACGCGGAACATCGCCAACCGCGTCTGGGCTTGGCTGCTCGGGCGAGGCATCATTCACGAACCCGACGACCTCCGGCCGGACAATCCCCCGAGCAATCCCGCGCTCCTGGCTTTTTTGGAACGTGAACTGGTCGAGCACCACTATGATCTTCGCCCCCTCTACCGTCTGATCCTCAACTCGCAGACGTATCAGCTTTCCTCTATGCCTCGATTCCCGACACCCGTCGCCTGCGCCAACTTCGCCAGCTACCCTCTCCGCCGCCTGGACGCCGAGGTATTGATCGACGCGATCAACCAGGTCACCGGTTCATCGGATCTCTACACGAGTCCCATCCCCGAACCATTCACTTACATTCCAGAGAACAAACCGGCGATCGCGATCGCAGACGGTAGCATCACGAGTCCTTTCCTCGCGCTGTTCGGCCGGTCCGCCCGGACCACCGGCATGCTGGACGAGAAGGACAACAAACCGATCCCGGCCCAGTGGCTGCACCTGCTGAACTCCAGCCACATCCAGCGGAAACTGGAGCAAGGCCCCCGGCTGAAGGCACTGCTCGACGCCGGTCGCAATCAAGGCGCAATGGTCGAGGAACTTTACCTGACGATTCTCTCCCGATTCCCGACCCCGGAAGAAATCAAAACGGCCGAGACGTATGGCCAGGGTCAGCCCCCACGCCCGGCACCGGCCGCCACTGCGGGCAAACCGACCGCACCTCCCGGCAAGACCGGCGTCAACCAGCGCCGTGAAGACTGGGTGGATCTCACCTGGTCGTTACTAAACAGCACCGAATTTCTGTATCGTCACTAGCTCCACCCAAAAAAACGAAGGCCACCATGAACACCCGACGCCCACCCCAGATGAACCCGCCCCCCCTCGGCCTGAGCTTGTCAATGTCCCGGCGCGAAGCACTGCGCGTCAGCTTGTTGAGCACGGCCGGGCTGTTGCTGTCCGCCGGTCCCGGCTGGGGTGCACCCTCCGTGCCACCCGGGGCAACCGGACTGCCCACCCCGCCGATTAACGCCACGGCCAAATCGGTCATCCAGATTTTCCTCTGGGGCGGCATGTCGCATATCGACACCTGGGATCCGAAACCCGCTGCGGGGTATGACTACATGGGCGATTTCAGGACGGCGATCCCCACGAACGTCGACGGTATCCAGATCGGCGAACTCTTCCCCCAGCTCGCGAAACAGGCCGACAAATATTCCCTGATCCGCAGCATGACCCACCGTAACAACGGTCATGAAACCGCGGCCTACCTGATGCAAACCGCGCACGCGCCCGGCGAGCGGCTGGCGTATCCGAGCGTCGGCGCGGTGTTCTCCCACTTCAAAAGCCCGGGTTACAAGGGCCTTATCCCACCGTACGTCGTACTCACCCAGCCCCAAGGCCGGTTCTCCGAGGAAGGATTTCTCGGTCCCAAACGGAAACCGTTTGCGACGGGTGGCGATCCGAGCGCCGCCCGCTTTGAAGTCGAAGGCGTCGTTTCCCGGGGCATCACCGACGCGCGTCAGCAGGCGCGACGCGCGCTGCTCGGAAAAATGGACACGATGGGGGCAGCCATGGCCGCCAGTCCGGAGCTGATCGCATCCGAGGCGGCCAAGCAACAGGCCTACGAACTGATCCTTGGCCAAGGTAAAGAGGTGTTCGACCTCTCCAGAGAAAAACCGGAACTGCGCGACCGCTACGGTCGGCACACATTCGGGCAGGACTGCCTCGCAGCCCGGCGGATGGTCGCCGCCGGTGTCCCCTACATCGTCATTAACTATCCCGGCGGCTGGGACACGCACAGCAACCACTTCGCGACGATGCGCCGGCAGTGCCCACAGCTCGACCAAGGGATCGCGATGCTGCTTCAAGATCTCCATGACCACGGCTTGCTGGAGAGCACGATCGTCTGGTGTTGCGGAGAGTTCGGCCGCGGCCCGAAGGTCGATTGGCAGCCACCGTGGAATGGCGGGCGCAACCACTACGGCAACGTCTTCACCGCGCTCGTCGCGGGCGGTGGATTCAAGGGCGGTCACGTCGTCGGCGCCTCCGATCAACGCGCCGAAGAGGTGAAGGACCGGCCCGTGTATCCGGTGGACTTACTCGGCAGTATTTACGCTTTGAGCGGGATCGATCCCCACGCCACGCTGCCCCACCCATTGGGCGCCGAGGCCCATGTGCTGCCCGCAGCGGCAGAAGGAGCCAAGTCGGGCGGACTGCTCACGGAGATCATGGGATGAAAACGCCTTTCCCGCGACTCTCCCTTTTCAGTCTGGCCCTGGGCGTCGCCGCGGCCCCGCTGGCCCACGCCCAACGGCGACCGTCGATCGGCTACGTTTATCCCGCCGGCGGACAGCAGGCCACTACGGTTCAAATTCGATTGGGCGGACAAGACCTGGATGACGTCAGCGCCGTGCTCGTCTCCGGCTCAGGCGTCACCAGCACCATCGTCGAGTATCTCCGCCGGTTGAACAATCAGGAGATTCAACTCCTCAATGAACAACTCAAGGAATTGAAACGCGGACCCGAGTCGCCCGCCGACTCGGCCGAAAAACGCTCCACCGCCCAACTGATTGAGCGAATTGAGAAACGCATCCGCGAGTGGGTGCAAACGCCCGCCTGCGCCTCGATCTCCGCCCTCGTCCTCGTGGAGGTCACCATCGCTCCCACGGCCGAACTGGGCGCGAGAGATCTGCGCCTCGTCACCGCCCGCGGCGTATCGAACCCACTCGTATTTCACATCGGGCAGCTCCCGGAATACACCCGCAAGCCGATGACGACCGCCCTCCTCCAAGTGCTCGGCAAAGAGGCCGCGGCCCTGCGCAAACGTCCGGCCGACGAAGTCGAAAATTGCGTCACCTTGCCGTGCACGGTCAACGGTCAGACCGCGTCCGGCGAGGTAAACCGTTATCGTTTCTCGGCCCACAAGGGCCAGCGCTTGGTCCTCTCAGTGCAGGCGCGGCAACTCATTCCGTATATCGCCGACGCGGTCCCCGGCTGGTTTCAACCCGTGTTGGTGCTCTCCAACGCCAAAGGTAAGGAAGTGGCGTTCGCCGACGACTATCGCTTCAAACCCGACCCGGTGATTCTTTTCGACGTCCCCGCAGATGGCGACTATGTGGCCGCCATTTACGACAGCATCTACCGTGGTCGTGAAGATTTTGTCTACCGGCTCACGCTCGGCGAACTGCCTTTCATCACGAGTCTCTTCCCGCTGGGCGCACAGCTCGGCGCAGCGTCGCCACCCAACCTCGCGGGCTGGAATCTCCCGGGTGAGGCCTTCGCGTCGCCGTCCCTCCGCACCACGCCGGGGGTGCAGTGGCTCGCAGCCGGCGAAACCGGCCCTGAATCCAATCGCCTGCCGTTCGCACTTGATCAGCTGCCGGACGCCATCGAGCGGGAACCAAATAATACCGTCACGACCGCCCAGCAGATCACCCTGCCGGTCATCGTCAACGGATGCATCGACCACCCCGACGACTGGGACGTGTTTCAATTTACCGGCAAGGCGAACCAGCAATTTGTCGCGGAAGTCCAGGCCCGTCGGCTCGATTCGCCCCTCGATTCCGTCATCAAGCTCACCGACGTCACGGGAAAACTTATCGCCTTTAACGACGATCACGAGGACCTCACAGCCGGCGTGAACACCCATCCGGCCGATTCGTATTTCAACGCCACGCTCCCCGCCGATGGCACCTACTTCGTTCATATCGGCGACACCGCCCGTCAAGGCGGCGAGGAATACGGCTACCGTCTGCGGCTCAGCGCACCGCAACCCGACTTCGAACTGCGGGTCGTGCCCTCCAGCGTCACCGTCGCCATCAACGCCACCACCGCCGTCACGGTCTATGCGGTGCGTCGAGATGGGTTTACCGGCCCCATCAAACTTTCACTCGACCAGCCTTGCGCGGGAATTACGGCCGCCTCGGTGACCGTGGCCGCCCAGCAAACCGTTGCCCAGTTCATCGTGAAGGCCGGGCCCGCCCGCACGGCCGCACCCGTCACGCTCACCCTCGTCGGCAGCGCCAAGATCGGCCCGCAGCAAATCACCCATGAAGCGGTGCCCGCTGAGGACCGGATGCAGGCCTTTCTTTGGCGCCACCTTGTTCCCGCACGTAGTTTTGCCGCACTGGTCTTCGATCCCGGCGAACGGCCCTCCCCCAAGCGCATCCCTCCGGCCCGCCCGCCGACCAAGACGATCGCGACGGTTGTTCCCGCGCCCAACGTCGCGCCGGCCGCCACGAGTCCCGCCGGCCCGCCCGCTTCCGTTCCGTCCTCCGTGACTGCTTTGCCGACTCCGCCGAAGCCGAAGTTTACCAAACAACAGATCGTCGGACGTCTGCGGGAGCTCAATCGCCTCTACGAAGAGGGGTTGATCACCGCTGCGTTTTACGACGCGAAAGTCACCGAATGCGAAATGGCTTCTTGATCTGAACCCTGCCGTCCTCTCGCCCGCCTGGCGGACGTCTAGGCCGAAACGAATCGGCCGGGATGCGCGGACGCTTCGTCGCCAACTCCCACGTCGGTCTGCGAACTCCACCTCTCTGCGGCCCAAAACGCAGACTTCCTTTCCCCCGGGTTTTTGTCCCTCTTTGCGGTCCACGTATGACTTGGACCGAACTCGATTGGCCCGCGCTCGACCGCCTCCGCCAAAAATTTCTCGCCAGCACGCCCGGCGTGGCCGTTGGCGCCTACTGGGAAACCGCCTCGGATCTCGCCAGCTACGATTTTACCTACGGCGAGCGCATCGCCTGGAAATGGGATCACGTCCTCCGCGAGCTGCGCCTGCGCCAATGGTCCCCAGCAGCGACGACGCGCACCGTTTTCGACTGGGGCTGCGGCAGCGGAGTCGCCGCCCGCCGCGTCATCTCCTTTTTCGGCGCCGAAAACTTCGACACCCTCACCGTCTGGGATCATTCGCCGTTGGCCTGTGACTATGCGGCCACCGCCGCCCAGCGCGAATTTCCGACACTCCGCGTCGCGTCGGCCACCGCCGGCCTGCTCACCTCCACCGAGCGCATCGGCCTCCTCATCATCAGTCACGTCCTCAACGAGCTCCCGGCCGAGGCCCTCGCTGCCTTGCTCGCTCTCGTCGCTCGCGCCGACGCCGTCCTCTGGGTCGAGCCCGGCACCCACGCCGTCAGCCGCCACCTCGGCAGTCTCCGCGAAAAATTACTCACCGACGCCGTTTTTCGCGTCGTCGCCCCGTGCACCCACCAACACGCCTGCCCCGTGCTCTCCCCCGAGCACACCCGCGATTGGTGTCATCACTTTGCCCCGCCGCCGTCGGAAATTTTCGCCAATCCCGACTGGGTAAAATTCGGCCAGCGCGCCGGCATCGACCTGCGCAGTCTCCCCTACGCATTCCTCGCCCTCGACCGCCACCGCGATGCCCCTCCCCCACCCGCCGATCTCGGCCGCGTCATCGGTCGACCGGAACATTTTAAGCCTTACGTGCGTCTCCTTAACTGTGATGCCACCGGACTCGCCGAACTCGAACTCCTCAAGCGCGCCGATCCCGCGCTCTTCAAGCAGCTCGACCGCACCAAGGCTCCGCTCGTCTACCACTGGCAACACGACGGCAAAAAAATCCAGTCCGGCGCTCCGCTCGCCCCTCCGACCGCTTGATTTCTTGGTTTTCGTGGGTCCGTTGCGCGTCTCCGCCGCCATGGTTCGCAATTTTTTCCGATCCCTCGCCCTCCTCTGCGCCGTCGCCCTGGCCGCCTCGCCCGCGGGCGCAACGTCCGTCACGCCACCCACGTTCAAACAGCTCACGCACCGCGCGGAAGCCATTTTTCGCGGTGAAGTGACGACCATCCGCACAGAACTCGTCACCCGCGCGGACAGCCGCGCCATCTTCACCTACGTCACGTTTCGCATTCAGGACATCCTCAAAGGCACCTTTCCCGCCAACGTCAGCGCCGACCACACCGTTACCCTCGAATTTCTCGGCGGCACCGTGGGCGACCTGACCATGAACGTCGTCGGAGTGCCCCAGTTTTCCATCGGTCAGACCGAACTCCTCTTCGTCGAAAAAAACGGCGAGCAAATCTGTCCGCTCGTCGCGATGATGTTCGGCCGCTACCGCATTCGACGCCACGCCACCACGGGCGAAGAGTTCATCGCCCGCGACAACGGCGCCCCCCTCGCATCGACCGACGAAATCGAACTCCCCTTGGCCGCACCGGCGCTCGAAAGTCGCCTCGCCCCGCTCCGCGCCGCGCCACTCACGTCCGCCGCGTTTTCGCGGCTGATCCGCGAAGAGGCCGCCCGCGCTCCGACCCCCTAGTCGAGGTCCCAGCTCGCCGATGAACCGCCCGTCCTTTCACACCTCCCGGCGCGCACTCGCCGTCGTCTGGCTACTGCTCATCGCCTCCCTGCCGGCTGTCGCCTACGTGCCGCTCACCGGCAACCCCGTCTGGTCCGAGAGCACGATCGTGATGCATCTTCAGCTCGGCACGAGCCCGACGCTCTCCGACGGAAAAACATGGAATTCCGCCGCCACCGAAATGCTCGCCGAATGGAACAAAGCCATGGGGCGTTCGCAGTTCACGACCGTGACCAACTCCGCCGCCGCCATCGGCGACAGCAACGGCGTCAACAATGTCCTCTTCTCCTCCAGTATTTTCGGCCGTGCGTTCGGCAACACTACGCTGGCGGTCACCACCATTTGGACGCAAGGGAGCCGCCGCGTCGAAGGCGACGTGCTTTTTAACAGCCGCTTTCGCTGGGATTCCTATCGCGGCCCGCTGCGCGCCGACGTGAACAATCCCGATTTTACGCGCACCGCTCTCCACGAGTTCGGTCACGTGCTCGGCCTCGACCACCCCGACACCGCCGGCCAGTCCGTCTCTTCCATCATGAACAGCATCGCCGGGAATCTCGATGCGCTCACCTCCGATGATCGCGACGGCGCCGCGTTCCTCTACCCCTCCACCTCGCTTCCGAATCCTCCGGTGATCACCCGACCCCTCGTCGACCAATTCCCCGTCGAGGGAGACAACGTCGAGTTCGCCGTCGCCGCGTCGGGCTCCAGCGGCTTCACCTATCAATGGTCTTTCAACGGCGTCGTACAAAGCACAACGACTCCGCAGTGGACGTTGAACAAAGTCACCGCCGCCCAGTCCGGCCGTTGGACCGTCGTCGTCACCAACGCCCGCGGCTCCGTCACGAGTTCGATGGTTCTCACTGTGACCGCCCGCGCCGTCGCCCCTGCGATCACGCGCCAACCTGCCGCAGCCAGTGTCCGCAGCGGTAATTATGTCATCTTCAGCGTGGGCGCCAGTGGTTCCACTCCCCGCACCTGCCAATGGCGAAAGGACGGCGCCAACCTCGGCGTCGCGACCACCAACGACACCCTGACGTTGACCGATCTCCAGGTGGCCGATGAGGGCAACTATTCCGTGATTGTCAGCAACGCGGGCGGCTCCGCCACCAGTGCCGAAGCCCGCCTTACCGTGGCGCCTCCCGATGCCCCCGCCGCCATTGTCGCTCCGCCATCAAGTGCCAACGCCGCCATCGGCTTTCCCGCCACCCTTACCGCCACCATCACGGGAAGCCTGCCCACGACCTACCGCTGGTTTCGCAACGGAATGCCCGTCGCTGGCGCCACCGGCACCATCACATCAAGCAACCCGATCGCGACGCTCACCATACCCCGCGTTGTCGCGTCCGACGCCGGCAACTACACTGTCACCGTCACCAACGCTTTCGGCACCGCGACCAGTGCTGCCGCCACCCTGTTCGTCGCCCCCGTCTCCAGCGCCGGCCATCTCTTCAACCTCGCGATCCGCAGTCTCGCCGGCTCCGGCTCCGATACCCTGATCGTCGGCTTCACCCTCGCCGGCGCCCAAGCTACCGGCACACCCCAACGCCTGCTTCTCCGTGCCGTCGGCCCCACCCTGTCCGTCTTCGGCGTCACCGGCGCCCTTGCCGATCCCCGCCTCGACGTCTTTCGCGGCTCGACCGTCACCGTTTCCAACGACGACTGGTCCGGCGACGCCGGTGTCTCCCTCTACGGCGGCCGAGTCGGTGCCTTTGCCCTGGCGAGTCCCACGAGCAAAGACGCCGCGCTGATTCAATCGCTTTCCGCCGGCAGTTACTCCGCGCAAGTCGCCGGTGCTACGACCGGTGTTGCCCTCGCCGAGATCTACGACGCCTCCGATGCCTACACCGACCTCTCGCTGCGCTTCACCAACCTCTCCGCCCGCACTCGCGTCGGGACTGGCGGTGACATCCTCATTGCCGGCTTCGCGCTAGCCGGATCAAGCGCAAAAACCCTCCTGATCCGTGCCGTCGGCCCATCGCTCGCCGCGTTCGGCGTCACTGGTTTCCTCGCCGATCCGCAGCTCGAAGTCTACCGTGGCACCGAGTCAGTCGCCGAGAACGACAACTGGCCCGGCAGCGCGGATATTCAAAGTGGTGCCGCCGCCGTGGGCGCCTTCCTCTTGCCGATCGGCAGCAAAGACTCCGCCCTGATTGTCACCCTGCCCGCCGGAGCCTACTCCGCCCAAGTGCGCGGCGCGAACGGCACCACCGGCGTGGCGCTGATCGAGGTGTACGAACTGCCGTAGGTGAAACAGGATTTCTTTCCGTAGGCCGCAAACTCGTTCGCGCTCGCAGCGGATTAGTTACCCTGGAACGAAACCTCGCCCGACCGCACCGTGATTCCCTCGCGCACGCGCGCTTCGTCGAGTTGGAGCACCAGCGTATTCGCGCCGGCCCGCGCCTCGACTGTCATCTGCGCACCGGCCTTCAACGGCGAGCCATTCAGCCACGCGTCTTTTACTCCGCCGACGACGGTGAGGTTCACCTTGCCCGCGCGCGCCGCTTCAAACCGCGCCGTCGCATAGAGCCCGCGCGAATTAACCATGGCCGGATAAGTCGCCGCAATCAGATCGCCCGGCACCACACCGCTCACGAGCGAAAGCACCGGCACCCAATCCGCCAAGGTCTCATCGCCGCTCACCACGCGCTCGACTCCAAGTTGCTGATTCTTGCTCACCACCATATAGAGATTCCATGCGCGTGCCACGCCGCCCTTGGCCGCGTCGAACTCGCCGGGCCGGCCGAGTTGCGCTAGAAACTTGAACAGGTCCAACCGCTCCTCCGGCAACAAGCCGTCGATCAGTCCCGCCGGCATCAACGAGCCCGCGCTCGTCCGCTTCGCGACATTTTGCACCGCGACCTGCACCGCTTGGTTCGCCGCGTTGCGCAGAGTAATCTCCGTTGCGGTTTCACGTGTGATCATCCCGCTCAATTCTTGCTGGTCCTTCGTGGTGATTATCACCGAGTGATAGCCCTCTTTGATTTTCGCACTGGGATAGAGCACTGATTCGACCAAGTAATCCGTCGGCGCACTCGCGCCGATGCTCGTCAAATCCGGCCCGACCTTGCCGCCCGCCCCGCCGATCGCGTGGCACGCCAGACAGGCCAATTCCGGCCGACGGTAAATCCGTTCGCCGCGCGCCGCATCCCCCACGGCGAGGGCTTGTCGCGCGATCGTCTGCAATTCCTCCGGCGTCAGCTGCGCCTCGGACAGCGTGAGCCCCGCGCTCTTGATCAACGCCTGCACGAGCGGTTGATTTTGCCCGCCCTCGCGCGCCGGCCGCAATCCAGCCTTGGCGACCATCGCCGGCAGCTTCGCCTTGGGTAATTCGGTCGCCAACCTCGCGTTCGCGCCTTTCACCGCCAATAACGCCCGCCACAGCGCCTGTGCTTCCGTCTCAATCGTCGTCGCGGCGAGCACAGCCAGCACCTCAGGCATGGCCGCCGCCAGATCTACACCCGCGAGTGCAACCACCGCCTCGCGCTGAACGGCCGGAGTCCCGGAGGCTCGCGCCAACTTCCGCAATTCCGCGACCACGCTCGCCCCACCCAACTCACGCAGCGCCCCGAAAGCCGCCGTCCGCTCTGGCGCAGCCGTTGCCTCAGCCCCCGCGAGCCGCACGAGCACCGGAGCGAGCGCCGTGAGTTTCCACGTACCTACGAGAGGGAGCGCGGCCACTCGAATCGATGCCACCGACGATTCCAATAAACTCGAGAGCTTCGTCAGGTCGCCCTCAGGCCTCACACCACGCAGGCGTGAAGCATCGGCCAACGCCGCTAGCGCACGCGGCGCCGCCGGTGCGTCAAAACCGTTGGCGAGCAGGGCATCGAACAGTCTCCGCTGTTCACGCGCACCACCGGCCGAGCCGATGAGTTCGATCCACGGACCCGAACCGTCTCGCGGCAAGGTGCGCTCGGTGAGCAGTTGCGCGAGCACCTCTCCCGCCAGTGTCGGCTCCACTGCCTTCAATCCAAATGCAAGGTGCGCTTCACGTCCCTGAAAACTCCACTGCCCGGACCGCACGGCCGCCAGCCACGGCTGAGCGAGTTCGTTCATCGTGAGCCACAGGGCGTAGTCGAGAAACGGATCCATCGGCTGGTCCAAAACCGTCAGCGCCAATTCGGCCGCCCGAGACGTCCCGAGTTTACCCAGTGCGCGCACCGCTTCGAGCCGGACACGCGGATTCGCATCGGCCACCAATTTCGTGAGCGGTACCAGCGATTCCCCTGCAGGCAACACCCGCACCGCGACCGCCCGGATGCGCGGATCACTCGTCACTGCGAGCTCAGTCGCCAGCACGGCGACCGACAAATTTAGCGCTTGATGCATCCACAATGCCTGCATCCGCGCTGGGGGCGCGGTCTGCTTCGCCGTCCAGGCAACCAAGTCCGCCTTCACCCGGTCGGCGCCACGCTCCACAAGCACCCGTTTCGCTTGAGCTTGCTCGTAGCCATTCTTCGAAAGCAACCGGTCGAGCAAACCCGTGTTGTCCAGTTTCGTGAAATCCAGCTTCGCGAGGGGCGCGCGGCCCTTCGCCGCAACGCGCCAAATGCGGCCATGTTCTTTATCGCGCCGCGTGTCACGGAAATCGACTTCGCCGTGCTGGATGATCGGATTACTCCAGTCCGCGAGATAGAGCGCGCCGTCAGGCCCAAGCTTCGCGTCGAGCGGACGGAACGTGCTATCCGTGCTACGCATCACATCCGGCATCTCCTTGGTGACATACGCCGAGCCTTGGTCCGAAATTTTGAAACGCACCACCCGATGGGCGCGGAAATCCGCTGTAATCATATCACCCTGCCAATCGTCGGGAAATTGCGCGCTGCGCAAAACTTCGAGACCGGAAAACTTCGGATAAGCTCCCGGGCTGACGCTCTCCAACTCCCGCCGCGCGGGCGCCAGCGTGCGGTAGGTTGCGCCCGGCACCGCCCAACTCACGCCGGAACTGCCGGCGCCGTCCGTGGCAAACGACTGCCCGAACTCATCAAATTGAAAGCCCCATGTATTGATCCAACCTCGATAGAGAACCTCCATCTCCTCATTGCGCGGATCCATGCGGAAAATCCCGCCCGCCCGCAGGCGCACGATGCCCGTCGGTGTTTCGGTGTCCGTCCGGGTGTAGACCGACTGGTTCATGTAGAGCCGACCATCGGGGCCCCAGCGCAACGAGTGCAGATTGTGATGCGTGTCCTCGGTGCCAAATCCGCTCTGCACGATGCGCCGCACGTCCGCTTTGCCGTCACCGTCCGTGTCTTTGAAGTGCAATAATTCCGTGCTCTGCGCGACGTAGACACCGCCGTCGCCCGGAGCGACCCCGGTAGGAATCAACAAACCGTCCGCAAACACCGTGGCCTTGTCTGCCCGACCACCGCCAGTCGTATCTTCGAGCACGATGATCTTGTCCGTCGGCGCCTGGCCCGGCTCGATCTGCGGATACACTTCGGAACTTGCCACCCACAGCCGACCCTGTGGATCAAAATTCATGTGGAGCGGCTTGTTCAGCAGCGGGTTTTCCGCCCACAGCGTGACCTCCACCGCGTCATCAAGCTTGAATTGCGGATGTGGCTGCGGCGTAGATTTCATGACGAGGTTGCCCACCCGACGAGGGATCTCGGGCACATTCGCGCCCGCCTTCAACGTCCGCAGCTGCGCAATTCGTTTCTCTTCCTCCGCGACGAACCCGTCGAACTTCAAGACTTCAACGGCATTGTTGCCCTGCTCTCTTTTCCGAAACCCAAAAATATAGGCCATGTTTGCCGGCCGGGAGCGGTGAAAAAACCACTCGTTCTTCCGCAGAATCGCCTGCCGCAGCGGCTCCGCCGCTGCGCTCTTCCGCCAAGCACCCGGCTGACCGGCACCGAACAAGCTATCTTCCAACGCCTCGGCAACGACGCGATAACCCGAACCATTGAGATGAATGCCATTGTCCGTGAGCTTTCCGCTGCCAGAACCCGCCACCGGCCGCTCCATCGGGCCGCGCAACGCTTCCTGCACCGGGAAAAAAGTCACCGAACGCTGCGCCGCGATATCACGCACCACGGCCGAGGTGCGCTCGAGTTCCGCGTTGTGCCGCGCCGGATCGGCCCACGGCGTGCCTAAATTCTCGTGCCGCACCGTCCCCAATAACACAATCCGCGCTCCGGGCGAAACCTTCGCGATCGTGTCCAACAAGCGCTGATAATCCGCCTTGAATTTTTCGCGTCCCGCCTCGCCCTCAAACGACGCCGCCATTCCGTAGCCCACGAACACCACCGTCGGTTTCGCGTCCTCGATTTGCTTCACGAGCTGCGTCCAACCCTCGTTGGCGGGTTCCTTTCCCGCCTGCAGCAGACTGAGACCGAACCGCGAGTCACCTGCCGGCGTGTCGCCGCTCCAGCCAAGGTTGCGAAAAGTCACATTTCGCTCCGGAAACCGCGCCGTGAGCATAAGCTCCACCCAACCGTGGTATTGCTCGCGTTCGATCAGCGTATCTCCGAGGAACACGACGCGGTCGCCGTCACGCAACTCGAGCTGCGGTGCATTCGCCGCGGGTAATCGTGGCAGCACCGCCAGCAATCCAAAACCAACCAACATCGCTGTGCACAGACTGTTTCGGAGAGGTAACCGCATAGTAGGGATAGGTGAAAAGGACGGAGCTTCACGGACCGTCCAACCGGGGTCACGCCCAATTTACCCGGCGAAGATGAAACGACCGCAGCGCTTGACTCGCCCGAAGCGCTCTGAAACATCGACCCTTCACACTTCCAAACACCATGGGCCAACAACTGAACAAGCACATTAAACGCAAACGCCGCGCCTCCTACCTCAAACGCAAGAAGGCTCGCCTCAAGCTCGCCGCCAAGAAGAAGTAAGCGCCCTCCGGCCCAAGCCATTCCCGAACCGCGGTCATCCGGCCGCGGTTTTTTCATTCGCCGCTCCCGCCGACCGTCCCAATCTGCCGCCATGCTTAAAGTCAGCCTCATCTCCCTCGGTTGCGCCAAAAATCTCGTCGATTCCGAGATCATGATCGGCCACCTGCATCAGGCCGGCATGAGCGTGATCCCTGACGCCGAAAAAGCCGACGTCGTGATCGTCAACACGTGCTCATTTATCGATTCGTCCAAGGAGGAGTCCATCGGTCATATCCTCGAAGTTCACCAGAATCGCGGCATGACCAAGCGCCGTAAGGAGCAAAAGCTGATCGTGGCCGGCTGCATGTCGCAGCGTTTCTCCAAGGATCTTTCCAGTTCCCTTCACGACGAAGTCGACGCCTTCATCGGCCTCGATCAAGTCACGAAGGTTGCTCCCATCATCGAAGGACTCTACGCGACCGAGCGCTCGGCCACAGCCGGTCCACTCACATTCATCGAGGGCAAGTCGACCTACATCCCAGACTATGACACCCCGCGTTTCCGACTTACGCCGAAACATTTCGCCTACATCAAGATCGCCGAGGGCTGCAACCACCCCTGCACGTTCTGCATCATCCCGCAGATCCGTGGCCGTCACCGTAGCCGCACCATTGAGAGCGTCGTCGCCGAAGCCCGTCAGCTCGTCAAAGAAGGCGTCAAAGAACTTAACCTGATTTCCCAAGACACGACATTCTTCGGCATGGACACGTGGGAACAGCGCCCCAACCCACGCACGCCGGTCGATTCCTCGCGTGGTTCCGCCCTCACCACCCTTCTCCGCGAGCTCAACGCCATCGAGGGAGATTTCTGGATTCGGCTGCTCTACACTCACCCGGCTCACTGGAGTGACGAGCTGATCCGGACGATCGCCGAGTGCCCGAAGGTCGCCCGCTACATCGACATTCCGCTCCAGCACATCAGCGATCACATGCTCGGCCAGATGCAGCGCGAGACGTCCTCCGCTTACATTCGCGATCTCATCAAGCGCATCCGCGCCGGCATTCCGGGAATCGCCATTCGCACCACCTTTATCGTCGGGTTCCCCGGAGAAACCGAGGCTGATGTCGACGAACTTTGCGAGTTCATCAGCGACACGAAATTCGAACGCCTCGGCGTGTTTCGCTACTCGCAGGAAGACGGCACCCGCGGCGCAAAAATGGAGAACCAGATCGCTCCCAAGGTGAAGGAAGCCCGCTGGCACCGCGTGATGAAGCTCCAAAAGGAAATCGCCGCTGCCGTCAGCAAGAAATTCACCGGACGCACGCTCAAGGCCCTGATCGAGGAACCCGGCGTCGCCCGCGGCGAGGCGGATGCCCCCGACATCGACGGCCGGATTTACGTTCCGCTTACGCTGCCCGTCGGCCAATTCGTAGACGTAAAGATCACGGGTTTTGAGGACTATGATTTGCTGGCATTGCCTGCCGGGCAGGCCCCGGCTACCCGAAAAGTCGCGAAGCGGGCGCAGTAAAGGCTCAGCCACGAAGCTACGCACCGGGGCGTGTAGCAACACCTAGGCCCCGGCTAAGTAACGAATAAGTAAATCCCCCTTTTGCGCGAACTGGGGGTGGCGCGGCAGCCTGATCGCAGATCTGCCCTATGCTAACCGTCGCACAACTCGACCGTCTGCTCCATTTCCGCATCGACGCGGCGTGCCTGGCAGTGCTGGGACTCGCAGCCTGTGGCCTCGGTCGATGGTGGGTGCGCCGCCGCCACGCTGAACAGGGATTTCCTCGCGAAACCTGCGCTCTGGTCGCGCTGCTGGTTATTGCCGGCTCCGTTCTCGCCGAGTGGGTCGGAACCTCCCTTAACTTCCGTTCCGAGTCGCACTCGTACTCATTGGCGATCGCACGCGCCGCGACCCTCGCCTGGACCGCGTTTTTGATCGCCGTTGTGGTCACGAGCTCGGCGCTCTTCGCTCTGATGCGAGCGCAAATCCACCGACATGCTGAAACCGAACGAGCGCTCGAACGCGCCAAGGCTGCGGCCGATGAAGCCAATCGGGCGAAAAGCGATTTCCTCGCGGTCATGAGCCATGAGATTCGCACGCCCCTCAACGCAGTGATGGGGTTTGCCCACCTCTTGGCCGAAACGCGAATCGATGATACCCAGCGCGGCTATCTCGCAACCATCACCGCCGAAGGCACGAAGTTGAGCGCGTTAATCAACGACGTCCTTGACCTCTCGAAAATCGAGGAAGGCAGGCTTACGCTGGAACGTCTACCGTTTGCTCCGGTGGAAACTGCGCACGAGGTGCTCCGACTTCTGAGCGCACGCGCATCGGAGAAAAAAATCTCACTCCGTTTCGAGGCACAAATTATCAACCCACTCCTCATCAGCGGAGACGCGCTGCGCTTTCGGCAAATCCTCATCAATCTCGTCGACAACGCCATAAAATTTACTCCGCAGGGTTCGGTCACGGTCTTTCTTACGTGGCAGCCGCCCGCCAGCGGAACTTCCAACGGTTTGCTCGGCGTCCGCGTGGTGGACACCGGGATCGGCATTCCTGCTCCCAAGCAAGCTGCCCTGTTCAAAATGTTTGTGCAGGCCGACGCCTCAACCACTCGGCGTTTCGGCGGCACGGGCTTGGGATTAGCAATCTGCCAACGCTTGGTGGCATTAATGGGAGGCGACATTGCTCTAAAGAGTTCTGCCGGCCACGGCGCGGAGTTTTCCTTCACCCTGCCTGCCGCGCCGGTCGCATTCCCAGAGGAGGCGGCGGTCGCGAAACCATCCGAATCCACTTCCCCAAAGCGCCGTCCACGCATCCTGATCGTCGACGACATGGAGACCAATCGTTTTCTCCTCGAAGTATTTCTCCAACGTCACGGATATGATCCCGAATTAGCCGGCGGAGGGGAAGAAGCCGTGCGGCTCGCCCACGCCAATCGCTACGACGCCATCTTGATGGATCTCCATATGCCAGACCTTGACGGATTCACCGCTACCCAGCGTATCCGTGCCGCCGAGGCAGGGCATAGGCACACCCCCATTATTGCGCTGACCGCATCGATCGGCAAAGGCGTTCGCGACAAATGCCTCTCCGCCGGTATGGATGAGCACCTATCCAAACCGCTCGACCTAAGGAGATTTGATATTCTGCTCGCCAATTTCGTCGCGCACACGCGCCCGTCGGTCACTACCGGCGACTCGCTCCGCTCGACGGCCGTGCGTGCCTAATTCGTAGATTTTTTCGCCGTTGCGACAAAGTCAGTGATGATGCCGTCAAACGATCCGTTGGTAAAAAAAATCACCAACCTCGGTTTGACCCCGCCCTGCTGGATCCCCTTCAAAGTATTGCTGACGAGTTTTTCCAACAACGCCGCATTGGTTAAAGTAAAATAGGCTTCCAACCCTTGGGCTTCGAGCTGTTGCACAATCGCCTCGGGATCCAATCGCTCATCTTCCTTCAGTTTTTCCGGTCGGTTGATGGCACCGATATATATTTCGTCTGCGAGGGCCAATGCTCGCATGAACGCTGCCTGCAGGGTTTTGACGCGGGCCGTGTTGCTCCGTGGTTCAAATACTGCTGTCAGAATCGCCCCCGGATACCGCGCTCGGAATGACTGGAGTGTCTCCGCCAGAGCCGTGGGATGGTGACCGAAATCTTCAACTACTGTCAGGCTGGGCGTCGCCAGCAAAATTTCCTGCCTACGTTTCACCCCACGAAACCTGTCCAGTGGATCAAGCGAGAGAACCGTGGGATTCGTTGGATCAAGCGAGAGGCCCGCCGCTGTCGCGGCGATCGCCGCATTGCGCGCATTAAACAAGCCCGGTTGCGTCCATTTCACCTGCCCCCACAGTTTTCCTCGCCAAAATAATTTGAACTCGGCGCCGCTCGCAGACTCAAAAAAATCGACGATGCGGGTATCGCAGCCCTCTCCCGTCCCCACTCTTACCACTTGCGTCCACGCCATGGGGCCAAGTGCACGAATGTTACTGTCGTCACCATTGAGCACAATAAAGCCGCGGCGCGGCACGATGCGCGAAAGATGCGTGAAGGTCCGCTGAACATCGACGAGGTCTCGAAAAATATCCGCATGGTCAAACTCGAGATTGTTCATCACCGCGATTTGCGGCGCATAGAGGATAAATTTGCTGCGCTTGTCGAAAAACGCGCTGTCGTATTCGTCTCCCTCGATGACAAACGGATCGCTCGCAGTCCCGAGATGGCTGCCCATGGGTGGATCCTGCGGCACGCCACCGATCAAAAAACCCGGATCACGCCCCGCCGCTCGAAGGAGAAAGGCCGCCAAGGACGTCGTCGTCGTCTTCCCGTGCGTGCCGGCGACCACGATATTCCGCCGCGTCTTGAGCACGAAATCATGTAAGAAAGCGGGGAGTGACGTGAAGGGCAGCGCTCGCGTATCGAGTAACCACTCCACCTCCAGATTTCCACGGCTCATGGCGTTGCCAATCACCACGAGATCCGGAGCCAGCTTTTCCAAGCGCACCGCATCATAGCCTTCGTGCAGCGCGATTCCGGCCGCGCCCAGCACTGTGCTCATCGGCGGATAGACGCCCGTATCCGCCCCGAGCACGTCGTGCCCCGCCGCCCGCGCCAACAACGCGGCATTCCCCATCGCAGTTCCACAAACGCCCATGAAGTAGATTTTCATGGGGACAGCTCCTGGTTCATATTTACGCCCCCTCGAGGGCTCGATTGGCAAAAGGTCATCGCCGCGCAGATTGAGTGATTTGAAAGCGCACGGGAAGTTGCTTTTGCAGCGACGCTCAAGAACCACCTGCCAATAATTCCACTATTTCCTCCCTGCTTATGGCTGGGACGGTAACTGATAGGTGCGTTGACGCCGCCTTCATGCTCGCGCCAATCACTCCCGCCTCCATCGTGTTAGCTTCTCCTACCATGGGCCACATTCCTCGTCTGCTCTGTTCGACCGTTACCCTGTGTATCTTTGCTTTCCCCCTATCGGCCGAGCCACCGGTGGCGCTAGACCAAGTCGTCGTCACACCGAGCAAATTTGGGGTCGCCGAACAACGTACCGGTGTGGGCGCCACGCTGACCAGCGCCGAACTGGAAACGTTGCCCCAAATCGGCGACGATCTTTACCGCTCGATTGCGCGCCTCCCGGGCTTGGCCGCCGACGATTTTACGGCCCGTTTTTGGGTGCGCGGTGCACCTAATTCGCAGGTTCTGGCCCGCCTCGACGGCGTCGAACTGATCGAGCCGTTTCACCTCAAGGACGTCGATGGCGCCCTCTCCATCGTCGATCCCCAGACGATCAACCGTCTGGATCTTACCACGGGTGGGTTTACCGCCGACTTCGGGAATTATCTGGCAGGCGTGCTCATGATGGAAACGAAAGCCGCTACCGCTGCACATACCACACTCGGCCTGAGCCTCACCGGGGTCGGCGGAAGCAATCAGGGAGTTTTCGCCCTAGGCCGCGGGCGCTGGCTCGCCGCCGCCCGCCGCGGATATCCCGACGTCGCCCTCCGGGTTTCAGGCCGGGACGACGAGGTCACTCCGCGCTACTACGACGTTACCGCCCAGGCGGAATATCAGGTCGCGCCCGGCCACACGGTTTCCCTGCACGCGCTCCACGCCGGCGACACACTCACCTATCAGCGCACCAACAATCCTTCCCTCCGGAGCAGCTATAACAGCGACTACGTGTGGACCCGCTGGCAGGGCACTTTCGGCCGCGAAATTTCGAGCGAAGCAGTCCTGTCCTTCACGCGTCTCATCTGGGATCGCCGCGGAACAGGTTCGCTCGATGGCTTTCCTTTTATTCTGCGCGATCAACGTGACCTCGACGTCGTCGGCCTGCGGAACGAGTGGACCGTCGGACTCGGTGAACGCGCCCTCATGCGCGCCGGCCTCGAAGCGAAATCGGGTAACGCTCACTACGACTACGCGCTCTCCCGCCAATACAACGACGTCGTGGCCGGCCGCGTGACCCCAATCACAGTCACAACCAAAGCCGCGCCTAACCCAGAAGGCGATTCGCTCGGCGCTTTTTTGGCCACCCGCCTACGGCCTCTCGCTTCGCTCGTGATTGAGCCGAGCCTCCGCTTCGATCGGCAAGGCCTCCCCTCCGCATCGCAGACCAGCCCGCGCCTGAATGCCGCCGTGTCGGTCGGTCGCGCGACCCTCCGCGCCGCGTGGGGAGCCTATTTTCAACCACAACGCCTCCACGAACTCTCGATCGCTGATGGCGACACCGCTTTCCGCCGCGCCGAATTCGCCGAACACCGCGTCCTCGGACTGGAAGTTCCCCTCACGCGCACTGTCAACCTCCGCGCCGAGGCCTACGAACGGCTCACCTCGCGTGTACGACCCCGCTGGGAAAACATCGACAACGGCTACGATCTCTTTCCCGAAACCCAGACCGACCGGGTCCGCCTCGCCCCCAGCAATGCCCGCGCTCGCGGCGTCGAATTCCTTTTCGCCGGCCGCACCGGACCAAATCTCCGCTGGAACGCCAGCTATGCACTCGCCCGCACCGAGGAATTTCTCGCCGGTCGCTGGGTCCCCCGCGCCCGCGATCAACGCCACACCGTCTACGGTGATATCACCTACGCGCTCAATCCACGCTGGGAATTCAGTGCTTCGTGGCAGTATCACACTGGGTGGCCGACCACGGATGTTGTTTACTCGCTGGCGTCACTCACCAATGGACGCCGGAGTCTCGTTTCCGCCAACGGCGCCGTCTATGGCCTGCGCCTGCCGGACTACCACCGCCTCGACCTGCGCGCCACCCGCCGCATCAAACTATCCCGGGGCGACCTCCGCGTATTCGTCGACGTCTTCAATACCTACAACCACGTCAACGTCGTCGGCTATGACCACAATGTAACCGTCAACGGGACGAACGTCGCGAACGTGCGCAAACCACGCGAGCAACTTCCTTTTCTCCCCAGCGCCGGAGTGAGTTGGGGATTCTAATGTTTTTTCCGGTAATCTCGCCCGATACTTCATTAGCACTCGCCACCAAAACTGATTTAGACCGTCTTTTAGTATTCCATGGCTTCTACCCCCAAGAAATCTTCAAAGCTAAGATCAGTCACTCGTTTCATCGTCACGCTAGCTTTGATCGGCGGAGTTGGCTGGGGAGGATATGCGATCTGGAAGCAGATTGGACCCGGCCTCTTCGGCTCAAAACGTGAAATCAAGATCCCCATCTCCACCGTTAAGATCGCGAACATTGCCGAAGAAATCGTGGCCGTCGGCCGTCTGCGCGCCGTATTCTCCACCGAACTTCGCGCCGAGATCAGCGGTCGCATCATGAAAATCGCCGTCTCCGATGGCGAAGCGGTCAAAAAAGATCAGGAGCTCCTGCGCCTCGATCAACAGGACATCCTCACTCAACTCCAAGAGGCCGACCGCAACATCGAGGCATCGAAACTCAAAGCCCTGCGCGCCAAACGCGAATTCGAGCGGCAGACGGATCTAAAATCGCGCGAGCTCATCACTGCAAAAGATTTCGAGGAAACTCTCACCACCCTCTCGCTCGCTGAAAATGATGCCGCCGTCTACGAGGCACGCGCCGCCAATTTGCGCGACAAACTGACGAAAACCATTATCCGCGCACCCCACGATGGCACACTCCTCCTGCGCGATCTCACCGAGGGCCAGCTCGTCACCAGCGCGGCCGCTCAGAACGGTGGCACGCTCCTCGGCGAGGTCGCCGATCTCAGCGCTCTGATGGTCCGCACCAACATCAACGAAATCGACGTCGCCCGCTTGAAAGTCGCCGATGTAGCCCGCGTCCGGGTCGACTCGCTGCGCAACATGATGCTCAACGGTGAAATCAAGCGCATCGCCACCGTCGCGACTGAATCCATCGGCGATCGCACCCGCGTTTTCCCGGTCGACGTCGTGGTCGACGAAACCGACACGCGCCTCCGTCCAGGCATGTCAGCCACCGTGATGTTCACGTTGGCTCACGTGGAAAACGTGCCGGCCGTGCCTCTCTCCGCGGTGTTCTCAAACGCAGACTCCGTTCGCTACGTTTTTGTCCGTAAGGGTGAAACGTTCGATGTGCGCGGCATCGACATCGGCATCGTTGATACCCGCCGCGTGCAAATCATATCCGGGTTGGCGATTGGCGAAGAGGTCGCGCTCATGCGACCGCTCGAATACACCGGCGAAATCCCGATCGCCAAGCCCACCGCGCCGCTCAAAGCCCGCACCAAACGTCGCATCGATCCCTGAGCCCCCGCCATGAGATTGTTAACGATGGGTATTGCGAGTGGCTGGACCGAGGTCCTCGCGCACAAACTCCGCTCCTTCCTCACGCTCTTCGGCATCGTCCTCGGCGCCGCAGCACTGGTCGGCATGCTTGGCGTGGTAAAAGGCCTCCTCCGCGGGTGGGAAACGATGATCTATGAAACCGGCGGCATTGAGCGGATTAGCGTGTGGTCCCGCCCTGCGCCCGATGCTCAACGGGAAATCGCGAAACTGTCTCCGGGCCGCACGATGAATGACGTCGATGCGATTCTCGACGCCGTTCCGCTTGCGGAACGCGTCACTGCCGAAGTCACGATTGCCGGCGGCGGCCGCATCTCCTATCAGGGCCGAGCCACCGGTCAAAATGTCCGCGGCGTGCTCCCTGCCACGTTCATCATGGATCGCTTCGATGTCCAGATGGGACGCTTGATCGGTGATCTCGACAATGAACTCCAAACGCAGGTTGTCGTCCTCGGTGCCGCAATCGTCGACCAGCTTTTCCCTCGCGGAATCGACGCGCTCGATCGGGTCGTCACCATCAACGGTCAGCCTTTCACCGTGGTCGGCGTGCTGAGAGAATATCAAACTGCGCTCGCCGGCGGTGGAGGTTATAGTTCGAAAAACTCGGCCGTATTCATCCCGCTCACCACGCTGCAGACGTTATTCCGCATCGACGAAAACGTGGACATTCTAAACGTGAAGGTCGCCGACGTCGCCGATATCCCACTTGTGATCGACCAAGTCACCAACGTCCTCACGCACACCCACCGTGGCATCCAGGATATCCGCTTCGAAACGCGCGAAGATTTGCTCCATCGGTTCGAGGAGACGCAGCGCAGTTACATTTTCTCACTCGGCGGTGTCGCGATTATCGGCCTGATCGTGGGCGGCATCGGTATCATGAACGTCATGCTCGCCTCCATCAACGAACGCGTCCGGGAAATCGGGGTCCGGCGCGCGCTGGGCGCCAAACGACGCGACATCCTCGTGCAGATCCTCGCTGAAACGATCACCATTGCCCTTGCCGGGGGGCTGATTGGCATGATCGCCAGCATCGGTCTCATTAAGATCCTCCAAAAAGTCGTCGTCGAAGCAAACCGCCCCGAACTTTCGCCCGCCGCCCTCTTCATTGGCGTCGTTTTCAGCGGCCTCGTCGGAATTGTCGCCGGATTCTATCCCGCCCTCCGGGCATCTCGCCTCAGTCCGGTCGAGGCGCTGCGTTCAGACTAAACACTCAGGCCAAATTGACCGGGTCGACGTCGAGCACCTGCGTGATATCATCCGACCACGCAAATCCCGCGCGGAGCGTCATCAACTCGGGCACTACTTTGGACACCGCGTTCGTGAAATACCACAGCTGCCAGCGATACTCGTCTTTGATTTTCTCAATCGGCGACGCCGATGGTCCGCGCAGTTCGACCCGATCTCCGAGCGTTTTCTCCACGAGTTTCGCCCACTGCTCCGCATAAAATTTCAGCTTCTCCGGATTCGGACCGCGAAACAAATGGTGAATCAGGTGCCGATACGGCGGGTAGTGAAAATCTTTCCGCACCTTCAGCTCGGAAGCAGCAAAGCCCTCGAAATCGGCGTGTCGCGAAAACTGAATCGCCTCGGCTTGCGGCGTAAACGTCTGCACCACCACCTCCCCTGCCCGATCACCGCGTCCGGCCCGTCCGGCCACCTGCACGAGGAGCTGAAACGTGCGTTCGTTGGCCCGGAAATCCGGCACGTGCATCGACATGTCGGCATCCACGAGCCCAACCAGCGTGACATTGGGGAAATCAAGTCCTTTACCGATCATCTGGGTACCCACGAGCACGTCGACCTTGCCCGCCCGAAACTGCGACAGCACCTCGCGAAAACGATTCTTCTTCGACATCGTGTCCGTGTCCATGCGCTCGATTTTCGCGCGGGGCAAAACCCGTCGCACGGCCTCCTCGATCCGCTGCGTGCCGAGGCCCTTCCAGCGGATGTCGGGTTGGCCGCATTTCGGGCACCGCAGCGGCGCCGGTTTCTGCACGCCGCACAAGTGACACCGCACCGTCTCGTCGGTCCGATGATACGTCATCGCGATACTGCAATGCAGACACTCCTCTGTGTGGCCACACTTCGTGCACAACATTGATGATGAGTAACCGCGACGATTGATAAACAGGATCGTCTGTTCACGTTTTTCGAAACGATCCTGCATCGCACGAACGAGCCGCCCCGAAAGCAGCGGCAGCGAACGTTGCTTCATCGCCTCCACCCGTAGATCCACGATGTCAATGAAGGGAAGTTTCCTCGAATCGACGCGCTCCTTCAAGGCCACGAGGCGATATCGACCGGTTTGCGCATTGAGAAAACTTTCCAACGACGGCGTTGCGGAGCCCAACAGACAAATCGCGCCGTTGATTTTGGCGCGCATCACCGCCACGTCGCGCCCATGATAGCGCGGGGTTTCATCCTGCTTGTAGGCCGGCTCGTGCTCCTCATCGACGACGATGAGCCGCAAATTCTGCACCGGCGCAAATACCGCCGAACGCGCACCGACCACGACCTTGGCCTCCCCGGTCGCGAGCGCCAGCCACCCATCAAGCCGTTCGCCTTCGCTGAGATGACTGTGCCACACGACACAGCGGTGTCCGGGTGCAATCGCCTCCAGCCGCGAGCGCAGCCGGGCCACCGTCTGAGGAGTCAACGCAACTTCCGGCACTAGAAAAACGACGCCGCCTCCGGATTTCAGTGCGGTGTCGATCGCGCGTAGGTAGACCTCGGTCTTCCCCGAACCCGTAATGCCGTGCAGGAGCGTAACGCCAAATTTCCCTTCACCCAGGCTCGCAGTCATCGCATCCACCGCCGCCTGTTGCTCGGGATTTAACGCGTGTGGCTGAGACGCCACGAGTTCACCAGCTGAATGATCGTCGTCGTACGCGATACGCTCGATGCGCTGCGTTTCCTCCCGCAACACCCCTCGCTTCATCAACGCCGCCGCAACCGCCGCCGTTACATCCAACCGCGAGAGCACCAGCGATTTTTTCTGCGGACGAAACTGCTGCTCCATGAACCGGTAAAGTTTCGCCTGCTGCGGGGCACGTTTCTCCAACAGCGCGACCTCTTCGATCGTCAGCCGCTGGACGAACGCGAGCTGTTTTTCCTGTTTGAGTCCGGCCCCGTTACGCACCGCCGCCGGAATCATCGTTTCGATGATACTATCAACTCCACAGGCGTAGTAGGCGGACATCCAGCGCGCGAGCTTCAGCAAATCGGGCGGCAGCGCGGGAAACGGGTAGACGACCTGTGCGAGCGACTTCAGACGCTCAATGGGAAAATCCACCGGTGCACCGACCTCGCCCACGATGGCCAAGCGAAGCGTGTTCACAATCGGCACGCGCACGAGCGACCCCACCCCGACCGACTCACGCAGAGCCTCGGGGACACGGTAGTGCAGAACTTTGTCGAAGCCTGCCAGTGGATGAACACCGACGATCATGACGGGCATGACGGCGGTCGGGCGATCACAAGGCAAACCCGAAGCCAACCCACGTTGCTACGAACGCATTGACAGCCCCGCCGCGCACCAGAAACAGTCGCCCCGTGAGCATTCCTGCAGCCCGCGAAAAATTCCGAAAGTTCCTAACCAAAAAAGGACTGCGTGCGACCAGCCAACGCCTCGCCATCTTCGACGCCGCATTTACCCTCGAGGAACATTTTACGGCCGAACACTTGCTCGATCACGCGCGCAAACTCGACGATTCCGTCTCCCGGGCCACGGTGTATCGCACCCTGCCCATCATGACGGAGAGCGCGCTCCTGCGCGAGGTGGACATTGGCTCCGGAGAAAAATTTTACCGACCAAACCGAGACGGAGTGCCCACCCAATTGGCGCAGGTGGTCTGTCTGGATTGTGACAAGATTTTTGAAATCAGTGCTCCGTTCATGGAGTGGTATGGCAATACGGTCTCCTCAAAAATCGGACTCACGCCGGTGTCTCAACGCCTCCAAGTGAGCGCCCATTGCGATGCGTTTCGCCAAACCGGAACCTGCCCCAAGCGCAACTAGCGATTCCCCTCTCCCTACCACGCCGATGGCCAAAGCACGTTCCCCTGATCATGAATTTGAGATTCGCTTCTTTGAGTCCGTCTTGAGCCGTAATCCGACGTATTCTGACGTGGTGGAGATTCTCGGTGGGCTCTACACGAAATACGGACGGATCGCAGATGGCCTGAAGATGGATCGAAAGCTCGTGAAGCTTCAGCCATCGAACGCGACCGCCCACTACAACTTGGCCTGCAGTCTGGCCCTCGCTAAGCGTAAGACGGATGCGCTGCGCTCGCTGCGTCAGGCCGTCGACCTAGGCTATCGGGACTTTGACTGGATGCAGCAGGACACCGATCTCGACGCCCTGAAATCACATCCCGCTTTTTTGACACTGCTGGGAAATTTGAAAGCCCATAGCTGAATCGCCTCGGTCGGCGCCGACTGTCAGCGCGTTATTTAATCCCGAAGAGCAGTTGCAGGACCGTCGAGAGATCCTTCCCGACCGCCCAATTTCCCTGGCGCGTCACGACCAGCGTGCGACTGCGTTGTCGTTTCCCCACTTCGGCGTTGACTGCGACAATTCTCGGTTGCTCGAACGGCAGCGCCACCACTTCCGACGCATTCAAAGGCGTCCACGCAAAGGGCACTCCGGTCCAGTTGAACTGGATCTCCCATCCCGCCACCGGCCCCATCGGCAACTCTTTCGTCAGCAGGACGGGATAGCGCGCGACGAAATCCGGCGTGCGACGCGTTGCGATCCGCACTTTCACGGCCGGCTCCATCTTGGAAAAATAATCTTGGACCGTACTGATCCGCCCGCCCCTCCATTGATTGAAAAAATCGAGTGGATCGATCCCCATTAAATTTTTTCCGTTCCAAGCTCCGTGGTCGTTGCGATTGCCATATTTCATCCGGTCATACCAAGACTGAAAATCCTGCGTTATCATCACACCGAACTCAAAATGGACGTGCGCCCGCGCGACCGGAATGGGTGTGGCACCGGTACTATGGCCCATCGTGCCGAGCACCTGGCTCCGCGTTACCCGATCTCCGACGCGAAGCCCCGGAGCGATCCGCGCCAGGTGGGCGTAGAGCGAGTAGATCGCAGGCTTGGCGTCGACGTGCTCCACCACGACATATCGTCCATAGTTACTTTCCCCCGGACTGGAACTGATGTGCCGCACGACGCCGGCCAACGCAGCCATTACGTTGTCGGTCGGCTCGCCGCGCCGATCGCGGGCCAGCGCGCTGATATCGATACCCTCATGAAATTGAACACCGCCATTGCGCACGCCGCCGAACGTTCCCGATACTGGATCACCCGATCCGGCATGTTGAATGAAGTCGCCGACCGACTTACCCGCCGCCCAAGCCGGATTCGGCGTCGGCCACGCCAACTCCATTCGCTCGGCCGCGTGGACGGCGGAAAACATCAAAGCGAACGCCAACCATGTGAGAACCTGCATCATTATTTCTTGGCGACCGCGCGTTGCACGGAGGCGGATGTTTTCTTCAGACTATCCACCAAAGCGGGCAAGGCTGAATCGGGGACCTCGACGAATACAAAAACCGATCCTGCTGCCAACGGCCCTTCCATGCGCCGCGCCCCGAGCGGGATATCGTTAAGAAACAGGACCAATCGTCGACCTTGGTTGGAACCGCTCACGCGATAAAGATCACGGGCCGCCGCTGGCGTGAACTGAAACATCAAACACTTCCCCAATTCCACCTGCATCAGTTCGACATTCACAATATCACCCTCGGTAAAGACCGGCTTGGGTCCCACCGCCACCTGCACTCCGCTTTGCGGTAAAGTGACGCTCACTGTGCGGGCATCCGCCTCTTCGAGAAAAAATCGAGCCAACGTCGGTCTGTAGTCCTTTTTTTCAGTGGTCTGACAACCCCCGACAAAGAGGGTAAGGAGCAACAGGCTGACGGCAGTCTTGGTCATGGTTTTAATTTTTCAACTCGCACACTCCACTCGGCGCCACTGGAGACACCGTATTTTTTCACAAAGTTACCGACGTTCAGCGCCACCGCGACGTTCATCAAGCTGTTCAGATAAAGCAATGGCGCGCCCGCCGGGACCCCGCCAAAGGTGCGCACGTAGGGCAGATCCCCGGTAAAGACCTGTTTCCCCTGCTGGGCGATCGTCACACGAAACCGGTCGCCCACTTGCGGGGCTAGCTGGCGAAAGAGTGCTTCATCCAGATTGGTCCAGACATTGCCATATTGGAAATCGAGCGAAGGAATCGTCCCAATCAGAACACCGTCGACCACACGCGGCTTTTCATGAACCAGCTCCACAATTTTCGATGGCAGCTCGCCCCCGACTTCATCAAAGCGCATGACACCGGCAGCCAATTTCGCTCCAACAAAGGCAAAGACGTCGCGACCGTGGAAAGTATAGGAACGCTCCGAGCCGACGCGGCGGTTTCTCGATTCATCGATCTCCCTGATCGCCGCGATCCCCAGCTCATCAGCCACGAGGGTCCAAGTGCCGTTGTCGGGTCCGACAAAAAAATGTCCACTCTCGGTCTTGAGCACGATTGATTTCCGAGCCGTGCCTACCCCTGGGTCGACCACCGAAACAAACACGGTGCCTGTGGGCCAAAACGGGGCCGTCTGCTTCAAACGGTAAGCTGCCTCCCAAATATCAAAAGGTGTATTGTCGTGGCTCAGATCGAAAATCGCGATCCTCGGACTGACCCCAACCGCTATCCCCTTCATCGCCGCTACTGCCCCATCCTTCGTTCCAAAATCGGTCTGCAGCACCAACGCCTGTTCCGCCCCGCAGACGAAATTTAAACCAAGCAAAAAAAATAAAAGTAGCCGTCTCATACTTTAGCAGGTTCAGACCCGAACGCTTCCATTACTTCGCCGCCGACCGAATCTGCCAGCATACGCCCTCGATCTGTGAGAGAAATAATCGAGCCCTTCCACCTTGCCAGTCCTTCGATGGTTAGTCGGCTGAGCAAATCATCGACACACTCCCACGGCGCCGCAGGACACCGCTCACGCCAGCCCGCCACATCCACTCCTGCGTTCATTCGGAGTCCAAAAATCAACGCATCTTCCGCCAGCAGCGCAGGCGTCAGCGCAACCCGGTCTTCGGTCACGCGTTCCCGCCGCGCAATGTTTGCCTCCCACTTCTCCAAATCAGCAACATTGGCCCCCCGCCAACCTTGGTGCTGCGACGCCGCCGAGGGCCCCAGCCCCACCCATTCGTTCATCCGCCACGTGTTCAGATTGTGGGCGCACGCGTGGCCGGGCCGCGCGAAATTCGATACTTCATATTGTGCATAACCCGCCGCGGCGAGCTGCGCCCAAGTCTGTTCATAAAGCCGCACTTCATGATCCAAATCCAGCTTTACCCGCCCTTGAGCGAGCTTGATCCATAACTTGGTATCTTCCTCGAAAGTCAGACAATAGGTCGAAAGATGGTCCGGGGCCCGCGAAACCGCTTCGGTCACGTCGGCCGCCCACTCGGCTTCCGTTTGCCCGGGTAAAGCAAACATTAGATCGAGATTCACGCTGGCAAATCCGGCCGTCCGCACATGATCGTAGGCTCGGTCGATCTGCAGACGCGTGTGCTGGCGCCCCAGCGCCTCCAGCAAAGCCGGTTGAAAACTCTGCACCCCCATTGAAATTCGCGTGACCCCAGCATCGAGCAGGACCGCCAATCGCTCTTTCGTTACGGACCCCGGCGCCAGTTCCACCGACCACTCACTCGGCGCCCCCCCGCAGCGAGCCCGCACAATTTCCGCCAGCTTCGCCAGATCCTTCGCGGCCAGCAGCCCAGGCGTCCCACCCCCCCAAAATATGGTCGTCACCGGCCTCGTCCAATCGACCAAAGTCGCCTCGCTTGCGATCATGCCAAGATACCGGTCGATGCTGCCCGCCGTCGGCTGGGTTTGATAAAATGCGCAAAAATCGCAGGTCGAAGCGCAGAATGGCACGTGCACGTAAAGGCCCAGCGGGGCGTGCGCTGCGGAAGCTTTGGCTTGCTCTGTGGCGAGGCCGCTCATTACTAACCTCTTTTAATTCGCCAGGATTTTTTCACTCTAGCACCTAATGCACACCAACCGAATTTCTCCCGCGAGAAAAATCCTTCTCTGGTTTACGGCCGCACTCGGCCTCGCACTCCTCTCCGGCTGCGACACCGTCACGTTGACCAACCTGACTCCGACCTCGATGCCGGAGAACCCATCCCAGATCTACACGTTCATGGTGCGCATCACGCCGCGCACCAACACGGTCCCCCTTTCGAGCATCACGCCCCATCTGATTGTCGATGGCAAAAGCTTCGACCTCAAACGGAGCCCCATTGGCGAGAACCTTTTCGAATTCGAATACCAGGTGCCATCGGGCCGCGATGAAATCGCCTACTATTTTCTCGTTAACTACCTCGTGGAGGGCAACAACGTGCAGTCGCCCATGGAGGTCTACACCGAAGTTTCCCGGGTAAAAATCGTCCGCCGCTACGTCCTTTCGCTCGAGGTGAACCGTGGCCCCGTGGGAGCTCGCATCAGCGTACTCGGCCGTGGCTTCACGCCACAAGATGTGGTCAACTTCAACGGTTCCCCGACCCGCACCATTTGCGAGTCACCGAACGCCCTCAGCTTTTTCGTCCCTGCGCTGGAGAGCAGTCGCAACTACCAAGTCTCGTTGGCCAGCGCTTCAGGAAACTCCCCCGTCGGGACTTTCCGCATTGATCCTAGCAGCGTTTCGGTGTCACCGGGCTCCATCAACCTGCGCACTGGGTCGAAGACGACCCTGACATTTACGATTCCAAACTTCGCACCTCCCGGTGGCACATTGTTGGATATCGCAACCGACGTCGCGGAAAGCGTTATTATGCCCGAGGTCATCATTTCGCAGGGCCAGACAAGCGTCACGGTCACGGTCGAAGGCGGTAAGCCCGGCACCGGTAGCCTCTTCCTCAAGGGCTTCGGGGCTGGTGAAGTGACCGTGCCTGTTACGGTAACTGCGAAATAGCCGCTAAGCCAAAGTATCTCTCCACGGGGCAGGTCCTATGAGACCTGCCCTATTTTTTTTCGCCAAACGAGAACGAAACCATCACCGGTCGGTGATCGCTGGCCGCTCGCACGCCGTCGCCGTCAAAGATCGTCCCCTTTCGACCGAGCACCATCGGCATCAGTCCCGGCGACACTAGTATGTGGTCAACCCGCGTGTAGCTATCTTCGCGGCGATAGGCATGCGTCCACGTTTCGCCCCTCGAATCAGCCACCGGCAACAACTCCGCAATAACCGTCTTCCCCCGCGCATGGAGGCGCTCGATCGCCTTGCTGGATTTCGCGTCGTTAAAATCACCGACGATAATAAAATGTGCGGACCCCGGCACAGGAAATCGCTTTAGCACCCGATCCCGAATCGCCGTTGCCTCACCCGTGCGGCGAATCGTCGAAAGTGGATCGTCGGGGCGCTCTGTGAAACGGCTCTTAAGATGAACCGCGAAAATTGTAAATTCACCGTCGGTGGAACCAACGACGACTTCGAGTAGCCCCCGCTTCACATTCTCTTTTCCATTGAAATAGGTAAACTCAAGGTCGGTATGCGTCGCGATGTTCTTTAGCGGTAGACGCGACAAGATCGCCACGTGCCGGTCCGCATCTGCTGCGGCTGCCAGCACGGTCGCCGGATAGTCCAACCCTTCGATTTTCAGATCGCGCCGCAGCTCGTCGAGGTAGGCCTGGGGCCCCATTTCCTGCAGCACCAGCACATCAGCGTTGAGCCCACGAATCACCGCACGCAATGCCTGTTTCTCCGCCTCAGGTTTCGGATAATCTTTGCGATATCCCGCCGCAGTCATCCGGTTCGCCGGAACGTAGTTTTCGATATTGTATGTCGCAATCGTAAGCGTCTCGGCCCGGACGAACGAAACGATTTGCACGCTTGACCACAGCACCAACGCAATCATCGACCGCCGGCTAAAGATCGTCGTCATCGCCCCAAGTTTGCAGCCAATCATCAGCCCTGGGCCAGTGCTTTCTCGCGTTCGACCAACGTCGGATGGGAGTAGTGAAACGCACTAAACCAAGGATGTGGCGTCAAGTTGCTCAAGTTTTTCTGGGCCAACTTTCGCAACGCACCTACCATCGCAGTTGGGCCTTTCACAGCCTCACGCGCGAACGCATCCGCCTCATATTCGTGTTTCCGCGAAAGCAGGTTCATCAGCGGCGAAAACCAAAACGTGACCAAGCCACTCAAAAGCCCGAAAAGCAAAAATGACGGAGCTAGCTCATTGACCGGAAAGCCGAATGATTGGTTGAACCACGGACTGCGCGCGAGCCAAGCAATCACCCAAAAACCTCCGAACATCATCAACGCAGACATTCCAATCATCTTCGGAATGTGTCCGCGACGGTAATGGCCAATCTCGTGGGCCAACACCGCCTCAAGTTCCTCGGGCGTAAGTTGAGCAATGAGAGTATCGAACAGGACGATGCGGCGAAAACGGCCAAACCCGGTGAAGTAAGCATTAGAGTGTCCGGACCGTTTCGATCCGTCGATCACTTCGATCGTTGAAGCCTGAAACCCAGTGCGAACGCCCAGTGCCATCAACCGCGTCCTCAATTCGCCGTCTGGGAGCGGCGTGAGTTTATTGAAGAGCGGCAAGATCATTTTCGGATACAGCACGAGCATCAGCAGTTGAAATCCGAAAACCAACGCGAAGCCCCAAATCCACCAGCCCTGTCCCGTCCATTTTACGAGTGAAAGTAGAGCCCACAGCAGCGGAAACCCAATGGCCAACATCAGCAAAGAGCCCTTGATCTTGTCCATCACCCAGAGGCCAATCGAACTCTTGTTAAATCCGAACTTCTCCTCCAAGCGAAACTGCTCCCACCATTCAAAGGGTAAGGAGGGAACCGACAACAGCACCATGGCAAGCAAGACGAACAGCGCCTGCCCCCACACCGCCGCGGCCCCGCCCCAGCTCGTCACCTGCGCAAACAAGATCGGGAGCCCACCGCCAAATATCACCAGCGCGATAATGCCGGTATCAAAAATCCCGGCGATCGCACCAAACCGCGACTTCTCGAGGGTATAAGCAACGGATTTCCGATAGGTTTCCAGATCCATGATCGCCGCGGCCGCCGCGGGCGGTGCTTCGGCATGCCGGCGCACTTCGGCGCGATTCATGGCGGAAAGCAGAAGTTCTCCGGCAAGCCGCAATCCCATGAGCACGGCGGTAATTGAAAGGACCAACAGCATGGCAATCACTGGATGCGAAACCTTCTCCGGTGCCTAGCCCAAAGATTGTTTGAAATGCTCGCCCTGCCTCCCATCTTGCCTCCAGTGGAAGCCAAAGAATCCAAACACTCCTTCGAGCACGCCCTCGGTAAACTTGAGTCCATCGTTGAGTCGATGGAATCGGGTGACGTCCCTCTCGCCGAGTTGCTCGCGAAATTCGAGGAGGGCAACAAGTTCCTAAAAATTTGTGAATCAAGGCTTAAGGACGCCGAGATCAAGATTGAACAACTAAAGAAACAAAAGGACGGCAAGGTTGCGTTCGAAAAATTTGAGACCACGCGAGAAGACTAAGATGAGTTCACCTGCACCCACCTCCTCCCCCCGCCTCCTTGACGCCATCCATGGCCCTGACGACGTTAAGGCTCTCGCGCCATCCCAACTTCCGCTGCTAGCCCAAGAAATTCGCGACGAACTGATTGCTGTAACCGCGAAGAACGGTGGTCACGTAGGCCCCAACCTCGGCGTGGTTGAACTGACGATTGCTCTGCACAGAGTGTTTAGCACTCCCGAGGATCAATTTGTATTTGACGTCGCCCATCAGGGCTATGTTCACAAACTCCTCACGGGACGAGGTGGTGAATTTTTCAGAAAACTCCGCCAAACGGGCGGCGCGAGTGGCTTCCTCTACCGCAGCGAGAGCCCGCACGATTCATTCGGGGCCGGCCACGCCGGCACCGCGCTTTCAGCCGCCCTCGGCATGGCGACCGCTCGCGACCTGCGCAACTCACACGAGCACGTCGTCGCCTTGTGTGGTGACGCCGCATTTACCTGCGGAATCACGCTTGAGGCGTTAAACAATGTCGTTTCGTCGACCAAGCGTCTGATCGTCATACTCAACGACAATGAGTGGTCGATCGCTAAGAACGTCGGCGCGATTTCGAGCTACCTCAACCGCATCAGCACGAACCCGACCTATAATAAAATCCATCATGACGTGGAAGGGTTTTTCAAGAGCTTTCCGGCCGGCGCCGAGATGAATCGCGTCTACATGAAATGGAAGCGCGAGACGAAGGACTTCTTCGTTGAGTCGTCACTCTTCGAGAAATTCGGCCTGCGCTACCTTGGTCCTGTTGACGGACATGATTTCGCAGCCCTACAAAAAAACCTTGAGTTTGCGAAGCACTGCGACGTGCCCGTGCTCGTTCATGTGCTGACCAAGAAGGGGAAAGGTCTCGAAGCTGCGGTTGAACATCCGGAGAAATTCCACGGTGCCTCGCCCTTCGATCCCGTTACCGGCGAGAGCAAGAAAACCACCCCTGGCACGCCACCAAATTATCAAGACGTGTTCGGTCACGCGCTGGTGAAGTTTGCCCAGGGAAATCCAAACGTAGTCGGTATCACCGGCGCTATGCCCAGTGGCACCGGTCTATCGCATCTCGCCACGGCCGTGCCGCGGCAGTTTTTTGACGTCGGGATAGCAGAAGAGCATGCCGTCCTCTTCGCAGCCGGACTTGCCACCAAGGGATTTCGACCGGTTTGCGCGATTTACTCCACGTTTCTCCAGCGCGCCTACGACCAGATCATCCATGATGTAGCCCTCCAACAACTACCGGTCACATTCTGCATGGATCGCTCCGGTCTATCGCCCAACGACGGACCGACCCACCACGGACTCTTTGATCTTTCTTATCTAAGATGCGTGCCGCATGCGACGATCATGCAACCTAAGGATGAAGATGAGCTAGTGGATATGTTGCACACCAGCCTCCAACTGCCCGGGCCAGGTTTCATCCGGTATCCGCGCGGTGCCGGCACAGGAGCAAAAATAAAGTCTCAACCCGCCACCCTGCCTATCGGCCATGCCGAAGTCCTGCGCGAAGGATCCAACATCATGATATGGGCCCTCGGCAGCATGGTGCAGGATGCGCTCAAACTCGCTCAGACCCTCTCCGCCGAGGAGCATCTTTCCGTCGGAGTGGTTAACGCGCGCTTCGTCAAGCCGCTCGACCGCGCACTGTTATTGAGCCACGCAGCATGCATTCCGCTGCTTGTAACGATGGAAGACCACGTCGTGACCGGTGGTTTCGGCAGTGCAGTCCTCGAAGCATTGCAGGAGGCCGATTGTGCGGTCCCCGTCGAACGCCTCGGTTGGCCGGATAAATTTGTCGAACACGGCAGCAGCGTTGAAATTCTTCGGGCCGCGTATGGTCTCTCGCCGGACGATATGCGGCAGCGAGTGCTCGCTCGTTGGCGCAATTTGAGCGAGAAGCGCGTCGAAGCCGACGTTTGACTGCCCTAGCCTAGGGCAACAGATAGACTTCCACGAGCGCTTCTCCTGCAGAACCGTTCACACCGGAAATCTGGATCGTGTAGGCCCCTGGTTGGAGTGTAACTATCGCGGCGCAGTCCGCGCTCTCTGCGGCCAAGGGAAAAGCGCCGACTACCTTTGCTGCGCCCGCCATATCACCTCTCAAGACTGAGCTCGTCCATCCGACATTCGTCAGCACAACGCTGGCTCCCGAAAACACCTTAAGCTCCGGCCGGGCAAGTATGCCGTTTACGCCGAAGCCCGCCAATCCCGGTCCAACGCCTCTGACCAGCAATCGCACCGGAGCGGTTCCGCCAACAACCAAGCCAGCAATGAGCGACTGATCGTCAGCCCGGCCCACCTGAGCTCTGGTCGAAAGATTGATCAACCGTGCGCCCGACGTGTTCGGATCGGCATCGTAAGCTTCGATAAGCGCAATACCGGTATCTCCCGTCGCGCCACTCAGCACCGCAGTATAGAGGCCCGCCTCTAACAGGCCGAGAACTGCAGCGTCCTTGCTCCCTTCCCCGAGTGGGAACGCACCGACAGCCGCGAACGCCAGGCGAATCCGGGCAACGTTATTGGCGAGCCCCCAATCATCGTTGGCAAACAGTGCAACATTCGAGCCGTTGGAACGTATCGTGAGCGCCGGATCGGACAAAGGATTCGGAACGCTAAAGAGCTCGGCCAAGGACGGACCAACGCCACGAATCAGATAATTCTTTGCTCCGGCACCCCCGGCCACCAACCCGGCAATCAGAGTGTTGCCGTCACCGGCTTGTGCCCGAGTCGATAAATTTACTAACCTTCCACCCACCGCAGCCACGGGCGCGGCCCCAGCATGCGCCTCTCCCCGTCGAAACATTGGCCAACGCGAGTAAGTAGAAGCTACGGCGCCAGAACCAAAAAACCCGTAGAGCTTACCGTCGGTGGAGCCCACATACACAGAGCCATCTTTCGCAATGACAGGAGAGGACTCGACATACTCTGCTGACAAGAATTTTGCCCACTTCGTCCGTCCATCCTCTTCATACAATGCTCGAACCACGCCGTCGTCCGATCCGAAAATAACCACACCGTCGCTCCGAACCGCCGGACTGGAAAATATTAGCCCACCAGTGCTGATCGGACTCCACCGCAAGCTGCCATCGGCCGGGTTCAACGCGTAAAAATTCTTGTTTAGCGCGCCAAAATAAACCGTTCCATCCGGCCCCAAGGCCGGCGATGAGTGAATCACATCGTCGACCTGAAACCGCCACTTGACCTCCCCGCGCTCCGGCAGCAAAGCGTAGAAATAGCCATCGTAAGATCCGACGTAAACGGTGCCATCTGCACCGATCGCCGGCGAGGAAACGACAGAGGAAGCGGTGAACTTACTCCATTTCAAGGTCCCGTCCGGGTTCACCGCATTTATGCTGTTGTCCGATGAGCCAAAAAAAATTGTCCCATCCGGGCCGATCGCAGGAGACGACTCCACTCCGTCCTTGGTTCTAAACGTCCACAGCTGTGTCCCATCAGGACTAAACGCATGTAGTCCGTTATCACCCGAACTCCCATCGCCGCTCACACCGGTTGAACCGATATAAATTACAGCACTCGCGCCCTCGATTCGAATCGCCGGAGAACTCGTCGAGTAAACGCCAATCCGGCGCTTCCATTTTAGTGCCCCGTTTTCCTTCCGCAGTGCATAGAGATAGCCGTCGTAGCAGCTAAAATAGATTGTCCCGTCAGGCCCGATCGCAGGCGACGATTCAACTGTCTCCGGCGTAACAAAACCAGCCGCGGGCCATCCCGCCTTCACCGTCTTTGCGTCGGGATCAATCGCGAGCAACCGCCCACTCTTGTTGAACGATACCCCGACGTATAGAATTCCATCTGCATCCAACGCTGGTGACGAGCGCACGTGCGCTCCCGTGTTGCCAGTCGCAAAAGCCAACCGGATATCTCCGTCCGTCTGTGCGCAAAGCCGCCCATTGACCGCACCGCAGACTAGCAGCGCGGCCCAGACCAGCCAATGCGAGCCACGACATGCCGTCATACCCATCGATCTACCCACCAACCCGACCGTTGCAAAATGTTTTCCTCCCACAATTTCTCCACGTTTATGCGCCAGCCCCCAGCATCAATCGAAAGCACGAGCCCTCACCATCACTTCTGACTAATTCAATGCGCCCACCCGCTTGTTGCGCGAGTTGCTGGCTCAATGCCAACCCAAGCCCGCTCCCTCCTGCTTTTGTGCTCGCACAAGGTTGAAACAGCCGCGCCCGCACGGCATCCGCCAGCCCTGAGCCCCGATCTTCAATCAGAAATTCCATTCCACCCTCCGTCAAGTCGCCACCGGAGACGCGCACAATCGATGCCGGCGGGGAGGCTTCGATCGCATTCTGCAATAAATTGCGCAAAACAAGTCCAGCCAAGTTAGCCCGCCTCCCGGGCATCGACTTTCCTGCGGCGAATTCAGCCACCACCCGAACTCCAAGCGCACTTGCCGATGGGCGAACTCGCTCTATGGCCAATTCCACGATCTCGCAACCCATGAGCTTGAAATGTGCACCGTGTTGCTCATCGCGCAACACCCCAACCACATCATTGATCATCGTTCGCAACCGTTTGGTGAGTTCGGTGGCCGCCACCAGTTCCCGACCATCTTCGATCCTCGTGGTGGATTCCGCCTGTCCCGCCATGAATATCTCCAGACCGGTCAAAGGATTTTTGATCTCGTGAATCAGATGCGCCGTTACCGCACCGAGCGCCGATGTTTTCGCCGCCAACACCAGCTCATGATTAGCTTTCCGTAGATCTTCCGACCTCTGTTCGAGCGCCTGATTCGCTGCCGCCAGTCGCCGAAACGACAAAACGATAACCACCGCACCTGCCAACCATGCCAACGTAGCCTGCAGCAAGAGACTCCGGTCAAGCACGGCGAACTCGCCAACAACCTCTCGTCCATCAATCCAAAACTGTGCGAACCCCGCAACGGCCGCACCCTCCGCACGCCGAAGCGGGACCCATGCTTCGAGGAGCCACACTGCCGAGGCCTGGGCGGTGCTCGCGTCGTCCGGGCGACCAGTCAATGTCTGTAACTTTGCCCGCGCCCGCAGCCGCGCAAACGGCCGTTCGGACCAATCTTCACGGCTAGGAGGCTCGTCCGACATTCCAAGCGGAACGGATTCGTTAAACCTCCTTTCGGCATCAAACACGCGAATCGCAAACACGTCGCGAAATTTAGAGGCTTTCAATACCGACGCTAATAATTCTCCGGGAACTTCGGTTGGGCTTAATTTCAGTTCGGCTAGCGTATCTGCCCCGTTCGCGAGCTGCATCGAAGCGACGGCCGCTAGAGTTTCAGCTCTTCCTAACAAGATTTGCTCCCTTAACCCATCGCGCAGCCTCCAAGTCACAAAAGTCACGACTACCGCAAACACCGAAAGGGTAAGAGCGACAACCGCGAGATGCGCGGTGCGTCCAGGTGACGATGGGGTTGCAAAAACGGTCATGGAAAAAGGCAGGCATCATTTTTCCCAGTTCCAACGGACACCAAGCAAGCCTTCGTTGAGGCTATAAGATGAGAGCTCGTCGTTGCTACGATTGCGTTCCCAATTGCATTCGGCGTAAGCCGTCCATCGCGCATTGAGTTTCCGTTCGATCCTAAGGCGGCCCGAGAAATCATCCCGCACGCGGCGTGGGGGCGCAATCCCAAGTCCAACGGTTTGTTTTTCGTATTCCACGCGGCGAGCCGATCCTTCAACGGCCACTACCCAGTTGTCGGATTGCCACTCAAGCTCCTGCGCGACCCGACGGTGTCGATAGTTCAAATAGCCCGCACCGTTGTCTTCGTAACGTAATACGCCCGCTCGCATGACAACTTTCCATCGACCCGCTTGATCGAGTGTGGCGTCAACTCTCGCTTCGCCCTCTCGTTCCTCGACAGTTAGCCTCGTCCCCGATAGCGGCCGACCGCTTATCGAATTCTGAGGTCTGCGATCATAGCCACGGCGACGCGCAGTTCCCGCAACACTTACCTCCACACGCTTGTTCGGATGCCAGCCAACCCGGCCGCTACTATCGAGGAGTCCGCGGTTATAAAACCCGTCCGGGAACACCTCCCTTTTTCCGCTCGCCTGCACTTCAAACCACAATGTCGGCCGAAACATCCAGCGGAGCTTTGGCCCGACACTTCCACCAAGGGTTTCAACCTCCGAACCGACCGGTCGGGGATCATTCTCGGAAGCAGCGTCATAAATCTGATCAAAATAGTAACCGCTGTTCGCTAATGTAAGTTTGAGCGAATCGCTCAATCGATATCGCCACTCAGCGAGCACAATTGCCTCAATCGCCTTCTTCGCCGCGTCGGCCGATAAATATCGCGTCCCCGTCGCGGTGATCCCCGTGAGAAGGTCAGCTCGTCCCAACGGATCATGGCACGCCCAAGCGTCAAATCCTGAGCGAACAAAACTAGCCCGCTCCTCGTCCGCATGACTCAACAATACATTGTCTCGAAAACCGATGCCCATCTGAACGCTTCCCCAGCTAGCCCAATCAATCGGACGCACCGCCAAAATCGGAGAGTTGAGCGGCATCCCTTCAGCCGAATCGGCCTTTGAAGAAGTGCTTTGCGCAAGAGCAGGAAGAAGCGCCGCAAAAACTACACTTACCGAGAGGGATATTCGACGAAAAGGGGCAGTCACATTCGATAGATGGCGAGCAAATCGTGCAGACGCAGACCAGCCCATTCAAGCCATGTTCATTTCAACGGCTGAAATAAAAACCGCAGACGCTTTCCTGCGTCTGCCGCTTTCGAAAATCAATAAGACCAATATCAACGTCCCGACGAGCCTTGGGCCTGCCGAAGTTTCCGCAGATCCTCTCTGATCTGTTTGCTCAGCTCCCGCTGAGCGTCGCCCAACTCTTTCATTTTTTCTAAAATTACCTTCCGTTGCTCGTCGGTCGCTGACTTCAGCTGATTCACCAATACTTGTCGGTCTGCGAGCATCGCATCACGTTGAACGTTGAACCTTTCCATATCCTTCTTGACGTCTGCCGGCGCGGCGACCTTCGCAGCTGATCCAGCATCCTGTTTCGTCGGCGGCGTGTCCGCCGCAAACAGGCTGGTGCACGCCACCAAAAGGGTAGCGGCGATCAACTTGTTCAAAATTGTGGCGTTCATGGATGCGTAGTTCGGACGTTAGGTGCGCTGTCGAGTTGCACACTCCCAATTGCAGTCCACGTGCCAGTCACGCGACGACTTCGTTAAAATATATCCACCAACAATTTAATGAATATCTCACTCGCACTGCAGGGGAAATATTTCCGGGGAAAAATCCCCGCCCCGTGTTATTCCCGTGGATTAATCCCCAACCTTTTGAGGAGTGTCGCTGCCCTTCAACCGATAGCGGACCACGTCGCGCGATACACCCAAGAGACGCGCCGCTGCCGAAACGTTACCCTCCGCTTGTCGCACTGCTCTTGCAACCATAACATCAATCGCCGCTTCCATCTGGAATCCATTTTCCGGAAAAACGAATCCAGCCCTCATCCAATCGGACGCTCCTTCACCACCGGTGCCAGCTAGTACTCCAAGGTGCGAAAACATGAGCCCTCGTTCACCGCCGAAGACCACCGCACGCTCCAATTCGTGGGCGAGTTCGCGCACGTTTCCGGGCCACGCGTGCGCCATCAAACGGGCGCGACCTTCTGCTGGAATCACCGGCGGCTTTTGCCCGTAGCGCTTGCAGACGCGCGCCAAGAGTGCTTCCGCCAGCACGAGGATATCCTTACCCCGCTCGCGCAGGGCCGGAAGTCGGACCCTGAACAAATCCAAACGGTGCAATAAATCTTCGCGGAACTTTCCTGCACTCACGAGCACATTCAAATCCGCGTTCGTCGCCGCGATAATGCGTGAATCCACCGAAATCGGCCGACTGGCTCCAACCCGCCGAAGCGAATGGTCCTCTAGGACAGTGAGCAATTTCGCTTGGAGAGATTGGGCCAAACTCGGCAACTCATCGAGGAAAAGACTCCCTCCATCGGCCGCCTCCATCAGCCCAATCCGCGCGGCCTTTGCATCGGTAAATGCCCCCCGCTCGTGACCAAATAACTCAGCTTCCGCAAGAGACTCCGGCATCGCCGAGCAGTTTAGTTCAACCATGGGTCCATCTGCACGCGGTCCATTACGGTGAATCCACCGAGCAATGGCTGTCTTACCAGTTCCGGTTTCACCTTCGATCAAAACCGGTGGTAGATGGCTACCCAAACGACGATCCGCCGTCGTTATTTTCTGCAATTGTTCAAAAACACGCGCAAGACTATCGCCAAAAACTATCTCCGCTTCCTGTCCCCGGCGAAACTCTTCCGCCCGTTTGGCATGTAAGCTCTTGCGGGCATGCGCTAAACGCAACGGCAGCTCCTCGGGATCAAACGGCTTTACCAAATAATCAGCCGCGCCGAGTCTCACCGCCTCAACTGCTCCCGCGACGCCTCCCTCCGCCGTCATCACGAGCACGTTGGTGGTGCTGGGAAACACCTTTTCGCGCAATAGATCCGTGCCGCGCCCATCGGGCAAATTTACATCAAGCAGCGCAGCATCAAACGCCAGTGACTCTGCAGCCTGCCGAGCAGCCGCCAATGTTCCTACTGCCGTAACCGACGCACCTTCATTTTCCAAAAACCCCGCTAAACGTTTGCGCAGCAGCAACTCGTCTTCGAGCACCAATACACTCAGACCGGAGAGCGGAGATTTTGACATGAAGTTTTCTACTCACAACGAACATTGACGAAATTCGCCTGAAAATTGGTGCGGGCGGAGGGAGTCGAACCCTCCTCTCATGCTTGGGAAGCACACATAATAGCCGATATACTACGCCCGCAGGACAGACTTTTGTTGTCTCCTCCGTCCACGCTGACAACGGAAAAATGATTCGACCCACTTGCCTACCCCTAACTTGGGTCGATATAAAACTCAACGCGTGAACGTTCTGACGAATTTTTTTGCACGGCCAGGCACCCTACCTAGCTGGATTCCCAAATTCTGCCAGAATGCGTGCGTATCTTGCGCGTGTCTGATTGCGGTTACATTCACTGCCCTCGCGGCTGCGGAGCAAGTTCCAACCAAGCAAGCAGACCAGGCAATACTCGTCGGCGGCACCACCGACAATTACCCCTATTCTTACCTCGACGAAAACGGGAAACTAACCGGCTTTGCAGTGGAGGTTTTCGATGCCGTCGCTCGGCAAATGGATATCAAATACACTCGAGTCCTCGGTGCGGCGTCCGACGTATCGAGTCGCTTCCTTGCCGGCCAGCTTACCGTGCATCCATTATCCACCCGCAGCGAAAGCAGGGCCTTTAACGCCGAATACTCGCTCTCGTTTGTAAGCTTACAGATGGCCGTGTTTCGTCGACGAGGCGACCATCGCGTCACCAATTTTACTGAGCTGGTCCAAAAACAATTCGTAGTCGCGGTGGGCGGGGCCGGTCTCGACTACGGTCGTGCCCACGGGATCCCCGACCGGAATCTACTCCGTGCAGGCAACAACGAAGCTTTTCAATTGCTCGCCAACTCGAAAGCGGATGTCGCGCTCTTCACTCGCCTCGTAGGTGTTGCGACCATTGAGCGTCTCGGGTTGCGAAATCTCGAGGCATCGCCCGTTACCCTTCCTGACGCCACAAGAGATTATCGCTTCGCGGTTAAACCTGGAGAAGCGATGTTGTTGGCCCAACTCAATGAAGGACTCGCTGCTATCAAGCGCAGCGGAGAATTTGACGCGATCTACCAAAAGTGGTTCGAACGTTTTGAGCCGCGAAGATTCACACGAGAGGAACTGATCGTCTACGTTACGGCCGCACTAGCGATCGCTCTCGCCGTCACTTTCTGGGGCCTCTTGCGTCAGCGCCAATTGCGCCGCCGTCTGGCAAAACAAGCTGAAGAGCTAACCGAGAGCCAAGCCATCCTAGCCGAAGCGCAACAATTCGCACGGGTCGGTCACTGGCGGCGGATTTTCTCCAGCGGCGAACTGATTTGGTCGGACGAGACATTCCGCATCTACGATCGCGATCCTGCCCTAGGAACACCAACGCTGGATGAAATGCTCAACTGGGTTTCGCCAGCGGACCGTCAGCTTTGGGATTCGTGCGCTCGGCGCGCCCGCGAAGATGGCCAATCCTATGAATTTGACTGCTTGGTCCAACCGCACATCGGGGTCAAAAAATTTCTGCACGTCCGTGGTCGGCCAACTTGCGACGCCTCCGGACGGGTCAACGGACTGTTCGGAACAGTGCAGGACATCAGTCAACGCCGGGAAGCCGAGCAGGCACTGATGCGCTCTGAACAGCTACTGCGCGCGATCTACGACACTATTCCCTATGCTATGGGCGTCGTCGAATTTCGGGACGCGAGCTGGCGCAACGTTTCAGTGAATCCCGAGGCCACCAAGCTGCTCGACTTATCTTTGCCTCCCCCTGCGGGATCAACGCTCGCCGAGCTCGGGATGAGCCCGATCCGCCAAGCGTTCTCGCACGAACTCTTCCGTCGCTCGACCGAATCAGGCACTGCCATCACCCAAGAACACCATAGTGCGGAAAAAAATCGTGATTACCGTGTGACGATTGTGCCGCTCGGGAAACTATCAGGCTGCGACCGTTGCTGCTTTTTCATGGAGGACATTACCAGCCGAAAGCAAAAAGACGCCGAAATTTCTCAAGGTCGTCGCCTCCGTGCAATCGGCGAACTGGTCGGCGGCATCGCCCACGAATTTAATAACCTTCTTACGCCGATTTTGCTCAAAGCGGGACTGCTTAAATCCGAATGGAGCCACGAGCCGTCGCTAGCCGCCGACCTTCAGGTAATCGCCGATACCGCCCGTCGTTCTGCCGACCTTACGCGCCGGCTACTGACATTTGGGAGGCGGGCTGAAGTGTTGCCCACACTTTTCACACTTCCCTCGATTGTTGAAGGCAACTTCAAGCTCCTGCAGCACACCATTGATCGACGGATAGAACTTAAGGCAGATTTACCGACTGAGCTACCTTCGCTCTTTCTCAACAGTGGTGATGTCCAACAAGTCATCCTCAATTTACTCCTCAACGCTCGCGATACTCTCGTGGAACGGTATGCCACAGCCACCGCAGGGTCATGGAAGCCACTTATCAGAATTCACGCTTCGGCACTTGACCGCACCGCTACTACGCCCCTCGACCGCACAAAGGAGAGGCCTCTCGGCTGGATCAAGGTCACCTGCGAAGACAACGGTATGGGCATGCCCGCAGAAGTTATCGAACGCGTATTCGAGCCATTTTACACCACGAAACCGGTCGGACGAGGCACAGGCCTGGGTCTAGCCACGGTGTGGCATCTCATCACAGAAATGGGCGGGCGGGTGGAGGTCAGTTCGGTTTTAGGCATCGGCACTACTTTCAGCGTTTTTCTACCCGTTTTCACGCCGCCGTCGGCAGCCGAAAGTCGCTCGGCTTTGCCTCCCCTCCGCACTCCGAAAGCTCCGCCAAAATCATCTCAAGCCCGTCCGCTCATCCTTCTCGCAGAAGACGAGGAACTCATCGCTGGAATCATCATTCAAGTGCTTGAAAGTATCGGGATCAATGTTACGCACGCCAGCAATGGCAGCGTCGCGTGGGAGAAGCTATCCGCCGAACCGGGTGCTTTTGCGGCCATCATTCTCGATCTAAATATGCCGGGCATGGCCGGGCTCGAATTTTTGCGCCGTGCTCGCGAGCTTGGCTATCAGCGCTCAGTCCTTGTTACCAGCGGACGCATCGGAGAAGATGAACGGCGCAAATTGCACCACCTGGAAGCCGCTGCCATTCTACAAAAGCCGTTCAGCGTTGAAAAACTGCTCAGTTCTCTCACTGAGGCAGGTATCACTTCAGCCCTTCCACCTAACCCTTAGTGATAGTTTCTTCGACCCTCTAGCGCGCTTTTTAGCGTCACCGAATCGGCATAAAGGACGCCGCCGCCGCTCGGTAAGCCAAAGCCAATCCGCGTTACCTTAAGCGTCCTATCTCCCGCCACCGTCGGTAAATGGCTCGTCAAGTAGTGGCACGTGGCCTCGCCTTCGACATCGTTGGACAGGGCTAAAATCAACTCGGTCACCTCGCCCGACTCAACTCGCGCTCGTAACGAAACCAAATTAAGTTCGTCCGGACCGACCCCGTGAATCGGCGACAGCTTGCCGTGCAAAACATGATACGAGCCCCGGTAGGCTCCGCTCCGTTCGATCGCCACCAAATCCGGCACGTGCTCGACGACGCAGACAACCGCACGGTCACGCCGATCGTCCGCGCACACCGCGCAATGCTCAGCCTCCGAGAGATTCCCGCACCGCTCGCAGCGCCGCACTGCTCGCGCCGCCTCCTCCAGCGCCATCACGAGCGCAGGCAGCTGCGCCGGTTTCTCCACCAACAGGTGGAGCGCGATTCGCTCCGACGAGCGGTAGCCAAGCCCCGGCAGTTGCTTCAGATGCTTTTGGAGCCTCTCAAACGCCGGCGTCATTTCGAAACACTCACGGCGCTCAGAAACCGCCGGGCATCTTAAACCCGGATGTCACCTTCTGCATCTCTGCGTCGTTATATTCTTTTGCCTGCTTCGCCGCATCCTGCACCGCTGCGAGCACCGTTTCCGCGACCACCTTGGCATCCTCCTTCAGGAACTCGGCCTCAAGGGCGAGCGAAACAAATTTACCGGCGCCGTTGATCTTGATCTTGACCGCACCGCCTCCGCTCGTGACGTCGATTTCCTTCGCCGCGAGTTGAGTTTGTAGCGCCTCGATGCCGCGCTGCATTTTTTGAGCTTGTTTGAGGAGTGTGCCTACGCCGGCCATAAAATGAAATAGGTTGAGGGTTTGTTGTTGAGTGAGACTTGAGAGACGCCGAAACGGCTAACGCGACAAGATTTTTTCGTAGCCCTCGCGGAAACTGGCGCAAACTGGCTGCCACCCGAGCAAGGTCTTCGCTTTCGCATTCACAATGACACGATCTGGCGTCACCACCCTCCTCCCTGCGGCCGGCTCACCCGAAAACCGCACCGCCGCAAGTCCCAACCGTCGCGCGAGCCACGCTGCGATCTCGGCCTTGGTCGCAGCCCCATCATCCGCGAGATTGAACACCTCGTTCCGCACGGAGGCGCCCGCACCAAACGCCGCCCATACCCCTGCGGAGATATCATCCCGAAAAATGAGGTTGAGCCGGTAATCACCACGGCCCGCTACCTCGCCAATCCTCACCTGATCAAGCAAGTGATGACGCTCGGGACCGTAGATTCCCGCCAGACGCAGCACGAACCACCGCGAACAGGCCCCCTCATTCGCCTGCAAAATTTTTTCGGCTTCCAACAAAATTTGGCCCCGCTCGCCCACATCGTCAGTAGCCGCAGTTTCAGTGACCGTCACGCCCCCTCCCTGCGGATAGACCGATGTGCTCCCCGTATAGACAATCGTTCCAAGTCCCCCCCGCTTCCGAGCCCAAGCGACGACCGATGACATGCCTCCACGATAGCTATGTCGGTAACCGTCAAGTCCCCCCCCCCCGGAGCTGACACAATTTAAGGCAAAATCAGCCCCTTCTGCGATCTGCGCATGCCAGGCATCGCCCGCCAAATCCGCCACTATCACGTCGATTCCTTCGGCACCCAAAACCGCAGCCTTTGTCTCGTTTCGCGTGACGGCCGCCACCCGCATACCACGTTGTAACGCTTCGCGCGCCACCTGAGTGCCAACATAGCCACATCCAAAAACAACGAGGCGTTTTCCGGCCAAAACTGGTTGCTCAGCGTGACTCATGCGCAACACCGCAACGCATCGCACCCTTTCCGGCAACCCTCGCGAGACATTTTGTTGATCGCGGCCCCGCCAGCGGACTCCCGCAGCGCAAAACCCCAGTCAATCGACGGCCAACTTTTCGCCCTGGCCCCACCCCGGAAATATCCCGCCGGCACACGTGAAGATTCTCAGCATCAGGGGGGTTGCAAATTCATGCCGCTTGGGTTCGCCTCACGTTGTCGCTGGGGGTTATTCCCCATCCCCAGCGGAAAAGTGACACCCCTCTCCTCCTTAATTTGGTCGCTTCGTTCCGGAAGTAACCAAGCGAAGCTTTCTCCAAAGCAACGAGTGAACTTTTTCGGCCCATGTGCGGCATAGCCGGACTGATCGACGCACAGACCCCGCCGGCGCAGCGCGTCGCCGCCGTCACGCGTATGTGCGCCGCGATGCAGCACCGTGGCCCGGACGACTCCGGCATTGACGATGCCACCGACGCCACCCTCGGCATGCGCCGACTCGCGATCTTCGATCCCGCGAACGGCCACCAGCCCATGCGTTCGGCCGACGGCCGCTTTACGTTGGTTTTCAACGGTGCGATCTACAATTTCCGCGCGCTCCGGGATGAACTCGCCACAGCGGGTTGGCCTTTCCGCACGCAATGCGACACCGAAGTCCTGCTCGCCGCCTACACCCAGTGGGGCGACCGCTGCCTCGCCCGTTTGCGTGGAATGTTTGCCTTCGCCGTCTGGGATGATCTTGAACGCAGTCTATTCCTCGCGCGCGATCCTTTCGGCATCAAGCCGCTCTATTACCGCCATTGCGGCACGAGCCTGCTCTTCGGCTCAGAGCTCAATGCCCTCGTCGCGGCCGGCAGCTTCTCCGCCGAAATCGACCCGCTTTCGGTCGCCGACTATCTCGCCTGGCTCGCCGTGCCGGCCCCGCGTACCATCTACCGCGACGTCTTCAGTCTGCGTCCCGGCGAATGCGCCACGTTTTGCGCCGGCCGCCTCGACATCCGCACCGCCTGGAGCTTTCAATCGATTCCGTTAGTCGCGAAACCCTGTGCAACCCAAGCCGAGTTTACCCGCGAACTTCGCGATCGGCTTGAAGATTCGATTCGCGCACACGTCGTCGCCGATGTCCCTGTCGGTGCCTTTCTGTCCGGCGGCTTGGACTCAGCGGTCGTTGTCGGACTGATGAGTCGCGCCAGCAGCGCGCGCCTGCGGACGTTCTCCATCGTATTTGACGAAGTTGATTTCAGTGAAGCCGCTGCGGCGGAAGCCACCGCCCGACATTTCGGCACCGATCACCATGCCAGTCTGCTGACCGGTGCCCAAGTAGCCCAGGACCTCCCCGAACTCCTGGCCGCGCTCGACCAACCCACCGGCGACGGCATTAACACCTACTACGCCAGCCGCGCCGCCCGCACCGGCGGAGTAACCGTCGCACTTTCCGGCCTAGGGGGCGACGAACTGTTCGGCGGCTACCCTTCGTTTCGCGACCTACCCAAAATCAACCGCTGGTTGCCACTCTGGCGATCGCTGCCCAACGGCCTCCGCCAAAGTATCGTCACTCGCCTCGGACGCGGTGACACCCGCCGAAAGAAACTTGGCGACTTCCTCGGCCATGCTCAAAATTTCCCTGAGTTAAATTCCCTGCAACGCCGCGTCTTCTCCCAAGTTACGCGCCGCTCACTCCTCGGCCCCGACGTGCTCCGCTCACTCGAAACGCGCCCGCCTTTCCATCCCGAACTGTCGGCCCTTACCGCCGACCTCGTCGGCGCCGGCGATTTCGAAACCATGAGCGCCTGGGAGCTCCGCACCTACATGGCCGACGTGCTCCTCCGCGACAGCGACGTGATGAGCATGCGCCACTCGTTGGAATTGCGCGTGCCCTTCGTCGACCGACCGCTGATCGAATGGCTCTGGCGCCAGCCGGCGGCCTTTAAGACTGATCCAACCCACGCCAAAACTCCGCTCATCGCAGCGACCCGCGACCTCCTGCCTCCAGACCTCACCACGCGGCGCAAACGAGGATTCAGCCTCCCCTTTCCCGTTTGGATGAAACGCGAACTGCGCCCCTTTTTGGAAGAAACGTTTTCCGATTCGAGTGTCGACCGCAGCGGCCTGTTCGCCCGTCCCGCCGTGCAGGGCCTCTGGCAAGGTTTCCTCTCACACCACGACACCCGCGAATGGTCCCGCCTCTGGAGCCTCGCCGTCCTCGTTGCATTCACCAATCGCCGCACCGCCGTTCCGGCACCGACCGTCGAGCCCATCCGCATTTCGTCGCCGCAGGCCGCAGCGCCGCCAACACCGACCACTCCTGCCGCGCGCCGCCGCACCACACGATCACGCACCCTTCTGCTTGCCCCTGAAATTTTCGCCTCGGAAGGCGGAATTCCGCGCATCCTCCAGTCGTATTTGAAAGCCCTCTGCGACCTCGCCGGGGAGCATGACGCCGTGCGCCTCGTCGCACTCAACGACTCAATCGTCGCCTCGTCGGAGGTGCGCAGATGCGCCAGCGAAAAACTGGAGGAATGGTTCGTTTGCTCCCGCGATAAGCCCCGCTTCGTCCGCGCCGCCCTCCGCCTGAGTCGCGGCTGTGACCGCATTATTTGCGGCCACGTAGCCCAGCTACCGGTCGCTTGGCTCGCCCAACGCCTGAATCCGCGTCTCCGCTACTACCTCGTCGCCCACGGCATCGAAGTCTGGCGCAAGTTCACTTTCGCCGAGCACCTCGCCCTCCGCGGCGCCGAAAAAATCTTCTGCGTCAGCAATTACACTCGGCAGGAGTTACTCCAACATTGCCCACTGCCCGACGGCCGGGCCGTCATTCTCCCGAATGCACTCGACCCGTGGTTCACGATCGCCGCTGGCATTCCGCTCGCCCAGTGCCCGCCCACCATCCTCACGGTGACGCGCCTGACCTACGCCGACCGTTACAAGGGCGTGCAGCACCTGATCGAAGCCATGCCCGCCATCCGCTCCGCGCTGCCCCGAGCGACCCTCCGCATCGTCGGCCGCGGCGACGATCTACCCCGCCTCCAAGCCCTCCGTAACCAACTTGGCCTTACCGCCGACGCCGTGGAATTCCTCGGCTACGTCAACGACCAGCAACTCACCGCAGAATTGCGCAGCTGCCGCCTCTTCGCCCTACCGAGTAAAAGCGAAGGATTCGGCCTCGTCTTCCTCGAAGCGATGGCCCACAGCCGCCCCTGCCTCGGCGTCCGCGCCGGGGGTGTTCCTGAAGTTATCACGGCAAACACCGGCGCGCTCGTCGACTATGGCGATGTGGCCGCACTCGCCGCCGCCACCGTCGCAGCCCTCCGCCGCGATTGGGAGGAAAATCAAATCCTCGCCCGCGCCCGCGAGTTCGCCTACGAAACCTTCAAGCGAAAACTCGCCCTCCAACTTGGCTCATGAGTTTGCCCGTCTCCGAAATCCTTATTCAGCCCACGCGCGGCTTCCGCTTCGTCAACTGGCGCGACCTCTACGCCTACCGCGATCTACTCTGGTTGCTTGTCTGGCGCGACTTCGCGACGCGCTACAAACAGACAATCCTCGGTCCGCTTTGGCATATCTTCCAACCGCTCCTCACCACCGTCGTCTTCGCCATCGTTTTCGGCCAAATAGCCAAGCTGCCGACTGACGAACTTCCCCCAACGCTTTTCTATCTTTGCGGGCTGCTCGCGTGGAATTACTTCTCGCAAACCTTCAATTCTACGTCTTCGACGCTCACGGCCAACGCCGGTCTTTTCGGCAAAGTCTATTTCCCTCGCCTGATTGTGCCGCTCGCGGGAGTCGTCTCAAATTTCTTTTCGTTTTTCATCCAGCTCGGCTCGTTCCTGATCGTGCTGACGATCTACCGGTGGAGTCACCCCGGGGTCTCCTACGGACCGCGTTGGGAGGCGCTCCTGTTGGTCCCCTTAATCCTCCTGCAACTTGCCGCCTTCAGCCTCGGTGCCGGCCTCTGGCTCGCCTCGCTCACCTCCAAGTTTCGCGACTTTACCGTGCTCTCCGGTTTCCTCATCCAGCTCTGGATGTATGTCACTCCGGTCATTATCCCGCTCACGAAAGTCCCACCGCAGTGGCACACCTACGTTGCACTCAATCCCGTGACGATGCCCGTCGAGTGCTTTCGCTTTCTCCTGCTAGGCACAGGCTGGGTCAACGTGCCCCTGATCTTTGTTTCCCTCGCCGCGACTGCCGCGACGCTCATCAGCGGCCTCCTCGTTTTTCAACGCATCGAAAAAAGCTTCGTGGATGTCATATGAGCCGCCTTCCTTTGAGTTCCGCTCTCAACTCTTAGCTCTCAACTTGGCCTACTCCGCATGAGCCGCCCGATCATCGAAGTCCGCAATCTCTCGAAACGCTACCAACTCGGCGCGATCGGAGCAACTTCGCTTCGCGAGGAAGCCAGTCGGCTCTGGGACCGAGTGCGGGGCGTTCCTCATCCCGACTCGAAAGAATTTTGGGCTTTGCGCGACGTCTCCTTTGACGTCCAACCTGGCGAAGTCGTCGGTGTGATCGGCCGCAACGGCGCCGGCAAATCAACCCTCCTCAAACTCCTTTCGCGCATCACCGAACCGACGAGCGGCACGGCCCGACTCCGCGGGCGCGTCGCCTCCCTCCTCGAAGTCGGCACCGGCTTCCACCCCGAACTCACCGGCCGCGAAAACGTTTTCCTCAACGGTGCGATCCTCGGCATGACCCGCGCCGAAGTGCGGAAAAAATTCGACGAGATCGTGGCCTTCGCCGAGGTAGACCAGTTTATCGACACCCCTGTGAAACGCTACAGCAGCGGCATGTATGTCCGCCTCGCCTTCGCTGTAGCCGCCCATCTGGAACCCGAAATCCTGATCGTCGACGAAGTCCTCGCGGTGGGGGACGCTCCCTTCCAAAAAAAATGCTTGGGGAAATTGCGCGACGTCACCAGCCGTGAAGGCCGGACCGTTATTTTTGTCAGCCACGACATGGCCGCCATCACGAGCATGACGTCGCGCTGCCTGCTCCTCCATCACGGTGCGACGCTTCATTTCGGCACGACAGACGATACGATTGGAAAATATTTCGAATACGGCGAGAGCCGCAGTCAGATTTACACGGCGCCCACCCGCACCGACAGCCGGCCTTACGTGCAACGGGTGGAAATCCGCACCTCCAAGCAAGCCGGCGTGCAGGCGGCAGGCCAACCCATGGAGGTGACTATCGAGCTTCGACACCCGCAGCCCGTCGGGGGCGCCTGCATTTCCTTTCAAATTCTCAATCAGTTTCAACAACACGCCACTCACATTTGGATTTTCGACGCCGACGAGGCCTACGCGCGCCGTCCGGGAACGACGACGCTCACGTGCAAAATACCAAACGTGCGCCTCAATGTCGGCCACTATTCTCTCAGGCTATTTTTTTCCGAGCCCCCGGGGGGGCAGATCTTCGATAGTCTTGACAGGATTTGCCCGTTCGAAGTTGTCCGTCTGGGAGAAACCACCCTGTGGGGTTGGCGTCCCGACGCATGCGTCTATCACGAAGAGGCCACCTGGAATCTCATCCACCCGCGAATCCCATGACCGAAATCAGCCCGATGCCGGCTGTCACGCCGTTTCAACTTGGAAGAAGTCCCGGCTTCTGCGTCTGACCCACCGCTTGACTTTCCTCCGTCACCAAATCGCGTCGGCGCAGCCACCGATCCTATGTTAACCGACCACCAAGGGAGGCCCTTCGCCTGAAAACCAATCCTGCCAACTGGACCGGACTCGTTGAAGCGTGGAGCACAGCCGAACACGTGCGTCTCCGTCTTAGCCCTATGCCGGGCGAACATCATTATCTGGTCCTGAGCGACCTGAGGAATTATCTTGAGCGCATCCGCACGGACCAGCGTCTCTGCGTGCTCGACTACGGTGCCGGCGCCTCCCCATACCGATCGCTCCTGCCTAAAGCAGACTACCGCCGGGCGGATTACGTCCCATCACCGGGACTGGACTACGTCGTGGACGGCGATAGTCGCGTGGCCGAAAAGGACGGTGTCTTCGATTTTATCTTGTCCACGCAGGTCGCCGAGCATCTCGCGAATCCGGCATCCTATTTCCGCGAAGCCTTCCGCCTGCTTCGCCCCGGCGGCCGGCTTGTGGTCACAACGCACGGCATTTGGCCGGACCACGGCACCCCCTACGATTTCCAGCGCTGGACCGCCGCCGGCCTCACTCGGGACATCGCTCAAGCCGGCTTCGTAAATCTCCAGTCCGCCAAACTCACCGCTGGCTACCGCGGCTACCTGTTTCTCGCGCTGGATGCGCTCGCTACGCTCGGTGGTGGACGCACATGGTTCCGTCGAATTTGCGCCAACGTGCTCCAGAAATTCCTGCGCCTGACCCGCCCATGGCTGCATCGCCGAATCGATGCGCTCTGGCCAGCCGTCCGCGTAGCCGAGCTGGGCGCCGATCCCAACGGAGGCCCGGCCTTCTACATCCTGGTCGCGGTGGAAGCCCAGCGCCCGCCTGCTTGATCCCTCTATCATGGCCATCGAAAGACTGAGCGTCGCAAAGCAATTTTGGCGGGAAAGTGGCTACAGCCACATGCAGCGCTATCTGTTCGCCAGCGAACGTGTCCGCGGACGAGTCCTTGATGTTGCCTGCGGCGTCGGCTACGGCAGCTATCTGCTGGGTATCGGCACGAACGTCGTGCAGGGCGTCGATCTCTCCGCCGAGGCCATCGCCGAGGCCCGCGCAGAGCATATCCGCCCGAACGTGGCGTTTCACCTCGGAGCCCTCGATTCTCTGCCGGCCGACACCCCGCTCTTCGATGCTGCTGTGAGCTTGGAGACCATCGAACACGTTCCGGACCCAAGAAATTTCCTCAACGAAGTCCACCGCCGTCTCAAACCCGGCGCTCTGCTGGTCATCAGTGCCCCCAATATCTTCCAGCACACGCGGGCCCTGCCTCCGGTGCCAAATGCCTTTCACGTCAGCGAACCAACCTACGATGATCTTCATGCTTGGCTCGACAAAGATTTCCTCGTTCTAGAAGAGTGGGAGCAAACTCGTCTCGTCGCCCCACGCCACGACGAGATCAACCTGCTCGCACGATCCGGAGCTGCCCTCGGCCAATTGAAGGTGATCCGCTGGATGGCCGCCGTTGAGCTTGGCCTGCGCCGGCTGCTTGGCAAAGACCTGCCACCGGTCGCACCGATCGTGAACCACACGGACGCACTCGTCGCGGAAACCGCGATTGTGCCGTTGCTGCCGGCTCGGCGGCAAATCGCGCATACGTTTGTTTTCGTCGCGCAAAAGAAGTCCTGAGTGCGCCCACGTGGTTTCGCTAGGCTCATGAAGTCCATCGTTTTCACGATCATCACGCGCAATCGCCTGCACCTCGCGCGCGTGCTCATGCAGTCCGTCGCCACGTCTCTTCCCTCGGCCGGGCGGCATGTCTTGGTGATCGATCCGGCCGAAGGCCTTTTTGATCCGGCCGCAGAGCCCTTCGTCAGCACTTTCGCCGCCGACCTCGGAGTGCCCCGCTTCGAGGAACTCGCATTCGTCAATGATGCATTGAGCCTATGCTGCCTGCTAAAACCGGCCTTCGCACTGCACTTGCTCAAACATACAACCGCCGACGTTTTTATCTACGCCGACAGCGACATGCTCTTTTATGCGCGCCCTGAACATTTGTTTGACGTTTTGGCCACCGCCCCTGTTGCACTCACACCGCATGTATTGTCGCCACTCGGGGGACATTCAAGCCGCAGAGATGGCCACATCATGCGTAGCGGAGCGTTCAACGCCGGTTTTTTCGCCGTTCGACGCTGCACCCAAGCCGCCGAATTTCTAAATTGGTGGCTCACTGAGATGGGCCGCGACCGTCAACTCGATGCCGCTTTTTGCCACGATCAACAATGGCTCAGTCTTGCCGTGGTCTATTTTCCGTGGATCGCCACGCTCCGCGATCCTGGCTATAATGTTGCCTATTGGAACATCGGCCAGCGACCGCTGGCGCGCTCGGCCGACGGTCGCTTGCTGGTCGACGGGCGACCGCTCGTGATTTTCCACTATAGCTTCTTCAAACCGGCGACGCCGGATCTGTTGGTGAACCGCCCTCCGCTCGTAATACCCTCTGACGGAGACGTTCTTCGTGAAATCCTGTGTGACTACGCTGCGCGCTTTGAATCCGCCGGCACGGACGTCTGCCTGTCCTGGACATACCTCTACGGGTTTTTTACCGACGGCAAACTCGTGGTAGATAGTCACCGCAAATACTATCTGGACCGAGTTTGGCACGATCCCGATCACCGCGGCAGCCCGTTTGATCCTGCCTTCTGCACGCGCAGCTACCACGGCCTGAAATCAGTCTACAATTTCAATTCGCCGCTCCCGCGCCTGACTCGTTTCATCCGCCGATGCTTCCGGTAGTCCCAAGCCCAGCCCTCGGGAAAAGCGACAAGCGTGGCACACCCAACAGTTCTTCCAGGCCACCCATTGCGCATGGGCCGTGAAAATGAAGTCATGGGGCCGCCTTTTCCGCCGTTTCATCTGAAAAACCGAACTAAAGATTTTCTGCGTGCACCTGTCAAAAAATGGTGGCGCTACCTTTACTGGTGGCGACTGGATCGTGCCACCCAACGCGAATTCAGCGGTATCGCCACTGCAATTTTCTACGGAGCAAGCCTCGGCGACAACCTGCTCTGCACAGCGTTCGTCAGGGAGTGGTATGCGCGGCACGGCGGACCTTTGGCGGTGCTCACACCATTTCCCGAATTCTTCCTCCACAACCCGTATGTGCACACCGTGCGACATTTTCACCCCAACCAGCTCGCCTCCTTGGAGCGCGTGGGTGTGCGCGTGATCCGGCCAGATTACCGCGTTCCTGCGGCCGACCCTGATCGCGATATCCCTCCGGTCCGACACATTATAGCTGACATGTGCGCCGGGGCCGGCCTCTCCGGCCTCATCACCCTCAATCCCGAACTTTTTTTCACCGCGGGCGAACTCACTGCCCAAAAGCCTGCTATCCACTCTGGCAGTCCCGTCGTCGCCATTATGAGTGGAGGCTCCGCCGCCGTGGTGCCCATGAAAAACAAGGAATGGCCGTCCGACCGCTGGCAACGCGTCGTCGAACTCGGCCGCGACCGCTGTGATTTCGTTCAACTCGGCTCGCCACTCGACCAACCTTTGTCCGGCGTGCGCGATCTGCGGGGCAAGACCTCGTTGAGGGAAACAGCCCTTTTCCTGAAGACATGCTCCGCCTTCGTCGGCCAGATCGGTTTTCTTATGCATCTCGCCAGGTCCGTAGACTGCCCGTCGGTGATTGTCTACGGCGGCCGCGAACGTCCCGATCAATCCGGTTATTCCTGCAACGAAAATCTCTACTCGGCGGTCCCGTGTGCACCGTGTTGGCGCTACAACGGTTGCGAACACGCTCGCGTATGCCTCGATGCCATCGGGCCGGACCAAGTTTGGACCGCAGTTGAACGTCGCCTCTCGCGGCCCCAATTACCCATGAGCAAAGACGTGCTCACCGTTTAGTCATTTCGTCTTCCCTTGATGCGGTCTCGTTTGGTTTTGACGCTGAATGCCGGACAAGCTGCCGACCTCCGGCATTCAGCGCACGGAGCAGGAGTTCCTTAAATGCATTTCACTGTCATCTGCGCCCGCAATTCGTTTTTGCCGCTCCTCGCCCGAGTGTTCGCCGGCCTGCTCTTGCAGGACCTCGCTCGGGAAAACTGGGAGCTTGTCCTCGTCGATACCGCTTTGCTCCCTCCCATTTCGCAGCCCGATTAAGCCTTGGCGTTTTCGCATTCGTATCGAGTCCGCCCCTCCCGCCCCGGCCGTTGGCGTCGGGCCCACCGTGCTCGCTGTCTGTCACACCCCTCTCGTCGTCTTGGGCGGACGCCGAATCAAGCCCGAGCATCTCCCGCCGCCAGCACGGTTGTCGGAACTCGATCAGTCTCTCGCCCCCAAGGCCTTGGCCAAGCCGCTCAGTCTTTCCCGTCTTGGCGGCGCCCACCACACCGCCCATCCTTGGCTTTTCCACCGAGCTAGGAACAGTCCGGTCCCGCGCCTCCCTTTACTTGCCTCAACCGGCCTCTTCCACTGTTTGGTCGACCAACCGCCGGGACATTTTTCATTATTCGTCGCCCAACCGGTGAACACCGCCCGCAACCCCGCCGTCGTCCGCAGCCGGCGCCCTGCATCCTAAACTTGGACACACGTTCAACGGCAGCACTCACCACCGGGTCGACCCGCTGGCCCCAGCTCGACGCTCTCCGCGCCATCGCGGTGCTGGCGGTCATGCTCTCCCATTTCTCGGGAACCTTGAGTTCACTCGCGCCTGACTTCGGCCGAACCGGCGTGCGCCTATTTTTCGTTCTCAGCGGCTTTCTGATCACCGGAATTCTTCTCCGTGCGCGCGCGCGCGTCGACGCCGGCGCCACAACTCTCGGCGCCGAAGTCCGCCAGTTTTTCATCCGCCGGTCGCTGCGGATTTTCCCTGCCTTCTATGCGGTGCTCCTCGTAGCCGCACTCCTCAACATGGAGTCCGCGCGCGCTACGTTCTGGTGGCATTTTTTCTACGGCAGCAACTTCCTCATGGCGATCCGCAACGAATGGCCCGGCATCCTCTCCCACTTTTGGAGTCTCGCCGTCGAAGAGCAGTTCTATTTCGTCTGGCCGTGGTTGATTTTGCTTCTGCCCTACCGCTGGCTGCGCCCGGCGATTTTGCTCACCTGCCTCGCCGGCCCGCTCAGCCGGGCCGCGTGTTTTTTCTTAGCTCCCGAAAATACCGTCGCCCTCCTCACGATTACCCCCTCATGCCTCGATCTGCTCGCTGCCGGCGCGTTGCTCGCTCTCTTCCGGCAAGAACGCCGCGAGGTCGCGTGCGCCCGTCTACGCTTCCTTGGCTTCGGTTCACTCGCAATAATTGCTTTCGTTCTTCTCTGCGTCCCCGCCGACCACGCCGCCGTGCGCGTCCTCTCTCCTGCTTTCCAGGCACTCGGCTTCGCCGCCGTGATTGACGGTGCCGCCCGGGGTTTTACCGGTGTCACCGGCGCGGTCCTTTCTTGGCGTCCGCTTATTTGGATCGGCCAAATCAGCTACGGTCTCTACCTCACGCACAACTTCGCCCATTGGCTCGCTCCCCGACTCCTCCGCCAACTGACACATTACCGGCTCTCCTACTTCCCTAGCGAGACGCTCCACGTCGCGCTTTTGTTCGCCATCTCATTCACTACCGCCGTCGCCAGTTGGTATATGATCGAGTGCCCTTTCAACCGACTCAAAAACCGCTTCGCCTCCGCCGCATGAAAACTATCATCCGCTTCGGCTCCGGCATTTTCCGCACACCACTCGTCGGCGCGCCGCTGCATCGCGCCTGGTTTTCCCTTCGCCGCCTCGCGCTCGCCGCCGCTACGCCCGCCCTCTTCGCACGCTACCTGCGAACCCATTCGCCCGCTAAACTCCAGCTCGGCTCCGGGTCCGGTGACGGCGGACTGCCGGGCTGGCTCAACACCGACCTCCTCCCCGAGCGCTGGCCCAAAGCCCGCCTCGACGCGACGAAGCCGTTTCCTTTTCCCGACGGCGCGTTCTCGCGCGTGTTCTCCGAACACATGATCGAGCATATCCCTCTCGCCGCCGGTCGGCACATGCTCGCGGAAAGTTTCCGCGTGCTCGCTCCGGGCGGCGTCATCCGCCTCGCCACGCCCGATCTCGCCCGAGTCCTCCAGCTCTACGCCGCCGACGACGACACCGCCCGCCGCTACCTCGCCTGGTCGAGACAGCACAACCGACTCGTCTCCAGCCTCCCCGCCGATGTGATCGTGATCAATAGCCTCTTCCACGATCACGGCCACCAGTTCCTCTACGACGAAGCCACGCTCTCCGCCATTCTCCACGAAACGGGATTCGTCAAGATCCGCCGCCACGCGCCCGGCGAAAGCGATCTCCTCGACCTGCGCTCCGTGGAAATGCACCACCTCGTCATCGGCCACGAATCCAATAATTTCGAAACCCTCGTCCTTCAGGCAGAAAAACCATGAACGCCGCACCGTTGCCTCTGCGGGAAAAAGTCATCCAAAAAATTCTCTTCGACGCGCGCTTCCGCCGGCTGCGCACGCCCTATCTCTTTTGCCGGGCAATCGTCACACTTGGTCCCGACGGTGCCTTTGACTATTTGCTAGCCAAACTGCGTGGATCTCCTCGGTCCGCCGCCCCCGCCTCTATCGCCATTGGTCGGGGCCTCCGTCTTTCGCTCCGCGATTGTCGCACCGATCTCGAGATTTTTGAGCAGGTGATGCTCCTAGGCGATTTGATGATCAAGCCCTCCGGCACTTCACCCAACTACATCATCGACGCCGGTGCGCACATCGGCTGCTCGAGTCTCTACTACGCCCTCAAGTTTCCCGGCGCCCGCATCCTCGCCGTCGAAGCCGAAGCATCCAACTTTCGCCAACTGAGAAAAAACACGGAAAACATCCCTGCCATTCACCCGCTCCACGCCGCCGTCTTTCACCGCAGCGGCCAAGTCGTCGTCACCAACCCCGGCGACCAGCCTTGGGGTTTCCAAGTCGGCGACCCCGATCAAGCCGCACTCGATTCGGGCTCCACCATTCGCGCCCAGACGATCGACGAACTGATCCGGCTCTCCGGCTTTCCTCATATCGATATTCTCAAGCTCGATATCGAAGGCGCCGAACGCGAAATCTTCGCCGCCGACACGGGGTCGTGGCTGCCCCTCGTGCGGATGATTGTGGTTGAGCTCCACGACCGCATCAAACCCGGCTGCACTCAATCCTTCGAGCAGGCCGTCTCTGGCCTGCCCCACGAACTGATCCGGACGCTCAACAACGTCATCTGGATCAACCGCTCAATACTTTGATCCCGCTCGACCCGCCGCTCAGCCCCCGCGCCGCTGTCGTCGTCTGCACCTACAACCGCGCCGACCGGCTGCCCGCGTGCCTCGCCAGTCTCGCCGCGCAAGACCTGGCTTGTTCCGATTGGGAACTCGTCGTTATCGACGATGGCTCCACCGACACCACCCCCGCCGTCTGCGCGGCGTTTGCCCATCTCCCCAACCTCCGCGTCATCCGCCAACCCAACGCCGGGCTCGGCGTCGCGCGCGAACGTGGTTGGCGCGCGACGAGCGCACCAGTCGTCGGCTTTCTTGACGACGATGCCGTCGCCCCGCCCGGCTGGCTCCGCCTAGCCGTCGATCACTTTGCCGCCGCAGCTCCGCTTGCCGCCTGCCTCGGCGGCCCCACCCGCGGCCAATGGGAGTCGCCGCCGCCGCCTTGGCTCGACGCGCAACTTTCCCTTTACCTCACCGTGTGGGAACCCTACGCCGAGCGCCGCGAGTCTGCCGATGACCACCTCTTCGTCGGGGCCAACATGTTCTTCCGGCGCTCCGCCCTTGAGACCGTCCGCGGCTTCGATGCCGGGCTTGGGCGTCGCGGCGCTTCGCTCCTCTCGCACGAGGAAAGCGATCTCTGGGACCGGCTCCGTGCCGCTGGTTATCGCGCCGTATACGAACCGTCGTTGTGGGTTTTTCACTACATTCCCGCCGCGCGGCTGACGGCGGCTTGGTTCCGGCGGCGGATTTATTGGGAAGGCGTTAGCATCGCGCGACGTGCTCGCCCAGCGCGCTCACTGCGTCGCGCGCTCCGCTTGATCTGCTTCGCCCTATTTGATCGCCCTGTTTTAAGCCACCTCGCCCACCCCGCGCGCTGGGGCCGCTCGATCGCCTGGCAATGCCACATTGCTTACCAATGGGGCTACGCCCACGAACTGCTGCGCGGTTCGCGCCACCCCCGGTGACCATGAGTCGGCCCCTGCTTAGCGTGATTCTTTGCGCCCATCACCCGCACGCCGGCCGCCTCGCCCGCACGCTGGCTGGTCTCGCCGCGCAGTCGCTTCCGTTGGTCGATTGGGAATTACTCTTCGTCGACAACGGCTCCACTCCGCCCCTCTCCCCCGATCTGGCGTGGCATCCAAGCGCTCGCGTCCTCCGCGAACCCACGCTCGGGCTCACTCCCGCCCGGCTCGCCGGCATCCGGGGCGCCGCTGCCCCGCTCCTCCTCTTCGTCGACGACGACAACGTCCTTGCGCCCCATTACCTCGCCGTCGCCGTCGAGCGATTCGCCACCTCTCCCTCTCTCGCCGCAGCCGGTGGGCCGGTCGTCCCTGAATGGGAAACACCGCCACCCACCTGGTCTTTTCCGTTTCACGGCCTGCTCGCCCTCCGCGACCTCGGACCGTCGCCGCAAGTCGCACCAGGCGGCCCCAGCGCCCCATGGCCCACCTTCGCTCCCGTCGGCGCCGGTCTCGTGATCCGCCGGTCGCACGCCCGCGCCTACGCGGAGCAAATCGCCCGAGACCCGCGCCGCCGTGCGCTTGATCGTGCCGGTGCCAGCCTTGCTTCCGGCGGGGACAACGACCTCGTCTTCACTGCCCTCCACGCAGGCGGAGATGTTGCCTACTTCCCCGAGTTGCGCCTCACCCACCTGATTCCCGCCGCCCGTCTCGACGCCGCCTACCTCGCTCGTCTGAACCAGGGTATTATGCGCACCTGGGTCCGCGTCCTCCACCTTCATGGCCAGTGTCCGTGGCCGGCGGTCTCACCAGCCACGGTTCCTCTCCGCGCCATCCGCACCTGGTTCCGCTTGCACGCCTGGCGCAGCCCCGCCAACCGTGTCCGCTGGCACGCTACGCTCGGCCAGTTCCAAGGCCAGGCCGACCTCACCTATGCCGCCCACCCCAACCGTTGATTCCCGTCCCGCGTCGCCATCCGCACTCACGTGGCGGGACCGCCTGCTCGGGCACTTTGCTCAACGCGGTTGGCGAGGATTTCTGCGTCTGCAGCGCCTTCTAAAACCGCCCTCCGCCCGCCGCGAACTCCGTTTTGTCACCCGCTACGGCAGTGAATTTCACCTCGTCCCGGGCGATGCGGTCGACCAGTGCGTGATCACCGAGGGCTTTTACGAATCAGAAGTCCTCGAAGCCGTCCGCCCCCACCTCGAAGATGGCTCGGTCCTCTGGGTCGTCGGCGCAAACTTCGGTCTGCACGCCGTCACCGCCAAACGTCTCTACCCGACGACCACCGTCGTCGCCTTCGAACCCTCTCCAGCCATCGCCGCACGCCTGCTGGAAAACTCCGCGCTCAACTCCGCCCCGCTGAGTATCCACACCTACGCACTGTCCGCGACCTCCGGCGCGCTCCCGTTTTTCGCCAACGCCTCCGGAAACCCCGGAATGTCGACGCTCCATCCGGTCGATTCATTTGTCTATGATCAGCGCTTCGTTGTCGCGACCCAACGAGCCGCTGACGTCATTGAGCGCCGCACCGCGCCGTCCCCGAACGCTCTCATCGTTGACGCCGAGGGTGCCGAGACCGACGTCCTCGCCGGCTTTGCGCAACACCTCTCCGCCGCCTCCCTGCGTATCGTCGTTTTTGAGACCGCCAACGACTTTATCGAGACCGGTCAACCCGCCGACCTGCACCGCCTGCTGCGCGACGCTGGTTTCCGTCTGCATCGTCTGACCCGCCGCGAAAACACCGCGCACGTCCTCTCCAATTTCGCCGCCCTCCGCGAGTGACCGCATCGACTCATCCGTTACTGCGCCGCGCCGCGTGTCTTCCTCGTCTCGCCGGCCAGTTCCTCCGCTGGGGCATCCCGCCGCGCTCGCTGCTCTTCGGCCCGCTTAGCTTGGGCGATGATCTGCTTTGCTCCGCCGTCCTCCGCGAAGCGCGGAAACGAGGGAAACCGTTTGCGATGATGACCAAACGCCCGGAGCTATTTGCCGGCAACTCCGACCCTAGCCGACTCCTTCCGATCGACGACCACTACGTCGTTGCGCTCCGCCGACTCGGCGCCCGTGTCATCCAACCCTACTACGTCGCAACCCACCCGACCGATCCGCAACGCGACGTCCTCCCCGCCCGCCACATCATCGCCGAGATGTGCGCGCTCGCCGGCCTCCATGGCGAGGTCGCCCTGCGCCCCTACCTCACGCTAACGGAGGCTGAACTCGCTGCCGGCCGGCTTTTCCCCTCGCAGATCGCAATCCACAGTTCCGGTCTAGCCGCCGCAATTCCCTATGACACAAAAGAGTGGGGCTCCGCGCGATTCGCCGAAGTCGCCCGCCAACTCGCCCCACACGCCAAAATAATTCAACTCGGATCGTTGCAGGACCCAGCGCTCCCAGTCGACGCCGATCTCCGCGGGAAGACCACGCTCCGCCAAGCCGCCGCCATCTTGGCCGGCTCCTCCGTCTTCATCGGCCTCGAAGGTTTCCTCACGCACCTCGCGCGCGCCGTGGATTGTCCCGCCGTTGTCCTCCTCGGTGGCCGTGCACTGACGGAGATTTTCGGCTACTCTTCCAACCAGAACCTGACCACATCCCCTGAGTGCTCCCCGTGCACCCGACGCACTGGCTGCCCCCATGCGATGCAGTGCATGACAGCAATTCACCCTGAATCCGTCGCCTCTGCCGCGCTCGCAATTCTGCGAGAGCCGCCCGCCCGCCCGCTCCCCCACGCGACCGCCCTGCTTCCGTGAACGCTCCTGACCTCTCCGTAATCATCCCCGTGTTCAACCGCGGAGAACTGATTCGTTACACCCTCGAAAGCGTCCGCCGCGCCACCGCGAATCTGTCGATCGAAACGATTCTCGTCGACGACGGTTCCACCGTTCCGGCCGCCGACTCCGCGGCCCAACTCGGCTTTATCCCCACTCGCCTTATTCGTCAGGAAAACCAAGGGCTCCTCTTCGCCCGTCTCAACGGCCTCGCCGCCGCGACCGGCCGCTACGTCATCTTCCTCGATTCGGACGACCTCGTCACCGCCGACAAGCTCACTACCCAAGTCTCGGCGATGGATCGCGCCAACGCCGACGTCAGCTACACGGACTCCGCCCGCGCCACGCTCACCGGCGACTACGATGCTCTCGCGATCACCCTCGACAGCTCTCTCCGTGCGACCGCCGACTCCGCCGAATTTTTCATCGACGTTCAACCCGCCCCACACAGTCCAATCTTCCGTCGCACCTACTTAAACGAAGTCGTCCGCACCGCGTTTTTCCCGCCCTCCTCCCTCTACAATGCGGTCGCCGAAATCTGGTTCTATCACAATGCCGCCCCCCGCCCCGGCCACGTCGTCTATGTGCCCGGGCCGCGCGCGATCATTGGCCAACATCCCGACGCACGCCTCACCAACCACTGGGAACGCCTCGGCGTCGCCTCCCTCGCCGTCATGGAGGCCTTCGCGCGCACGTGCCCCGCTAATACGACCGCCGCCCGCCGTGCTCGCCAGTTCGTCGGTGAAAAAGCCTTCGGTTCCTGGCGCCGCCTGCCGCGCGGATTTTCCCCGGCCTTTGCCACTCGGACCCTAAATCTCTGGCGCACCCTTTCGAATTCCGCGCTCACGCCCGCGCTTGGCGGAGGCCTTTTCCAAAAATTGGCTCGCGTGCTCGGCCCCGATGCCGCCGCCCGCCTCCTCCATCGGTTTCAAGCCGCATCTTACGCGTCCTGCCGCACGCTCTCAAATGCAGACCTCAACGACCTAATTGCCGCCATTCCCCCTCCGTGATGCGGCTCGTCCGAAGAGCAACGCTTCGCCGATGAGCTGCCATCACAACCTTACTCGCGACATCCGTCTGTCTCGCGGATCTCTCGTTAGACACTCACGGTTTCCTTCTTTCCAAAGATGAGCAGGATCGTTTGCCGCCTCACTCTAGCAGGCTGCCAGCAGAACGTTTACGCTTCCTCGGACCAACGACCAAATCTACATGAGCCCCAGCATTAAAGAACCTCAAGAACTGCAGACGATTTACGAACGTCGTTTCACTGCCAGCAACGCCGCTTACCGTGCCAAATTGTGGCACGTCTTAGTCACCGATTTTTTTCAGCCCATGATCGCCCGCGACGCAGCCGTCCTCGACCTCGGTTGCGGCTACGGCGAATTCATTAACCACGTCCATTGCGGCACCCGCTACGCGATGGATCTCAACCCCCGCGCCCCTGAACACCTGGCTCCCGGCATTAACTTCCTTGCTCAGGATTGCAGCCAGCGCTGGTCCCTTCCCGATAATTCCCTCGACGCCGTGTTCACCAGCAATTTCTTCGAACACCTCCCCGACAAACTCGCCCTAAAGCTCTGCCTCCATGAAGCCGCCCGCTGCCTCCGCCCCGGCGGCCGACTCATCGCTCTTGGGCCAAACATCAAATACGTCCAAGGCGCCTACTGGGATTTCTGGGACCACTTCCTTTGCCTCACGGAGCGATCGCTCGCCGAAGCCCTTGAAAACAACGGTTACGTCGTGCACCGCGCCATTCCTCGGTTCCTCCCGTACACCACAATAAACCAGCCTGCCTACCCGATGACTTTCGTTCGGGCCTACCTCCGGTTCCCGTTGATCTGGCCGCTATTCGGCCGCCAATTTCTTGTGGTTGCTGAACGCTGCGGTTAAGTCCCCTTCGGCTCGTCAAGCTTCGCCCGCCCGGGACATTCTCCTGCCGCCGCAGTCGCCCCTTCTCCGCCACCATCCTCCCGTGTCGAACACTTCGCCATCCGCGCGGTTCCCTAGCTATCGCGATTCGCTCCTCAACGGATTATTTGCTTGGGCCATCTCAATTTTCATGGCCGCGCCCCAAATCGGATCATGGTCCTGGCAAAATCTTCAGAACGGCCGCGCCGGGGATTTCCTTCGCCAATGCGCCAACCCGTTGTCCCGCGAGCTCGTTGAGCCCATTCTCGCCTACCGTGTCGCGACTCCTGTGATCGCGTGGATCCTGCACCTCGGCCCCATCGCCGCGCTCAGCCTGCAGTATATTTTCTCGATCCTTACGCTGGCCCTTTGTCATCGCTTCCTCCGACGCCGTCTCTCTTCGCGGGGAGCCCTCTTCCTAACCCTTGCATTCGCCTGCTCATCAGCGATCCAGTTCCCCAACTGGCTGCCCGGCATCCCCGATTCGTTGACCCATCTCGCCGCCATCATTGCGCTATCGTTTCGCCCGGCCGGCGTAGTTTTTTCCTCCGTGTTCGTGGGAATAATGAACGACGAGCGTATGCTACTCGCCCTCCCCTTCATCGCCCTCTGGAAGCTCCGCTGCCAAAACCCACTCGATTCCTTCCGACCGTTTTCACAAGCAACGTGGCCCTTATTCCTCGCGGTCGTGGCCGGATTCAGTCTTCGCTACACGCTCAAAGTCGGCTGGATCGGCCCACCCTTTGCATCCCCCCCGCTTTATTCCGCCCTAGCAACCCAGTTTCTCACCGGAATGCCGTGGCTAGGAAGCTGGGCCATATGGAGCGTCAACCTCCTCAATGGCCCTCGCTGGCTCTGGCTAATCCCCGCAGCGCTCCCCCTCTTCACGTGTGACTGGCCCCGCCGGGTCCGACTCACCCTATTCCTGTTCTCGTTTCTCGGTCCGCTCCTTGGCTCGTTCATTGTCGCGGATGCGGCTCGCACCTTTGGTTTCGCTTTTCCCGCCTTCTTGATCGGTGCGGTCTGGCTAGCCGAAGACGCCCCTAAAACTACGGAACGTCTGTTCTTTTGCATTGGCATACTGCAAATCGTTACCCCGTGTCTCTGGATTTACCAGAATTGGCAACGGATTCAGTTTCTTCCCCTCCCCTGGGAGCTAAAAATCTTTTTCGCGCGCTGAGGCTCTATCAACCTCCCCGCTCACCGATCCTCACGACTTACATGCGCACCCCTCTGCTCACATCGGGTCGACTCCTCTATCTCTGTTACCATCTCCCACTCGCCACCTTCGCCCGCTCCCGCCGCGAGGGCGGCCCGTGGCAACAGCACCTCGATGGCCGCGGCCGCCGCGCCATGATAGCAGCCGCCCGCACGCTCTCCCCACTCGCGCCCCCACCATCCACCGCCCCCGAAATTTTTCTCCTGACCGGCCAACGCTTCTGGTATCAAAGCGCCTTCTGCGTCCACTCCCTCGCGCGCCATGCTCCCGGCGGCGTACGCCCCGTTTTTGTCGACGACGGGTCCTTCGATGACTCGCTCAGCGCCGAGGCCCAACGTCTCTTCCCCGGCGCCCGTGTGCAACGCGCCGCCGAAACGGCAGCCCACCTCGACGCCATTCTCCCGTCCACTCGCTTCCCCACGCTGCGTGCACAACGCCTCACCTACCTTCACCTCCGTAAACTGACCGACGTCCACGCCGGTCGCAGCGGCTGGCGCCTCGTGCTCGACTCCGACATGCTTTTTTTTCGCCGCCCAACCGCGCTCCTCGACTGGCTCGCCGCGCCCGACCGTCCCGTTCACATGCTGGATGTGCAGGACGCCTACGGCTACCCCGCCGCGACGCTCGCGGAACTCGCCGGCCGTCCCGTTCCGTCCCTCGTTAACGTCGGCGTTTGCGGCTTTCGCAGCGACACACTCGACTGGGAAAAACTCGAATTTTGGACCGGACGCCTCCTCGCGCTCCACGGAAGCAGCTACTACCTCGAGCAGGCCCTCGTCGCCCTCCTCCTCGCCGACGCCACTCCCCTTCGCCTACCCGCCTCCGACTACCTGCTCCTCCCGACTGAAGCCGAGTGCCGCGCGCCCACCGCCGCGCTCCATCACTACGTCGCGGAGTCGAAACGCGGCTACTTCCGCCACGCCTGGCATCACGTCCTCCCCGCCTAACGCCCCTCGTGCCCCCGCTCGTCAGCATCCTCATCCCCTCCCACAACGCCGCCCCGTGGCTTGCCGCCACGCTCGACTCAGCCTTGGCGCAAACCCATCCGCGCATTGAGGTCATTTTGGTGGACGACGGTTCCCGTGATAAGAGCCTCTCCATCGCCCGCAGCTATGAAGCTCGCGGCATCCGCGTCTTCGCCCAGCCCAACTCCGGTGCCAGCGCCGCCCGCAACCATGCTCTGCGCGTTGCCCGTGGCGATTTCATCCAATTTTTCGATGCCGACGACCTCATAGCCCCGGATAAGATCGCGCGCCAGCTCGCCAACCTCGCCGCCGCCGCGCCCGGCTCGATTGCCGCCGGCCCGTGGGGTCGCTTCGAGCATGATCCCGCCTCAGCCCTCTTCTTTCCCGAGGAAAACTGGCGCGACGCCGCCCCCCTCGATTGGCTCGCCCTCAATTTCGCCGGCCACGGCATGATGCCGCCCGCCGCCTGGCTCGTCCCGCGCACCCTCGCCGAAGCCGCCGGTCCCTGGGACGAACGCCTCACCCTCAACGACGACGGCGAGTATTTCTGTCGCGTGCTCCTGCGCTCCGCCGGCGTTCGCTTCTGCGCCGACGCCCGCACCTTTTACCGCTCCAACCTCGCCGGCAGTCTCAGCCGCCGTCGCTCTGACGCCGCCTGGCAATCCGCCTGGCTCTCGCACGAACTCTGCGCGAATCACCTCCTCGAGCACGAACGCAGCCCCCGCACTCAACGCGCGTGTGCCGATCTTTTTCAGCGCCTCGCCTACGAGATGTTCCCCGACTGCCCCGAGCTCGCCGCCGCCGCCGAAGCGCGCGCGCGTTCCCTCGGCGGCTCGCCGCTGCGCGCCGCCGGCGGGCGCTCTTTTCGAGTCGCGTCACATATTATCGGATGGAAGCACGCGCGCCGCCTCCAGCGCTGGCTCCACGCACCTACCGCACCTACCGCACCGACCGTTCATGAGACTTAGCCTACTCTACAATCCCCGCGACGTCGTCGAGCGCCTCGCGGTCGCCTCCCGCCGACGTCGGCGTTTTCAACGCCTGCGCGGCACCCCAGCGGCCGCGCTCTCGCTCGGCCACATCGATTCACTCGAGCTGCTCGAACTTCTGCGACCCTCACCGCCCGCCGTGATCTACGACATCGGCGCGAACATCGGCACCTGGACTTGCCTCGCAAAATCCATTTTCCCCTCCTCCCGCATCGAAGCGTTTGAACCGCTCGGCCAGCATTTCGAAAAGTTCAAACAGTGGACTGCGCCTTGGCCGGATGACGTCCGCCTCCATGCCTGCGCCCTCGGTCCAGTCGAGCGCACCGCGACCATGCACGTGATGGATTTCTCAGACGCATCGAGTCTCCTCGCGCTCAGCACCGAAGGTTCACGCGAATTCCGCCTCCAACCAACCGCCGAGACCTCTGTCCCCGTCGTTCCTCTAGACCTGCTGATAGCCCGCGAAAAGCTTCTGTCACCCGACCTCATCAAACTCGACGTGCAGGGTTACGAACTCGAAGTCCTTCACGGCGCCACTGCGGCACTCCGCACAGCCCGTGCCGTCCTCTGCGAAGTCAGCTTCCATGAATATTACACCGGACAGCCCCTCTTCCCCGATATCCTCGCCTTCCTTCGCTCGCACGGTTTCGCGCTCCACGCTCTCGGGGAGAGTCTCGCACTCGGCGCCCCCCTCGTCCAAGCCGACGCCCTTTTCCTGAAGCAATAATCGGTGCCTTGAACCGCCCCCTCCGCATTTTCCTAAGCTGCCAGCAGTCTGTCCAAAGTCATGCCGTGCCCGCCTACTCCTTCTGGGCCGACTACTTTCGCGGCGCGCTCGCCGAAGCCGGTCATACCTTGATCGAGGCTCCGGACTGTGACTGGGCCGCCGGATTGCTGCCGGCAGAACAACTAGCTCGCGATGGCTGGGCCGAGCGCACTTGGACCACAGCCGTCGAGTTCATCCGCCGCGAACACGCCCGCTGCCCCATCGATTTCTTCCTCGGATATTTATTTCCACAACAGGTCCTGCCGTCTGCAGTCACCGCGATCCGGGAGCTAGGCATACCCTGCGTGAATTTCTTCTGCGACAACGTTCGCGAGTTTCGTCGGGTGCCCGTCGCCTACCACGGTTTTGATTTGCATTGGGTGCCCGAGCACAAGGCCATGCCGCTCTACGCTCGCGATCAGCTACCCTGCCTGCTTGCACCCATGGCCTGCTGGGTGCCGCCCGCGCAGCGAGCTCCCGTCGACCTCGAGAACTTGCCCGTCACCTTTGTCGGCACTCGCGACGAGCAACGCGAACACCTATTCGCTGAAGCGATCGCCCTCGGCCTTCACGTGGATCTGCGCGGTCCCGGGTGGGAGTCCGCCTCCACCGTTCCTGCACCGCCTCCGACGCGTGCTAAAAATCCGCTCACCCTCTTGCAGCGCCAACTCGCGTTTGCTCGCCAGCACGGCGTCGTCGCGTTCGCCCGAAAACACCTGCGCTCTTTCTTTCCGCCCTCACCTCTCTCCTTCGATTTCGCTCCGCACGCACGTCCCTCCCAATTCGGCGACGCCTACTGGACCACCCTCCGCAGTTCGACCGTCTGCCTCGGCGTCAACCGTTACCCGTCACACCGCTTTCCCCTTGCCCGCCCCGATACTTACTCGCGTCTCCGCGACATTGAGGCACCGATGATCGGTGCGTGCTACCTCACCGAGTGGACCGAAGGATTGGACCTCCTCTACGATCTCGGCATCGAAATCGAAACATATCGGGACGTCACTGAACTCGTAGAAAAATCAAAGGGCCTCGTCAACGATGCCCCGCGGCGCGCCCGCCTACGCGCCGCCGGGCAACGCCGCGCCTTGGCCGAACACACCATTCCCCGCACTCTCGCCGCCATCGCCCTTCGCCTTGGTTGTTCTCGCTAAACCGAACCCACGATGAAACTTCCCTCCTCTCTCGAATTCCTCCGCCGCACTCGCGCGTGGCAGTCAGTGAGCGATGCTCGGTATCTTCAGCGTGAGCGCGCTCGTCGTAATTTCTACCGCCAGTTCGTTCCGTGCGGAGCTCTCGTTTTCGATATCGGTGCAAATGTCGGCCACTATACATTGATATTCGCGAGTCTCGGCGCCCGTGTCGTTGCGCTTGAACCGCAGGACGCTCTCGCCACCGGACTGCGTCGCCGCTTCTACGGCCGGACAAGCGTGAAAATTATCCGCGCCGCCGTCGGCGCAGTGTCGTCGACGGCAGTGCTCCACAAGGCACCGGGCCAAACCGAAATCGCTTCTCTCCGCGATGACTTGATGGCGCGCAGCCGTTTCGCTGCGGAGCACGCATTTTCCGAAACCGAAACCGTGCCCGTCACGACGCTCGATGCCTTGGTCGAGGAACACGGTTTGCCGGACTTCTGTAAGATCGATGTCGAAGGTTTCGAACCTGCGGTCCTTGCCGGCCTCTCTCGCCAATTGCCAGTGATCAGCCTCGAATTCAATCGCGAGTTTTGGTCCGAAGCTCTCAAGTGCCTTGAGCGTCTCGAAGCACTTGGTCCCTACCACTTCAACTACGCCCTAGGGGAAGCTGCCTCGCTCGCCAGTCCGAGCTGGGTCACCGGTTCCGAACTGCGCGCGACCTTGGAGAAAGAAGCCGATCCCCTCCTGTGGGGCGACCTGTATGCCCGGATCAACTGACGTTGCGGTGGCTCCCGGCGTCCCTCCCGCGTCACGTCGCCTGCTTGCAATCGAAGTCGCCCGCGGCCTCGCCAGCGCTTGGGTTCTGCTCTTTCACTCGCTCGCGCCCCTATCGGAAGATGTCTTACATCCCTTCCTTCGTTTCATCCTCCCTTTGACTTCCTTCGGCTGGCTCGGCGTGCATGTCTTTTTTGCAATTAGCGGGTGGTGCATCGTCGAGCGCACCGCGACCGCATACCATCGGAACGAGAGCACCGGGGCCTACCTAAGGGAGCGCGCGCTCCGCATTTACCCATCCTACTTGGCGGCACTCGCCCTGGCAGTTCTGCTACTTCTCGCTGCCGCACCATTCAACAGCATCCCTTTGTCCCGCAATATCCCATCCTCGCTCGGCGAGTGGTTTGTCGAAGTCTCATTATTGCAACCCGCCTTCGGCCACGGCGCCATTCTCGTGGTGAGTTGGACTCTCTTTTATGAACTCACCTTTTATGCCTCCAGTGCAGTCGCGCTCGTCTTGCGCCACTGGCGCGTCCCCGCCAATGTGCTGCTCGTCTCCGGAGGCGCGATCTGTCTGTTGGTCGTGTGGCTACCACCCGCAGGTATTTTGAGTGGATTCGGCTATTGGTTACATTTCTTCGCCGGCGTGCTAGCATGGTGGACTTGGAACCGAATGATCAACCTTCCTTGGATCGTCGCCTGTCTTGCCGCCACCGTCGCCTTCGCGCTGCATTTCACCTTGGGCACCGTCATCGCTGGGATCACGGCAATCCTCCTGACCATCGCCGCGCGCCATCCGATTTCCCCTTCGTCCGGAATGGTGCGCCGCCTCGCCGTGCTTGGCGCAGCATCCTATTCCCTCTACTTGATCCACGTCCCGGTGATTTCGCCCTTCTTCAATCTCGCCGGGCGCGCCGTCTCTCCGGACTCCATCGTTTACGTCGCCGTCTGGTTCGCGGGTCTCGGACTTGCTGTCACTGCAGCGCTGCTCTTCCATCGCGCGGTCGAGGCACCGCTCGAACACTGGCGACGTCACTTCTCCGCTTCACGCCCTCCGACCTGATGCAGCCCGCTCGCATTCTCATCATTACGAACGGCCCCCTTGCCCGCAATCCGCGCGTCTACAAGGAGGCCGCCACGCTAGGCGCGGTCGGTCACGATGTCACGGTGCTGGTGCCGCGCAATCACGCGCCTTCTGAGCCCTTCGATGCCGCGCTCTGCGCCCGCGCTCCGTTTCACCGGGTGCCGCTCAATCTGCTGCCCGGCTTCGACACTCCCAACTGGCGGGTTTTCCTCCGTCTCCTCCGCCATCGCCTGAGTCGCCAGGCGATGAACCGCTTCCGCTGGCCGAGCCTTCACGCTCTCGGCCCGGCCTCCTTTTTCCTGCGGGCCGCGCGGCGCCATCCTGCCGATCTCACCATCGTGCACAACGAAGTGCCTCACGCCGTCGGACTCCGCCTCCTCACCGACGGCCGTCGCGTCGCAGCCGATATTGAAGACTGGCATTCGGAAGACCTGCTTCCGTCCGCCCGTCGCCACCGTCCCATCGCCCTGCTGCAAGCCAACGAGCGCGCCCTCCTCCATCAAACAGCCTACACCACCACGACATCCGAGAGCCTAGCCGACGCACTGCACACGCGCTACGGCGGCCGCCGTCCGACGGTCATCACAAATTCCTTTCCGCTCGGACCCCTCAGCACTCCACCCGCCGCCCGACCACCCCGCCTCCTGTGGTTTTCCCAAACGATCGGCCCAGGCCGTGGCCTCGAAGCCCTCGTCACCGCGTGGGCTGCGACCCGCGAACCGAGCGAGCTCACCCTCCTCGGTGAAGATCTTTGCGGCTTCGGCGCCGCGCTCCGTCAGCAACTCCCCGCTTCGCACCACCCGTCCTTCCACCTCGAGCCGCTCGTCGCCCCCGAAGTTCTGCCGTCACTGATCGCCCGATACGACATCGGTCTGGCCCTCGAACACCCCGAGCCCGCCAGCCGCGACCTTACAATCACCAACAAAATCCTCCAATACCTCAACGCCGGTCTCGCAGTCATCGCCACGTCGACCGCCGGCCAACGCGAAGTCCTGGCCCACGCCCCCGCCGCCGGCATTTTGATCGATTTGACCGCACCGCCGGCCTTCACCGCCGCTCAACTCGACGCGCTCTTCGCCGATCCCGCACTGCCCTTGCGCCGCGCCGCCGCCCGAAAACTCGCTCAAACCCACTACTGCTGGGAACGCGAAGCACCTCGCCTCGTCGCGCTCGTCGCCAGCGCTCTCGTCGATTCCGCAGCATGATGGACCGATGGAAAAGCGTTCTTCGGCTAGCGTCCGGCGCTGTTTTCGCGACTGCCCTCCGGTTCCACAGCCGTGTCTACACGCCGAGCGGCCCCATCGTGATCATCGCTCCGCACCCCGACGATGAGACCCTCGGCTGTGGCGGTCTGATCGCCCTGCTCGCGAGCCAAGACGCTGCGGTCCACGTGATAATTCTCACCGACGGTGAAGCGTCGCACGTCGGACATCCCGCACTCACTGCGGCGCAAGTCGGCCCAGCGCGCCGCCAGGAAGCCCGCGCCGCGCTTACGATCCTCGGTGGCCCGGCCCTCGCCCAATCCGCTGTTTTCCTCGGGCTTCCCGACGGTCGTCTGGATCGATTATCGCCGACTGAGATTGCCACCCTCCACACGGCCCTCGTGGAAACATTCCGCCAGGTCCAACCCGCTGCGGTCTTCGCCCCTTACCGCCACGGCGGCAGCAGCGAACACACCGCCGCCTCCGACTTCACCCGCGCGGCCTGCGCCATCGCCGGCGTTTCCGCACTCCTAGAATACCCGATCTGGGCGTGGTGGAATCCGTTCCGCCTGCTCCCGCAGTTCCGCCTCGCCGCCAAAAATTTCCGGCTCCCGCTCGACTCGCAACTGCGCGCACTCAAGCGCACCGCCCTCGCCTGCCACCGCACTCAAGTCGACCCCACACCGCCGTGGCTCAACCCGTTGCTCCCCTCCGCGATCACCCGTGCTTGCTTGAGCCGCCGCGAATTTTTCTTCCGTCACTTCGTCCCGGCCAGCCCACCCCGAGCCCCGTTTTCACCGTGAGCCTCCTCCGATGATTCCCGCTCTCGCCCGCCTCAAAGACCGCCTCCTCCAAAAATTTGTGCGCGATCCGGCCGGCTACGGCCGTCCGGTGCCCACCGCCGCGCTCGACGCCGAGTATAGTGGGGGCCGCTGGGACCATTTTTTCTCGTTCGATGAGTTGCCCCGCAACCTCGTGATCGCCGGCACGGTCCATCAGCTCTGCTCTCAGCCCGCTGTCTTGGACGTCGGCTGCGGCAGCGGCCAGCTTGCGAGCCTCTTCCAAGTCTATCCGTTTCGACGCTACGTGGGCGTAGACATTTCCATCGAGGGTCTGGCCAAGGCCCGCTCGCTCGGACTGTCCCGCGTCGAATGGATCGAGGCCGACTTCGAAACGTGGCGCCCGACCGAAACTTTCGATGCCATTATCTTCAACGAGAGCATCGGATACGCCACCGACCCCGCCGCCACACTCGCCGCCTTCGCTCAACACCTCGCGCCAGAAGGGAAATTCATCCTGTCCCACTACCGCTACGGCAGCTATGCCGCCCAATGGCGTCGCATCGACACCGTCTGCGAAACCGTGCACGCCACCGCTGTCACCAGTTCCCAAGGGCAAGTCTGGGACATCAAAGTCCTCCGCCCGCTCGCGGCCAACTCGGCCCGTCCGCGCACGTCCCCATGAAGCGCGCCCTGATCGTCAGCCCTCATTGGCCTCCGCTCAACGCGCCGGACATGCAGCGCGTCCGCATGAGCCTGCCCTACTATCGCTCCCACGGCTGGGAGCCGATCATCTTGTGCGTGGGCGACGCGTGGCAGGACGGCATCCGCGAACCGGAATTGGACCAGACCATTCCGCCCGACATCCGCGTGATCCGTGTCCCCGCGCTTTCCCTCAGCTGGACGCGTTTCCTCGGACTGCACAACGTCGGCCTGCGCTGCTGGCTCCACTTTTTCTGGGCCGGCTGCCGGCTCCTTCGCCGTGAAAAAATCGATCTCGTGTTTTTCTCCAACACCCAGTTCGTGACGTTTACTTTAGGGCGCATCTGGCGCGCTCTCTTTGAGATTCCCTACGTTTTCGATGTTCAGGATCCGTGGCGCACCGACTACTATGAACGCAAAGGCTCGCGGCGTCCGCCCGGCGGGTGGAAATACCAACTCGCTCGCTGCATGGCCTGGCTATTGGAAGGCTGGTCGTTTCGCCGAGTCAGCGCGATCATGAGCGTGTCGCCCCACTACCTCAACGACCTCCGCGCGCGCTACCCCCATCTCGCTCCCGTGCCCACCGCCGTCATTGGCTTCGGCGCCAGCCGCGACGATCTCGTCAAAGCCAATGCGCTCGAGGCCCCCGTGGAGCGTTATCACCGCGAGGACGGCGAGATTCATCTGCTCTACACTGGGGCGTCGGGCCCCGTGATGCCGCACTCGCTGACGGTCTTGTTCGACGGGCTAAAACTCTACCACCGACGTTCGCCCCAGCGCGCTCGGCGCCTCCAATTTCACTTTCTCGGCACCAGTTACGTCGCGCCCGGCCAGGGAAAAAATTCCGTCATACCCGTCGCCGAGTCCTGCGGTGTCGGATCGCAAGTCCACGAGATCCCTCATCGTCTTGGCCACCTCGAATGTCTGCGCCTCCAAACCGAAGCCGATATCTTGCTCCTCCCGGGCTCCAGCGATTTCGCCTACTCTCCCTCGAAAATTTATCCTTACTACCTGACGGGCCGCCCGATTCTCGGCGCTGTCTTCAAAGGCAGCGTGATGGAAAAACTCCTCGATGACCTCGCCTGCGCCTACGTGGTGCGCTTCGACCTCGATGGATCGAAGGAAGCAGCTTACGACGCGCTCTGCCGGTTCTTCGACCTCGCCATCGAGGGTTTTCCTCCCGGCTCCTTCCCTCCACGAAACGACGCGTATTTCAATCATCACTTCCACGCGGAAACGTTGACCGCCCTGCAATGCGAACTCTTTGAGCAAGCCCTGTCGCCCTTGATCGCCCCCAGCCCGTGACCGAATCCTCCTTACCCGCTGATTCCTCAGCTGCCCCTTCGGCTCAGCCCGGAAAAAAACCAAGTCAGCTTGGTTCCTTCGGCGGGATGGCCCTCGCCTTGGCCCTCGGCTATTTCGCCTTCACCGCCAAAACCGGCAATGTCCTTCATACCTACCTCGGACTGCTGATCTTGATCGGAGCAGCTTTGCCCAGTCTGCTTTGGGCCAAACGCGCGGACTACCGCTTCCCGGTCTTTGAGGTGTTCATGTTAACCGGCGTCAACACGTATGCCATTCCCCTCCTCACGGGCCATAGCCAACTCAGCCAATATACTGACGATACCATTACGACCGCCGGGTTAGCCGTCTTGTTTTTTCAGGTCGTCGCCAATCTCGTTTACGCCGTCACGACGGCACCGCCGAAGCGATCACCGACTTGGACTCAGGAAGTCATTTCCCGCCACATCACCGACTACCTCGCTTACGGAATGGCGGTTACCACCGTCTATACGGTCTTGAGTGAATTCACGGAATTGATTCCACGTGAGCTCAACAGTGTTTTGCGCGCGGCCTGCTTCGGAATCGGTATTATCTGCACGTTCATTCAAGCGCGAATGTGGGGAGAAGGCACCCTGCCTCACCGCAGCAAGGGCATCTTTGTGTTTCAGCTCTTCCTGCAAGTGTTCTTCAGTTGGGCTGCTCTCTTTTTGATCGGTGGACTTTCGATTCTCGTTTTGGCGCTCCTCGGCTACACCTCGGGTGGTAGAAAAATCCCCGTTTTGGCTATCGCGCTCGTCCTGCCCATCGTCGGAGTATTACACAACGGCAAGAGCGTCATGCGCGACAAATACTGGGAAGGCGGAGCCCCGCGACCCACCATCACCGAACTCCCCTCCTTCTTTCAGGAATGGATTGGTCACGGACTTGAGCCTCCCGCCGAAGGCACCACTCTGCGTGAGTCCCCCAAGGTGCTGGATCGCACATCTCTTTTCCATATTTTTTGCCTCGTCGTTTCACTCACACCCGAACCGCTGCCCTATCTCGATGGCGAAACCTACGGATTCGTCCCTGGTCAATTTGTCCCCAGTGTTTTTTGGGATGCCAAGCCTCCCGCTCACATCGCAACCAACACCTTATCCGTTTACTACGGACTCCAAGTCATGGAGGCCACGGTCAAAACGACCATCGCCTTCGGGCTCTTGACCGAAGCATATGCCAATTTTGGCTTTATTGGAATGGGGCTGATCGCCGTTTTTTTTGCGTTTAGCTTCAAGAAATTTGGCTGCTGGGCCGCGCGAAGTCCGATGCTCTCGTATCCTGGACTGGTGCAAATCGTCCTCATGGCTTGGTCATTTCAAGCAGAACTGACCTTTGCCGCTTGGAGCGGCTCGCTCTATCAAGCCTGCATCGTCGTGCTAGGCATCCCGTTCCTTGTCCGTAAATTCCTCGGCGAATGACCCCCGGATTTTCGTCAACGGTTCGTGCTCGCCCCCCACTTGCCCCACCGCGCCTCGCCGTCGTCCTTTCGCACCCCACGCAATACTACAGTCCGTGGTTCGCGTGGCTCACCACTCACGCTCCTGTTGATCTGCGGGTATTTTACCTCTGGGATTTCGGCGTCACCGCCCAGCGTGATCCGCAATTCGGTGCGACCTTTGCGTGGGACCGGGACTTGCTTGCGGGCTACGCCCACGAATTCGTGCCCAACCGAGC